>Ga0187894_10006157_pt1 | contig 11883 bp, 13 predicted proteins | sample GBC1701081metaG_FD_136650 | JGI IMG/M metagenome (GOLD analysis project Ga0187894, IMG submission 136650) | White microbial mat communities from a lava cave in the Kipuka Kanohina Cave System on the Island of Hawaii, USA - GBC170108-1 metaG ...
ACCGAAGGCTCCTTCCTCGCCGATGGTTTGAATCCGTACGCGGCGCCACCCGCCTACTTCCTGCACAACGGCGATCCATACTCGCGCGGCAAAGAAATGCAGCCGGCGTTTCTGCAGGTGGCCAACTACTCGAACGCGCCGCCTGTGGCCCAGCCTGCCTCGAACCGCACTTCCGGCCGCCGCCTGGCGCTGGCACGCTGGCTCGCTTCGCGCGAAAATCCCCTTACCGCGCGCGTGCTCGTGAACCGTATCTGGCATCATCACTTCGGCCGCGGCATCGTAACCTCGGTCGACAACTTCGGCAAGAATGGCGACCTGCCCACCCACCCCGAATTGCTCGATTGGCTCGCGGTCGAGTTTATGGATCGTGGCTGGAGCGTCAAGCAAATGCACCGCCTGCTGATGACCTCCGATGCCTACCGCCGGACCAGCGGATTTACGAACGCCGCAAACGAGCAGAAAGATCCCGAAAATTTGTATTGGTGGCGTTTCAAAGCCCAGCGCCTCGAAGCCGAGGTCGTCCGCGACGCCATCCTTCACGTCTCCGGGTCGCTGAACGTTAAGATGCAGGGCCCAGCGGTCTTTCCGCCGCTTCCCGCCGAAGTGCTCGCAAGCATGGACAAGGGCATCTGGAAGAAGCAGCCCGATGGCCCCGAAACCTGGCGCCGCAGCGTCTACGTCTACCGCAAGCGCGGCCTGCCGTTCCCGCTATTCGAAGTCTTCGATCTCCCCGACCAGAACATCACCTGCGGCCGCCGCAATGTATCCACCGTGCCGACTCAGGCCCTCACTCTCATGAACAACGAGTTCATTGTTCAGCAGGCGGCGCGCCTGGCGGACCGCATCGCGACCGAAGCCGGCCCCGGCCATCAGGCGCAAATTGAGCGCGCCTACCTGCTGGCCTTGGGACGCGGACCTACTCCGGACGAACTGAAAACGGCACGCGAGTTCCTCACGCAGCAGCCGGTCTCCGGCCTCGCGCACGTGCTCTTGAATCTCAACGAATTCATCTACCTGAGGTAACACGCGATGCCCAAGTTGCCAGCCCGTTTCGTCGACCGCCGCGAGTTCCTCTTCGAAGCCGGCGGCGGCCTGAGCGGTGTCGCTCTCGCCTGGATGCTGGGCCGCCAGGGATTGCTCGCCGCCGAAGCCGCGCCGGTATGCGCCACAGGCGCCGTGGACTCCTCCCCGTTTCTTCCCAAAAAACCCCACTTCGAACCGCGCGCCAAAGCCGTCATCAGCTTGTTCATGAGCGGCGGCGTGAGCCACATGGACACGTTCGATCCCAAGCCCGCGCTCACCAAGTACGCCGGAACCCCCCTTCCGGTGAAAGGCGAACTCGTCGTCCGCCAAGGCCATCCTGGCCCGCTCATGCCCTCGCCATTCGAATTCAAACGCTACGGCCAGGGCGGCCTCGAAATTTCCGAGCTCTTCCCGAACGTCGCGCGCCACGCCGACTCGCTCGCCGTTATCCGCAGCGTGCAAGGCAAGTCGAACGATCACGTAATGGCGTCGTATGAACTTGCCAGCGGCACCGTGCGCATGGGCTGGCCAAGCGTAGGCTCATGGGTCACCTACGGGCTTGGCTCGGAAAATCAAAGTTTGCCCGCTTATGTGGTCATCTACGACGCGCGCGGCGGACCCTTCGGCGGACCCGCCAATTGGAGCGCAGGCTACATGCCCGCCGCTTATCAAGGCACCGTGTTCCGCTCGGCGGGTGATCCGATCATGGATCTGAAACCGCCGCAGGGCCTCTCGCAAGAGCAAATGAAAGGCCGGCTGGTGCTGCTTGAGAACCTCAATGAGATGGACCTGGCGCGCAACCCCGGCAATTCGGAACTGGCCGCCCGAATCTCGGCCTACGAACTCGCCTACCGTATGCAAGGCTGCGCTCCCGAAGCCGTAGCTCTCGACAGTGAGTCCGCCGCAACGAAGAAACTCTACGGTCTGGACAACCCGCTGACTGCTCCCTTCGGCCGGCAATGCCTGATCGCCCGCCGGATGGTCGAGCGAGGCGTCCGCTTCGTGCAGCTCTATCACGGAGGCATCGGCAACCAGAACACCGACACCTGGGACGCGCACGGCAATGTGAAGGAGAACCACACCCTGCACGCGGCCGAATCGGACTACGCCATCGCCGGTTTGCTGGAAGACTTGAAGGGCCGCGGTCTCCTCGACTCCACCCTCGTAATTTGGCAAAGCGAATTCGGCCGCATGCCCATCTCTCAGCGCGGCCTCGGGCGCGACCATAACCCCGGCGCCCAAAGCATCTGGCTGGCCGGAGCCCGCATCAAAGGCGGCCAGGCGATCGGTGCCTCCGACGATTTCGGATACAAAGCCGAACAACAAATCGTCACCACCCACGACCTCCACGCCACCATCCTCCATCTGCTAGGCATGGACCACACCAAACTCACCTACAAATACCAAGGCCGCAATATGCGCTTGACCGACGTGTATGGGGAGCCGATCCCGCAGGTGACTGCCTAGAACCCGCTACGTCCGGCTTTGAAACCTTGCCGCAACACCTTGACAGCTCTCAGCAAATATGGCATTTCTTGCTAATCTGGAGGTATGGATACAATTGCCAAAATTGATCGCGCTGGCAGAATCCTGGTTCCCCTCAAGTTTCGTCAACAACTCGGGTTTAAGGAAAATTCGAACCTGATTCTGAGGATCGAAGATGGCGAACTACGCCTACACACCCGCGAACAAGCGCTCCGGCGTGCGCAAGAACGCCTCAAGCGCCTGAAGAAGGCGGGCGATTCCGTTGTCGATGAATTTTTAGCCGAGCGCCGTCAAGAGGCCCGTCGCGAAATTGAGCGATAGCCGGTGGCGAAATCCTTCGTTCTGGATTCTTCCGCCCTGCTGGCATCGCTGTTTCGCGAACCCGGCGCCGCAATCGTGGAAGCGGTGCTCTCGAAGGCGGCGATGTCGGCGCTGAACTATTCCGAAGTCGTCGCCAAACTGGTTCGCCGAGGCGAGAGCATCAACGTGGCCATTCGCCTCATCGACGATTTAAGCATCCCCATCGTTGCATGGGATGAGGATCTTGCACGCGAAGCGGCCGATCTCTCCAAACTGGCCTGGACCCACGGCCTTTCTCTGGGTGACCGCGCTTGCCTGGCCACCGCGCGCCATTTGAATCGTACGGCCCTGACGGCTGAGCAAAGCTGGCGCGAAGTGCCCAAGCTAGGCGTTCCTATTCAGGTCATACGCTGAAGTAGCCGGTGCCCTCATACAATGGTTAGGTAAGGTGTCTCAAACCATCCCATTCCCGGTCGAATACCGCGTCGAGCACATCCGCATCGCGCCCGCCACCGTTCTCGCCCCCATGGCCGGTGTGACCGACACGGTTTTCCGCCGCCTCATACGCAATCAGGGCGGCTGTGGGCTGATTATGACCGAGTTCACAAGCTCCCACGGCGTCGTCCACGCTGGCAAGGCGAAGAATTCGGCCAAGCTGATGCGCTACCTCTACTTCGATCCGGAAGAGCACCCGATTTCCGCGCAACTCTTTGGCTCCGATCCACAAGTGATGGCTGCCGCCGCCCGTGTCTGTGAAGATCTCGGCTTCGATGCCGTCGATATTAACTTCGGTTGCCCGGTGAAGAAGGTCGTCAAATGCAACGGAGGCTCTGGCCTGCTCCGCAACCTGCCGCTTGTGGAAGAGCTGCTCACCAAGGTCCGCGCCGCCATCACCATCCCGCTCACGATGAAATTTCGGGCGGGATGGAGCGACCAGGAACTCGTCCACATCAAAGTGGCCCAGCTCGCCGAAGCCTGTGGATGCGCCGCCATCGCTCTGCACCCGCGCACGCGCGAGCAAGGCTACGCAGGCCGCGCCGATTGGACGCGCATCGCTGACGTCAAGCAATCCGTCAAGATCCCGGTCATCGGAAACGGCGACATCCTAACGCCGGAAGACGCCGTCCGCATGGTCCGCGAAACCAATTGCGACGCTGTCATGATCGGCCGCGCCGCCTCGTCGAACCCGTGGATCTTCCGCCAGATCGCCGAGCACGTCGCCGGACGCGCCTACTTTCAGCCAACCGAAGCCGATCGCTACGAACTCATGCACACCTATTACGGCATGCTCGCTCAGCGCGCCGACTCCGACACCATCGGAAAAATGAAACAGTTCGCGACTTACTTTACGCACGGCGTGCGCAACGGCGCCAAGCTCCGCGCCGACATCTACCACGAACATTCGATCGACGGCATTCGCGGCCTTGTGGACCGCTTCTTCGAGCGCGAGCTGGCCGCCGCGTGAAGAAATCCGTTCAACTCATTACCGACGGTTCCTGCCTCGGCAACCCGGGTCCCGGCGGCTGGGCCTACATTCTTCGCTATGGAGAGCATAAGCGCGAAGCTTCCGGGGGCGAACGCCAAACCACAAACAACCGGATGGAACTGACCGCCGCCATCATGGGGTTACGCGCGCTGAAAGAGGCGTGTACGGTCACCATCGTCACCGATTCCGAGTATGTAAAGAACGGCATTACCAGTTGGTTCACCGGCTGGAAGCGCAACGGCTGGAAGACGGCCGCCAAAAAGCCCGTGGTGAATAAGGAACTCTGGCAGGAACTCGAAGAAGCCGCCGCGCGCCACGAAGCGAAGTGGGAATGGACCAAGGGCCATGCCTCGCATGAGGACAACAATCGTTGCGATGATCTGGCAAGAGCCGCCGCCGAGCGGATGCGTTAGAATCGCTCCTAATGATGCGAAGCGTTGTCCTGGCTTTAATCGTCACCTTCTTTGCGATGGGCGCCGAGCCCGGATTCTCACCGCTGTTTAACGGCCGCGATCTGACGGAGTGGGAAGGCGATCCGCGTCTCTGGCGCGTCGAAAGCGGCGTGATTGTGGGCTCGACCGATGGTGTCACCATCGACAAGAACACCTTTCTCATTCACAAACGAACGTTTGGCGATTTTCATCTGAAGTTCCAGGTCCGCCTCCGCAACGGCAACTCCGGCGTGCAGTTCCGCTCCACCGCGATGCCCGAATGGGTGGTCGGCGGCTTGCAGGCGGACATGGCCGAAGGCAACTGGTGGGGCTCTATTTACGACGAAAAGGGCAAACGCGGCGTCATCGTGAACGGTTGGAAGGACAAAGCCGAAAAAGTCGTCAAGCCCGGCGATTGGAACGACTACGAAATCATCGCTCAGGGCGATCAAATCAAGATCATTGTCAACGGCGTGACGACCGCTGAGCTGCAAGACAGCTCCAAGCTGGATGGAGCATTGGCCCTGCAACTTCATCGCGGTCCGGGAATGCGCGTCGAGTTCCGCGAGATGCGCATCAAGACTGGGAAATAGCCGTTGGCGTTTGCGATCTTTGGCGGGACGTTCGATCCGATCCATTCCGCGCACCTGGCCATAGCACGTCATGCCGCGGAAAAATTCGGTCTCGACTATGTGCTGCTGATCCCCAATGGCAATCCACCACACAAACCGGGCGCAAGGCGCACGCCTTTCGAGCACCGCTACCGTATGGCCGAGCTTGCCACCGAAGGGGATGCCCGGCTGAAAGTGTCGCGCATGGAGGAAGGCGAAGCGCGCAGCTACTCGATTCTCACGATTGAGAAGCTAAAGGCGGATCATCCCGGCGAGCGCATCTTGTTCCTGATCGGCGCCGACGCCTTCTCCGAAATCGAGACATGGCATCGCTGGCGCGACGTCGTGCGTGCAGTCGAATTCATCGTCGTCTCGCGCCCGGGACACCGTTACGATGTTCCCGAAGACGCGAGAGTGCACCGCCTGGACGATTTGGACTTGCCCGTAAGCTCCTCACGCATCCGTGAAGAACTGCGCCGGGGCGGGGAACCACCGGAGTTGAGCGCGGGAGTCGTTCGCTACATACGCGAAAACAACCTCTACCGTTAGAACAAGCGAATGGTGTGAACGTCGTGCCGGAGTGCCGGGTCCTTCGCCACTACAAAGATAATGGGAAGCGGCTCGGTTCCGCGCTGTCGGACCACGATCTGGTAATTTCCCGTTCGCACCATACCTACATCGCCCTGGCTCTGCTGTCCCCAGGGAACGGGCTTGCTTAACTTGATTTCTTTCGGATTGAACATCACCGCGGTGGCACGCGGATCGCCGCTTTCAAAAGCTACCAGCACTTGATCGTCGACTTCGGGCAGAAATTGATGCCCGGTTCTTGAGCGGAAGAATCGCATATCGTTGTGCGCTCCACTGCGGACCTCCTGCACCTTTTCCCAGCCGTGAATCCTCACGCCCTGAACCACGTGAGCCGCTTCATGCGCGACCAGATGGCGGGCTGGGGGCGGCGCCTGGTGGTTTTCGTACGTGACATCCAGGATCCAGGTTCCCGTTCGCACTGTTGCCCGGCACGGCTTGCCGTCCGGCTTGAACATGGTGTAGGGCACTAACGAAAGGTTAACTCTTCAGGTCGCTGAACGCTTGCTCGATTTCTCTTTTGGCTTCCGGAGACGGCGGCGTGAGCGGCAAGCGCGGCGGCCCGCCGTAGTAGCCATTTAGATCCATCGCGTGTTTGAGGCCGGGTATGCCATGCTTCGTTGTGACCAGCGCGGCGGCGTGCGCGATGCGCTTTTGCCAGTCGAGGGCGGCTTCATACTCACGCGTCCGGAACGCCTCCCAAATCGCGACCACCGAATAGGGCGCGGCATTGGCGTAAGCGAGCACCGCCCCGGCGGCGCCGATCATCAGTGACGGATAGAGCGTCGGCGCGGAACCGACTAAGACTTGAAAACCGGCGCGCACCGTGCGAATCATCTGCGCAACCTTTTCCAAGTTGCCCGAGCTTTCCTTGATCGCGATGATATTCGGGTGTTCACTCAGCAGCGCGACGGTGTCCGCCGGAATATCGACGCCGGTAGCCTGCGGCCAGTTATAGATCATCAGCGGAATCTTTGTTTGATCGGCCACCGCGCGAAAGTAAAGCGCCTGCGCATCGCCTCGCGCGATCAGGTTCTTGTAGTAATGCGGAGTGCGGACCATCGCCGCCTTGTATCCCATTTCCGCCGCGCGATTCGTCAGCGAGACGGTCTCGCGGACGCTTTCCACGCCGGTTCCGCAAAGCAGCAATTTCTCCGGCGCCGCGGCCTCGGCTACTAAACGGAAAACTTCCAGCTTCTCTTCGGACGTCAGATGCACGCTTTCACCGGTCGAGCCGCACACGGCATAACCGGCAAGCCCAACGCGATTCCAGCGCTCGACGTTATGACGAATCTTGGTTTTATAGATCTCGCCCTCGTAGTTGAAAGGCGTCGCGATGGGCGGGAAAATTCCGTTGAGTTTAAGCATGTGGATAGAGAAATGGCCCGCGACGCCAGTGCCGCGGGCCACCATTTGAAAAAACTAGCTGATAAAGGTGAACAGCGCCAGCGACTCGATGAACGCGAGTCCGAGCAGCAAGGTGATGCGGATTGCACCGCCCGCGCCGGGGTTGCGCGCCATCCCTTCGGCGGCGGCGGCGATCGCTTTGCCTTGGCCCAAGCCGCAAAGCCCGCTGGCAATCGCCATGGCGAACTTCGGACCGAGCCCGAGGCCGCCCGTGGCATGAGCGGCGGCCGCTTCCTGCGCGAACATCGGCGTCGCCATCATGGCGAACGCCATCAAGAAAAGTACGTTCTTAACACGCATCGGTGTTTTCTCCTTCTAACAAATCGCCCGCCGGAGGTGGTTGCGCGGCTCGGTTGGGACCGGCCGGCCTCGCGCGGAAGGCGGCATAAAGCCGGTACTAATGATCTTCGTGAGCCACCGCTCCGCCGACATAGATCATCGACAGAACGGTGAATATGAAAGCTTGCAATAATGCAACGAAAACGTGCATCCCCATAAAGATGACGGGGACGCCAATGGGCACCATCTCGAGAAACTTCAGCGTCACTTCTTCGCCCGCCAGCATGTTGGCGAACAAGCGGATGGTGAGCGAAACCGGCCGCGCCATGTGGCTGATGATCTCGATCAGAAACATGGCAGGCGCGAGGAGCAGGACGGGCCCGGCGAAATGCTTCAGGTGTCCGATGATGCCCTGTTCCTTGATGCCCGCGCCGTTGTAATAGAAGAATGAAATCAGCGCGAGGCCCAGAGGCACTCCGACGTACATTGTGGGCGATTCAAACGTCGGAATAATGCCCAGCAGGTTCGCGGTCAGGATGAAGATAAAGAACGTCGTGAACATGTAGACGTACTTCTTGCTGCCGTGGCCGATGATGTCCTCGGCCTGGCCCTTGATGAACTCAAGGATGACTTCAAAAAACTGCTGAAGCGTTCCCGGCTTGGTGGCGCTAATGGAGGAACGCACCAACAGCGGTACGATCAACAAAATGGCGATGACAAAAATCTCCATCGCCATGTAGTTCGTCCAAGGCTTGGCAGGGTTGACGGCAGGCTGACCGGCGGCGTTCAAAATCGCGTTGGCAGGCGCGGCAAGATAGTTGTTCAGAAACGTGGTGAACCAGAGTTCATGCATGGAAGTGTTCGCGGATAACCTCGATTGTGATGCTTACGACGGTTACGAGCAGGCCCGTCGCGATCGCTTTCGGAGGCAACCCGTAATCTCGAATTATAACAAACAAAAGGGTTCCGATGATCAGGATGCGGAGCGCGGCCAAGCCGATCTTTGACGCCGAGACCTTGTCACCGGCGGCAATATTCGATGCCTGACGAAGCAAATAGAAACTGGCAGCCGACGCGAGCGCCCCGGCGGCGAAGCCGAGCGCGTGCCGCGAATCCACCAGTAGCCACCAAAGGATGACGCCGGCAGCCGCCAGCAAGGCCTTCCATCGCAGGATGTTGGCTAACGTACGCTGGTCCGCCCTGCCCATGCCGTGTTCCGATACCGCGTCTTCAGCAACCGGAAGGCCTCCCGGTTAATTTTAGTCTCCCGCTCGCCGTCGCAATTGATTCGCGCGCCACGCACTTCGCGATGCAGCGTTTCGGGAATGCGGGGGTCGTCGGGATGTGTCTTGGCCCACTCGAGAACGATGGCGCCCAGGAAATCCATCGCGCGCCCGGTGGCGATGAGCGCCTTGCGTTCTTTCTCCGCTTCCTCCAAATCCTCCGGAGTGAGAAACGATGGTGGCTGGGGCGGGAACAACGGCTTCACCGGCGGAGCGTCGTAGAAACGAACGGCGAGTTCTGGAACTCCGCGCCGGCTGGTTGGATCCTTCTGCGTCACGGGGCACCACCAGTTATCGCGAAAATTATCGAGCTTCCCGTTGGCGCTTTGCCGCGAAATGCCGGGAGCCACCCAAGGTTTTGCCTCCGGCTGCCAAAGCAGCATGTGCGCGGCGGCGAATCGCGCCGCGTCCGGTGTTTCCGCATTTACAATCGCTTGGACTCGCATCGCCAGCGAGGGATCGGTTTCGCCAAGCCGCGCGGCAAAAACCTTGATGTCCTCGTTCAACAACAGCGCGCGCGTAAGGCCGGCAAGCAGGAGGTCGCGCCGCAGAGCCGCGGGAGCCGCCTCGCTGAGAGCCAACTCGCGAACCATGCGCAACGGCATTTGGTTGTTAATCGCCTCAGCCGCTGCTTCGCCCAGCCGTTCGGACTTTGGATCCAGGCTGTCAAAATGCGGCTGTCCCCAGGACTCGGCATCGTATCGCTGCGGACTTTCTGCGTCGTCCTCGTCAAAGGTCAACAACACAGGCTGATGAGCGGCAAAACGGAAAAAGTCGGTCAGATCACTCGCCGCGCTCATGCGGAGGCTGCGAAACAAGTTCAACGACGACTTATTCAACTTCCCGGAACCAAGCATCGCGTCCAATCCGTCGCGAGCTTCCTCTTTCGCCTTTGCGTCGATCAGAAGCCGGTAGTAGTGCCAAGCAGCCGTTTCGTATGCCGGCGAGTCCGTCGCAACGCCACGCGCCGCATCCAGCAGTCCATTCCGCTGAGCGCTCTCGAGATCGGCGTGGCGCAACGCCGCCAGAAGCCATGGCACGGAGCGCCGCCGCTTCCACCGCTCCATCGCCGCTTTGCCGCTTGCCGCATCGCGCGATTGGTAATGGAAAATCCACGCCGTCATTTCATTGCTCTCAAACCGTTTGGGATCGGCTTTTGGAGTTTGCGGGTCCACGTAGATAGCATTCGGCGACGCGTCGCCGATGATGTTGTCGTACTCGGTCGTGTAGTTCCACAAACCTTCGCGAAGGCCATTGCCTTGTCCGCGCGAGGCCACCAGCTTTGCGAATCGATCCAGTGAATTGTCGCCGTCAACGCGCAGGTCATACCGGTCGAGCAAATTCAGCGTCATGGAATGGATAGAGGCAAGCTTGGCGTCCGCCAGGATCGCGCCAGCCTCAGCCTTGAATTGCTCTTCCGGAGTGGGCGTCATGCGCAGCATGGTTCGCAGTACCAGGTAGCTGGAAATGGACGCCCATGCGGACTTGGGGTCGCGCGCGATAGCGGCGAATTCCGTAAGAGCCTGCTTGGGAGCGCCGGAGTAGAAGTGCGCGGCGGCGATCTGATAGCGGCGGTCGTCTTGAATTTGCGCCGGCAGATCCGCCGCCGCTGCGGAGGGAATGGAGGCGGTGGTGCCGTCGCAATTCGAAAAAACCTGATTCTGCGCCAACGTCCACTCGCGCACCGCCCGGCTTCGCGCGCCGAACTTGCCGATGCGCGCCTCCAACGTATTCGCCGCGGTCCGAAATGCATCCTCCGCGCAATTCAGCTCAAACGTGTTCGCCGAGGTGTTCCAGGCATATTTGCCTTCCGTCAGCAAACGCTTCCTGGGCGCGGGCATTCCCGGGACACGAGCCCGCACTTGTTCCCAACGGCGCTCCCAGTCCGTGCCTGTGCGATCCCACCATCCGGTATCGCGATCCTTGTAGTAGTCCGCCGCTTGCTGCTTCTCGCGCGAATCCAAACCCACCCCGTTCAAATAACGCCAAGAAATCACGAAATAGGAGCGGGCCCAGGTCGGCTGTATGATGCCCAAGTCGCCATTCAAAAACAGGGAGCGCGGAAGCTCCGGGTGACGCGAATAGTGAAACACCGCTATCGCGAAATCGGGTCCGCACGCCCGCACTACAGCCCAGCCCGCAAGCCCCAGCGCCGCCACCGCGAGCAGGGCGGTAAATTTCCGTTTCATTTCTTGTAACGAGTAAGCGCTTCCCTTACATCGCCCTCCGACCAACCGTTATAGGACGTGAACATGTAGATCCTTTGCGCACGCAAGCCCGGCACCGGCTCATCCAGCGCGACACCGGCACTCGCCCGGCATCTTTCGAGCGCGGGCAATTTTCCATCCCGCAGTTCTTCCTTGATGCCGACGCCACGAAACTGCATCTGGAAGAACATCGGCACGATCTCATCGGCCTCCACTCCTCTTAGCCAGGAGTTCGCTGTGCACCAAGAAGCCAGTGCGGTCATTGAAAGAAAAACGCCCGGTCCGATGCGCCGTCGCACGTCGCTGATCAGGGATCGGTAAAAGGGCCAAGCGCGCTGCGGGGCGTCGAAGTCGATCTGAACGGCGCGAGAGCGTGTCAATTCCACAGCTTCAGCGATCATCTGCGCGGTCTGCGCGCGTTGCTTCCCTGTAAAGGCCGCTTCGTAGTGCTCAACGCGAACCACGGCCATGCGGTAAGCGCCGGGCGGAAAGCGGACGGGGTCGCGCCTCAGCATCGGCCGCGCATCCTCCACTTTGTGCAGCGAAATGCTAGCCACAATATGCGCGACGCCCACATCCGGCGGCAGCGACGCGGTCATTGCGTTCCCATACCAATTCCACAGCATGCGCGCAGGCGGAGCGGGAGCCGCCAGCAACGCCACCGCAAGCGCAACGATCACTTCACGCCGCCATACAGCGCGAACGGCCCGCGCTTGTGCAGTACATCCACCGTTGAGAAGCCGCACTCACGCAACAAATCCAACTGCCACACAAGCGGGCGGGGCG
>Ga0187894_10006160_pt1 | contig 11881 bp, 11 predicted proteins | sample GBC1701081metaG_FD_136650 | JGI IMG/M metagenome (GOLD analysis project Ga0187894, IMG submission 136650) | White microbial mat communities from a lava cave in the Kipuka Kanohina Cave System on the Island of Hawaii, USA - GBC170108-1 metaG ...
GCATGAACTGGATGATCCGGAACGTGCTCGAGGAGGGGAAGCGCTACCACGAGGCGTGGTCGGCGTACGAGGCGGGCTCGGGCCCGAAGCCCGAGCGCATCCTGCGCCTCGATTACGTGCGCGGGCTGTTCCAGAGGAAGTACCCGATCCTCGTCCACACGCAGATCTTCCAGGTCGTGCAGTCGACGATGCGCATCCTCGTCGACCAGTTCGGCCTCTGGGTCGTCGTCTCGCACGCGGAGTTCGACGGCTACAAGAACGCGTCCGAGTTCGCGAAGCGCGACCTCTTCGTCAACTGCGGTCCGCGCGAGTACGACTTCGTGTCGACCGCGGAGCGGAAGTTCGTCGGCACCGCGGCGAAGTACGTCGAGGGCGGCGTCTCGCTCGATCGGATCTCGATCAACACCGACGCGCCGGTCGTCCCGGAGGAGCACCTCTTCCTCCAGGCCGCGATGGCGGTGCGCTACGGCCTCGACCACGAGGTCGCGCTCAAGGGCGTCACCATCAACGGCGCGCGCGCGATCGGCGTCGCGGACCGCGTCGGGAGCCTCGAGCCCGGGAAGGACGCCGACGTCGTGGTGAAGGGCGGCGACCCGCTCGACCCGCGCTCGAAGGTGAAGCTCACGATCGTGAACGGAAGGATCGTCTATGACGGCAGGGATCCGGAGAAGCCTTAGCGCCGCGGTCCTCGCGCTCGCGGCCGGCGGCGCCCTCGCCGCCGAGCCCGCGCCCGCGAAGGAGCCCGCGCTCGCGATCCGCGCCGCGAAGATCCTCACGGTGACGCGCGGCGTGATCGACGACGGCGTCGTCGTCGTGCGCGGGCGGAAGATCGAGGCGGTCGGCCCCGTCGGGACGACGCCGGTGCCGCGCGACGCGCGCCTCGTCGACTGCCGCGACTCGTGGGTCTTCCCGGGGTTGATCGACCTCCACGCGCACATCGCGGGGAACGGGAACGACATCAACGACATGGTCCACCCGACGAACCCCGAGCTGCGCACGTTCGAGACGATCGACCCCGACGACGAGGACCTGAAGATCGCGGTCGCGGGCGGCGTCACGACGATCCTCTACATCCCGGGCAGCGGCACGAACCTCTCGGGCTTCGGCTGCCTCCTGAAGACGGCGGGCGACTCGCTCGACGACATGGTCATCCGGCGCTACGGCGCGATGAAGGTCGCGCAGGCGTTCAACCCGGAGCGCCGCGCGGGCGACCTCGGCCTCTCGCGCATGGGCATGTCGTGGGGCCTGAAGCAGCTCCTCGACCGCGCGCGCGACTACACGAAGGCGTGGGACGCGTTCGACGCGGGGAAGGGAGAGAAGCCGGCGCTCGATCGCACGCTCGAGCCGATGAAGGGCCTCTTCCGCCGCGAGTACCCGGTGATCGTGCACACGGCCGGCGCGCGCGACGTCGTCGCGACCGCGCGCATGTTCTTCGACGAGTACGGCCTCTGGACGATCGTCACGCACGGCTGCTTCGACGCCCACAAGTCGTCGCCCGACCTCGCGAAGAGGAAGGGCCTGTTCGTGAACCTCGGTCCGCGCCTCTTCGACTACAACCCGACCGCGGAAGGGCGATTCGTCGCCGTGCCGTCGGTCTACGCGGCCGCGGGCGTCGAGCGCATCTCGTTCTGCACCGATTCGCCGGTCGTCCCGGAGGAGGAGCTCTTCCTCCAGGCCGCGATGGCGGTGCGCTTCGGCTTTCCGCCGGACCGCGCGCTCGCCGCCGTCACGATCGAGCCCGCGACCGCGATCGGCATCGCCGACCGCACGGGGAGCCTCGAGGCCGGGAAGGACGCCGACCTCATCGTGAAGGACGGCGACCCGTTCGACCCGGCGACGCCGATCGGCCTCGTGCTCGTGAACGGGAAGCCGGCGTACGACCCGAAGAAGCTCGCGACGACGAACTCACCGCAGGGATCGACCCCATGAAGCCCTCGCTCGCGCCCCTCCTCGCCCTCGCCGCGGCCGCGCCGCTCGTCGGTGCCGGCCCCGCGCCTCGCCCGGTCGCGCTCGTCCACGCGCGCGTCGAGACGATCTCCGACGGCGTCGTCGAGGACGCGACGGTCGTCCTCCGCGACGGGAAGATCGCCGAGATCGGGAAGGGCCTCGCGGCGCCGGCCGGCGCGCGCGTCGTCGACGTGAAGGGCGGGACCGTGATGCCGGGGATCGTGAGCCCGGTCTCGCGGCTCGGCCTCCTTTCGGGCGCGCCCCGCGAGGAAGTTCCCGGCGACTTCCGGCAGCGCGGCGGCCGCGGCGGCCGCGGCGGCGGCGGACCGCGGCCCGGCGGCGGCGCGGGCGACCCGTCGCTCCGCGCGATCGACGAGGTGCCCGCGCTCGAGGACGTGTACGCGCTCGCGCTCGGTCGCGCCGGCGTGACGTCGCTCGGCCTCGCGCCGTTCGGGAACGGCGTCGCCGGCCAGGGCTCCGTCATCCGTCCGAGCGGCTCGAAGCGCGCCGACATGTCGATCGCCGACAGCGCGTTCCTCTGGGTCTCGGTCGAGACGGAGACGCAGGCGCTCGGCGAGCTCAAGCGCTCGTTCGAGGACGCGAAGAAGGAGATCGACGCGCGGAAGAAGGCCGAGGAAGAGCGCAAGAAGAAGGAAGAAGAGGAGAAGAAGAAGAAGGAGGCCGAGGCGAAGGCCGCGGCCGAAGCGGCTGAGAAGGCGAAGGAAGGCGAGCACAAGGACGAGCCGCCGAAGCCGGCCCCGAACCCGCCGCCCGCGCCGACGCCGAACCCCGCTCCCGCACCCGGGCCCGGCCCGAATCCGCCCGCCGCCGCCGCGGAAGCGAAGCCCGCCGCGCCGCGCCCCGAGCCGCCGAAGGACCCGAAGAAGGAGCCGCTCATCGCCGTGATCGAGGGGCGCCTCCCGCTCTTCCTCAAGTGCGACCGCTCCGCGGACCTGCTGCACTTCCTCGAGGTCCTGAAGGAGATCGGGCTCGAGAGCCTCACGTTCACGGTCGTCGGCGGCTCGGACCTCGACCGCGCCGCGGATCTGATCAAGGCGCGCGGCCTGTCCGTGATCCTGACGCCCGACGTGACGAACGAGCCCAACACGCGCAACCGCCTCTTCGTCGCGCGCGTCCTGCACGAGGCCGGCGTCCCGATCGCCTTCTCGGCCGGCGCCGACACGCTCGAGGCGCACCGCTCGCTCCTCGCGCGCGCCGGCGACGCGGTGCGCTTCGGCCTGCCGCGCGACGTGGCGCTCCGCGCGCTCACGCTCGCGCCGGCCGAGCGCCTGGGCGTCGCCGCGCGCGTCGGCAGCGTCGCGAAGGGCAAGGACGCGAACCTCATCGTGACCGACGGCGACCCGCTCGACGCGCGGAGCCGTGTCCTCGCCGTCTACCTCGACGGCGTGGCGCACGACCCCGACTTCGGCCTCCCCGTCCTCGACTGATCGCCGGAGAACCCGCCGCATGACCTCGATCATGAAGTCCGCCGCGACGGCGCTCGCCGCCGCCGCGCTGTCGTTCGCCGCGCTCGCTCAGGAACCCGCGAAGCCCGCCGCTCCAGTGCCCGCGCCGGCCGCCCCGAAGCACGCGCCGCCCGTCGCCATCGTCGGCGGCGACGTGCAGACGGTGACGCAGGGCCTCATCCGCAAGGGGACGGTCCTCCTCCGCGACGGAAAGATCGAGAAGGTGGGCCTCGGCATCGAGGTGCCGAAGGACTACTCCGTGATCGACGCGACCGGGAAGTACGTGATGCCCGGCTTCGTCGTCGCGAGCGCGCGCGGCATCGGCGCCGTGACGGGCGGCGGCGGGGGCGGCTTCGGCGGCGGCGGGGGCGGCGGTCGCGGCGGGCTCCGCTCGAACCTCTCCGACGGATTCGACCCGTACGCGTTCTCGGTGAGCCTCGCGCTCGCGAGCGGCATCACGTCCGCGTTCGTGGCGCCGGGCGCGGCGGGCTCGGGCATCTTCGAGGACCAGGTGGGAGGCAGCGGCGGCGGGATCACCGGCGTCGCGACCGTGATGAAGCCGACCGAGGGCGACTTGGGCTCGATGACGCTCAAGGAGCCGGCCGCGGTCGTCATCGACTACTCGGGCTCGTTCCCGAACGGCAAGTACGAGGTGCGCGACCGCTTGAAGCGGGCGAAGGAGTACGCCGAGAAGCGCGAGGCCTGGGAGAAGGACAAGCTCGCGGGCAAGGACGTGAAGGAGCCGGCGAAGGACGAGGAGCAGGAGATCCTCGCGAAGCTCGTCCGCGGCGAGATCCCGGCGCGGATCACCGCGGCGACCGTCGACAACATCCTCGGCGTCGTCGAGCTGGCGCGCGAGTTCTCGATGAAGGTCGTCATCGAAGCGGCGACCGAGGCGTGGATCGTCGCCGACGAGCTCTCGAAGGCGGGCGTCGGCTGCGTGATCACGCCGCGCCGGAAGTCGTCGCGCGACAAGACGAAGTCGGGCCCGAGCGGCTCGAACGAGGAGATGGCGGCGATCCTGCGCAAGGCCGGCGTCACTTTCGCGGTCGTCCCGCCGACGAACTCGGTCGCGACCGGCGGCATCGCGGGGCGCGATCTCGTCACGTTCCCGATCGAAGCGGCGTTCGCGATGCGCGGCGGGCTCGACGAGCAGGCCGCGATCGAGGCGATCACGATCGGCGCCGCGCGGCTCCTCGGCGTCGACGATCGCGTCGGGAGCCTCGAGGCCGGCAAGGACGCGGACGTCCTCGTCCTCGACGGGAACCCGCTCGACTACAAGACGTTCGTCGAGAAGACGTACATCGACGGGAAGCTCTACTACGACAAGGACAAGTCGACGCTCTTCTCGCACCTGAAGCGGCAGGGCTGACGCGCGACGCGGCGGCGCCGCCGCCGCGAACGGGACACCGCCGTGGACCGCGAAGCCGAATCCGACGAAGCCGGCGAGGAGCCGGGCGCATCGCCGCCGGCGCCGTCCGACCGGCCCGCTCCGTCGCCTCCGCCCGCGAAGAAGCCCGCCCGCCACCGCTCCGGCCGCCGGCTCGCGCGCCATCGCGAGGAGCCGCGGCTCGGCCTCGCGCGGCACATCGTCGAGCGCCTCCGCCAGCTCGCGCGCGTCCTCTACGAGGAGGCGACGACCGGCCGCGCCGCGCGCCCGCTCGAGGCGCCGCTCGACGTGAAGTTCCTCCTGCACCCGGAAAGCTCGTCGGTCCCGGCGAGCGAGGACGCGACGAAGCTCCTCGGGGCGCTCCGCCGCCGCGTCTCCGAGCTCGCGATCCACGGGCAGACCTACCGCTCGGGCCGCGTCTTCTGCTACTGGTGCGAGTCGAGCGGCTGCGCGCACGCGGCGCCGCCGAACGAGTCGTCGGTCTTCGGCGGCTACATGCCGACGGGACGCCCCGCGTGGCGCGACTTCGCGTCGGCGGTCCTCGCGCGGCGCGACCCGCGCATCGAGGGGCTGTACCGGAAGCCGCCCGAGACGATCGCGTTCGTCGAGGGCGAAGACGAGCTCGCCGCGGCCCAGCTCACGACATTCGGGAAGGGGAGCCCGGCGTACCAGGTGATCGGCCAGATCGCGGTCGGCTACCTCCGCGCGCCGGAGGCGGGCGACGCGCCGCTCGCGATCACGCTGCAGATCGTGCGGTCGATGGCGTCGGCCGCCGACATGCGCCTCGACCTGAACGTCCTCGGCGTGCTCGCCGACGGGCGCGACGCGGAGGCGCTCTTCGCCGAGGGGTTCGAGCCGGAGCTCGACGCCGCGATCCGCTGGGCGCGCGGCGCGCTCGGCGATGTCGAGCGGCGGCTCAACGCGCTCCGCCGGAGCGGCGACGCCGACCGTGCGGAAGGGGTGCGGCCCGCCGTGCGGCCGATCCTCGACCAGCTCGAGCGGCGGCTCGAGAAGGTCTTCCGCCAGCGCGTGCGGCGCACGGCGCACGCGCGCGAGCGCGCCGAGGAGGGCGACCGGCCGACTCGGAACGCGGTCGAGGACGCGCGGCGCGCCGGCGACCACGAGGTCTTCTTCGACGCGAGCGAGGAGACGATCGTCGTGGTGGGGGCGAAGGGGCGCGTGCACGTCTTCTCGCCGGGCGGGCGCCTCGTGACGAGCATCGTGCTCTCGCGCGGCGAGGTCGAGCGGCGGCTCGTGCGGAAGCGCTGGCGCCCGGCGCGGCGCGAGGAGGTCGAGGCGTTCCGGCGCGCGCTCGAGCCGCGGCGCCCGGGCGCGTGACCGCGACCCGGGAAAACACCGGCGACCGTTCGCTTGCTTCGGTCGGGCGAGGCGATCTACAATTCAAGCCGAACGCGGGAATCGCCGATGAGGCCCGCGCTTCGTTTCGAGAAATCACCCGCTATTCCCGAGGAGACGTGCGGGGCCGCATGAACCGGCCCCCGGCGCTGCGCCATCCGATGTGCCTCTCGACTCGTCCCGTCGCCGCCGGCCCGCTTCCCTCCTCGCTCCCCTCCGCCACCTCGACCGGTTCTTTTTCGCCGGTTCCGCCGTCGTTCCCGATCCCTTCACGGCGTTCGCGCGTCGCCCGCCGCCGCGCGCGCCTCTCGCTCGACATCGGAGCATCCGCCTGAACGAGGCCAGGATCGGGTCGAGGACGGCGTGAGCGATGTCTGTCACTCGCGCGACGATTTCGGCGTTCCTTCACGGGGCGCCGGCGACTCCATGAACTTTTTTCGACGAGGCCTCGTCCTTCGGACCGCGCGGCGCGGGAGCCGCGCGGGGGGCGAGCGGCCTCACGATCGAAACGACGGTTTCCGCAACTCCTCAGGACGTCAGGAGGGCCTGGGTTTCCATGGCGACGAGTCTCTACGTCGGTAATCTGAACTACTCGACCACGGAGGACGCCGTGCGCGACTTCTTCGCGCAGTTCGGCACCGTGGTGCGAGCGCGGATCATCAACGATCCGCTGACCGGTCGCTCGCGCGGCTTCGCGTTCGTCGAGATGGACGACGCGGCGGCCGACGTGGCGGTCACGGGGTCGATGGGGAAGGAGCTCGACGGGCGGTCGCTCAACGTGAGCAAGGCGCGGCCGCGCGGCGCGGCGCCACCGCCGGGCAGCGGACCCCGACCGGGCGGACCCGGAGGCCCTCGCGGACCGGGCGGCCCGAACTTCCCGCCGCGCGGCTCCGACCCGAACTTCGGCCCGCCTGCGCCGCGGCGCGGCGAGCGGCCGAAGAGGCGCGAGCCCCGCAAGGAAGAGAAGGAAGGCTTCCGCGCGAAGATGAAGCGCGAGGAGGCCGAGAACAACAAGGACTACATGAATTACGACCCGGCCGACGACGACGTAGAAGAGTGAGCGGCGAAGTCGGGCGGGGCGCGCCGGCGGTGGCCGGGACGACGCGCGCGGCGAGCGAGCCGGAGCGGCCGTACCTGACGCCGCATCTCCCGGGCGTCGGCGGGCGGATCAAGTCGACGCCGGAGGATTTCCGCGTCGAGGAGGTGCCGGCCGTCGCGCCGTCGGGACGCGGGGACCATCTCTGGATCCTCGTCGAGAAGCGGCGCCTCACGACGAAGGAGGCGGTCGTGCGCGTGGCGCGGCACGTCGGCGTGTCGCCGGGGGAAGTGCGGCTCGCGGGGCTGAAGGACCGCGGGGCCGTGACGCGGCAATGGCTCTCGATCCGCGGCGTCGCGGCGCGCGACCTCGACGGGCTCGAGGCGGCGAACGGCGGGGCGCTCGCGCCGATCGCGGCGGTGCCGCACTCGCAGCCGATCAAGATCGGCGAGCTGCGCGGCAACCGGTTCACCGTGTGGATCCGCGGCGTCGCCGAGAACGCGCTGGCGAGCGCGACGCCGATCCTCGCCGCGTGCGGGGAGCGCGGCGTGCCGAACTTCCACGGCGAGCAGCGCTACGGACTGCGCGGCGACAACCACCTCGTGATCGCGGACGTGCTGCGCGGGGACGCGGGCGCGGCCGTCGATCGCGTGCTCGCGGGATCGCTCGCGGCTGCGGGGCCGGCCGGCGCGGCGGCGCGCGAGCGGTGGGCCGCGGGCGATGCCGCGGGCGCGTTGCGCGAGCTGCCGCGGAAGTGCGACGCGGAGAGGCGCCTCCTGCGCACGCTCGTCGACCGCCCGCTCGAGCCCGCGGCCGCGCTCGGGAAGCTGCCGAAGCCGACGCTCTGGCTCCACGTGTCGGCGTACCAGTCGTGGCTCTTCGATCGCTACGTCGCCGCGCGGATGGAGCGAGGGTGGGGCGTCGACCGGCTGGTGCCGGGCGATCTCGCGATCGAGCACCGGACGATGATGATCTCGCTCGTGTCCGACGACGAGCCGCCGGCCGCGCTGGCGGCGCGGGCGCGGAGCTTCGAGGCGAGCGCGACGGGCCCGATCGCGGGCCCGTCGATGGTGCGGCCCGACGGCGAGCCGGGGCGGCTCGAGGCGGAGACGATCGCGGCGGCGGGAGCCGCGGGCCACGCGGAGCGCCTCGGCGCGCTCTTCGAGGGCGTGGAGCCGGCGGGGACGCGGCGCGCGGTGCGGTTCCGAGTGTCGGAGCTGGACGTGCGCGAGGAGACGGCGGACGGCGAGCGAGCGTTGGTGCTGCGGTTTTTTCTCGGCCGCGGCGCGTACGCGACGACATTCCTCCGCGAGATCACCAAGGCGGCGCCGCCGGCGCCGACGGAGTCCGACGAGGAGCAGTGAATCGATGCCCGTGAGGAAGCCGAAGACGCCGCAGGAGATGTCGCCCGCGGAGACGATCGCCGCGTTCGTGGAGCTGCCGGGCCCGGAGGTCGGCGACGCCGCGCCGGACTTCGAGCTCGAGTCGAGCGAGGGCGGCGCGGTGCGCCTGAAGGACTTCCAGGGGAAGTCGCCGGTGGTGCTCTACTTCTATCCGAAGGACGACACGCCCGGCTGCACGAAGGAAGCTTGCGAGTTCTCGGCGGCGCTGGCCGCGGCGAAGAAGCGGAACGCGCACGTCTTCGGCGTGTCGACGGACAGCCTGAAGAGCCACGTGAAGTTCGCGTCGAAGTTCGACCTCGCGTTCCCTCTGCTGTCGGATCCCGAGGGCGAGGTGGGCCGCCGCTACGGCGCGTACAAGCGGAAGTCGCTGTACGGTCGCACGCATCTCGGCATGGAGCGATCGACGTTCCTGATCGACAAGAAGGGCCAAGTCGCCGCCGCGTGGCGCGCCGTGAAGGTCGACGGCCACGTGGTCGAGGTGATGGCGGCGCTCGCGAAGCTGAAGTGACGCGTCAGCCGGTCGCTCGCGCGAAGACCCGAGCGAGCACCGCGCACGACGCGGGGAGCACGAAGGCGTATCCGGCGATCGCCAAGTACTGCACGCGCATCTCGCCCGTCAGCGGGCCGACGAAGCCGACGAGGCAGAGTCCGCCGGCGAGAGTCAGTCCCCGGCGCGCGACGGTCTCGAGCCGGCCGCTGCCACGGGAGACAGTGGGTGCGAGGAGAAGCAGCGCGAGCCCGAGGAAGAAGTCCCACGCGAGCAAGTCGACCGCGAGCAGGACCGACGGCCAGGGATAGAGCCGGAGCACGTCGAGGTCGATCGAGTCGCTCGCCGGCAGTTGCCGCACGACGATCAGACGCGTGGCGTGGACGCCGCACGTGACGACCGCGAACGCGGTCATGAACGCGAGCGAGGCGAGCGCGCCGGCCCTCTTCGTGGACGGGGCGTAAGCGTGAGCCGCGGCCGCGACGACGACGAGCGGCGGGACCGAGAAGAAGAGGAGCGTCTCGAGGATCGTGAGGTAAGGTTCAGCCGGCTGGAGCGGCTCCGGCGATCGAAGCCCGCCCGAGGCGAGCCACGCGACGCCGGTGAGCACGTACGCGAGGTCGAGCACGGCGACGCTCAACGCGCATCCGCCCCCGAGCCGCCGCACGGCGGGCGTCCATTCGTTCATCGCTCACCCGTTGGCGGCATGGTACGACCGGCGGAGTTCGATGAAGCGATATCTCGTGCTCGTCTACGGCCGAAACTTTCGAATCGCCTTCGGCGAGGGTCGGCGCACGGTCATCAAGCTCACCGGCTTCACGACGACGCGGTGCGTGGTGGCGAGGAACTCCGTCGCCGCCGAGCATGAGGCGATCGACCTCGTTCGCCGCGACCCGAAGCTCCAGCGCTCCGTCCACAATTCGCGAACCGATCCTCCTCTGGTGCGAGTGATCCGCATCCGCGAGGTCGAGTCCTTCGCGCCCTTGAAGCCCCCCGGGACCGGCTACGTCTTCTTCCACGGCCGCGGCGCGGGTCGGCCGCGTCACTTGCCGGCGGCCGCCCGAACGCCCGGAAAGCCGCGGTTCGCGCGAAAGGCCATCCGTCGAAAAAGGTGACGCGGTCCGCGCGCTTGGCTCAGGTCGCCCCGCCCTTCCGGTCCACGCGAGCACCGCTATAATGCCGCCCGTCTTCGCCGTTCGGACGTGACGCAGGACAGTAGCTCAATTGGTAGAGCTCTCGGTTCCAAACCGAGCGGTTGGGGGTTCGAGTCCCTCCTGTCCTGCCAACGACTTACGCGCGAGGCCCGCTGCGCATCGCCAGGGTTGAAGTCCGCCTCCCGGTGCCTTCGCGCTACGCTATCCATCTCGCGCACGCAACGCGACTTCCGACGTCGGCTCACGTCGGCGCATCTCTCTGGTTCGCGCCCATTCCGCTTGGGGTGCAAGCGGGACCAGCCCAAAACACTCCTTCTGATTGAGAAACTCTCTGCGCTGAGCGAGAGAGCTTTTTCCATTTAACACGGGGGTTCTTCTTGGGCTCCAAGATCACGCGAAACGCGAACTCGCGGAGCGCGTCCGGTTAGAAAAGAGAGATTCCGCGCAGGTCGAGCACGGCGAGAGAGTTGGAGCGATTCCGCGGGTCGGAGTTCGCAAGTGGTGTCGCTCGGTCGCCGCGAGCGAGAGGGACTCGAACTCTCTCTCCGCGATCCGGCGCGAAACGCGGCGCGCTCCAGCGCGACGTGGCGATGGCGCACTTCGCGACCGGCGCCGCGGAGGCGCGAGACGATCGCCCAGGGCGCGCCCGGGCCGCGCTGGGGCGACGGATGGCGCGAACCGCGGCGCCGGCGACGTCCTGGCGAGTTAGGCGCGCCGAACTCGGTCCGCCCGGGCCGCGCTCGAGGTCGAGTCTCCCGCCCGAATCCCCTGGATCGGGTTCGAGAACAGAGCGAATGTCGCGTCACGGGTTAACACGCGCGAGAGCGCGGACCCGAACAGGAGAGACGCGATGGCCCGAATCGAAGCTGTTCAGGAAGGGCGGCGTCGCCGACGCGCCGCGAACGAGATCACGAGAGTCGACCAGAGCACGCGGGTCGCGCAGGCCCTGCGGCTCCTCGCGCGGAACGCCGATCGGATGCACTTCGCGCCGGACGACGCCGCGTTCGAGCGGTGTCGCCCGCGCAACGGACGGATCTGGCGGACCGTCACGCGCCTCGGGATCAACGAGGAAGTGCTGGCCGGGCTCCGCGCGCGCCATGGGAAGCTCCCGCCCGCCGTGCGGAACTGGCGCCGGGCGCGGCTCGCGAACGCGACGAGCAACTGACCGTGCGTTTCCAAGACCCGGCCGCCGAGAGTGCGGCCGCCGCGAGAGCCGACGACTACTACGTCGCGAGAGCGCCGGAAGGCGTGAGCGCGCGGCGAGCCGCGGAGTGGATCTCGTCCGCGGATGCCCGCACGGGCGAAGCGATCGACTCGCTTTTCGGCCTCGTCCGTTCGGCATACTCGGAGCTCCACGTGGAGACGAAGGGCGGAACCGGCTCGAACGCGATCCGGCGCGCGGCGAGGGCGATCAGCAAGGGGATCCTCGACGCACTCGAGACTCGCGCCGAGGAAGTCGAGATGGCGGGCGATCTGGACGCTGCGGGGCGGATCCAGGAGATCGGCGACTGGGCGAGGAAGGCGCACTCACAGGTGATGGGGGGCGCGAATGAGTGAACCAGCTGGCGAGAGCGGCCGTTCCGATTCGCCTACTCGGCGGCCGAGCGGAACCGTCGAATCAGCGGAGTTCGATCTCGGCAAC
>Ga0187894_10006161_pt1 | contig 11881 bp, 10 predicted proteins | sample GBC1701081metaG_FD_136650 | JGI IMG/M metagenome (GOLD analysis project Ga0187894, IMG submission 136650) | White microbial mat communities from a lava cave in the Kipuka Kanohina Cave System on the Island of Hawaii, USA - GBC170108-1 metaG ...
ACGTCAACGGCACGATCGACCAGATCGACGAGGAATACCTGTTCGCGTTCGGCGACTGGGGCCGCATCGAGTTCGGCGGCACCGACTCGGCGTCGTTCAAGATGCAGTACTCATCGCCATCGGCGTTGATCGGCTGGGGCTTCAACGACCACAACTTCGTCTACTTCGGCGCCGGCTTCGCCGCCAACAACAACGCCGGCCGTGGCGGCAACATCCTCGGCACCGGCGCGGCTCACAACGTCGGCTTCAGCGCCGACGCCAACAAGCTGACCTACTTCACGCCGCGCTTCGCCGGCTTCCAGATCGGCTTCTCCTACACGCCAAACTTCTCGACCAACGGCGTGACAGCGAACTGCACGTCGCGCACGGCGGGCGGCAACTTCGGCCAGTGCGCCACCAACAACAACTCGTGGAAGCGCGGCATCGATATTTCGGCGAACTACCTGAACAAGTTCGGCGACGTGTCGGTTGCGCTCTATGGCGCCTACGCCACCGCGGCGTTCGATCGCGGCACGGTCAGCAACACCGGCGCAGCGAGCCCGGTGGCGGCGGGCAACACCTTCCGCCGCTACAAGACCTGGGCGGCGGGCGCGCAGATCGGCTTCGCCGGCTTCACGCTCGGCGGTGGTCTGGGCCGCGACAACAACGGCCTGCAGAGCAGCAACGCCACCCGCTGGTACACGGCCTCGCTGATGTACGAAACCGGTCCGTGGCAGATCTCGGCAGGCTGGTGGGGCGGTCGCAACAACGACGGTCTCGCCGTGGCCGGCACGCAGAACGCGCCGGGCAAGGACAAGCTCGACTACTTCGAGGTCGGCGCCAACTACGCCCTGTCGCCGGGCATCAAGCTCACCGGCGGCGTGTTCTATTACATGGGTTCCGGCCAGAGCAAGAGCGAGAAGGCGGACGCCTGGGCGGTCGTCTTCGGCACGGCTCTGACCTTCTGATACCGATACTCTCGGGTCTGGATTGGGAGAGCGGGCTTCGGCCCGCTCTCTTTTTTTGCGTCGCCGAACTGCCTCGCTGATGCGCTGTCAAGCGACCTCGTTCGAACGCGACTTGGGGTTCAGGCCCATAGGCGCGCCAGCTTTGGCTGGCCATGCTACTCCTCACCCTGAGGAGGCCGCGCCAGCGGCCGTCTCGAAGGGTGGGCAACGGTCCCGGTGCCTCGGTCGAACTGCTTCCGTACCGCTCGTGCGGTTGCCCATCCTTCGAGACGCGCGCCTGCGGCGCGCTCCTCAGGATGAGGAGGTAGGTGAACGCGAAACTTGGCGCTATCGGGCTCAGACGCCAGGCTCGTGTGCGGTCGCGGTGATTGCAAGATCCGTCAGCTGATCGCAGAGTCCTCATCGGTCTGGCCGATACCCGTGCGTACCTTGATGAACGGGCAATGGTGCGGCCGCGTCGGTTCGACGGCGACATCGATATGCGTGCGCACACCCAGGCGAGCGGCCCTTTCGATGGTGGTGTTGAGGCGCCCGATCAGGTTGTGAATGCGGTCGGCCTCGGCTTGCGCGAGGGCATATTTTTGCATGTTCAACTCCACTGCGGCAGGCATAATTTCCCGCTGGCATTAGTCGCGAGAAGGCGGGACCAGACGCTGCGTCCGGCGACTGCCAGCCATGCAGTGTTGTCGAAGCGGCAAGGAAGTCAGCGTGCCCTCAGGCGCCGAGCAGCCCTGCCAGCACGGCATTCAACCGCTGGCGGCCAGCCTCGGTCGCGCGCACTGTCCGGTTGTCGATAACGAGAAAGCCACCTTCGGTCAGGCGACGCAGCGCACCGGCGTCGCAGGCGGTGACCGGATCGATGCCGGTGACCCGACGGAAGACCGCGCGGTCGATGCCCTCGGCCAGCCGCAATCCCATCATCATCGCCTCGGTGGCGAGATCGTCCCCTGAAACCAACCTGTCCTCGGCCGTTGCATGGCCATGGGCTTCGACCTGCTCGAGCCACGCCTCCGGCCCGCTGGCCTGACGCGTGGCGCGCTTGCCGACGCTGCCGTCGCCGGCGCGCAGCGACAGGCGGCCGTGCGCGCCGGGGCCGACACCGACATAGTCTTCGTAGCGCCAGTAGGCCAGGTTGTGACGGCACTCGCCACCGGGCCGTGCGTGGTTGGATATCTCGTAGGCCCGCAGCCCGGCGTCGGCCAACCGCCCCTGCGTCATCTCGAACAGGGCTGCTTGCGTGTCCTCGTCGGGCAGCGCGAACAGGCCGCGCGCATGATCCTGCCAGAAGCGCGTGCCGCGCTCGATGGTGAGCTGATAGACCGAGACATGATCGCGCGCGAACGCAAGCGCCCGATCCAGCTCGTCCTGCCAAGCGCCGACAGCCTGACCGGGCCGGGCATAGATCAGATCGAACGAATGCCGCGGGAAGGTATCGCGCGCCAGCTCAAGCGCGGCAACGGCCTCGTCGACGTCGTGCCCGCGCCCGAGGAAGCGCAACGCGTCGGCATCGAAGGCTTGCACCCCCAGCGAGACGCGGTTGACGCCGGCCTGGCGCAACGCCCGGAACTTCGCCGCCTCGACCGAGGTCGGGTTGGCTTCGAGCGTGATCTCGACGTCGGCCGCGACCGGCCACAGATCGCTGATGGTTTCAATGACACCGGCCGCTGTTTCCGGCGGCATCAGCGACGGCGTGCCACCACCGAAAAAAATGCTGGTGACAGTTCGGCCGGAAGACCGCGTCGCGTAATGCAACAGCTCGGCCTGCAACGCGTTGTGCCAGCGCCGCTGGTCGACGGCATCGCGCACATGGCTGTTGAAGTCGCAGTAAGGGCACTTCGACTTGCAGAACGGCCAGTGCACATAAATGCCGAAGAGGGCCGGGGGCGCGCCGCTCATGCGCTCTGACGTTGCCTGCACCACATTGCTCCTCACCCTGAGGAGGCCGCGCAGCGGCCGTCTCGAAGGGTGGGCAACAGTCGCGATCGTTCGACCGACCTGATTTCTGGCCGGCGGTGCGGTGGCCCACCCTTCGAGACGCGCGTCTGCGGCGCGCTCCTCAGGGTGAGGAGGATGTGCCAATGCTGCTTCATCGGAAACACGTCTCGATCAGCCTGCGGAAGGCGGCGCCGCGGTGGCTGATCGCGTTCTTGGCGTCCGGCACCATCTCGGCGCAGGTGAGTACGGCACCCTCTGGCTGGAACGTCGGGTCGTAGCCGTGGCCATTCGTGCCACGCGGCGGCCAGGCGATATGACCCGGCATCTCGCCGCGAACGATCTCGCAGTGGCCGTCCGGCCAGGCCAACGCCAGCACGCAGACGAACGTTGCGCGGCGCGCGTCGGGGACATCCGGCACGCCGCGCGCGTCAAGCGCGCGCTGGATGCGCGCCATGCCGACCATGGCGTCGCGGGTTGGGCCTTCCCAGTCGGCGGTGGCGACGCCGGGCTGCCCGTCGAGCGCCGCCACGCACAGGCCCGAATCGTCCGCCAGTGCCGGCAAGCCGGTGGCTGTCGCGGCGGCGCGCGCCTTCAGCGCCGCGTTCTCCTCGAATGTCACGCCGGTCTCGTCGGGCGCCGCGAGGCCGAACGCGGCGGCCGATACGACATCGAGGTCAAACGCGCGCAGCATGTCGCGGATCTCGTCCGCCTTGCCCCGGTTGTGGGTGGCGACCACCAGCTGTCTGCCGCTGAAGCGCCGCGCCATGATCAACTCAGGCGGTGAGCCCCAGCGCGGCGCGCTGGGCAGCGCAGAGCTCGCGCACGCCCTTGCGCGCCAGGGTCATCAGCGCCAGGAACTCGCCCTCGCTGAACGGCTCCTTCTCAGCCGTGCCCTGCACCTCGACGATGCCGCCGGCGTCGGTCAGCACGAAGTTGGCGTCGGCCTGGGCACCGGAGTCCTCGGGATAGTCCAGGTCGAGCACCGGCGTGCCCTCGTGGATGCCGCACGACACGGCGGCGACCTGGCCGGTCACCGGATCGCGCGCCAGCTTGCCCTCGCGCCGCAGCCGGTCGATCGCCTGGCGCAGCGCCACCCAGGCGCCGGTGACGCCGGCGGTGCGCGTGCCGCCGTCGGCCTGGATGACGTCGCAGTCGATCTTGATCGTCATCTCGCCCAGGGCCTCCAGGTCGATCACGGCGCGCAGCGCACGGCCGATCAGTCGCTGGATCTCCTGCGTTCGGCCCGATTGCTTGCCGCGCGCCGCCTCGCGATCGGTACGGGTGTGGGTCGAGCGCGGCAGCATGCCGTATTCCGCCGTCACCCAGCCGCGGCCCTTGTTGCGCAGGAACGGCGGCACCTTGTCCTCGACGCTGGCCGTGCACAGCACATGGGTGTCGCCGAACTTGGCGAGGCACGATCCTTCGGCGTGGCGCGACACGCCAAGGACGAGTTCGATCTTGCGCAGCTGATCGGGCGCGCGGCCGGAAGGGCGAGTGGTCATGTCTTTCCTGCTTTCGGGCGTGCACCAACACCGGAACCGGCCGCCTGACAACAATAATCTGGCGCCGGCATCCGTCCCCCTGTCATCCCTTGCTGCGCTCGGGATGACTGCCTTGGCGAATGCTGGCCTCGACCGGTGCCCCGCCCGTGCTACGCTTCGGCCGGAACGCCCCGACGATGCCATCCGACCTGCTTTCCGGCCTGCTAGACGGCTTCCCGGACTGGTTCACCACCGGCCTGATCGTGGCCGCGGTGGTGCTGTTGCTGGCTCCGGCCGTGCCCTTGCTCGCCATTGCGCCATTGCTGCTCGCTCGCGGTGCGCTGCCCCGCGGTCAAGGCTGGCCCTCGGCGATGGGTACCGTGGTCTCGGCTGGCGTTGAAGCCCGGACATCGTCGCCCCGCGACGGCGGCCCGAGCACCCGTTATCACCTCCGCATCGCCTACAGCTATGCCGTGCAGGGCCGGGAATACCATGGCAGCCGGCTGATCGGAGCAGGAGCGCCGGGCTTCGACAAGCCGGAGCTGGCGCAGGCGGCGGCCCGCCCCTACCTTCCGGGCAATCCGGTCCAAATCTACTACGACCCGGCCAATCCAGGCGAAGCCGTGCTGGAGCGGCCTGCGCCGGCTGGATCGACGCTCAGGGGCGCGGGCGTCGCGGCCGGCATCATGCTGGCTGTGGCGGGCATCATCGGCCTGGCCCTCGTCGCGGCCCCGATCTGGCTGATCGTCAAGCTCGTTGGATATTCGTTCCTCTAGGGTCTCTCCGCGCCTGTCATGATGCGTTGACGCGGGGCATCGAGGGACCTAACTCTTGATACCGGGGGAGTGCAAACCAGCGATGAGTCGCATGGGCCGCGTCGATCCGCCTCAAGTCGCCATGCCGCGGCGCGAACCCGCCAGTGTCGCTCTGACCCTGACTGGCGGCGGTGCGCCGGTCGCCGAGCTCAACGAGCGCGCGCGCGAGGTCTTCCGGCGCATCGTCGAGGCCTATGTCGAGACCGGCGAGCCGGTCGGTTCGCGCACCCTGACGCGCCGCCTGACGGAGCAGCTATCGCCGGCGACGATCCGCAACGTCATGGCGGACCTGCAGGATGCCGGGTTGCTGTTCGCGCCCCATACTTCGGCCGGGCGGGTGCCGACCGACGCCGGCCTGCGCCTGTTCGTCGACGGCCTGCTCGAGATCGGCAACCTCTCGCGGGAGGAGCGCGACAACATCGACGGCCGCTGCGCCGCCATCGGCCGCAGCCTTCAGGACGTGCTGGGCGAGGCCTCCAGCCTGCTGTCGGGTCTGTCGCGCTGCGCCGGCGTCGTCATCGCGCCGCGCATCGAGCAGCCCCTGAAGCATATCGAGTTCGTCAACCTCGGTCCCGGCCGCGCGCTTGTGGTGATCGTGACCGAGAACGGCGCCGTCGAGAACCGGATCATCGAAACGCCGCTGGGCCTGCCGCCCTCGGCCCTGGTCGAGGCATCGAACTATCTGTCGGCGCGGCTGATCGGGCGCAGCATCGAGGAGGCGCGCCGCCTGATCGAGGAGGAGTTGCGAGCCCAGCAGGCGCAGCTCGATGCCCTCACCCAGCGCATCGTCGAGGCCGGGCTCGCGACCTGGAGCGGCGATCCCGGCTCGGCGCTGATCGTGCGCGGCCAGGCGCGGCTGCTGGAGGACGTCACCGCGCTGGAGGATCTCGAGAACGTGCGGCGGCTGTTCGAGGCCCTGGAACGCGGTGAATCCTTCAAGCGCCTGCTGGAGCTGGCGGGCGGTGCCGAGGGCGTGAAGATCTTCATCGGCGCCGAGAACCCGCTGTTCGGCCATGCCGGCTGCTCGGTGATCGTGGCGCCGTTCCGCAACAGCCAGGAACGCATCGTCGGCGCCATCGGCGTCGTCGGCCCGACCCGCATCAACTACGCCCGCATCGTACCCATGGTCGACTACACCGCACGGGTGGTCGGACGGCTGGTGGGGTAGGTAGCGGTGGACATCTTCACCAGTCTGTTTGCGGCCTTCCTGGGCGTGGCGGCGCTTGTCATCATCACGCCGGGCCCCGACACGGCGATGACGATCCGCAACACCCTGCTCGGTGGCCGGACCGGCGGGATCTTCACCGCGCTGGGCGTCGCCACGGGCCTGGCGATCTGGGCGCTGGCGACCAGCGCCGGGATCGTCGCGGTGCTGCTGGCGTCGGAACCCCTGTTCCTGGCAGTGAAGCTGGCGGGTGCCGCCTATCTGGTCGTGCTCGGCCTCCAGTCGCTCTGGATTGCGCTCCGCCCTGGTGACCCTTCGGACCTGCATGTCGCGGCGGGCCCGGCACAGCGCCTGGCGCCCTGGCGGGCGTTCCGCCAGGGCCTGATCAGCGACCTCGGCAATCCCAAGATGGCGGCGTTCTTTCCCAGCCTGCTGCCCCAGTTCACGCCGCCGGGCGATACCTCGTTCTCGTCGCTGGTGATCCTCGGCCTCGTCTTCAGCGTCATGACCTTCGTCTGGCTGGTCGCCTATGCGACGGCGATCGCGGGCGCCGGCGCCTTCCTTCGCCGGCATCGCGTGCGGCGCGCTATCGAGGGCATCACCGGCGCGGTCCTGGTCGGGCTGGGCCTGCGCCTCGCGACCGAGCAGCGGTAACGTGGGAGCGCCGGCTTCCAGCCGGCTCATGATCCGGCGCTTCGCACCGGTGCCGGCTGGAAGCCGGCGCTCCCAATATCTTGACCCGGGCCGGCACAGCCCCTAAGTGCGGGGCATGCGGCGGGGCTTGGGTCTCGCCGCCGCCATTTTCGAGACAGTGAAGGCTGATCAGGATCAACCATGCCGACCGAACCCGCGCAGACCCCGCCGCCCGGCGCCGAGGCCAACGCCGCGCCGGAGGCCGACACCAGCCTCGATATCCCCGAGGCGCCACGCGGCACCCGCACCGATCCCACCGACCCGGTGCAGGTCATCAAGGCCGCCGCCGAAGCCAGGATCGCCCAGCTCGAGGCCGATCTGGTGACGACGCGCGAGACCTGGATGCGCGCCGCCGCCGACGCCCAGAACGCCCGCCGTCGGGCCAAGCTCGACGTCGAGGAGGCCCACAAGTACGCAGTATCCCGTTTTGCCAAGGATCTGCTGTCGGTGGCCGACAACCTCGCCCGGGCACTGGCCTCGCTGCCCGCCAACGGCGAGGGGCTCGATGACCGGCTGAAGAGCGTGATCGCCGGCGTGCAGGCGACCGAGCGCGAGCTGCAGGTCGTCTTCGAGCGCAACGGCATCAAGAAGATGGCCGCCCAGAACGCGCCGTTCGATCCGCAGCTGCACCAGGCGGTGAGCGAGGTCCAGGATCCCTCCCTGCCCAACAACTCGGTCGCGCAGGTCTTCATGGACGGCTACACGCTGAACGACCGCCTGCTGCGCGCCGCCATGGTCGTGGTGGCCAAGGGAGGGCCCCAAGGGGCACCGCCCACGGCCGAGCCGGAGCCGGCCAACGCCGCCGTCGACGCCGACGGGTCGTGACGCGGTTGTGGCATGCACCGTGGGGGCTCGCCTGAGGATCCGGGTGGTCACCCCGTGGTGCGTTGCGGGAACGCGCCGGATGACTGATTCAGGCCGCCGGGCGGGGCAAAAATGCCTGACCGGCGGCTGAACGGACCCGTTGCAGGGCCACGGTTGCACCCTATATAGCCCATGTTGCGCACGGGTTTATTGTCCGGCGCGACGAAATCCACCTCCAGGGGGCTGTCCCGGTGCCGTCAGGGCCGGCCCAGCCCGCCGCAGAAGAGAGAGGCAAGCAATGGCTAAAGTTATTGGTATTGACCTTGGCACGACCAACTCGTGCGTCGCCGTGATGGAAGGGGGCGATGCAAGGGTGATCGAGAACTCCGAAGGCGCCCGGACGACCCCGTCGATGGTCGCTTTTGCCGATTCGGGCGAGCGTCTGGTCGGGCAGGCCGCCAAGCGGCAAGGCGTCACCAACCCGATGAAGACGCTGTATGCGGTGAAGCGCCTGATCGGCCGTCGGTTCGAAGACCCGATGGTGCAAAAGGAAGCCTCGATGGTCCCCTTCAAGATCGTGAAGGCGGCCAACGGCGATGCCTGGGTCGAAGCCGACGGCAAGCAATACAGCCCGAGCCAGATTTCCGCCTTCACGCTCACCAAGATGAAGGAGACGGCCGAGGCCTATCTCGGCGAGACGGTGACGCAGGCCGTGATCACGGTGCCCGCCTACTTTAACGACGCCCAGCGCCAGGCGACCAAGGACGCCGGCAAGATCGCCGGCCTCGACGTGCTGCGCATCATCAACGAGCCCACCGCGGCGGCGCTCGCCTACGGCATGGACAAGAAAAAGACCGGCCTGATCGCGGTCTATGACCTGGGCGGCGGCACCTTCGATATTTCGGTGCTCGAAATCGGCGACGGCGTGTTCGAGGTCAAGGCGACCAACGGCGACACGTTCCTGGGCGGCGAGGACTTCGACAAGCGCATCATCGATTACCTGGCCGACGAGTTCAAAAAGGACGCCGGTATCGACCTGCGCGGCGACAAGCTGGCGCTGCAGCGCCTGAAGGAGGCGGCCGAGAAGGCCAAGATCGAGCTCTCCAACAGCAAGGAGACCGAGATCAACCTGCCCTTCATCACCGCCGACGCTTCGGGCCCGAAGCACCTGGTGCTGAAGCTGTCGCGCGCCAAGCTCGAAGCGCTGGTCGACGACCTGGTGACGCGCACCTTGGAGCCGTGCCGCGCGGCGTTGAAAGACGCCGGCGTCAGCGCCGGCCAGATCGACGAGGTGATCCTGGTCGGCGGCATGACCCGCATGCCCAAGGTCATCGAGGTCGTGAAGTCGTTCTTCGGCAAGGAGCCGGCGCGCAACGTCAACCCCGACGAGGTCGTCGCGGTCGGCGCCGCCGTGCAGGGCGCGGTGCTCAAGGGCGAGGTCAAGGACGTCCTGCTGCTTGATGTGACGCCGCTGTCGCTGGGCATCGAGACACTGGGCGGCGTGTTCACCCGGCTGATCGACCGCAACACCACCATCCCGACCAAGAAGAGCCAGACCTTCTCGACCGCCGACGACAACCAGACGGCGGTGACGATCCGGGTCTTCCAGGGCGAGCGCGAGATCGCGGCCAACAACAAGCTGCTGGGTCAGTTCGACCTGGTCGGCATCCCGCCGGCGCCGCGCGGCATGCCGCAGATCGACGTCACGTTCGACATCGACGCCAACGGCATCGTGCAGGTGTCCGCCAAGGACAAGGCCACCGGCAAGGAGCAGCAGATCCGCATCCAGGCGTCGGGTGGGCTGAGCGAGGCCGACATCCAGCGCATGGTCAAGGAAGCCGAGGCCAACGCCGCCGAGGACAAGAAGAAGCGCGAGCTGATCGACGCCCGCAACCAGGCCGAAAGCCTGGTGCACGCCACGGGGAAGAACCTGCAGGAGCACGGCGACAAGGTGCCGGCGACGGACAAGGCGGCCATCGAAGGCGCGGTGGAGGCCCTGAAAACCGTGATGACCGGCGAGGACACCGAGGAGATCAAGTCCAAGACCAACGCCTTGGCGCAGGCGGCGATGAAGCTGGGCGAGGCGATGTACAAGGCCCAGCAGACCGACGCATCGGCCGCTGGGGCCGCCGCCGCGGGCGCGGCCGGTGCTGCCGGCGCGCAGGCGGCCAACAAGGACGACAAGGTCGTGGACGCCGACTTCGAGGATGTCACCGACAAGAAGAAGAGCGGCACTGGCTGAAACGCCGCGATGAAGGTATGACGGTTCCGGCCCGTCGTATGCTGGGGGCGCGCCACTCCAGTGGCGCGTTTCCTGGTCGAGCCACTGGTGGTACCGCGCCACTGGAGTGGCGCGCCCCCAGCGAACGGCGGGCTGGGGCGTTCTCCAGGGGGAGGCGCGACGGCACCCGCCGGGCCGTTGCCTAGGGAACAGGCCGCATGGCGCAGGATTTCTACGAACTGCTTGGCGTAGCTCGGAGCGCGGCTGCCGACGAGATCAAGAAGGCGTACCGCAAGCTTGCGATGCAGTTCCACCCGGACCGCAACCCGGGCGACAAGGCGGCCGAGAAGAAGTTCAAGGAAATCAACCACGCCTACGACATCCTGAAAGACGAGCAGAAGCGCGCCGCCTACGACCGCTATGGCGCCGCCGCCTTCGAGGGCGGGGCCGGCCCCAACGGGCCCGGCGGCGGCGGCCCGTTCGGCGCCGCGGGCTTCGATTTCAGCGACATCTTCGAGCAGATGTTCGGCGGCGGCGACGCGGCCGGCCGCGGCCGCAGCAGCTCGGGCCCGGCGCGCGGCAACGACCTGCGCTACAACCTGGAAATCTCGCTCGAGGAGGCCTTCGCCGGCAGCGACGCCAGCATCCGCGTGCCCAGCTCGGTGACCTGCGATGCCTGCCACGGCAGCGGCGCCGAGCCCGGCTCGCGGCCGGTCAGCTGCCCGACCTGCCAGGGGCGCGGCCGCGTGCGCATGCAGCAGGGCTTCTTCACCATCGAGCGCACCTGCCCGGCCTGCCACGGCGCCGGCCAGAAGATCGAGAAGCCGTGCCGTGCCTGCCATGGCGCCGGCCGCGTGCGCAAGGACAAGACGCTGAACGTGAAGATCCCGTCCGGCGTCGAGGACGGCACGCGCATCCGGCTGGCGGGCGAGGGCGAAGCCGGCGGCCGCGGCGGGCCGCCCGGCGATCTCTACGTGTTCCTGTCGGTGCGCAAGCACCGGCTCTACGAGCGCGACGGCGCCGACCTGATGTGCCGCGTGCCGATCAGCATGGTGCAGGCCTCGCTGGGCAGCTCGATCGAGGTGCCGACGCTCGACGGCAAGACGGCGCGGGTGTCGATCCCGGCCGGCACGCAATCGGGCCACCAGTTCCGCCTGCGCGGCAAGGGCATGCCGGTGCTGCGTACGACGCAGAAAGGCGACCTCTATATCGAGGCCGTGGTCGAGACGCCGGTGAACCTGACGGCGCGCCAGAAGGAGCTGCTCAAGGAGTTCGAGGCCGCCGGCAAGGGCAACGGCACCTCGCCCGAGTCCGAGGGCTTCTTCAACAAGGTCAAGGAGATGTTCGGCGGCGATTGATTTCCAGAGGACAGAAAACACAAGACGGAGGACAGAATGAAAGGTTGGCTGGCTCTTTCTGTCCTCTGTCATCCGGCCTCTGTCCTCTGAAGCCATGGCCCCGAAGCAAGATCTCATCACCCTGGCTGACGGCAAGCCGCGCTGCGGCTGGGTCAGCGATGATCCGCTCTACCTACCGTACCACGACGACGAATGGGGCCGCCCGCACCGCGATCCGCACGCCCTGTTCGAGCTGCTGATCCTCGAAGGCTGCCAGGCCGGCCTGTCGTGGCTGACCGTGCTGCGCAAGCGGGCCCACTACCGCAAGGTCTATGGCGGCTTCGATCCGGCGAAGATCGCGCGCTACACGCCGAAGAAGCTGGAACGCCTGCTCGCCGATCCCGGCATCGTGCGCCACCGCGGCAAGGTCGAGGCCAGCGTCACCAACGCGCGCGCCTGGCTGGCGCTGGCCCGGCGCGAGGA
>Ga0187894_10006162_pt1 | contig 11881 bp, 11 predicted proteins | sample GBC1701081metaG_FD_136650 | JGI IMG/M metagenome (GOLD analysis project Ga0187894, IMG submission 136650) | White microbial mat communities from a lava cave in the Kipuka Kanohina Cave System on the Island of Hawaii, USA - GBC170108-1 metaG ...
GAAATCCTCACCGAAGCCCATAAGATCGCCCCCACGCTCGAACGCAAGGAAGCCGTCCTTCGTGTTCACCCCGACGTGGCCAGGATCATCAAGTCCACCGAGAATCACTACCTCGAAGAGATGGAAGAAATCCTCGGCCGCCATGTGCTCGTCATGGCCGACCCGCTTCTGCACCCGGAGAAGTTCGATCTGGCTTAGGCGCATCGCCGTTCTGGCCGCTCTGGCCGAAGCGCGCCTCGCGGCGCAAACGGAAATAAAGGTGTACTCCGAATTCCGGCGCATCGCGCCCGACGGTAGTGTTGTTGCCCCCGACCGCACCGGGCGCCCGCGCGAAATTCTTTCTCCCGGCGTCGCCCGACAAGCCCATACCAGCTTCCGTATCGTCGTCACTGCCCCACCGGGAAAGCGCTATTCGCTCTACATCGGCGAGAATCCCGAGAAGTTCTTCCGCTACTCCCTCTACAAGGAGATCTGGACCAAAGCCGGTCAGGAGTGGTTACCCGATCGTATTGAGAAAGTCGACACCCCCTACCAAGGTGAGATCCCGGACCCACACTCCGCCGCTCCCCATCAGACCGTGCAGACTTTCTGGCTCGATGTCTACACACCCGGCCAAGCTCCCATTCAGCGCGTGCGCTTGGAAGCGCAATTGAATGTCGGCGACGATTGGATCATTTACCCCATGGAAGTCCGCGTTCTCGCCGCGCGGCTCCCGGATATCGGCCCCTACGGCTCGTCCATTCCGCCGCTCGCGGCACCCGCCGCCGAACCGGCACTCGAGCAGTTGGCAGCCTATCTCTGCGGGACCAGAATCCGTCCCGGCGCAAACCCGCCCAACTCGCGCCAACTCGTCGCGCGCAACGCACAACAGGACATGGCGCTAGCTCGCGGGCTCGAAGCTAAAAAAGGACGCGAGGCCATGACCGCGGCGTTGACCGCCGTGGTCGGCGCAACCGATCTCAAATCCTGGTGCGCGGAACGCCCTAAACAAGCGCAAAGCGGTTACGACCCCGAACAATATCTCCGCGTCCGCGAATGGCTTCTCAAAGCCGCCGAGGAATGAACCTGCGCTAAACTGGTCTACGGCTGCGCAATTGGCGCGGCCGCGCTTCCCGGAGAGATGGCCGAGCGGTTGAAGGCGCACGCTTGGAAAGCGTGTATACGGGAAACTGTATCGAGGGTTCGAATCCCTCTCTCTCCGCCATCCGTGGTTTGTCCGTCCTTCAGGCGATTCGCTAGATCGCGATTCCAGCACTCCACAACAAGTAACCGGCGGCTTGGCGGGCGAATAGGCGCCATTGATTCCAGCCTTGAAGTTCTTCGCTGGGGCGGGGGGAGCCGTAGACGCGGACACCTCGGCTTTCGAGGATTTTTTTGGCTCGGAAGATGTGATAGCCGTCACTCACCAGGATGCAGGAGCGCAGGTCCATCCGGCGTAGCACCTCACCGATGGCTACGGCCGATTGAACGGTGGACTCCGCTTCTTCTTCGACGATAATAACGTCGGCAGGGACACCGCGGCGCGTGAGGAATGTGCGTCCGACATCGCCTTCGGTGAAGACCGGGTCGCCGCCCGCGCCGCCGGTGGTGAGGATTCGCGGAGCAAGGCGGCGCTTCCAAAGTTCGAGGCCGTGTTCGAGACGCGCCTGAAGGACGGGAGAAGGGCGTCCACTATATTCGGCCGCTCCCATGACGACAATTACGTCGGCGGGGCGGGCTTCATCGATGGTCGCTTCGCGTGCGATGGAGAAGAGAACGTGAAAAAAGGCTCCTGTAAACACGGCAAGCGTCACGCTCAGGACGAGCGCCGCCCATAGCCGCTGCCGTGCGATCTGCAAGACTTACCTTCCTTGGACTGCGTTATGATTCAGCATACGACGCTCACCAGCGACAAGAATCCCCTCCTTCGCGACGTCCGGCGCGCCATTGTCAAGGGAACTCTCACCGAGGACGGATACTGCATAGCCGAGACGTTTCACCTGCTAGAGGAAGCGGTTCGCTCGAATCGGCCTATCCAAGTTGTACTTGCGGCGGAAAGTGTGGCCCCAGCCGTGCAGGCCGTAGTCCGAACCCGGCCGGGGCTTCGGGTGGTTGTGGCCAGCGACACCTTATTCCACGGGCTTGTATCGACGGAAACCGCGCAGGGCGTCTTAGCTCTCGTCGAGCCTCCGCAATGGACGCTAGACCACGTTCTTGCCGGCAAGACGCTGGCAGTTGCGCTGGACGGAGTGCAGGATCCCGGTAATGCGGGGACGATCATTCGGACGGCCGAAGCCTTTGGGGCAACGGGCGCGCTGTTCCTGAAGGGCTCCGTCAGCCCATTTAATCCAAAGACACTGCGGGCGTCAGCGGGGTCGCTTTTCCGGTTGCCCTTTGTACATGGACTGGACCCGCGCGAAGCTGCCGCCCGAATCCGGGAGCGCGGACTGGACCTTTATGCCGCGGTGGCGCGCGGGGGCAGGCCCTTACCCGATGCGGATTTGAGCGCGCCATGTGTTGTGGCGGTGGGAAGTGAGTCGCGGGGCGTCAGCGAACAAGTGCTTTCTCACGCGCGCGGCTTGCACATTCCAACGGTTGGAGTGGAATCGCTCAACGCTGCAATAGCCGCGGGCATTATTCTCTGCGAGGCGTCGCGCCAGAGGTCGCAGCCGCGGTGAGCCTATTCGAAGATCCGACTCCCAAGGGCCCCGTGCCGCCGCGGCCGCTAGCTGAGCGCATGCGGCCGGAAACGCTTGATGACTTTGTGGGCCAGGAGCACATTTTGGGGAGCGACAAGCCGCTGCGGAAGCAGATCGAACGCGGCGAGTTGACTTCGCTGATCCTTTGGGGGCCGCCAGGCGTTGGGAAGACGACGCTGGCACGCATATTAGCGCGAGCCTCCGGCGCCGACTTTGTTCCGTTTTCGGCAGTTATGAGTGGGATCAAAGAAGTGCGGGCGGTGATGGAAGAAGCGGAGCGCGCGCGGAAGTTCGGCCGGCGAACGGTGATTTTCATCGACGAGATCCATCGATTCAATAAGGCCCAACAAGATGCCTTCCTCCCCTATGTGGAGCGTGGGGACGTGATTCTGATTGGGGCTACGACGGAAAATCCGAGCTTCGAGGTCAATTCCGCGCTTTTGTCACGGACTCGGGTGTACGCGTTGCAGGCGCTGACTACGGAACAGACGGCCGGCCTGCTGCAACGGGCGCTGCAAGACCGTGATCGCGGCTTGGGGAATCTCGAGTTGCAAGCATCGCAGGAAGTATTGGAAATGATCGCCGTCCATTCCAGCGGCGATGCCCGTTCCGCGCTCAACTTGCTGGAGATTGCGGCAGCCGGGGCGCCGGAGGGCGAGCTTTCTGCAAAGACCGTCGAGGATGCTCTGCAGCGGAAAGTGTTGCTCTACGACAAATCCGGAGAAGAGCATTTCAATCTCATCTCGGCTTTACATAAGTCCGTCCGCAGTTCGGATCCGGATGCGGCGCTGTATTGGCTGGGCCGGATGCTGGAATCGGGAGAGGACCGGCTCTACATTGCGAGGCGGCTGATGCGGATGGCGATTGAAGATATCGGCCTGGCCGATCCGCGGGCGCTGGAGCAAGCGATTGCCGCAAAGGAGTGCTTTCATTTTCTGGGTGAGCCGGAGGGTGATCTTGCGTTGGGGCAGTTGGCGATCTATTTAGCGGTGGCACCGAAGTCGGACGCGGCGTACCGGGCGCTCAACGAGGTGCGCGATGTGATTCGCAGCACGCCCGCCGAACCTGTTCCGATGAACCTGCGCAATGCCCCTACCAAGGCGATGAAGGCATGGGGTTATGGCACGGGATATCAGCACGCGCACAACTTCGAGGATGCGGCGGTGACCATGGACTGCCTACCCCCCTCATTGGCGGGCAGGCGCTTTTATTACCCGGTAAACCGTGGCCTCGAAATTAAGATCGCCGAGCGGTTGGAGGAGTTCCGGAAGCGGCGCGAGACTGGGACTACTTCTGAGCCGTCACCGTAATTTCGATTCGCGCGGTGGGAGCGGCCAATTTGGGCGTTCCAACGGTGGTTCGCACCGGTTTCGGGTCGGGGAAATATTTGATGTAGACGGCGTTCATGCGCTGGAAGAGCTCCATGTCGGTGAGGTAGACATGCACAGAGACGGCGTCGGCGAAGCTGAACCCAGCTTCTTTCAACACGATGCCGATGTTGTCCAATGTTAGTTTCACTTCCTCTTCAAAGTTCTCGGGGATCTTGCCGGTTTTGAGGTCCGATCCGATTTGGCCCGCCACGTAGAGCGTGTTTCCCACCTGGATACCGGGGCTGAACGGGCGGCCCTTGGGAAATTCTTTGGGATGGACTAGCTTTTTTTCCGCGAGAAGCGAACCGGCAGACAGGACTGCGAGGAGCAGAGTACCAGCGATGTATTTGCGCATAACAGGATATTACCGTCTGGCAGTCCTGGCGGGTAGTACTAGATTCGTTGCGGGTAGTGAAATAGTACCAGATGGAAATCCAGCCTTCTTCCCATTGTTTGGAGGTAGGGGAAAACCTGACAATGACATTGTTCGGAGGCGAGAGCGGCAGAAGTAAAGACCGTGATCGACCATCAGGAGGGTGTTTTGCAAAATACGACGACAGCAGAAGCAACAAGCGATCGCCGGTCATCGAGCCGGTTTCCGATTGATCGCGAAGTCCGCTATCGCGTGCTCAACAAAAAGGGTAATCAGGATCAAGGGACAGGACGGACGTTGAACATGTCGAGCGCGGGAATTTTGTTTACAACAGACCATGTGCTGCTTCCCGGACGGACGGTGGAAGTGGCTGTGAGTTGGCCCGCCCAATTGAATAACGCTTGCCCGCTCAAGCTAGTGGCCCGTGGACGCATTGTGCGTTTCGAGCCCGGCAAGGCGGCGATTGAGATTCATCATTACGAATTCCGCACGCAAAGCGCAAAAGGCATGGCTAGCGCGGCGGTGAACTAGAGATTCCGGCGCCCATTTGGGCGCTAACCGATTTTCTCCTCTCTTGCTATTGGCTATTACGGCCCTGGCGACTGCCGGGGCCGATTTTTTTTTGGGGGGGCGGCTAGAGTTTCAGCAGAGATCGCAGCCGCTTTGTTTGAACCCGGCTGACCGGGATTTCGGTGCCCTTCTTGTCGTCCATCTTCAACTGGAAGCTAGACTTAAACCACGGGATGACTTCGCGGATGCGATTGATGTTCACCAAATAGCTACGGTGAACGCGCCAGAAGACTTCGGGATCGAGGTTGGATTGCAGCTCTTCGATGGTGCGGTAGTTGGAAGCGCCCTCGAAGCCCGACGCCACGACGGTGATCAATCCGTCGTCGATGGTGGCGTACACAATGTCCTGCGCATCGACGATCAGGTTGCGATTTTGGGCCTTCACCAAGACCTTGGTTCGTTGGAGCGCGGGTTTCAAAGCGGGCGGTGCATCAACGGCCGCCGAAAGTTCGGCTTTCTGGCGTTCGAGAATTACGCGCTGTGCGCGATCAATGGTCTGCGCCAGCCGTTCCTTATCGATCGGCTTCATGATGTAGTCGAGCGCTTCCAACTGAAACGCTTCGACGGCGTACTGATCGTAGGCAGTGGCGAGCACAAAGTAGGGAATATGGGCGTTTGCGTCGCGTAGCTTGCGGATTACGCCCACGCCATCGAGGCCGGGCATCTGAACATCCAGGAAGGCCAGGTCGGGTTCGAGGTCCAGAATTTTCTCAAGAGCGTCGACGCCGTTCGATGCGGTGGCGATCACCTCGATCTCGGGGAAGTCCTTGAGAAGGTACGACAGTTCGTCTGCGGCCAAAGGTTCATCGTCGGCGAGGAGCGTCGAAATGGTGGCCGCGGCGCGGGCCTGCATTGCTGTCAGTATATCAAGGGCGTGGTATTACGATTAGGAAGTGAAAATTCTCGTGATTGGCGGGACGGCCTTCATCGGGAAGCTTCTCGTTCAGGATTTGCTCGCTGCCGGGCACCGGGTGGCCATCCTTCATCGCAAGCAGCGGCGGCTTTTCGATGGACGTGTCGATCAATTGATCGCAGACCGGAATGACAGCATCTCGGTTCAAGCCGCGGTCAAAGGGCGAAGGTTCGACGCGGTTTATGACAACGTGTACGACTGGGCGCGCGGGACCACTGCGGAGCAGGTAGAAGGAACGGCCCGAGCGGTTTCCCATAGCGGGTTGAGACGTTACATTTTTACTTCCAGCGTTGCTGTCTACGGCGATCATCAACTCAACTGCAGGGAGACGCATCCCCTGGTTCCGGTAAATGCTCCAAATGATTACCAACGCAACAAGGCGAACTCCGAGCGCTTGCTCTTGAGGATGTTCCAGAAAGAGGGGCTTCCCGCTGTCACTTTTCGCCCGCCGTATGTCTACGGGCCGGACAACATGTTCTATCGCGAGCAATTTTTTTGGGACCGCATGAGGCTGGGGCGGAAGATCGTGCTGCCGGGTGGTGGGCGAAGGTTGATGCACCTGGTCTACGTAAAGGATTTGGTTTGCCTTGCGGTGGCGGCGCTGACGAGCGAGTCGGCTGTGGGGCAGGCATTCAACGTGGCTGGGGAGGCTCCTGTGTCGCAGCGGACGCTGGTTCGGACGATTGCCCAGGCGGGAGGCTTCCAGCCGCAACTGGTCTCCGTTCCGCGAAAGCTGATTCACGCGCTTGGAGGGGAACGTTATTTCGCGCAATACTTCGACATGCCGCCGATTACAGAAGACATCGGCAAGGCGCGAAGGCGGCTTGGATTCCGGCCTACGCCTCTCGTGGAAGGATTGACGGAAACGTACGAGTGGTACCGGAAGGGGCACAAACCCCAAGTGACGGGTTTTGAGTTCGAAGATGCTTTGTTAGCGGAGGCTGGATGACAGGCGCGGATCTATTTGTCGATGCGTTGGAGAAACTGGGGATTTATGAGATCTATACGCTCGTCGGCGATCATCTGAACGAGGTTCTCTCTGCCGCCGGAAAGCGCGGCATGCAGATTGTCGATTTCCGGCATGAGTCGGGCGTGACGCATGCGGCAGATGCCGTTGGCCGGCTGCGGCGGAAACCGATCGTGTCGCTTGTGACCGGGGGGCCCGGTCATACGAATTCGCTGACGGGAATTGCGACGGCGTATCAAGCATGCAGTCCGCTGATCGCCGTGAGCGGCGCACCATCGACGGCGCTGGCCGGCCGGCAAGTGTTTCAGGTAATCGATCAAGCTGCCATGGCGGCTCCGGTTTGCAAATGGTCGGGCACGCCGGCCAGCGCGGCGCAGATTCCGTATTATCTGGGGCGCGCGTATCGCGAGGCTACTTCGGGCCGCATGGGACCGGTACATCTCACGATCCCGGTCAACCTGTTCGAAAGCGAAGCCGCTGGACCCATCTTCCCCATGCAGCCGCCCGCTTCGGCGACCGAGGCCGCCCCGTCGTTGAGGGATGTAGAACGAGCGCTGACGCTACTGAAGAATGCCCAGCGACCGGTCATCATCGCAGGGAGCGGCGTATGGTGGGGGGATGCGGGGACGGAGTTGAAGCGCTTCCTGAAGCTGACCGGATTGCCCATTTACACGGTAACGATGGCGCGTGGGGTGATTCCGGATTCTCACCGGTTATGCATGGGCTATGCGGACGGAGCGCTCAACAAGGCGGTGCATCGCGCGTTTCCCGAGGCTGATGTTGTTCTGGTGCTCGGGAAGCGAATCGACTATCGCATGGCGATGGGCGGCCCGCGCCTTTTTTCGCCCGACGTGAAGTTCATTCAAATTGACATCCATGCGCAGGAATTGGGAAACGCACGGCCGCTGGAAACCGCGATTTGCGCCGATGTGAGAGCCGCACTGCGAATGATGAACGCCTCGATTGGCGCTGAATGGGAACCGCGGGCGGATTGGATGAAGGCTCTTCGCCGCTACAAAGTGGAGTGGGAGAAGGAGCTTTCGGAGATTGCCGAGGACAGGCGTTCGCCCATCCATCCGGCCGCGTTTTTCGCGGAACTCCGATCCGCCCTTCCCGCCGATGTGCTTTACGCATGGGATGGCGGGGATTTCATTCACTGGGGACGAGCAACGCTGCCGGCGGAAAACCCCGGCACCTGGCTGCGGCTGGGACCGTTGGGAACAATTGGCTCGGCGCTGCCCAATTCGATCGCGCTGCAGCGGGAATTTCCCGGCAAACCGGTGGTGATGATCACGGGCGACGGGTCATTGGGCTTCTACATCGCCGAGTTGGACACCCTGGTTCGCCACAACCTTCCGGTGGTGATTATCGTTGGAAACGATGCGGGTTGGGGGCTGGAGCGAGAGTTGCAGGGGGAATTGAACGGCTCCACGGTGGCCTGCGAGTTGCGTTCCACGCGATATGACCTCATTATGAAGGGGTTCGGTGGCGAAGGCGAGAACATCGAGAAGCTCGCGCAGGTGGCTCCGGCCATCCGCCGGGCGTTCCGGTCTCGGCGGCCCTATCTTTTGAACGTGAACGTGCGCGGCGCGCGGTCGCCGTTTACGCAGTGGCAGATTGGCGGGAAGAAAAAGTGAGCGAACCGTTAGCTAGCAATGCGGGGAAGGCGGGCAACGTGCCGCAGTCGGATTCGACGGCGCAGGTCACGCGGCTACTGGGAGAAATCAATAACGGCAACCAGAACGCCCTGGAGTCGCTGATGCCGCTTGTTTATGACGAGTTGCGCCGTATCGCCACCAGACACCTGGGACGCGAGCGCGCCGATCACACGCTGCAGCCGACGGCGCTTGTTCATGAGGCCTTTCTGCGCCTGGTGGATCAGCGCACGCCCCATTGGCAAAACCGTTTGCACTTTCTGAGTGTCGCCGCGACCATGATGCGCCGGGTGCTAATCGATCACGCAAAAGCCAGGCACCGCGAGCGGCGGGGAGGAAATCAGGTACGCGTGGTGCTAGAGGACAACCTGGCATCGACCGACAATCGGGTGCTTGAAGTATTGGCTATCGATGAGGCGTTGGAGAAGTTGGCTGCGCTCGACGCTCAACAGGCGCGTGTCGTGGAATTGCGCTTTTTCGGCGGGTTGAGCGTAGAGGAAGCGGCTCAAGTGATGGGAGTATCCACTCCCACCGTCAAACGGTATGCCAACGCCGCACGCGCATTTTTGCACCGCGAGATGAAGGCGACCTTGGGCAACCCGGACGAAACCCTGCTTGGTTGATCGATAATCTAACGATTGAGGCTGAATGAGCCTAACGCCGGAGCGCTATAAGCAGGTCTGCGAGATCTTCGACGAGGTGGTCGAAATGCCGTCGTCCGCGCGGAAGCGGCATTTATTGGTAGCCACCGACGGCGATCCCGAACTGCGGCATGAAGTGGAAGAACTTCTGGCCGCTTTTGACGAGTCGGGCGACTTGCTGGAGAAGCCGGCCGCGGCGGGCCTTAGCGATCTGCTCAGCACCGGAGGAACTCCCAAGAAACCGCTTTCCTCCGCGGAGGCAACCTTCACCGGGCATCATGTTGGCCCGTTCCGCCTGGTCCGGAAGATTGGCGCGGGCGGTATGGGTAGCGTGTACGAAGCGCTTCGCGACGACCGCGAGTTTAAACAGCGGGTGGCGATCAAGTTCGTCAAGCCGGGCATGGGCACGGCGGGAATTCTCCAGCGCTTTCTTACGGAGCGGCAGGTTCTCGCCGGGTTGAACCATCCGAATATCGCCCGGCTGCTGGATGGCGGCACCACGCCGGACGGCCTGCCTTATTTCGTGATGGAGTACGTGAACGGCACTCCACTTGACCGTTACTGCGACGAGAATCGGCTCAACCTCACGGCGCGGCTTCATCTGTTTCGTACGGTTTGCGACGCCGTCCAGTACGCCCATCAGAACTTGATCGTGCATCGCGACCTGAAGCCGGCCAATATTCTGGTGACGCCCGAGGGCGCGGTGAAGCTGCTCGATTTTGGCATTGCGAAGCTTCTCGGGCCCGCTCTCGATGGGGAGACTCTTGCGCTCACAAGCGAAGGCGCACCGATGACTCCTGAGTACGCCAGTCCGGAGCAAGTGCAAGGCGAGGTGATCACAACCGCCAGCGATACTTTTGCGCTGGGAGTTTTGCTTTATCAATTGCTAACCGGCCGCTCTCCCTATCGCCTGCCGAATTGGACGGCGATGAAGTTGTTCCAGGCGATCACCGAGCAGGAAACGGAGAAGCCAAGCTCGCGGGTGGTGCACGACGAGGAGTTCGTAGCGCCTGGCGGAGAAGGAAAGCGAATTGACGCCGCAGCGGCGGCGCTGTCGCGCGAAGGAACGGTGGATCGGCTTTACCGGCGTCTGCAAGGAGACCTGGATACGATCGTGTGCACGGCGCTGCGCAAGGAGCCGGCGAGGCGTTATGCAAGTGTCGAGCGCTTTTCGGACGACTTACGGCTCCATTTGGAAGGCGGGGCAGTGGCGGCGCGCGGGGATTCGTTCGCCTATCGATTTTCCCGTTTCGTGTATCAGCATCGCGCAGGCGTGACGGCGGCAGCTCTGGCCGTGATTTCGCTGGTCACCGCGACGGTTGTGAGCGTGTATTACGCTCGTGCGGCGCGACGGGAGCAGGCGGTCGCGGAGAGGCGGTTTCAGGACGTCCGGAAGCTCGCGAGCTTCTTCCTTTTTGATTTCGACGATGCCATCCGGGCAGGGGAAACTCCGGCGCGGACGATGGTCGTCCGGCAGGGATTCCAGTACTTGAACGGGTTGTCCGGCGAGGCCGCGGGAGACTCATCGCTCGAGCGCGAGGTAACCCAGGGATATCTGAAGCTGGGAGACATTCAAGGTAATCTGTATGGCCCGAATACAGGCGACTCGGCGGGAGCTCTTGAAAGCCACCGGCGCGCTTATGAAATGGCCAAGCGTCTCTCGGAGCGAGAACCCGACCGGATCGAGAATCAGATTTTGTTGGCGCGCGCGGGGACGGGGTTGGCCGATTTGATGGCTCTGAATGGCGACCGGCGGGAGGCTCTTCAATATTACGAGCGCGCGCGCGACATCGGAGAGTCCGCGTTACGCAAACAGCCGACGCCCGAAGTGGTTCAACGTCTCGGCGAGAGCATTTCCAAGATGGGGTTTGTGCAAAGCCAATTGGGCGATATGACGGCGGCGCGGGCGAGCTTTGCGCGGGGGCTCGAGTTGGCCCGACAGGGAGCGGTATTGAAGGCCGACGACCCGGTGATGCGCAAACCGGTCGCATCGGCGCTTTGCAGGCTTGGGGAACTGCTGGTCCGAACCGGTCAGCGGGAAGAGGGTTTGGCGAACATTCGAGAGGGCGTGCAAAGCTACGATCAACTCGTGCGGGCGTATCCGTCGCAATTGGGGCTTCGACGGGAATATTCGGCCGCCTCAGTCCTGCTGGGCGATGCCCTTTCTACGAGCGGCTTGCCGATCGAGGCGGTCCAAAATTATAGTCGCGCCCTTGGCCTGACCGAGGAACTTTCGGCTGCCGATCCCAAGAACGAGCAGTATCAGCGCGACCTGCATATGGTTCTGGGCCGGCTGGCCGATGCGCTTTCCCAGACGGAGCGGCACGCGGAAGCTCGAGCCGCCACAACCAGGGCTCTGGCCGTTCTCAAACCGCTCGTCGACTTGCCCAAGCCGAAAGACTACGACATTCAGCAGTATGTATGGCTACTGGTCACCACACCTTACAAAGAGTTGAGGAATCCAGCGAAGGCTCTGCCCTACGCGGAACTTGCCGTGAGAATGACGAACGCAAGCGACCCGGCTGTGTTGGATGCGTTGGCGCGGGCGTATGACGGGACGGGGGATCGAGCGAAGGCGATTGAAACCGAGCGGAGAGCTTTGGCTCTCCTTCCGCCGAGCGATTCAGGCTCCCGCAGTCAGTTGCGGCAGGAGTTGGAAGCCAATCTCGATCGTTTCGAGGGAAAGCGCCCGCGTTAGCGACGCCTTCGCCAGA
>Ga0187894_10006163_pt1 | contig 11880 bp, 15 predicted proteins | sample GBC1701081metaG_FD_136650 | JGI IMG/M metagenome (GOLD analysis project Ga0187894, IMG submission 136650) | White microbial mat communities from a lava cave in the Kipuka Kanohina Cave System on the Island of Hawaii, USA - GBC170108-1 metaG ...
GTTCCGAGACGAATACTTGTTCGTGTGGCGTAACGTGTTGGTGGCCGAGATTCCGCAGCCAGGGCACGCGACGTACCTTTTCGCGAAGCCTGAGAATCAGGGCGATTTCCTGGATCGCTACGCCAAGCTCACGCGCGAGGATATCCGGCGCAATCGTGGAAATCTGGCCACCACGCTAGGCTTTGTCGGCCGCGTAGTCCGCGGCAAGCGAAAGAAGCGCTGGCTGGCCGACGTGTTCAAGCAGGCGGGCGAGAAGGCAGACTACATCGAGGCATTTGACTGACAAGAGGACCATCATGGAACCGATGACCGATGAACTCAAAAGAAACAATCATTCGCGAGCATCCAGACGGTATCTGGCTCGTGCTCGCAGAGGAGAACCCACTCGACACCGTCACGGCTCACGACCTGCTCTGCGGCAGGCATAAGGCAGAGGTCATTCCCCTTGAAACGGCACATGCAAGTGACCAATGAGTATCAAGGCGCTCGTCGCCGCATTGTTCGAGCAGCACGGAGCACTCATGATAGGCCGTCGGCAAACGCCGTTTTAGAAGTTGAATCGTAGTCCGCCGTTGATGACGCGGCCGTCGAGTGGTGCCCATGCGTCGACGGTCCATCGTCCGTCCGCGCCACGGTTCTGGCGGAGCAGTGGGTCCCATCGTGATTGTCGGATGTTCGTCAGGTTTTCGAGGTTGAGGAAGAGCCTGACGTGCTTGTTGAGTCGCTTCTCTCCCATGATTCCGAAGATCACGTAGGGGTTGGAGTAGTCCCGGTATGGGTCGTTTTCGAGTCGTTGTCGTCCGGTGTAGTAGCACTCGATCCCGAGGCGTCCTTTGCCTTCTCGTTCCCAGACGCCCACGAGTCCGAGGCTGTGGCGTGGCGTGAGGGGGATGTCAGCTCGCGCGCCGGTCGGGTCCTGCTCTCCTGAGCGGACGTAGGTGTACGAGGCGGTCGCTGCGAAGGGTGCTTTTCTCCAGGTGCCGAGGAGTTCGACGCCGCGATTGGTTGTTTGCTCGGTGAGATTGCGGATCTCGTACGCGTCGCCGCGATTCACATAAACGGGGTTGCGGATGTTCGAGGCGAACAGGGTGGTCGTGATCGAGACGGGGCCGATCGCGCGTGTCAGGTCGACGGAGGCGCTTCTCCCGCGCTCTGCCCGGAGTGGCGCGGGGAGTTGGAGTCGGGTGAGTCCTGCGGCTTCGGTTTCCTCGGTGAGTGGTGTTGGTGCGAAAAAACCTTGTCCTGCAGAGACGCGGCTCGTCCAGCCGGACCAGCGCACGAGCGCGGAGAGCCGTGGGCTGAAGAACGTGCCGTACTTGTTATGGAAGTCCGCCCTGGCGCTCGCGGACACGGAGAGCCAGGGTGCGACGGTGATGTCGTCTTGCAGGAACACGCCGGGGGTTACGTACGTGTAGGCGAATCGTGGGACGTCGGTGGGCCGGTACGCGTCACGTTCTGCTGCTGCGCCGATCACCCATGTGTGCTGTCCGGTTGCGCCGCGCAGCGAGACTTCGCCGAAGAGGAGATCGTGCTTATCGCGCTCGCGGATCTCGCCGAACTGGTGCTCGTGCTGCTGAGTCGAGGCGGAGAATCGGGTCGAGACAACGTACCGGTTCGCAAAGGTCCATTGGGTGTTGCCGCCGATGTCGTACCGTCGGGTGTCCAGTGCTTCGCGATACGGTTGGTTCGTGGCCGGGAGTGCCGCGTCGGGCATGGTGCCGCCTGCGCGGTTCTCGTACGTCACGCCCCCGGTGAGGAGTGCGGCTCTTCCGTTGCCCCCGTCCCAGTAGAAGCGTGGGCGCACAAGTCCTCGGCTGTATCCGGCGAGATCCGCCCAGCCGTCCCCGTCGCGGTCTTTGCGCTGTTGCCAATCGCCGCTGCCCAGCAGCGTCATACCCCAGTGGGAAGCAAGCTGCCTGCCGTAGAAGCCGGACGCGTCGGTGCCGCCGAGGGTGGTCTGGTTGATGAGGAACTCGCGGATGGGCTCATCGGTCGGTCGTCTTGCGATGAGGTTGACGACGCCGGCCATGGCCCCCGCGCCGTAGAGTGCTGAGGCGTTGCCTTTAATCACTTCTACCTGTCCGAGGTCCATCGGCGGGATCTGGGGGAGCCCGAGTCCAGCGCCTTGCTGTCCGAAGAGCGGGAGTCCGTCGGAGAGGAATCGAGTGTACCGTCCGCGCATACCCTGCATGCGCACGCTCGCCGCTCCGAGTGATGGCGACGTGGTCTGTACTCGCATGCCGCCCATTTCGTTGAGCATCATGACGATGTCGCCGGGCGTCATGAGCATTTTCTCTTCGACCTCTTCCCGCTGGAGCACCTCGACGCGGAGCGGCAAGTCCTGGATGCGCGCGTCCGTGCGTGTCGCGTGGACCGTAATCTGTTCCTCGACCGTCTCTGCCCGGTGTAACTCGATCTGGACCGCCCACTCCCTTGCCTCATTGATCTCGAGGGTTGTGGTGGCCGGGAGGAAGCCGTCCTTGCTGACGGTGATCTTGAGCGGCCCGAGCGGCACTCTGGCCGTGGCGATGCCGTCCGCGCCTGTCTGCACGGTCTGCTCGTTCAGTTGGACGGTGGCACTTTGGACCGGTGTGTTTTCCGAGGCGACTTCGATCGTCGCCGTGGGTTGCTGCGCGAAGAGGCTGACGCTCGCGAGCAGGAGGATGACGAGTCTCATGCGCGGACTCTCGAGAGCTCCCGTGTTGCTGCCGTCGTGACGATCCATGACGCCTGCACCGCCAGGCCCGCCATGATGATCGCGACGAGCACATCCGGCCACCCTCGCGATGTCCCGAACACGCCGAGCGCTGCGAGCAGTACCGCGATGTTGCCGATCACGTCATTGCGGGAGCATAACCAGACCGACCGCATATTGCTGTCCCCCGACCGGAACTTCCACAGGAGCCCGAAGGACACTGCGTTTGCGGCCAACGCTGCCACACCAACTTGGCCCATCGTTGAGGCTGAGGGCAGTGTGCCGTGAGCGGCGTGCCAGAGCGCGCTCACGAGGATCCACACGCCAAAACCACCCATCGTGACGCCCTTCACGAATGTGGCGCGGGACCGGTGGTGGAGCTGGAGTCCGGTCACCAGCAGACTGATCCCGTAATTCGCAGCGTCACCCAAAAAATCAAGGGCGTCGGCCTGCAGGGACACCGACCTCGCAGCGAACCCCAAGAGGAGCTCTGCGATGAACATCGATGCATTGATCGCGAGAACAACCCAGAGCACGCGGCGGTACCCGGGGTCGTTAATCGGTGCGGCATTGCAGCACGTAGCGCTCATACCCCCACGGTAAACGCTATAGTAGCTATAGAGTCAATCATGAGCATAGGCGAACTCGCAAAAGCGACAGCCGTCAAGATCGTCACGATCCGATACTGCGAGCACGTCGGCCTTATGCCCGCACCCGCACGAACGGAGGGTAACTACCGCTCGTACGGCGCCGAGCATTCCCACCGGCTGCAGTTCATCAAGCGATTGCGGGAACTGGGCTTCACCCTGGACGAAGTACGCGATCTCCTACGGCTTTCTTCGGAGAAGAGCCGGCCCTGCGACCAAGTAGACAGGATCACGAATAGTCACCTCGCAACCGTCGAGAAAAAACTCCAGGACCTCACGAAACTCGCGGCAGAGTTACGAGCGCTCAGCAACCGATGCAAAGGCGGCGGCAGGATCGGCGAATGCCGCATCATCGAAGCACTCACACCATAACAACGAACGGGCAGATGCTCTACTCCTGCTCAGCTAGCCGCATTTTGCGTCCACCCGACTTGATCAGCATGCCATCTAGGTTCGCCGCGAGTGCAGCCATTCCTTGCTGCACGCGCGTTCGCATGTCGCCACTTGTGCGGAGATCGTCTGGAGTTACTCCTTGGAGCAATTCCCGGGCTTGTCCCACCAGGTCCTGCAACTGCCGGTCATCGGTCACGTTGCGGAACGAAAAGTTCGACAGGAACTCGACGAGATTCGATACGGTCGATTGCTTGAACTTCAGCGGCTTACCGTCCGCGCCATCCTTCAGGCGGTCGGCCATGTGTGCGACCAAATCGGCCATGGATTGGCGCAACACTTGCTGGATCTCGGACGATGCCTCAGCCATTCGTTGCGCTGCCTTGTCACGCTCCTGCTCCCACACTTCCTGAGAGATGCCCTTGAGTTGGTCCGGCACGCCGAAACTCACGTACTGCCAAGACAGTCCAAACTCGCGGGCGACATCGTCTACCGGAGGGTAGTCGGCGGGGTTGTACAAACCGCGCAGACGTTTGGCCGCGTCCTGGCAGAGACCGGGATATACGGAGAGGAATGCTGTGACCAGCACCTGACGTTCCTCAGCGAACTTCTGCATGCGGTCCTCGACGGTCTCGAGCGCCGCAATGGGCAGCAGGTGAATGCCGATTTCGAAGGGCAGGCAGATGTTGTAGAGAAACCGGCGGATTTCGCCGTCGAAGCGGCCGATCGCCTTCAACTCCGCTGAATCCAGCAGATGTTTCGATACTCGGAGCAGATCCTTGTCGGCGTCCGCCTCGATCTGTGAAGTCGAGACCTTGCGGGTGTTGCCCATCGTGGACAGACGCATCTTGATGCAGACGGTTTTCTTGGCCAGATCCACGCCCGGATCCTGAATCGCAACGCGAACCGGCCCAGCCCCATTGTTGTCGTGGTTCGTTGGCTCGCCGCCAGTCGGCGCGGGCAGGCCGGTGAACGGAAAGAGAGTTACTTGAGTCGCCATCGTAGACTACCTCCTGAATTGATTTGGATTGAAATAGGAAAAGACCGCCCGTGAAAACGGGCAGGTGGATGAATGAAGGATCGGCCTCGCTAGACAGGCAAGCCTGCAAGCGGGAAGCCGGTGACCTGTACCAAACCTTGGGTCTCGATATGAACCTCGAATTCCAAGGGCGTGAAGTGCTCCTCGCGGTAGCGACCGCTGAAGAGATGTAAGGGCTGATTGGAGCTGGTGCGCATAGGAAGTTGACTCGGCTTCGCAGCGACGAATCGTCCGAGCACGGCAAAGTCAAGGTGTCGCTTGATTTCCTCCCAGACCCGACGCCTTGCCTCTTGCGCGATTCCGTACCGGGTCCAGAAGCGACCGCCGTCCAGTTCGGGTTCCGTGTAGCCGGAATACATGCCGATGCTGAATTCAGGCCGCGCGCGTTTTAGCAGCCGTATCAAATCCAACAGATCCCGCGCCTGCTGCATAGGCTCACCACCCGAAAAGGTGACGCCGTCAAGGGAGTTGGTTCTGTGTGCAGTTGCCACCTGCTCGGCGACGTCTTGCACTCCACGCGGCGGACCAACAAAGGCGTGCGTCGCCGGGTTCCAGCAGCCGGCGCAACCCAAATTGCACCCCTGAAAGTAGACGACGGCCCGCACGCCGGGTCCGTTTACCCGGCTGTGGGAGACAAGTCCGTGAATCAGCATCGCTGCCCCACGGTCCGCTGGAATGCTTCCAGGAAGCCCTGGTCGTGAATGTTCGCGTCCCACATCTCCATGAAGCTTTCTAGGTCGCGTGTCTCGCGGGGCCGGCAGGTCATCGACCCGTCGGCCTCTCGCTGGCGATTCCATCGTTCTACGCCCGCGTAGTCATTTCTGAAGTAGTACGGCCAGAGCTTTGATGCCCCATTCTCAATGACAATCTCGACACAAATTTCTGGATCCCTCATGGCGTCGCCATTCTGCTCACCGTAGTGGGCAACCGACAATGCCTGGTGACCGTTCGGACCTCGCTCACCAAGCAACTCGACCACAAGGGGCATGAACGGCGGATCCTCGATCCGCGTCCAGGTGAAAGTGGCAAGACCGCCGGCCTCTTCGATGATCTGCAAAACCGTTTTCATGGCGCGACGTCCTCTTGTTCGATTCCCGAAGGAAAGCCCAACGTTTCGCCAGCCCGGTCGGATGCTTTCAGGTATTCGGAGGCAGCCAACAATTGATCGGCGTCAACCGTTCCGTCTACGTGAACTTCGATACAAGGCAGGTCGCTGTGATTGAGCCGCGGTACCTCGTGGTACTTTCCGCCGTTACTCGCGAAGCAAGCTCCGTCATAACTTCCACCGGCGTCGTGCCAACCACGGAATACGATGCCTTTCTCGGCGAGAGCCTGAAGCTCAGTCGTGGCCCCTTCGGATGCTTCTGCATCCACCATCGTCACCACGTTGGCAGGCAACGCATGACGGAACTCTTGCATGAATCCGAGAGCCTCAAACAGCGGCTCGTCTTCTTCACGGCACACGATCTCCACGTACGCGCGATCTCCCATACTTGTTCTCCCTCGCCTGAGTTGCTTCCTACGTTTGCCGCTGCGACTGTTTCACGGCAACCGTCTGCGCGTAGAATTCGCGTTTCTTGCTGGACTGGGTGACGGAATCGCCGCCACGGAAATCCTTCGCGATATCGCTACATCCGTTACCTTGAAAACCTTCGAGGTCAATGGAGCTCTTTCCGTTTTCGTCGATTTCGACGGTGATGAGCTTTTCCTGCATGATGTTCTCCTTGGCCCCTTCGTTAGCGAACTGCGAAACGCAACTGAACCTTTGGTCCTTGCACTGTTTGAACTACTTCGCGGCCGCGGAACACGTAGCCTTTAGTCTTGGCCACCGCCATGGTCTGCCGCTCTTTGTAGGCTTGCGCGACGCGGCCGAGCCAGCTTTCGTCCAACCCGCTGCATTTCCTATCGAGGTCATCAATGATCGCCTGAAAAACTCCGGCATCGTCCCGACCGAAGCCGACGGGCGCCAACGCGCCCCGAAGCTGCTCCCTCGGGACTATGACCTGCACTGGTCTGTTCCAACTGACGCCGCCGTAACCTCGCAAGGCCGTTCCGGCCGTTTGGACTTCGGGTTTGTAACCCATCTCCGTCAGCGCCTCGACCAGGTATTGCTGGTCGGTCATGGTTGTGGTGAGTTCCTCGTATTGGCTCATGGTGCCTCCCTATTCCGTTTCTCGAAATGCCCGTTTGCCAGGCGCAGCGGGGCTATCTGATTCAATCGAAAATACGCCCGGTCGCGCCGCGCTCAAGAATCGCCCGGATGCCTGCCGGCGCAGTGCTTCAATTTGATCTGCCGCCGATCTCGAAACCGGAACGATGTACTCGGCCGACTCCTTCAGAGAAAGATTCAGCCGCCACGCCTTGCGGCAACATTCCCTGATCTCGGCACCGGTCCAGCCCTCGTCGTTGGGCCGTTCCCCATCAAGGTTCCATTTCGCGAGGTAGATCTTCCAGATCGCCCCCCGCTCCTCGGCTGATGGCAGGTCGAAGAAAAAAGTCCCGAGAGTGAATCGGCGGCGCAACTCCGGCGGCAGGCTCGTGATCGAATTACACGTTGCAATCCACAAGCTCTTACCCTGGGAAATCGCATCGACGACTTGAAGCGCTGCACGGAGACGCTCACCCGAGCCGCCCACCAGCGAGCTCTGCATCGCCGACAGATCAAACGCGACTGTCGGAATCCCGGCAGTGTTGCCCGCAGCTTTCGCGATCATCGACTTTGCCGCGCCCGGTGGGCCGATGGCGATGATTCCGTCCGCTCCCCGGTCCTGCATCCAGCCAAGCATCGTTCCAGTCATCTCGGTCTTCACGCCCGACGTGTCCGTGCCAGTGCCGGCGAAAGCCTTCTCGATCTCGTCGACAAACACGACGACGCGGGGAGATTCCTGGCCTGTGAGCACAGCGCCAAGAAACCGCTTGATGTTGTCGCAACCACCGATGTCTGCGAATGTCTCGCCGCCGCGCCAAATGGTCAAGCCCGGAGCCTGTTCCACGGTCTGGCGCTTTCGCTCCCATAGACGCTCGACATCCAGACCCTTCTTCGACAGCGACATTGCCAACGCTTGCTCCGCCGGAAAGGCCGCGAGTCCCACCAGAGCATCCACAGCTTGATCCACGACGGACACATCAGGTGGAGCCAGTTCGGCTGACTCAAACATGCCGGGGATGATCTCGCGCAGGTCGTCCGCCGACGGAAGCGGCTCGTCAATAACCATTACGTCGTTCTGCAGCTCAACTGGGAGCACCGAGCCGGGAGTCGTCACGAGCACCAAAACCTGGCCGCCCACCTTGAACACATCGCGGAGATTCCAGACGCCCTGCACGATGTCTACTTGCTCCCAGATGCGTTGTGGGTTATTGAAGAACACAACGGCGTCCGCAAACTGTTTCGCCGCAGCGCCCTTGTGAAGGGCCAGCAGTACATCCGCTGGACCGGCAGCAGCGGCCTTTTCACCGAACGTGTGGGCCGCAGCCTCTTTGGCTGACTTGTTGCGTGCTGCGATGCCGCCCATGATGTCCCAGGCGAACACAGGTACTTCGGTCTTGCCACAGAGGCTTGCCGATACCTGAGCCATCGCGCTGGCCGGATCTGCCGTTCTGACGGCGATCAGTGGAGTACCGGCCCGGCGAGCCGCTTTCAGCAGACTTCGAAAGTCTTCTGTGGATCGAATCATTGAGTTCTCCCAAAAAAAGAAGGGGAGCCCGAAGGCTCCCGAGGTTCTGAAATGGGTTGGAATCTACTTCACGCGAGCAGCGCGGCGACGGCGAAAATGATGGCGTTGTAGGCTGAGTGCGCGAGGAACGGCAATGTCGTGGAATTCGACTTGATCCGGAGCCAGGCGTAGACGACGCCCATCACGAAGATGACGCCGATTTGCGGACCCGTGATGCCGGCTTTCAGAAGATGGCAAAGCGCAAAGACTGCCGCTATCGCGACACCCACGATCCAACTTGCGCTTGGGATTCGCTTCCGCAGCCCCCACTCGGCCAAGCCGAAGAGGTAACCGCGAAATATGGCTTCCTCCATAAGCGGACCGAGTGTGATTCCGATCCAGGCGTCCTGCCATTTGACTGGCGTGCCTTTGTAGAGCGCCTGAAACAGCAGTGCGACCGCAAGACCGCAGACCGTTCCGAAGCCCAGAGCCTCCGCGTTCTCCCGTCCGCTGGTCCGGTTCCAATGAAGGAACTCGAACCCCATGGAATTCAGCCGGCCCGACTTGCCCAAGCCAATGCCAGCAACGCCACCGTGAATACCACACCGGTGATCTGAAGAGACTGCACTGCAGAGATGAGCATAATCCAGATTTCCGGCACAGGAATCCGAACCGAGTGTCCCTGCTGCGCTGGCCAAAAGGCGAAGAGCCGCGCAGACCTCTGGTCGCGCGGCCCCACTCAATTCGATGAGAGCTTACTTCTTGCCGAGCACGCCTTCGATTGTGTCGGCGGTAAGGATCTTTTTCGACCAGCGCTCGACCTGGACGGATGTGGCCGCTTCCAACCGCTCATCCACCCATTTCGGGAGCTTGCCGAACTTCGTCTCCAGTTGTCCCCGGAGCATGTGCGCCAGACTATTCCGGACCACATCTTGGACGAACTCGTTCTTGGTAATGTCTCTGGTGACGTCCATAGTCTTCAATTCCATTCTCAGCCTTCCCGTTAGACGGCGCAAGCCCGCCAGGAGCACGAGCTGTGATAATACTCGTTCGCGCTCGGCGCCTCGCAATTCGCCCGCCCGTTTCGCGATCTCTACGAGTTGCTCCGGCCCGCCGTTCGCAAGCATCGCGAGCGAGAGATCACCCGGCCGCCCGCTTGCCATTAATGTCCGGGCGTCCATCTCACGGATGTCCATCAACGTGTAGGCGGCCCTCGTCTCGCCCAAGTCCACATGATCGTCCATCCGCAGCTTTGGCTGGCCCACATATAGAACGATCTGCCGCACACGCCGACGATACTTCTGGCCGAGCAATAGGCAATAGATCCCGACGCGATAGGGCATGTCCTTGTCATTACCGCTCTGGAACTCAATGTGGAGAATGGTTCCGTCCGCCAGCAACAACACCAAATCCGCTCGGCGCTCCTCGACTCGGGCCAATTCGACGCTGAGGACCTCCCGCACAGCGACACCAGCAGTCAACTGGTCCAATAGGCCCGGATGATCCCGCTGGAACAGATCCTTCACGACCAAGTCGTACTTGCTGCCATCTTTCATGCGGCGATCCTCCATTTTGGCAGAGTGTATCCGTCGAAGTAGGAAGCTTCCGTACCGGCAACCGGAGTCTGAATCGACGGTCGCCGTGGATCGCGCACCTTCGCGCCTATGGAGGGCGAAGCGCTCCTTGTGTTGGGCGCACTCACAGAATCTCTCTTCCCTTCGGATGGAAGAGATCATGGAGCCTGCCAGCGATATCGCACTTAACTTTCGGAGCTTTCGGGAAATAATTCTTTCGCTGTTTGATGCAATACTGTTTGTCGCTGACGTGCGGCGCTGGAGCGATAATAAAGCCTGGAAGTGCGACCGCCGAGCCATCGAGCGCCGCTAGCACCGAGAAGACAACGCCTTCAATGCGATCGCCGCCCGGGTCTTCGATCCTTTGCCAGTAACGGATGGTGTGCCACACATGAGCAAGGAATTGATCACGAACTTCTTCACTGGTCAGTTGGCGCGGGCGATTCCTCATCGATCTTCTCCGTTTCAAATCGGCTACTATGTACATCTTTGGAAAGGGCCATGGGGCGGCAACCTCACCTCGAGGGTTCGGGACATACGGTCAGAAAAGCTCGCCCTAGTTTCTCAGCACGTCCCATCCAGGACGCCGGGCGGATAGCCTTAACGGATTCGAAGGTGGCTGCCAGTTACCAGCCGCGCGCCCGGGATGACCTCGTGGTTCACGAGGGCCGCGCGGACGGCTTCACCGTTGACTTCCCAACCGTCCTTGAGTGTTAGCTCCAAGCGCAGGCGCACTTCGCCTTCGGCCAGTTGATAGACGATCTCCTGCAATTCAGTCTTGGTGAAGCGAACGCTTCGCTCGAAGAAGTGTTCCGCAATTTGCAAAGAATCATCGACCATCAAAGACGCAGTGCTGTTTCGCTGCATTCCGATGTCGCTCTTCTCCCCTTCCAACTTCTTGATGCCACGGGCCATCATGAATGCGGATAGGAATCCCTTGAGTCTGGTCACGCGATTCTCGGCGGCTTTCTTTCTGGCTGCCAGCCTCTCCGCCTCCTTGGAACTGATGCCAGCGATCGATTGCTGCCACCGCCAGTAGCCGACAATTCGATCCACCTTAAGCCGGTAGGCCTCCAGGTACGTGTCGATCTCTTGGGCCAGTTCCTTCGAAATCTCGCCTCCGGCATCCGTGGCCTCCTCGACCAGCGACATTAGTTCGATCAGCCGGTCGTCGAGATCGAAGAGCGAGCGATGGTCGCGATCTGGCTTATGGACGATGCGACGGCGCAGCGCCTCCACCAAACCGGTGGCCTGCTCTCGTGTCGCATCGGGAAGGTGACTCTGGACACCCTCTGATTCACTCTGCTCAAGCAACTCCGCGAGTCGCCGCGAAAGGCCGGAGACCGTTTCCGGCACCGGCGCTATTGCCAACGCTGACATGGGTCACCTCCAGGAATGACTTCAAAACAGGGAGAGCTGAACCGCCGGTCCAGCAGATCGAATCCACGTCACGATATCCGCCGGGTCAGTTTCCTGGATTAGCGTTTCGACGGCTACCGGCAATGCTGACTCCGTGACCTCGACTGGCCCTCTGTGTCGACCCAGCAAGTTCTTCCAAACCTCCGCGGCGGCTTCGCCTACGCCTTGCCGCGTCACGAGATCGCGCGCCATCGCAGTGAGCAGGTCGTCGTCCGCATCCATGGACTGAAGCCCATCAGCGTGGAGCTTGCCTTCCATCGGCAGCGACGCCATCAGTTTCTTTCCCATCAGTCGCAGGCACGACTCCTGCGCCGTCTCTGAATAGGTTAGAAACCCAACGCGAATCGGACGCTTCTGCCCAATCCTCCAACTGCGCCTGCTCGCTTGACGGAGTGTGTACGTCGAGTAGCCAGTTTCATAGAAGAGGAGTACCGGAAAGTCGAGCAAATCGAGGCCGACGCTA
>Ga0187894_10006164_pt1 | contig 11879 bp, 9 predicted proteins | sample GBC1701081metaG_FD_136650 | JGI IMG/M metagenome (GOLD analysis project Ga0187894, IMG submission 136650) | White microbial mat communities from a lava cave in the Kipuka Kanohina Cave System on the Island of Hawaii, USA - GBC170108-1 metaG ...
CGCCTCTGCCTGATTAACCTGGGCAACAATACCACCATCACCCAGAAGGACATCACGCTCAACGTCACCAACGCGCCCGCCCCAACCGTCGCCATCCGTACCTTCACCGCTGGCACGAACACCGTCAGCGCGGCGTCCCTGGTGAACCGCACCGCCCGCGTGCCGGTTTCGTGGATCGTAGACAACCGTCCCCAGGACAGCAATCTCGTCTTCGAGCAAGTGCTGGCCGACAACACCGTCGTCAACGTCGAACTCGCGCGTGAAAATCCCTTCGTCGCCTCATCTGGCGATGGCGTGGCCGCGCCGGTTCCGCCTGGTGGCAATGCTTCGACCCTCACCCTCCGTCTTCGCGTGGTTGATCTCGCAACCCAGACGACACTCGCCCAGCAAACCATAACCCTCAATGTATCCAATGTGGTCACGCCGCCCGTGATTCGCTCGTTCTCGACCACAGCCCTTAATGTCGCCTATGGTGCGCTGGTCAATCGCTCGGCGCGTGTTCCTGTCTCCTGGGCTGTTGATAACCGCCCCGACGGGAGCAACCTGGTCTTTGAGCAGCAGTTAGACGACGGCAGCCGGATCAACGTCGAACTCCCGCGCAACAATCCTTATGTGTCCTCGTCCGGTAATGGCACAGCCGCGCCCGTCGCCCTGAACAACGCCAACGTCCCGACCATTACGCTCGTACTGCGTCTGGTCAACCTCGCCGACCAATCGACGATCACCCAGCAAACGCTGACCCTGCCGATTGTCGGCCAAACCGTCCCGCCACCCGCCACCCAACCGCCGCCTATCACCACCGGCTCACGCGCCATCTTCCTGAAAGGCCAGCAGATGGGCAACCGCGCCAATGTCTTTAGCAAAGTGGGCGACAGCCTGACCGACACGCCCTATTTCTTGCGCCAATTCACCGGCAGCTACAACCTGCGCGCCTTCAACGCCCTGCAAGCCGGGTTCAACTATTTCGCCTCCGCTCAGGCTTACGATGCCAACTCCTACGGCAGCACCTCGCGCGCCGCCCGCGCCTCCTGGAGCAGTTTCAGCGTCCTCGATCCGAAAGTCGCCGACGCCGGTCTATGCCAATCCGGCGAAACCCCGCTCATCTGCGAATACCGCCTGAACAAACCTGCCGTCGCCCTCATCATGGTCGGCATCAACGACATTCCAGCTTTCCCGGCCTCGACCTATGAAGGCAACCTGCGCAGCATCATCGAAACCACCATCAATGCCGGTGTGATTCCGGTCATCAGCACGCTCCCGCCGCGCCCGGATTACCCCCAGCGCGTGAACGAGTACAACGCCGTCATCGCCCGCCTGACACAGGAGTACAACATTCCGATCTGGGATTTACATAAGGAATTGGTCAAGCTCCCGAACGGAGGCGTCGGCCCGGATAATGTACATCTGTCCGTGCCACCCACCGGCGCGCCTGGCACGGCGGATTTCACCCTGCAAAACTTGCAGTACGGCACGACCATGCGCAATCTGACCGCGATCCAAATTCTCGACTATGTGTGGCGCACTGCTATCCAGTAGCCTAAAAAAGAGATCATGGCACTATGCCGAGGAGTTGTTGAGATTCTTTGCCCCTCGCCATGAGGGAGAGGGCGACCGAAGGAAGGGGGGTGAGGGTACGAGTCTGTCGACCTCACGCCGTCGGGATCGCCATGCCACCCGCCTCGCTGGACAGATAGGCCGCTTCCACCACCGCCATCGTCTTGAAGGCGTCATCCACCGACGTAGGCAGTACATCCGTCTCGCCGTTCACATAGCGCATCAGACTGGACATCGTGCCGATGAACGCATTAGGAAACCATGACCCCTCGACCGGGATCGACTGCCAGCGCGGTTCGGTTTCCTCGTTCAAGATCACATACTCAAACGCATCTGGGCGGCCTTTCGGGTAATCCATATTCAACCCAGCGGTCGCCTGGATCGCGCCTTTCGCGCCTTCCCATTTGGCATACGACTGCTGTTTTTCCGGCCCATAAATATGCGCGTGGTTGCTCATGATAGTCGCCCGCACTGCGTCGCCATAATCCAGGATGATCGTCGAGCGCGTCTGCGCCAGTCCTGGCGAGGTTGGGTGTCCTAGCGTTTTCGCGTACACGCCGATTGGGTCGCCCAGGAACGACCGCACCAGATCGACATAATGGATGCTGTGATACAGGATTTCCATGCGCGGCTTGCCGTACAGGAATGACCATAAATGCCAGGGCATATACACCTGCATCCGCACTTCCATGTCGTATATTTGGCCGATTAACCCCTGCGTAATCATATCTCGTGCCGCCACGATGTAAGGTGCATAGCGCATCTGGAAGTTGACCGCTGCCATCAGGTGTTTCGCCTTACACAGGCGCAAAATCGCCCGCGCTTCGTTGATATTCTCGCCCATCGGCTTCTGCATCAAGACCGCGCGCCCGTCGGGGATTTGCTCTAGGATACTTAGTGTCAGGTTGCCCGGCACGGCCAGGTCAAAAATCGCCTCTGCCGGGCTTGTGCTGATCGCCTCCGCCAGCGACTCGTAGATCACCGGCACACCAAATGCTTGCTGCATCTGCCGCGCCTGTTCCGCCTTGACATCATAGCCGCCCACCACCTTGAAACCGGCCTTGCGGTAGGCCGGGTAGTGCGAGTCGTGGACGATCCCGCCCATACCAATGCTCACTATTGGCAGCCGTTTTTCGGGCATGTCAACAGATTGTCGCACAGTGAAATCAGCGGGCATGGTTAACCCTTGACGGTGCCGAAGAATATTTGTCCCCTCATCAAGTGCGAGACGCAGCCAGTGATGAAGGATGGAGTTGCCACTCTTCATCACTGTTTTGCGCAAGTCAGCGGGGAACCGCGTTGTAATACAGCGCGTGGGTGCACGCCGGGTCACTGTCGAAAACCTGCGTCATCGTCATCATCCAGGTGGTCGGGCTGGTGAACGTGAGCGCCATCGTCACGTTCGCATTATTCAGGTTGTTGCGCCCGTTGAAGGTATAGGCGTTGTCGCCGCTGAGATTGAGGGTATATGGCAGCGGTTCCTGCCCGCGCCATGAGAGCGTTGCGCCGTTGGCTGTGACCGCGACCGGATGCGAACAAACCGGCAAGGGCGGTAGGATGCACGTCCCGCTCAGTATATCCTGTCCGGGATCGGCAGACCAGATGATGTCACTGGTCGGCACAAGCTCGGTGCTGAACAAGGCAGCCCCTGCTCCCGTATGAGTGGACATATTGGCGGAGGTTGTCACCGACGTGTCCGCCGCAACTTCGGTCACAGCGTCGCATGACCCGACCACCTGAACGGTATCCTCGCGTACCCACCCAACTTCTAGCCGCCACCACGTATGTGCCTGTTCATCTGCCAACCGTCCTAATACCGGATAATGGGCATCGGCAAGCAGCAGGGCTGTAACGGCTGCATCGCTGTTCGGCTGTTCAAAGGCAGACGCATTCTGCTGCTCATGTGTCATCCCAGCAGTGCAGGCCAGCGATTCGTCCGAAACCAGTCCCATCGGAATCCCAATCAGTGTGTCGAGGGGAAAGGACGGCTTCACCAGCGGCGCAGCGTCTGCTTCCAAGCCATTTTCCCCGGCTAAAGCAACCGCTGCTGTTTCGCCTTGTCGGGCAGTAAGCTGTTCACCGTCGGCATTGACCGCCGCCTCGCCCTCGATTACGAAGATTTCCAGGTTGGTATTCGGCTGTGCTTGGAGTAATAGAGTCGCAGTATCAAAGGTCAGGTTCGCGCCGTTGACCTGCAAGGCTACTTCGTCCTGTCCCGCATGGGCAACCAACAGCCCCGCCGCGCCCGCGCCGCAGATCGCTGAAATGTCGGGTGTGGTGAGGGTGAATTGTTCCAAAGGATTAGTCCCGTCGCTGACAATGAGTAGCTGGCTCACATCGCCTTCGACCGCGACCAGATCAGCCGCAATCCAAGCATAGCCCGCTTCCGTTTGCAGTCTTAGCCAATCCCCATCGGCGCTGCGTCCGTCAACGTCAGCCACGTTATCCCAGCCGAAGAACCCGGCCACCTCGAAATCTGTCCCCGGCCCCTGACGCATATTGAGGTTATAGCCTGATTTGTTGCTGGCCTTGAGCGGTTCAACCATCGCTGTTTCTGTGCCTGCCATCGGCGTAATTGCTGCGCCGCCGAACAAGGCCATCGCAATTGGCTCGTTGCCAGCCGGAAGCTGGATCAACGCATAATCCCATTGGTTGGCGTTCAAATCGAATGGTGCCGTTCGCAGTATGTCAATATCGCCCAGTGCAACCGTGCTGCCCGATGGTGTGCAGACGTTGCCCGGTGTCAGGCCGTCGCATGAGTCACGCATCATTTGCACCGCCTGTGCCAGCAGATTTTCGCAGGTCGCGGCGTCCTGCGCCCGGCTGCTATGCCCGACCGCCGACCAGCCGATCAGGGTGAATACAACGATGAAGCCCAAAATTTTCAAGCGAGGCATATGATTGCTCCTCGTAACTCTCTGGTCGTTAATCAGGGTGTCGCTTGGGTCAAACCATCCAGCATCACGTCGAGCGTTTGCAGCGTGAGCAGATTGCGCACGGTGTAACCCGCCTGCAAGGTGTCATCGTTGAAGATCGCCACCGCGTCGTTTTCTGGCAGTGACATATGGATGGTGTCCTCCACGTTCACACCCTGGTTGGGCAGGTCTTCCAGTGCCACCACGAGGTTGACCAACGGCAGGTCATAATCGTCCGCAATTTTTACAATGATCTGGTTAAACAGCAACGACTTCTCTGGAAATTCCGGGCGCACCGGGAAGGTATACAATAGTGGCACGACATCGCTGTTGATCGTCTCCAACACAATCAACCGTAGGTAGTAATCGAACATCGCCGGCTCGAAATAAAACACATCGTTCGTGCCGAACATGATGAATGAATAGGCCGGGTTCGACAGACGATACTCGCAGGCCAGCGGGCTTTCGTTCGCCTCACAGATGTCTTTATCGGCCCAGGTCGAATCCAATACGCTGCTGGTCGTGAAGCCGCTGTCGGTCGCCAAACCAGGGCTGGCGAAGGCATTGGTTTTGGGCGGTAGGATGTCTTCGGTTTGCGTGCTGAAAAAATCGACTACCCGTTGTAGATCAGCGTATTGGCCGAGGTTGTAACTATCGCCAGCGAAATCGACCAGGAAATAATCGGCGGCGGTCATACAGTCGCCAATCTTCGAGAGCATGTGCGGGTTGCGACCGCTCGCCTGCCCACGCGCAAAGATCGCGCGTGCCATATCGGTTAATTCCGGTAAGTTGGGGTAATCTGCCAAGTCAATGTTGCTGGCAGAAGCCTCGTCAAATTCGCCCAGGGTGGGCGGCGTCAGGTCGCTGGTCAGGGTGGTTTCGGGTGCATCTTGCGCGGTGGCAGTGACATATACAAACAGTAGCGCGATCATCAATATAGAACGTTGTAACATAAATCCTGTTTCCTCTCCATGTTCCCATATATCCAATTGTATCCGAAGATGTGACCACGACAATAGGCAGCGATGGGAGATGGACTATTCGAGCGCGGTGATTGCTTCAACAATCCGTGCGACAAACTGCTCGACGCCTTTCGGAGTCAAATGAACTGGGCTGTCAGTGAACGCGCCGCTGTCCACCGCATCCCATAGGTCAAGCAGCCGCCAACCGTTCGCGCTGGCCGTCTCGATTAGCCAACTACGATAGGCGTCATATGCCCAACGCGGATAAAACAGGTTGTAGCGCAGGTCGCTGTTCTGCCCATCGCTGATGAACATCGGCTCGTTGACCAGCAGAACCGGGATTTCTCTGGCACGCTGGACGCCCGCCGCCAATACGTCAAAGGCCAGGTCATCCTGGTTCATAGTTGCTGGTTCAGCAAAGTCGCCCCACGAAATGTCTTCCTCAAAATCTTCGGTGCGCGGTGTATAGGCCTCAGGGTAATACTGGTCAATCCCCGTCGCTGCCCAGGCGAACCCGTACAGTTGCAACCGCAGCCAATCAGCCAGCGGACGGCGGCTGCCGACCAGCGTTCGATCCCATAGCGTCGGCGTGACCAGACGTTCATCGTCGGCATCCAGGTCGAGGGCATAATCGCCGATTAATCGCCTCACCGATTCGGCATTGTTCTGCACGATGGGCGACGCAAGCTGCGACTGGCGCGGGAATGACTGCGCGGTGAAAGGCCACAGCAGCGCGTCGGCTTGATAGCGCAGGGCAACATCGAGCAGCAGCAGGTCTTTGGTCAGTGACATGGTAGGATAGCCGACGTTGTAAAAAACCATGCGCTGGCCGACGGGTGTATTTAAGCCGCTTTGATTTAAGTTGCCCGCCAGGGTTTCATGGGGACGCTGCAAAATGCCCCAGGTCGCCGAGTCGCCCAGCACGAGGACGCGGTATTCGTCGGCGGCTTTTGCCCGCGTCAGTTCGTGGGTCGCAAACATCGCGTCCAGGCTGTTCAGGCTCAGGTTATAGGCTTGGGAGGCATTTTCGCCATACGGCAGGCGTGGCCGCGCTGGCACCAGCCAGGCATACACCGAGGCGCGGCCTATCGCGGGCAGCGGGTCGGCCAGAGCAAATAGCAGGTTCGCCAGTGCAAATAAGATCGCCGCTTTTGCCAGCACGCGCAGGATGAAGCCGCCTGTATAGCGGCCATCGTCGGTTAACCATGACCAGTTCATCAAAAACCGATCCCGAATAAACGCCCGAAGGTCTGTGCCGCCAGGTTAACATCCGGCAGCGCGAACCATACCCAGCCGAGCGCCACATAATGAAACGTCAGCAAAATGCCGGTGATCGTCCACCCCCGCAGCAAACGCGGCTGCGTCTTGAGCGCCAGATACCGCTTGCGGGTGCGGTCGCTCCACACTTTGTGGACGAATAGGCCAATTCCATGCCAGACGCCCCAAATCAGGAACGTCCACTGCACGCCATGCCACAAGCCGATAACCGCCATCGTCGCCAACTGCGCGCTGAACACCGCCGCCAATGGCGACACCTTGCGCATGAGCAGCATCCGCGACAGGGGCGAGAACACATAGAAGCGTACCCAGTTGCTCAGGGTGATGTGCCAGCTTTGCCAGAAGGCGGTGATGGTCGGCTTGAGATACGGGCGGTCAAAATTTTCCGGCAGGCGCACGCCCAACACTATCCCGATACCGATCACAATATCGGTATAACCGCTGAAGTCGAGGAACAAGCGAAAGGCGTAGGCATAGAGTAGCAGCCAAACTGCTCCAGCGGAGGTCGCTTGCGCCGCGTTTGCGCTGTTCAGCGCGAACAGGGCGAGGCTGTCGCTCACCACGAATTTTTTGAACAGTCCGACGCTGATTCGTCCGCCTGCTTCCACCAGGCGCGGCGGGATGAACAAACCGGCTTCCGGCAGCGCGCGCATGTCCGGTGTGAACCGCTCGGCGCGGTCGATTGGCCCGGCGGCCAGCGCAGGGAAGAAAATCACGTATGTCAGGTGTTCCCGCAGTGACAGGGCGGGCAGCCGCCCCATCTGCCGTTCGCGCACCACATGGATCAGCCGGAACGCGATATAGGAGATGCCCAGCCACGTCAGGTCAACCGCCCCGGCCAATTCGGGATTTTGCCCGCTGGCGAAACGCAGCGCACGGCTGACGGCTGTCGCCAATATATCGGTCTTCAGGACGATGAACAGCGCGATGATGACCAGGATGGTCGCTGTGAGCAGGCCGCGCCACCCGCGCAGCAGCCAGGAGACCGTGAAGATCGCCGCGCCAGCGACGGCCAGCGCAGCACCCAACGCCAGCGGGTCGGGTGGGCGCGACGGGGTGGGACGCAGTTCCGGCGCGAGAAAACGGGTGAGCGAGAGACCGAACACCAGCGTCGCTGTCAGGCCAAGTGTGATGGCATCCTCGCGCGTAGCTACGGTAGATGAATCGCGCGTGACCAGCCAGACCGTGATGGTGATAAGCAGCGTCATTGTCGGCAGGATGAAATCGAGAAAGCGGATCGTCAACTGGGACTGCATCAGGTAAATCGTCAGCACGCTCGCCACCAGCAGCGCCCAACCCCGTCCCCGCGCTGGCAGCAGCGCCGTGTATAACAACGCCCCGCCGATGAAAATGGCTATGTACGCCAGCGTCATCGGTCAAAAGCCTTGATAAATCCACTGCGGCGCGGAGTCGGTTGTGACGATCAGGAGCAAAATCACGATCACACACAGGCCGAGCGCGAACCAGTTTTCCCGCGAAAGCAGCCGTTTCATTCCGCCTCGCCGCACATTTTCCACTCGCCGTCTTCCTGCTTCATGCGGTACGCGCCGAGTCCCCATTCGCGGTTCTCGCCGTTATACGAGGTAATGATCTTTCCGCCACAATCAACCAGGGTGTACTCGCCCTCCTGCGCGCCGGTCGTACAGGTCACGCCGTCAAGCTGGGCATTCATCGCGCGGAAGGACTGCGCCTGGATCGCCGCTTGCGCTTCCCATTCCGCACATGACAGACCCCGCATCTTGTCGGCGTCGGCTTCCACGCGCGCCTGCAAATAGCGCATCATCGCTGCGCCGGGGTCGCTCTGCCCGCAGGCTGCCAGGATCAACAAGAGGACGACAAAAAGGATCAATCGCGGCATACTTGCCCCCTATCAAAATGACGCCGCAATTATAGCGGACATGTGCCGTTTCAACAGGGTAGGGGAGGATTGCTCATCCGGCCAAGTTCCAGTATAGTCGTAAGCGTGCGACCGATTTATTGTCATGGCGAGGTCTTTATGTATCGTAAAATAATCCTCATCCTCTTGTCTTTTTCCCTCCTTTCCACCATGACCACTCTCCGCGCGCAAGGCGAGATCGCCGCCACAACCAGCGCGGTACTCAACGTCCGGGGTGAACCCAGCAAGACCAGCGCCCGCATTGGCCGCCTGCCCGCCGACACCTCGATCATCGTGGAAGGGCGCAACGAGGCTGGGGATTGGCTGTTGGTGCGCAATGGTGATGGCAGCCTGCGCGGTTGGGTCGCTATCGGTTTCGTCCGTTTCGCCGATGCCATCCGCGTGCAGGATTTACCCTTGAAGACCGATGTCTTTACCGCTGCGCCTGCCAACGCGCCCGCTGCCCCGCCCGGCAGCCCTCTCGCTGCTATTCCGCCCGAACCGCTCGGCAACCCGGTCGTCGATTTGAACAGCGCGGTATTGCGTAATGTGCGCAGCATTTTCCAGCGCGGCCAGCAGTTGGGCAATCTCCCCAACTCCTTCATGAAGATGGGCGAGAGCAACACCGGCGGCACGGTCTACATGTGTACCTTTGAATGGGGCAAGTATGACCTCGGCACCTACCCCCAGCTTCAACCGATTGTCGATTGGTTCAACCAGACCCAATCCTTCTGCCGCACCAACATGACGGCGGGTAACGGCTATTCGACTGCCACCGTCCTCGATTCGCTGTGGGCACCGACCGACCAGTGCCAACCGAATGAGTCACCGCTGGATTGCGAAATCCGCAAGAACAAACCCAGTTATGCCTTTATCTACTTCGGTATCGCCGATATGGGGACGATTACGGCTGACCAGTACCGCGACAACCTGAATACCATCATTCGGACGCTGAGTAACCGAGGTGTGATCCCGATTTTGATGACCTTTCCCATGTCCGATAAGTTCACCGACGGCAAACCGCAAGAATTTAACGCGATCATCCGCGACGTCTCGGCTGACCGCCGCGTGCCACTGATCGACCTGCGCGTGGCAACTTACAATTATGCCGATCACGGCACGGGTGGGGACGGCTATCATCTGTCCGTCCGCAGCGTGGAAGAAACCACCTTCACCGGCGATGAACTGGTCTACGGGCGTACCCTGCGCGAACTGCTCACCCTGCAAATGCTGTACGACCTGTCGAACAGTTTTAACCAATAGCCGCGCTATTGTATGCTGTCGTACTAACCGACTCGACTCTTGACCGCCGCATAGAACGGCGATTATCATGGCGGCGGAATAGATCGTAAGAATGCTGTTTAGAGGCGATGCGGTTGCACCATCAGCGGCACTTCCACTCCATCCTACTCGTATTGTTCATCTTGGGCGCGGCGTGCAGCCCGCAGCCTATCGTACAAGACACCCCATCCACCCCAACCGACGTGCAGGTGGTGGCGACCCCGGTGCCAACTCTCGCCTTGCGCCCAATCGACACGCCAACGGTAATCGCCTCGCCAACACCCGCGCCGACCACCACCAATCAGTCGGGCGAGCAAAATGTGGACGTTTACCGCGCGCCGGACGGCACAAGCGGCGTGAGCCGCACAGTGAATGCCCTCGCGCCGTTCAAAATCGTCGGACGCACTCCGGATAATGTCTGGATACAGGTGGCTTACGACGACGGTTTGAGCGGCTGGATCATCGTCACCGCATTCGCCCCGCGCCTGATCGACAGTAGTATCTTGGACGCCGCGCCGGTGGTGGATGTCTTGCAATTGACCCCTTCAGCGGAACCGCCCGGCATACTGGCGACAGTCTCGGCGGCATCGGGTGGGCTGCGCTTGCGGCGGCTGCCGGATACAGCCAGCACGGTTTTGTTTAATCTACCAGCAGGTTCGGAACTGACCGTGAATGGGCGCACCCTGGACAGCGCCTGGGCGCTGGTGAAGATGGCCGAAGGCTATATCGGTTGGGTGAATTCCAGTTATCTTGAAATCGCGGGCGATTGGTCGATGGTGCCGGGTATCGAAAATCCCGAACCCGCCCCCTATGTTGAGATTCCGCCACCGCTCGGCGCACCCTCGGTCGCCAGCGGCATCACCGGCGGGGCGCGGCAAATTTTCCTCAGGGGCCAGGCGCTCGGCAACCGCGCCAATGTGTTCACCAAAGTTGGCGACAGTCTGACCGATACGCCCTATTTCCTGCGTTATTTCGTGAATGGCTATAACCTGCGCGATTACGGCTATCTGCTGCCGGTGTTGCAATACTTTTCGGCGGCGACCGCGTTAGACAACATTTCGTTCGGCAGCACCTCGCGCGCGTCGCGTGCCTCGTGGAGTACCTTCAGCGTGATCGACCCGGCCATTTCCGACCCAACGGCCTGCCAACCCGGCGAAACCCCGCTGGCGTGTGAATACCGCACGGTCAAACCCGCCGTCGCCTTAATCATGATCGGCAGCAACGACGCGCCCGCCTTCCCGTCGTCCACCTATGAAGCCAACATGCGCCGCATCATCGAAACGTCGATTGAGATGGGTGTCGTGCCAGTGTTGAGTACCTTGCCGCCCCGCGCCGACTACAACGACAATATCATCGCCTATAACCAGGTCATCGCTAACCTGTCGAGTACCTACGGTGTGCCGCTGTGGGATTTGTACAGCGCGGTTGTCGGCTTGCCCAATCAGGGGCATGGCGGTGATGGTATTCACCTCTCGATCCCGCCTAATGCTCCCGCCAGTACCACCGATTTCAGTGCCGAAAATCTCAAGTACGGCACGACCATGCGCAATTTGACGGCGCTACAAATGCTGGACACGGTGTGGCGGCAGGTGATGTATTAAGAAGGGGTGTGGAGGACAACACCCCTGCTGACCGGCGATGATCCGTTAGCGGTTGCGTCCGCCAACGCTGTTACCCGCCAAATTCGTTGGCCGTCCCCAGGTGGAACACGGCCACATAATCGCCATAGGTTTCCAGGTTTGAACTGGTCATCCGCAGGTAAATATTGCCCTCGTCGCCCGCTTCAAACCCTAGATCATCCCAGGTGAATTGCATCATCGCGTCGAAATCACCACCTGCCAGCGCATTCCCGTTTTGCCGCGAGACATACGAACTGGCTAAGCCCGCCGATTCGCCCCAGCAGTTGGTCGTACCGGAATCGTCACACGCCAGGTATGAGCCGTCATCCAGCACAATCGCCTCGTTGTCCTGGTTGACGACGTACAGGAACGGGTCTAGCCCCTGTGTCACCGA
>Ga0187894_10006165_pt1 | contig 11878 bp, 7 predicted proteins | sample GBC1701081metaG_FD_136650 | JGI IMG/M metagenome (GOLD analysis project Ga0187894, IMG submission 136650) | White microbial mat communities from a lava cave in the Kipuka Kanohina Cave System on the Island of Hawaii, USA - GBC170108-1 metaG ...
CATTCCTCCGAGTCCTGGCGTCGATCCGTTGGTCATCTCTCTCACCGAAGGCGTTCGTCACACGCGCCGTCCCGCCGCGCTGGCGCTCGCAAACTGCGGCCTTTTCAACGGACTGCTAGCCTCGATACGGCAGTGTCGTGGAGGGCGGCGCTTCGCCCCGCCTGGCGGCGCCCTCCAAGTCTCCAACAAGCAGCGACAGATCACGGCGTCACGATCGGGAACTGGCCGTCGGGGCGATCGAGCATCGAGAAGAAGGAGAGCAGCGAGGTGCGGCTGCCCTCGACCTCGAGGTCGCTGGAGAACAGCATGTCGCGGAGGCCGGCCTGTCCGGTGGCGAGCTTCACCAGAAACTCGCGCGTGAGCTTCACCGTCGCATCGGCCTTCGGATCGGGTTCGCCGCGCTGGTGGTGCAGCACCGAGTTGCTGACGTCGATGACGTAGGTCTCGTTCAGGTCGGTGAAGAAGAAGTTGATCTTCGTCTTCACGCCCTCTGCCTTGGGTCCGTTCAGGCGTGTCGCCATCGAGGCGAAGAACAGATCAGGCGGCAGATGCCGCAGCAGCCCGGCGGCGGCCGCGATGTCGATGCCGCTCTTCTGCGGGCCCTGCCGTAGCTCGAGAGCGCCGGTGAGGTAGGCGTCGCGCCAGGGACCGGACTCGGCCTGGTAGCCCAATTGATCGTAGGCGCTGGCGAGCAGCTCGCGCGCCTCCGTATCATCCGGCGCGGCGAAGACGAGGTGGTCGAGCATCATCGCCGCCCAGCGGTAGTCGGCGTTCTCGATGGCGGTGCGGGCCTTGCGCATCACCTCGTCCCGCCCGCCGATCGCTTCGACGTACTTCGCGCCGGCAGCGGCCGGCGGCAGCGGATCGAGATGGGCGGGGTTGCCGTCGTACCAGCCGAAGTACTGCTGATAGACGGCCTTCGAGTTGTGTCGCACGGTGCCGTAGTAGCCGCGGTTCGCGAAGTTGGTGCGCAGCGCCTCCGGGAGCTCGACCTGCTCGGCGATCTCCTGGGGCGTGGCGCCTTCGTTGGCGAGGCGCAGCGTCTGATCGTGTAGGTAGCGATAGGTGTCGCGCTGCTTCTCGAGGAAGCCGCGCACGCGCTCGTTGCCCCAGACGGGCCAGTGATGGCTGGCGAAGACGACCTCGGCGTCGCCGAAGCGGCGGATGGCGTCGTCGATGTAGCCGCTCCACTTGAGCGCGTCGCGCACCTTGGCGCCGCGCAGCGTGTAGAGGTTGTGCATGTTGTGCGTGACGATCTCGGCGCCGCCGTAGGCCTTGACCCGCGGCAGGTAGAAGGCGAGCTCCGCCGGCGCCTCGGAGTCGGGAACGTACTGAAAGACGAAGGGCACGCCGTCGATCTCCATCTCCTGCGGCGTGTGATCGACGAAGTCGGTGGGCTCGGCGATGCCGATCGAGCCGCGCGGGGGTTGCTTGCCGAGGCCGGTGTCGACGTGGCCGCGCTCGCCGCGCGGCAAGGGAAGGCCGTACATGTACGAAGCGCGCCGTCCCATGGCGACGCCGGCGAACACGTTCTCGCTGGTCGCCTCCTCGACGAATCCGCGCGGCGCGACGATGCGCACTTTCTTGCGCTCGGCCTCGTCCGGCGGCAGCACCGCGTCGATGCCGCCGAAATGGTCGAGATGACTGTGGGTGAAGATGACGGCGCTGACCGGCTTGTGGCCGAGGTGTCGCTGCGCCAGGTCGAAAGCGGCGGCGGCGGTCTCACGTGTGGTGAGCGGGTCGACGACGATCAACCCGGACTTGCCCTCGATGATCGTCATGTTGGAGACATCGTAGCCGCGTACCTGGTAGACGCCGTCCGCCACCTTGAAGAAACCGCTGACGCCGTTCAGCTTCGCCTGTCGCCAGAGGCTCGGGTTGACGCTCGCCGGCGCGTCGCCGCGGATGAACGAGTAGACGGTCGAGTCCCAGACGCGGCGGCCGTCCGCGGCGGTGATGATCACGTCACCCTCGCTGCCGATCAGGCCCCGCTTGGCGTCGGCGAAGTCCTGCTTGTCGCCGAGCGGCAGCGACTTCGCCACCGCATCGTTGTTCTCCTTCGTCGCCGCGCTCGCCGCGGTGTTTCCGTTTGCGTCGGGCGGCTCCACCGCGACCGGCTTCGCCGCCTCTTTCTCGCAGCTCGACAGCAGCGCTGCGGCTGCACACGCGATCCAGATCCAACGTGCCCTCATCCGAGGACTCGTAGTCGAGGCAGGAGACAGAAGCCAGAAGCCAGGAGGCAGGAGACAGGAGGCAGGAGGCAGGAGACGGACCTAGAGGAGGGGTGGTGGCGGGCGACTCTGTCCTGAGTCTAGGTTGTTCGGTTGCGCCTCCGTGCCGCGAGCGATACCACGGGCGCGAAGAATGGAAGAGCGCGCTTGTCCGGCCTGCGGGCACCGCCAGCGCGCCGCGGCGAAGTTTTGCGACGAGTGCGGCCAGCCTCTCGCCGCCGCGGGCACCGCTGCGGCCGCCACCGAGGTGCTCCCGTCCGCGTTCGGCGGCGGGCGTTATCGCGTCGCCGCGCTCCTCGGCGAGGGCACGCGCAAGCGCGTGTATCGCGCGCGCGACACCCGGCTCGATCGCGAGGTGGCGATCGCCGAGGTCAAGACCAGGGGGCTCGATGCCGCGGAGCGCGCGCGCGTGCTGGCGGAGGCGCGCGCCCTTGCCGCGCTCGGCGATCATCCCAACGTCGTCGCCGTGTACGACGTCGCCGAGGAGGGTGAGCAGCTCTTCTTCGTCCTGCAGTACATGCCCGCCGGCTCGCTCGCCGATCGCGTCGGACCGGCGCGCCCGCTCGCCCTCGACGAGGCGCGGCGAGTCGGGCGCGAGATCAGCCTGGCGCTCGAGTACACGCACGCGCGCGGCGTCGTGCACCGCGATCTCAAGCCGGCGAACGTTTGGCTCGCCGCCGACGGCACCGCCAAGCTCGGCGACTTCGGCCTGGCGCTCTCGGCGGGCGACGCTGCGGCCGAGAGCGAGCACGCGCTCGTCGGCACCGCGGCCTACATGGCGCCGGAGCAGGCGATGGGACAGGTCGCGACGCCGCAGAGCGACCTCTATTCGCTCGGCTGCATGCTCTACGAGATGGTGACCGGCTCGCCTCCCTTCGGCGGCGACGATCACGTCTCCATCATCGGGCAGCAGCTACACGCCGAGCCGGTGGCGCCGTCGTGGCATCGGCCGGAGCTGCCGGCGGCGCTCGAATCGCTCATCCTGCGCCTGCTCGCGAAGGAGCCGGAGAAGCGTCCGGCGTCCGCCGCGTCGGTCGCCGCCGAGCTCGCGGCACTCGAGCTCGCCTCCGCCGCGCCGGTGCCGAAACGCGCCGAGGCGAATCCGCTCGACCGGCTCGCCACCGGCATCTTCGTCGGCCGCGAGCCCGAGACCGAGGTGCTGCGCGCCCTGTTACACGACGCCCTCGCCGGTCGCGGCCGGCTGGCGACGCTCGTCGGCGAACCCGGCATCGGCAAGACCCGCACGGCCGAAGAGCTGGCGACCTATGCGCGCCTGCGCGGCGCCGAGGTTCTCGTCGGCCGCTGCTACGAGGGCGAGGGCGCGCCCGCGCTTTGGCCCTGGGTGCAGATCGTGCGCGCCTACGCCGAGCGACACGCCGACGCCGACCTCGCCGCCGACATGGGCGCCGGCGCCGCCGACATCGCCGAGGTGGTGCGCGAGATCCGCGATCGCCTGCCCGACCTGCCGCCGCCGCCGCGCCTCGATCCGGAAGAGGCGCGCTTTCGCTTCTTCGACAGCGTCACCAAGTTCCTCCACGCGGCGGCGCGGCGCGCGCCGCTGGTTCTGGTGCTCGATGACTTGCACTGGGCCGACCGCGCCTCGCTGCTGTTGCTGCAGTTCTTCGCGCGCGCTCTCGCCGCCGAGCGCGTGCTGGTGCTGGCGACGTACCGGGATGTCGAGCTCGGCCGCCATCATCCGCTCGCCGCCACCCTGGCGGAGCTGGCGCGCATCGCCGACAATCGCCGCGTCCTCCTGCGCGGCCTGAACGAAGCCGAGGTCGGCCGCTTCCTCACTCTCAGCGCCGGCATCGAGCCGCCGGCCAGTCTCGTCGCCGCGATCTTCCGCGAGACGGAAGGCAATCCCTTCTTCGTCCGCGAAGTGGTGAGCCTGCTCGCCGCGGACGGCCGGCTCGCGCGCGCCGAGCGCACGCGCTCGTGGAGCCTCGACATCCCGCAGGGCGTGCGCCAGGTCGTCGGCCAGCGGCTGAGCGCCCTCACGCCCGAGTGCAATCGAATTCTCGCCATCGGCGCCGTCATCGGGCGTGAATTCGAGCAGGCGCTGGTCGAAGCCGTCGCCGAGTCGGACGGCGCCGCCGTGAGCGCGGCGCTCGAGCAGGCGAGTGCCGCGCGCGTCGTGCACGAGTCGAAGGACTCCCTCGGACGCTACCGCTTCTCGCACGCGCTCGTGCGCGAGACGCTCTACGACGAGTTGCGCACGGTGCAGCGCGTGCGCCTGCACCGCCGCATCGGCGAGGAGATCGAGCGCCGCTACACCGACGCGCCCGAGGCGCATCTCGCCGAGCTCGCCTATCATTACTGTGAAGCTGCGGCCGGAGGCGACGTCGCCAAGGCGGTCGAATACGGAGTCCGCGCCGCCGAGCAAGCCGATCGCATGCTCGCCTTCGACGAAGCCGCCGACCACTACGAGCGCGCCCTCCAGGTCGCCGAGGACACCGGCGTGCTCGACCGGCGGGCGCAGTGCGAGCTGCTGCTGAAGATCGGCGATTCGCGCGCCCGCGGTAGCGGGCCGGTGCCGGCGATGCCGTTCACCTTGCGCGCCTTCGAGCTCGCGCGCTCGCTCGGATCGGCCGAGCTGATGGCACAGGCGGCGCTCGGGCTGGTGACGCGCGGCACGCCCTTCAACCAGGAGACGCTCGACGTGCAGACCCGCGTCACGGAAGAAGCTCTTGCGGCGCTCGGGCCGGGGGATTCGATCGAGCGCGTCAAGCTCATGAGCGGGCTCGCCAACACGCGCTTCTGGGTCGAGACCGACGCGCAGATCGCCGAGCGATGCCGGTTGGCGCTGGAGATGGCGGATCGCCTCGGCGACCCGGCGGCCGGCTTTGCCGCGCGCGAGCTGCGCGCCGTCGCCCTCGCTTTCGAGTTCGAATCACCCCGCGAGCGCTTCCAGCGCGCCGTGGAATTGCTCGGGCTGGCGAAGGCGACCGGGCAGAAGAGGAACATCGCGGCGGCGTACGTCTACTTGCACACGGCGGCGGTCGCCAATGCCGACGCCGCGGAGGTCGACCGCATCCTCCTCGAGTTCGCGCGCCTCAGCTCCGAGCTGCGCGACGGCTACTCGCTGTGCAGCCACGGGATCATGCGCGCGTCGCGGGCGATCTGGCAGGGGAGTCTCGACGTCGCCGAAGGCGAAGCCCGCAAGGCGATGGAGATTCGCGACTCGGAGGCCGTACGGCAGACCTACGCCACGGTGATCGGTCTGCTGCGCCGCCTGCAGGGCCGGCTCGCCGAGATCGTCGACCGCACCCGCTCTGGCGTCGAGAGATTTCCGCACGTCTACGCCTATCGCGCCCACCTCGCCTGCCAACTGGCGGAGCTCGGACGCCTCGACGACGCGAGGGCGGAGCTCGCCCGGATGCCAGTGGCGCCCGTCGATACCTGGATGCGGCGCGACACCAACAGCCTGATGAACCTGGCGCTTCTCGCCGACGCCGTGGTGCTGACCAATTTCGCGCCGCTGGCCGAATCGATCTACGCGGCGCTGACGCCCTTCGACGGCGGCTATACCGCGTTTACCGGTGCCACCACCTACGGCGCCGTCGGACGCCACCTGGGCAACCTGGACGCGGTGCTCGGGCGCTTCGACCGCGCCGAGGCGCACTTCGAGGCGGGGCTCGAGGTCGAACGCCGAATGCGCGCGCCGACCTGGGAGGCGCGATTGCAGATCGACTACGCCCGCATGCTCGTGCGGCGGCGCCGCGGCGGCGATCGCGAGCGAGCTCTCGTCCTGCTCGACGATGCGTTGCGCACGTCGGGCCGTCACGGGCTCAAGGCGTGGACGGAGGCGGCGCTCGCGCTCAAGCTCACGGCGCAAGGGGCCGACCTCGGCGATCTGAAGGGCTCGCTGCACGCCGTCGCGGCGTCGATCGAGGCCCACCGGCCCGAGCTCAGCGGCTCCGCCGCGGCGGACGGGAGCGTCACGCTGATGTTCAGCGACATGGAGGGCTTCACCGAGATGACCGAGCGCCTCGGCGACCGCGAGGCCTACCGCGTCGTGCAGGCGCACAACGCCATCGTGCGCGAGCAGCTCGCCGTCCACGGCGGGCGCGAGCTCGAGCTCCAGGGCGACGGGTTTCTCCTCGCCTTCGGCGATCCCGGGCGCGCCGTGCGCTGTGCGGTCGCGATCGAGCGCGGCATGGCCGCCTACAGCGCCGCGCATCCGGAGCAGCCGATCCGTGTTCGCATCGGCCTGCACATGGGCGAAGCCTTGCGCGACCGCGACAAGTTCTTCGGCCGCACCGTGATCCTGGCGGCGCGCATCGCGGCGCAGGCGCGCGGTGGCGAAGTGCTGGTCTCCGCCTCGCTGCGCGAGCACGTCGCCGCCGCCGGCCTACGCATCGACGCCGGCCGCTTGGCGCAGCTCAAGGGCATCGCCGAGCCGCAGCCGCTCTTCGCGGTCGAGTGGGCCGCGGATTTCGGCTGAGATGCTGCGATCGATCTCGGCTGACGAGTGATGGCGGGTTGCGCGCCGCGGCGGGGTGTGATCCGGTTCGGACGCCATGGCGGGGGATGCATCGAGAGCGGAGGATTTGCAGGAGCGGCGCCGCCGGCGTTCGCATCGCCGTCGCCGCGTCGCGCTCAGCCGCGATCGGCGCGCGCTCTTCTGGCTGGCGATGCTCGGCCTGACCGTCTTCGCCTTCTGGCTTCTGCGCTCGATTCTGACCCCGTTCGTCCTCGGCATGGCGATCGCCTACTTCCTCGATCCGGTCGCGGATCGACTCCAGCGCCGCGGCATTCCGCGCGGCATCTCCGCGGGCGTCATCATCGTTTCCTTCAGCGGCTTCGTCGTGTTGCTGATCGTTCTGTTGATGCCGACGGTGATCGAACAGGTGTCGGCTCTCGCGAGCGCGATCCCGCGCTACTTCAGCGCCAGCGTCGACGCGGTGCGGCCGTGGCTACAGAAGATGCTCGCGCGCATGAGCGTCAGCCAGTCCGGCGATCTGTCGCAGCCGTTGGCGTTGGCGCAGAACGCCGCCGGTCTCGTCGGCAGCATGCTCAACACCGCGGTCGAACGCGGCTTCGCCCTGGTGAACAGTCTGGTGCTGCTGGCGGTGACGCCGCTCGTCGCCTTCTATCTGCTGCGCGACTGGGAGAAGATCGTCGACGCCGTCGACGGCTGGCTGCCGCGTACGCAGGCCGGTGTGATCCGCGAGCAGTTGCACGAGATCGACGTCGTCCTCGCCGGCTTCGCCCGCGGCACCGCGACGGTTTGCCTCGTCCTCGGTGCCTTCTACGCCGTCAGCCTCACGCTCGCGGGCTTGAACTTCGGCCTCGTCATCGGCCTGGCCGCCGGTTTCGTCTCCTTCATTCCCTACGTCGGCACACTCTTCGGGCTGACGGCCTCGGTCGGCGTCGCGCTGTTTCAGTTCTGGCCCGACTGGATGCGCATCGCGCTGGTCGCGTTCGTCTTCTTCGCCGGCCAATTGATGAACGACTACGTTCTCATACCGCGCCTCGTCGGCAAGAGCGTCGGCCTGCATCCGCTCTGGGTGATGTTCGGGCTGTTCGCGGGCGGCGCGCTCTTCGGCTTCGTCGGGTTGCTGATCGCAGTGCCGGTGTGCGCCGTCGTCGGCGTGCTCACGCGCTTCGCCCTGAGCCGCTACAAAGAGTCGCCGCTCTACCTCGGCACCGATTCGCACTGAGTCGCGTGTGCCGGGTCGGCCTTGTCAAAGCCGCCGTTTGGCGTAGAAGAGGCCGGGCCATCGACGCCCGAGCCGCCGCAGGAGGTCTTCCATGCAGGTGAACGAGATCGCCACCGTCGCACTCGCAACCGCAACTCACCTCGCGCGAGTCGTGGGCCCGGTTCCGGGACCGCACTACATCGTGCGCACTCAGACGTGAGTCGTGCCGAGTTGCGATCTCGGGTGAGCGCCGCCGGGCCGCCGGCCTCAGTCCTGGGACCCGAGCGATGAGAATTGTCCTCGCGTTGCTGCGCTTGCTCGCCTGGCTCGCGATCGCAATCGCGCTCCTCTGGGCCGGTATGGCGCTGTGGATCGACGGCCCGTCGCCGTTGCGGACGTGGGCTACGTCGGCGTTTGCGTTCGCGGTGCTCACGGTTCTCGTCATCGTGCGGCCTTGGCGTCGCAAGGCGCTGGTGCTGTTGCTGCTGTTCGCGGCGGTGGTGTTCTGGTGGAGCCTGATTTCGCCCCGCAACGATCGCGACTGGCTGGCCGACGTCGCCCGCCCACCGTGGGCCGAAATCGACGGCGACCGGATCACGATCCACAACCTGCGCAACTTCGAGTACCGCAGCGAGACCGACTTCACCGAGAATTGGGAGACGCGTAGCTACGATCTGCAACATTTGCAGGGCTTCGACATGTTTCTCTCCTACTGGGGCCCGACGGCGATCGCGCATACGATCAGCAGCTGGGACTTCGGTCCGGACGGTAACCTCGCGATCTCGATCGAAACGCGCAAGGAGAAGGGGGAGACTTACTCGGCGCTGCTCGGCTTCTTTCGCCAGTACGAGCTGTACTACGTGATCGCGGACGAGCGCGACGTGGTCGGCGTGCGCACGAATCACCGCGGCGAGCACACCTATCTCTACCGGATCCGCGGGACGCCGGAGCGCGCCCGCGCGATCCTGCTCGACTACCTCGCCACCGCGAATCGTCTGGCGCAGCGGCCGCAGTGGTACAACGCGCTGACGCACAACTGCACCACGACGATCCGCGACCACATTCGCAACGTCACGCCGACGCGCCCGTGGGGCTGGCAGCTCCTGCTCAACGGCTATCTCGATCAGCTCGGCTACGAGCGCGGCACGATCAACAACAGCATCACGCCGTTCGCCGAGATGAAAGTGCGCAGCGAGATCACCGAGAAGGCCAACGCGGCCGCCGCCGCACCCGACTTCTCCGCGCGTATCCGCGAAGGTCTGCCGGATCGTCCACAGTGAGCTGCGGCCCCGTTTGATTGAGTTGGCGCAGCTGCTAAGAGGTACGGTTCTCCGAATCGGAACCGCGGATGCATCGCTATCGAACCCATACGTGTGGTGAGCTCGGTGCCGGCCATCTCGGCCAGCGCGTGCGCATCGCCGGCTGGGTGCACACCGTGCGCAACCACGGGCGGCTGGTGTTCGTCGATCTGCGCGATCACTACGGCGTCACCCAGTGCGTGGTGACCGTGAGCGACGCCGCCTTCGCCGTGGCGGATCGGCTGGCGTCCGAGACCGTCGTCGCCGTCACCGGCAACGTCGTCGCGCGCAGCCCCGAGACGGTGAATCCGAATCTGCCGACCGGGCACATCGAGGTGAGCATCGAGGAGCTCGAGGTTCTCTCGCAGGCGTCGCCGTTGCCGTTGCCGGTGGCCGGCGAGCAGGAGTATCCGGAGGAGGTGCGGCTGCGCTACCGCTATCTCGACCTGCGGCGCGAGCGCCTGCACCGCAACATCACGCTGCGCTCGCGGGTGATCAGTCGTATGCGGGCGTTGATGACCGAAGCCGGCTTCCTCGAGATCCAGACGCCGATTCTCACGCGCAGCTCGCCCGAGGGCGCGCGCGATTACCTCGTCCCCAGCCGCATCCACCCGGGCCGCTTCTACGCCCTGCCGCAGGCGCCGCAGATCTTCAAGCAGTTGCTGATGGTGTCGGGCTTCGACCGCTACTTCCAGATCGCGCCGTGCTTCCGCGACGAGGAGAGCCGGGCGGACCGTTCGCCGGGCGAGTTCTACCAGCTCGACATCGAAATGTCGTTCGTCGACCAGGACGACGTGCTGTCATCGGTCGAGCCGATCCTCATGCGGCTCTTCCGCGAGTTCTCCGATTGGCCGGTGACGGACGTGCCGTTCCCGCGCATCTCCTACGCAGACGCGATGCTGTACTACGGCTCGGACAAGCCCGACCTGCGCAACCCGTTGCGCATCGCCGACGTCACCGCGGCGCTCGCCAACACCAAGTTCCGCGTCTTCGGCGAGGCGATCCAGCGCGGCTCGGTGGTGCGCGCCCTGCGCGCGCCGGCGGCGGCGAAGCAGTCGCGCAGTTTCTTCGACGACATGGTCGAGTTCGCCAAGGAGGTCGGCATCGGCGGCTTGGGCTACATCGTCTACGACTCCGAGACACCGCGCGGCCCGCTGGCGAAGTTCTTCTCGCCCGAAGAGCAGCGCGCGGTGGCGGAGCAGACCAAGGTCGAAGCCGGCGATGCGGTCTTTTTCGTCTGCGCCAAACCCGGTGACGCCGCGCTCTTCGCCGGCAAGATCCGCACCCGCCTCGCCGAGGTGCTCGACCTGATCGATACCAACCGTTACGAGTTCTGCTGGATCGTCGACTTTCCGATGTACGAGCTGGCGGAGGACGGCAAGACGATCCAGTTCATGCACAACCCGTTCTCGATGCCGCAGGGCGGCATCGAGGCACTCGAGAGCAAGAACCCGCTCGAGATCCTCGCCTACCAGTACGACATCGTCTGCAATGGCGTCGAGCTTTCGAGCGGCGCGATCCGCAATCATCGCCCCGACATCATGAAGAAGGCCTTTGCCATCGCCGGCTACCCCGGCGAGCGCGTCGAGGCAGAGTTCGGCGGCATGCTGCAGGCCTTCCGCTCTGGGGCGCCGCCGCACGGCGGGCTCGCCCCGGGTGTCGACCGCATCGTCATGCTGCTGGCGCGCGAACCGAATCTCCGCGAGGTCGTCGCCTTTCCGCTGAACCAGAAGGCCGAGGACCTGATGCTCGGCGCACCGACGACCGCCGAAGACGAAAGGCTGCGCGAGCTGCACCTCCGCGTCGTGCTTCCCAAGAAGTAGTCGCCGGTCGACCAGCGATCAGCGACCATGTCGTTCGAAGCCGACCTGATCCATCGGACCGCGACGGTCTACGCCGACTTCCTCCTCCCGCATCTGCGGCGAGACGCGCGCCTGCTCGATTGCGGCTGCGGCTCCGGCAGCATCACCCTTGGCCTGCGCGACTTCGTTGGCTCGATCGCTGCGGTGGATCTCGATGCGGCGGTGATGCAGCCGGCCGAGCGCCATGCGCGCGCGGAGGCGATCGCCAATGTGCATTTCCTCGCCGCGGACGCGACGGCTCTGCCGTTTCCCGACTCCTCGTTCGACGGGGTTTACTGTCACTCCATGCTCGAAGCGGCGAAGCAGCCGGAGGCGGTGGTGCGCGAGGCGGCGCGCGTGCTGGTCGCAGGCGGCGTGATCGGTGCGGCCTCGGTCGAGTACGGCGGCCTCATCTTGAGCGGTCCCGAGAGCGAGCGCCTGCACGAGTTCTACCGTGTGCGCGAGCGCTTGTGGGAGCTCGACGGTGTGGCGCGGCCGCGCGCCGGCCGCGACCTGCGCCGTCTGCTCAGCGGCGCCGGCTTCGTCGACGTGCGCGCCAGCGCCCACTACCTCTCCTACGGCACCCCGGACGCGGTGCGCTTCTTCGGCGAAGGCCGCGCGCGCGACTGCCTGGACGAGTGGTTCTCGTCGCGCACGATCGCACACGGCCTCTACTCGCAAGCCGAGCTGCGCCAGACCGAATCTGCTTGGCGCCGCTGGTCCGCGTCGCCCGACTCCTTCGCCGCCTTTGCGTGGTGCCGCGCGACGGCGCGCAAGAAGTCATGACTCGCGACTTGACCCAGCCCCGAATCTCCGGACCCAGCCCCTAGTTTCCGAGATACGGATCTATCGCGTCGGCTTCGGTC
>Ga0187894_10006166_pt1 | contig 11878 bp, 15 predicted proteins | sample GBC1701081metaG_FD_136650 | JGI IMG/M metagenome (GOLD analysis project Ga0187894, IMG submission 136650) | White microbial mat communities from a lava cave in the Kipuka Kanohina Cave System on the Island of Hawaii, USA - GBC170108-1 metaG ...
GATACTCGGTGGCGCCCGAGCCGTGTAACCTGACGGGCGATCCCGTACGCGTGCTGGAGGCACAGATGCCCGACTTCCAGGTCCACAGCCACGGCTCCGTCTTCCTGTTCGTCGCCCTGACGGACGAAGCTCGCGAGCACGTGGAGCAGCAGATCCAGCCCGATGCGTGGCAGATGATGGGGGACAACGCGTTCGCGGTCGACCACCACCTCGCCTTCGATCTCACCGTCCAGCTCGCCGACGACGGCTTCGTCGTGAAGTAGCGCGAGTCCCGCGTTCGCGTGTAGGATCGTGGGATGGCCCGTACGAGAGGACGAGAGAAGAACCCAATGGCCACCGCCAAGAACCTTCCAGTCCTGAGAGTCCCCCGTTTCGCGATGCTCCCCGACAAGGGCGCGTGGACCAACCGCTTCGAGATCCGCAGCTCGTCGAGCAACCGGATCTACGTGATCGCGCAGAGCAAGACGGGCCGCCACTGGGGCTGCTCGTGCCCAGCGTGGATCCATCGCCGGACCTGCAAGCACATCGTCTCGCTCGGCCTCCCCGCCTTCGAGCGGCCGCACGAGGTCGCGCTGCAGGGGGCCGGATGAAGCCGTGTCCTACCAAGGAGATCTGGATGGCGTTCGGCACCGTGCGCTGGAACGGGGAGTGGGTGTCGGTCTACGCGGCGTCCCGGGACTCGGCGCTTCTCCTCTTCCGCGAGCAGTGCGCCTGCGAGGGCGTCACTCTCGACGGTGTCCAGCGCTTCGTCGCCGCCGAGGAGTGCCGGCAGTTCCTCGTCCGGGAGAACGATCCGTGACAGCGATCTGGACATCCCTGTGCGGACGGGGAAGGATCGTCCAGGCAAAATCCGGCTTCAACGCCCTGGTCGACGGGGTGCCTCTCCGTCGCCCGCGAGGCCGAGGACCTGTTCGGTTCAGCAGCAGGCGAGCGGCCTCGTCCGCCATCGAGGAGTTCCTCGCGACGGGCTCGTTCACGCCACCGGCGTTCCCCGCCCACGCCTACAAGACCTACGATCCCGAGACCGAGGGCTACGGCAACGCCGACCAGTGGAGGGGCATCTTCGCGAGCCTGTTCGCGCCGATGGAAGAAGACGAGCCGTTCCAGGTGCTCGGGATCTCCGTGCAGAGCACGATGGACCAGATCAAGGCCGCGTATCGGCGACTCGCCGCGACCACCCATCCGGACCGCGGAGGCTCGGCCGAGGCGTTCTGCCGAGTCCGCGAGGCGTACGAGATCCTTCGTGGCCGGGACGTGTAAATTGATCGGGTGAGACGTACGGGCGCAAGATGGACAGCGAGTTGCAGCAGTACTACGAGGCGTTCCGGGCAGGCGCGATGCGGGGCGAAGGTCGTGCCCCTGAAGACTGCGCATGCCGGGGCTCAGGATGGTTACTGTCCGAGGTAGACACGTGGAACCGGTGTCCCGACCACTACGAGGGCCAGCCGCACCCGGAGAGCGAGAGCGTCTGATGCCCGCCGTCGACTTCGACGTGCTCGTGGGGATGCAGGATCCGTCCGCCAGGGGGGCGTCCACGTCGACCCCTCCAGGCGCTGCCCCGAAGCCACCGACCGCGCCCAAGAACCTCCCTCCCGTCATGCGAGTGACGGACTGGAACTGGTCCTCGGACATGACGGGCTGGTGGGTGAGTGAGAAGTTCGACGGGTGCCGCGCGTGGTGGGACGGCAAGGACTTGGTTTCGCGGCGAGGGAACGTCTACGGTGCTCCCGACTGGTGGAAGGCGCGACTGCCGAAGGTCCCACTCGACGGCGAGCTGTGGCTTGGGCGCGGGTTGTTCCCAGAGACGGTCGGCCTGGCTCGCGGCGGATTCCCGGAAGACTGGAAGCGCATGCACTACATGGTCTTCGACGCTCCCTGCGTTCCGGGACCGTTTGAGCAGCGCCTCGTCGTGTTGCACACGGAGCTTCAGCTCGCGGGGTTCGATCTCGCAAGGCCCATCGAACAGCACCCGATACAGTCGGCGTCCCACCTGATGGACGTACTCGCCGCGGTCGAGCGCGACAACGGCGAGGGGCTCGTGCTCCGCCGCCCAGGATCGCTGTACATCGAGGGAGAGTCGGCCGACATACAGCGTGTCGTCCGCGTGCGGACGGCCGAGGCCGTGATCGTGGGCCACACGGCGGGAGTAGGGAATCGCGCCGGAGGCTGTGGCGCGCTCGTCTGTCGCCTCCCCGACGGGACGGAGTTCAAGGTCGGGACAGGTCTCAAGACGAAGGACGTCGAGAACCCACCTCCCGTCGGCACGACGATCACCTTCGGGTACAAGCTCCTGACCAAGGACGGGGTTCCGCGGGAGCCTCGCTTCATCCGGATTCGGGACGACCTCTGATGCGCTCGTGCTACCAGACGTTCGACCAAGCCTGGGCCGACTGGCTCAACACGGGCTCGCGTACCGTGACCCCGTACAAGCTCGGGCTCGCGGCCATGTACTTCGATGCCGCCTGCCGGTGTACTTGTAGGTGATGGACGACGCAGACGAGCTGACCGAGGAGGAGGTCGCGGAGATCGAGGCTTTCGTCCGCCGCTACCCCACGTTCCACGTCCTCAACAGGCTGCTGAACTCGCACGCCAGGCTCGTCCGGTTCATGGAGCTCGGCGCCCCGGAGGTGGTCATCCTCGACGAGGTCCGGCTCAGGGACAGGATCCTCAGCAAGCTGATCGAGGCGTTCCCGTCGCATGTCACCGGAGACCTGCCTCTCCGCTCCTACTACTTGGCCGACGTCGTCGAGGTGCTCCGCGACGAGCTCGACCGACCGAAGTCGGGCGCGGATTAAAAGGCGAACCCCCAGGGTCGTAGCCTCACCTGGGGGTTCTGTTTCCTCGGCTCCACCTGGGGCTGCCAGGCTCGGCCTCGGCGCCGGCTTCCTCCGCAACGACGGTCTCCAGCTCTTAGTGCTAAGGGCCCGCGTCTTGACGTTGGACCAGGGCCTCGCAGGTGAGGGTGCCTCGAGACTTGAACTCGGCGGCGGCGTGAGTACCGCGGCTCCCATTGGCGAGGCCCCAGGGAATCTAACCCCGATCTCGGGCCGGGTGTAGCTGGTCGTGGAGATGAAGAGGTCCGGCTTGCTGCTGAGCTTGGGAGTCGAGCTTGAGATCTGATCCTTCGTTGACGGACGCCGGCTCGCGCCGGTGCGTCTACCAGTTCCGCCACCGCGCCGGTAGTCGTTTGATGTGGTGGCGCGGGAAGGGACTCGAACCCTCAGGTGTCCAGGCGGAGGTTGTTCAGATTGAACTTGAAGTTCAGCTTGCTCCCGTAGGTTGCATCCTCCCTGTCCTCTGATAATACCCGTCCTCGATGTGTTGCTCCTGTGGGTGGGGTCTCGGGACGGGGCCTATGCCCCGTTCCCGCCGTGCTTGAAGATGAAGTCGAGGACCTTGCGCCCGACCTTCTGCTCGACCACATCGAGCCCGTTGGCCTGCTCGCGGGCGAACTTCGCGGCGTCCTCGAGCATCGAGATGCGCTCGAGGAGGAGCTTCTTTCTCGGGCGCGGAACGGCTCCCGAGAACTTCGTCGTGGTCCAGTGCCCGATGATCACGTCCTGTGTGATGAGCTGCGTCTGGGCCGGGTGCTCCTTGGTCGCGTCGTAGAGCACGATGGGCTTCTGGAGCTTCTGAGTCTTGGAGGTCTTGACCGGCTCGGACCGGTACTGACCCGAGTTGGAGTCGAGCGCCCAGCTCTCCCCGGGGTCGAGCTCGACGATCTTCTCGACGAAGGTGTGGAGGTCGTGCAGCTCCTTCTCGAGGAAGAGGAGGAACGGCACCGGCACCTTCTCGAGGAAGACCTCTCCGCCCACGACCACGTCAGCCTTGGCCTGGCAGTTGGCCCAGTCCTTGGTCGCCGTCACGTCCATGAGGGTCGTGAGGCGCTCGCAGACCTGTTCGATGGCCTCGTGGTGGAGCACCTGGACCTTCCGGGTGTCGTCCGGGAAGGTCTCCCCGTCCTCCTCCCTCGGCGTGTAGGTCTTGTGGTGGCCAGTCAGCAGCTCGACCTTCTGCGTCTGGTGGTGGAGATCCGAGATCTCCTTGTGGAGCTGCGTCTTCTTGTTCTTCTCGATCGCGAGGATCTGGTTCAGCTTCGGCATGGTGTTCACGTCTGGTGGGCCGGTTGATGCTTTCTACGCCAGGTGACGCCTGGCGCTCGCGAGTGCCCGGTCCAGCCCTTCGGGCCGAGCGCTCGAACTTCTCCTCCCGGAGGGCGGCCACGTGGGGGTCAGCCCACTGCATGTGCCCCCGCGATCTTCCCCCAGAGGCGCTGCAGCAGCCCGGGTCGAGGTGCCTCCTCACGCGCGAGCTCGACCTCGGGCGCCTTGTTCGTGGCATAGCGCTCGAGGAGCGGCGCCACGTTGGTCTCGATCCAATCCTCGGACCGGTGCGAGGAGTGCGTGCGTCCTCTGAGAGCGGCGCGGAGGATCAGGTGCGCCGTGATCTCGTGCCGCAGGCAGAGGTGGCGCCACTGCGCGTGCCCCATGGGCTCGGTCCACGTGGACCGGAGCTTCTTCTTCACCTCGCGGATCCGCTCCTCGAGGTCCTTGATGCCGGCCCGGAGGGCGGCGATGTTGATGTTGTTCCTTGTCGATTTCCATTATCGTTCTTTCTTTCACCGCAGGAGCCTGAGGCTCCCTGTGATGTGTTTGATGGTGTTGCGGTCGGACGTCGGCACCACGCCGACGGCCATGAGCTGTCCTCCCCAAGGCGGATCCGGCTCGCGGATCGCCCGGTGCGGGATCCCGTCGCGGATCATCTGGCTCTCGAGGTCTGCGAGATGAGACTCGTTCCTCGCTGCCAGGACGACTGCGCGGGTGTCGTCGGGCAGGTCGCCCGGGGAGCTCTCGCCGGCCGCGTGTACGATCTGCGCGGCGAGAACTCCTCGCGGCAGGTCCTCGCGGACGACGACGTAGTGGGTCGTGGGCCGGGCGCGCCCGACGGGAGTCGAACCCGCTGCCTCGGCTTGCTTAAGGCCGCGCTCATCCAGATGAGCTACAGGCGCATGCCAGCCAGCGGAAGAGAACCTTGATCGCTTCTTCGTGGTGTAAAACAAGCCCCCCCTCCGTACAGGGGGTCGAACCGCGTCCAGGGGACGCACAACCGGCGCCGTCGGCGCCTGGAGGAACAGAGATGGGAACCAACATCGAGAACACATACGAGGGCATCTACCTCGTCGAGTACGTCAACAGCAACCCCCACGGGTCCTTCAACGGGGACGGCGCTCCCAGCATCGACCCCATCGACGGCCGCTGCCGCAAGAGCTGCGAGAGCGACCGGGCCAAGATCCGGCGCTACTGGGCGACGACTCTCGGGCTGAAGGCGCCGTACGACATCCTCCACCGCATGGAGGGCTTCCTCGCGCGAGAAGACGGGGACGAGATCACCATCGATGACCAGGTCCAGCGCGGTCGCAAGAGCGCCGGCCTCGGCGTCAGCCCCAAGTACCTGAAGGGGCTGGAGGAAGCGAAGACCGGCGGCAAGAAGGGCCGGAAGAAGGAGAAGGAGAACGCGGTCCCCACGCTCCAGGAGGACAACGGTGCCCTCACGATCCCGCAGCGCCGCACCGTGTGCGAGGAGGTCTTCCGCATGTACCTCGACGCTCGGGTCTTCGGGGCGATGCTCAACGTGGGCTCCGATCAGCTCGGCGGCTGCAAAGGGCCGTTCGTCATCAACGACGGCGTCTCCCTCCATCCCGTGATCGACGTGCATCAGGCCAACACACGCCAGATGGTCACGAGCGAGTCAGAGAAGAAGGTGCGCCACCAGACCGTCGGCAACCGCGTCGTCGTGCGCTACGCCCTGATGCAGTCGACGTTCACGCTGACGCCCGGGAGCGCCCACGTGACCGGCATGTCCATGAAGGACTTCTACCTGACGCTCGACGCCATGATCAACTGCTGGACCCTCGACACGGCTCCGCACCGTCGCGGCGTCCTTCGCGGTCTCTGGCTGTTCAAGCAGCCCCTGCGAGGGCGTCGGCCCGTGCCTCACGACTGGACCGACATCCTCCGGGTCAAGTGCAAGCTCGACGATCCCTCCACGGCGTCGTCGTTCGGGGACTTCGAGGTGACCGTGGACAAGAGCCTCGTCCCACAGGGCGTCGAGATCCTCGACATCCACGCCGTCCTGAAGATGATCGATCACCAGGGACTCCGGGTCGCCTGACCCGTTCGCCGCTTCCTCGCGCGACCCGGACGGTCGCGCGAGGAAGCAGGAGCACAAGACCATGACGACTCAATTCGTTCTCAGGGGGCCTCTGGCCTGCTTCTCGCGGCCCGAGAGTCCCGACAGGTTCACGTACCCGATCCCGACACCCTGCGCCCTGCAGCAGATCATCTCGGCCATCTACGGCCATCCAGGTGTCGGCTCGGCCATCCGGCGGATCCACGTCCTCAACCCCATCCAGTACGTGCAGATGGCGCACGTCCACGCGAGCGCCATCGCGATTCCCGGGTCCAAGAAGAGGAAGGCTCGCCCCACCGTGGAGACACTCCTCCGCGACCCGGCGTGGCTGATCGAGTTCGACTGGTGCCGCGAACCCAACCACGGGAAGTGGCGGGGTCCGGGCGGGGACTTCGACGTCGGCAAGGTCGACGCCATCTTCAGGCGTCGCGTCTCGAGAGGCGAGTTCTTCCGCACGCCCAGCCTGGGCCTGCACCAGCTCCGCGCCATCTTCCACGCCCCCTCGGGACGCGAGAGGGCCATCCACCAGTCCCGAGACTTCGGGATGGTGCTCCACAGCATCGACTACGGCAAGCGGCCAGCGGTCCCCCACGTGTTCCACGCGGTGATGACCGACGGCATCGTGGTCGTCCCGTCGCTCGCCGAGGTGCGCGGGAAGGAGGCGGCGTGATGGGACCCATGCAGGCACTCGTGGAGCTGGCGGTCGCGAGGGGAGTCGATCCCTTCATCGACACGCTGATCTCGACCAAGGACGAGCCGTTCATCGAGATCGACCTCGCGGACGGCGGACGGGCATCCTTCAAGGTATTGCCCGAAGGCACGACCGTCCGGGGATTCAAGAAGTACTCGCGCACCCACAACTACGTCCCCAGGCCGTTCCGGGACAACGACGAGTACACCGTCGTCCCTGGACCCAGGCGCGACGCCTACGCCAAGGTGATCGAGAAGATGGTGGCGAACCATCCTCGCTCGCGGGGCCTAGCGGCCTTCCTGGCCTTCCTGCGCAGGAAGCAGTCGTTGCCGGCGGCCGTACAGAGACTCGTCTCGGACCCGAAGAAGAAGACCATCTTCGTCCCGTGGTACCGGGGCCGTCCGCTGTTCGATGCCGTGGCCGGCGACATCGCGAGCGGCGACGTGTACAGGGCGCCGGAAGGGCGGACGCAGGTCGACGTCGTCACGGGCGAACGGTGCGTCGTGCCCAAGGAGCGTCCCATCAGGATCACCGGTATCGGGCAGAGCTCGGGCGTGACCCTCATGTCCGTGGAGGACGCCACCACCGTCTGCCATGGCTGGGGAGGCGACTACCGGCACCTGCGGGTCCCCGTGAGCGAGAGGACCATGAATCTCCACGTCCGGGGCCTCCAGATGCTCGTGGACGAGGGCGCGTCTGTCCAGGTCTGCGGCTCGCTGTCGGACGCCCACGACGGGGCCGTCCGCCACTTCGCGTGGACGAGTTCGGGGCGAGAGGGGTCCGACGTCGTCCTGCTCCGCGTCCTGCGCGGCGAGGCGACGCTCGACGACGTCGAGGCCGCGGCGAGGAATTCGTCCCGGTCCCGGGAGACGCTGTGCGTCCTCGGTCTGCGCGAGGGCAAGCGCATCCAGTACGTCGCGTGGCACTGCCTGCCCGAGCACGAAGCCATGGCCAACGTCCTGGAATTCGCGCGATCCTACCACAGGCCCGACGGCACCGTGCTCGGAGTCCGCGACGTCGCGCGTGCGTGCGTACCCGTCGACCTCGCGTTCGACGACGACAAGTACAAGGAGCACCAGCTCGACGACTTCGCGAACAAGCGTTGCCCGTCGTCATTCCTGGTCGCCCTGATCGATCACATCGTCAGCGGCACGCCGTTCCCGGCGGCCCTCCAGACCAGAGCACGCGCGGCGTACGCGACGCAGAAGGCCCACCGCAATCCCGATCTGACGAGATGGAACGGGACGAAGATCGACAAGCATCTCGACAACCAGGAAGCAATCATGGAGACGACAAGATGAAGACCAAGACCAGCACGAAAGCCGAGACTACCCACACCGCACCCGAAGACGCCGAGAAGACGGCTTCCGCCGCGCCCGAAGAACGGCCCACGTGGGACCCGATGAAGGGATTTCCCGTCGACCTGTCCGCCGAGAGCCTTCCCGGCCTCGTCGGAGTCCTGCTCGCGGTGACGGAGCACCTCCAGGTCGTCGCGATGAGCTCCAAGAGACGTCGAGACCGACGGGAATACGGGACGACCCTGTCCGGACAGCTGCACGACGCGGCCATCGGTCGCCCGTCGATGCACGTGAACACGCTTCTCCGACACGCGCGCCTCCACGTCACGCGGAGCCGGCGGCGCGCCGGGATCGACGCATTCGATACCGTGCTCGACTGTATCATGGCGGCCCTTCCCGACGAACTTCCCCTCTTCATCCCGATCCCAGAACGGTACCGGGCCGAGCGTAGCTACCGGGTCACGTTCCGCCACCTGAAAGACAGCTATGCTGCCTTCAGGGCGGAGAACGACGCGTGGTGGAGCAGTGACGAGGACGACGACGAAGAGGAGGTGGCGTGATGCGCCGCTCGTCTCTCCCCAGCCGTTACCAGCCGCGGCCTCCCATCACGCCCCGCAAGCTGCAGGTGGTCTCCTTCCAGGAGATCTTGCTCGGAGCCAAGCAGGGACACCCGCGACAGACGGTGGTGGCTCCTCCCGGGTTCGGGAAGTCCATCCTCGGCCTCATGTTCGCCGGGCACCTGATCCGGAAAGGCATCGCCCTGTTCACCGGGGCTCATCGGCCGTACCGCGGAGCCCTGATCGTGGTCCCGACGCTGTCCCTCATGCCCACGTTCACCACGGTCGCCGAGATCCTGGTGCCGAATGGAGCCCTGGCCGTCGAGCCTCGGCTCCCATACAAGATCGACATCGCGTCCATGTGGCGACAGGAGATCGGGGATGATCCGAGGTCGGCGACCGAGGCCGAGATCCTCAACTTCTTCCGACAGGGCGGCCTGGCGATCATCACCTACCAGGCTCTCCACCAGCTCTGGGACATCGTCCCGGAGAACCTGAGCCAGTGGATCCTGATCCTGGACGAGGCACACCATGCTCCCCTGGCACACGGGAAGCGCGAAGGATGGACCGAGGTCGCCAGGAAGAGGGACATGTGGCAGGAGCGTGGAGGCACCGTCCTGCAGGCATCAGCGACCCCGTGGCACACGGAGTCTGGGCATCGCGTCTACGACGAGTCCGAGCCGAGGAGCGTCACCAGCATCGGAGACCTCCGCGCGGCCAAGCTCGCCCCGTCCAACTTCGAGTTCCACAGGATCATGCTCAACGTCGAGGCCAAGACGTGGAAGGGCATGCTGCTCGAGGGAAAGCCCAGCGCCGCTCTGATCCGGGCATACAGATGCATTCCAGAGTACTGGATCTCGCAGGGACGCCCGGTCACCGTCATCCGTCCGCCGGACCGCACCCACGTCGCCCATCTTCGCCGCGCGTTCGAGACGGCCGGAGTACCCCCCGAGCGTATCCTCGACGCGACCGGCGAGGACTTCGACGGCCGCAAGCTCGTCCGTGCGCGGGACATCACGAGCTACGCGGAGCGCGAGTACGACATCGTCATCGCGTGTCGACGGTTCGACGAGGGGACCGACCTGCCCTCGGTCTCCAACGTCTACTACATCGGCGCGCCGTCCAGCGTACGTCTCGTGATCCAGCTCCTCGGCCGGACGCTCAGGAACAAGGCGCTGCCGGACTACCCGAAGCGCTGGAGGGATCGGTCCGCGATGACCGTGTTCCTCCCTCGCAACGAAGCGTCGCCCGAGGAGTGGCGCCGGGTGCAGATGGAGGACGCGACCATGCTCGCGGCGTACATCTCCGATGTCGAGGTGGGGGACCGGGTCATCACGCACCTCTCGACGAGACTCCGCGAGTCTCTCGTGTACGGCCACGAACCCGGTGACGAGGCCGGGGCTCGCAGCCGCATCGTCGGCGAGATCTGCGGAGACGACGTGACGAAGGCCGAGGCGAGGGCGGAGCTGATGCGATTGATCGCTCGCACGGCTCGAGAACGGAACGCCGTCGGCGAGTCCATGGACGAGGCCGGGGCGAAGGCCGTCGCGGAGCGGATCCTGAAAGTGAAGAAGCCGGGCCTACGGAGCGCGATGATCACCGCGTTCGCCGAGAGCGTCGGCGGGGATCACCCGGAGATCGCGGACGAGCTCCGCCGCGCGTACGAGAGCATCGTCGAGTCCGCGAGGGCCGACGAGACACTCGACGACCAGGTCCATGCCGCGCACGTCACGCTGCGGGAGGCTTTCCGCAGGGTGGCGGAGAAGTTCAGCCACCTGCACAAGATCCGCACCGACCACGGGCTCCTCCACGCCATCAGCAAGATCACGGGGCTCAACGCCGACCAGATCACGGCGCAGATCCGGCGCTTGTGCATGGCCAACCCCACGAGAGCCGAGGTGGCCAGGGCCATCCACAGCCACGTCCGGCGGACGAGGACCTACCCGACCCGGAGCAGCGGCAGCACGGACAAGGACGGCGTGCCCGGATACACGTGGAAGACCCTCGCGGACAAGTGGCAGTCCTTCGGGTTCGACGAGGAATCCCTGGAGGACTACGGGCGCATGCTCCTCGGGCGTGCACCCCGTCGCGCGCGCCGTCGCAGGTAGTCGGCCCCCGGTCTCGCGTGCATTCCAGAGAATTCGTGCTCCTGCCAGGAGCACGAGCGATTTGCAGCCTGACAACCACAAAGAGGAACACGACGGCCGCAGCGACCCGGATCAAGTCTCCTGATCGCCGCGTGCCAGGACACCCGAAAAGACCAACGATTGCAAGGGCCTCCAAGGAGGCCCGTCGTGCTCCTGTCAGGAGCACGAGAGATTGCAGCGTCTATCCTCGGCGCTGCCGTGGCGCCTCGCCCCCATCTTCGTGCTCCTGTCAGGAGCACGAGAGATTGCAGCCTGATGTTAGCGGCGACGCAGGCCAGGCACTCGCTCTCCTTCGTGCTCCTGTCAGGAGCACGAAGAGATTGCAGCCCCCGGCCCGCCTTTTCCTTCTCCGCTTTGCGCGCCTTCTTCGTGCTCCTGTCAGGAGCACGAGAGATTGCAGCGACCCGATCCAGGTCATGGGATCGTGCGAGAACCCTCAGCCCAGAGCAGGGGGTCGACGGAGGTCAAGACCCGGCCTTCGTGCTCCTGTCGGGAGCACGCGAGATTGCAGCGAGTTGGACCGTGACCTCCCCCGGCGCGTAGGGCTTCGTGCTCCTGTCGGGAGCACGGGAGATTGCAGCAGGTAGTCGGTCCATCGGTTCCTCGCGCGGCCCCAGTGGCTTCGTGCTCCTGTCGGGAGCACGAGAGATTGCAGCCAGCTCCGGGTCGAGGCTGGTGGTGGTCATCTTCGTGCTCCTGTTCAGGAGCACGAGAGATTGCAGCGTCGTCGCCCTCGGCGCTCAGGACACCGTGACGTCTTCGGGCTCCTTGTCGGGGGCACGGGAGATTGCAGCCGCGCTCGCGAGAGCGGATCCCTTTGCACTGTTCACCGCTTCGCGCTCCCGTCGGGAGCACGGGAGACTGCAGTTTGAACACGTAGACCGAATCACGGGAGGGCAGCATGACCCCGTCACCCGAGCGTCCCACCAGACTGCAATCTCCCGATCTGGGCGTCCAGGGCGAGGAGGGAGTCGGCGACGGCCTCGGCCGCGGCGC
>Ga0187894_10006167_pt1 | contig 11876 bp, 10 predicted proteins | sample GBC1701081metaG_FD_136650 | JGI IMG/M metagenome (GOLD analysis project Ga0187894, IMG submission 136650) | White microbial mat communities from a lava cave in the Kipuka Kanohina Cave System on the Island of Hawaii, USA - GBC170108-1 metaG ...
GTTCGGTCAAAAAGATTGGCATGTAATTTCGTTTTGTTACGCCACTGCGAACCCCGTGTAAGGCCGTTTGTATGGCGCGTGGAAAGCCAGCACGATGTCTTCCTTCGGCACGCCACGTTCCATTAACCTCTCAACAACTCCGGGGTCAGTCAAATCTTGCTGCACCCATATCTTTCCGCCTTTGATGTCAAGGTGTACGAGACAATTGTGAATTCGCTTCGGGTAATTCCATCCGACATCCACGACCTCGTAATGGTCTCGCTCACGGTCGAATATCAACTGTCGTTCATATTCTTCCCACTCGCGCGGCCTGAAACCGCCGTACCACTTCAAAACCTCCTCTATGCAGGCTCGATATTCATTTAACTTATCCATTCTACAATCACCTCCTTTATAGGATCGTAAACGATGACCTTTATATTGTGCTCCTGGATTGCCAGTTGGGGAAGCTGACGCCAGAAGAAATCCTGATGCACTTCCACAGGGACGGCAAGGTAAAGTTCATGGTCTTCTTGATGCATTTTGAGCGCTGTGCGGTAGTTTAAGAACTACCCCAAGGCTGCGTGAAAATCCTCGATTACGGATTTACCTATAAAGCTCTTTATCTCGACCGCGATCTTTTGATTCCCCTTCTGAGCCGCGATCATTTTCTCCACTGCCAGATCAATATAAACATCGTACTTCTCGTCCAGCTTAATCCTAAACGGGTCGGCAGTAATGACCCATCCTTCATTCTCCAGCGCCGTTCTGACTGCATCGTGAAAGATGTCTTTTGCAGGCATAGTTCCCCTCCCCTAATTGTCGAACTGCCCCAAATCCTATTTGCCGAACAGCCCCAAAAATGACGACGCGGCAGTCGCGACCTTTTGCCGCATCCGCCCCGTCAACGCCCCCCATCGCGCGGCGATTCGTCCCCAGATCGGCGAGTTGACCCAATCATCGAAGATCGAATACGCGACCGGCGTCACCAGCAGGGTCAACAGCAGACACAGCGTCTGCCCGCCGATGACAACGACCGAGGTCGAGCGGTTGATGCCGGAGCCGGGGCCGCTGCTCCATGCGAGCGGGGCCATACCGGCGACGAAGGCGATGGTCGTCATGAGGATCGGTCGCAGACGGTCGCGGCTGGATTGGATCAAAGCCTCGTGACGTTCCATTCCCTTCGCGCGTAGACCGTTCGCGTGGTCAATCTGCAGGATCGAGTTCTTCTTGACCATTCCGAAGAGCACCAGCAGACCGAGCATCGTGAACATATTGAACGCCTGGCCGGTGATGAGCAGCGAGATGAGCGCGAACGGCAGGCTCAGCGGCAACGCCAGCAGCACCGTCACCGGATGGATGAACGACTCGAACTGCGCCGCCAGCACGATGTACATAAAGATGAACGAGAGCAGGAACGCGATGAGGAAGCCACGCCCGGTGCGCTGCAGCTCTTTGCTGTTGCCGGCCACGCCGGCGACGTAATCGGGCGGCAGATTCATCGCTTTGACTTCGTTGTTGAGCTGGGTCAGCACCACGCTCTGCGAGAAGCCCGGCTTGAGGTTGGCTGTAAACATGACCTGTCGTTGCCGCCCGTTGCGTTCGATCTGCGTCGGGCCGGCGGCCTCTCGCAACTTCACGATGTTGTCCAGACCGACGCTCCCGAGCCTTTGCGAAGGCACGTTCAATTTACTGATGCCGCTCGGATCGGTGCGGAAATCCTCGTTCGCCCGGACGTGGACCTCGTACTGCTCGCCGCCTTCGTTATAGGTGGAGATTTGATCGCCGCCGACCAGCAACCGCAGGCTCTGCGCGATGTCGGCGACATTGACGCCGAGGTCGGAGGCCTTCTGCCGGTCAATCGCCGCGCGCAGCTCAGGCTTGCCGACGATCAGCGAAGAGTCGGCGTCCACCACGCCGGGCATCGCTTTGAGCTTGTTGAGCAGATGCTGCGAATACTGATCGAGCTTATCCAGGTTCGGGCCGCGCAGCATGAAGGCGATGTCGGCGTTAAAGCGCCCTCCGCCGCCGCTGATGACCGCGACCGGCGAAACGATCGCCCGCAAGTTGTAAGAGGTGAATTTGGGCAGCACCTGATCGCGCACCTGCCCCATGATCGCGAACTGCGAAACCGGGCGGTCGGCCAACGGCGCCAGCTTCACGTAAATGCTCGCCAGGTTCTGTGTCCGCTGCTGGTCTTCGCCGATGGTCGTCAGTGTATAGCCGATGTGCTTAAGTCCGCGAATGCCGCTGGCGACCTGTTGCGAGACGTCGAGTGTCTTCTCCAACGAAGTGCCCTCCGGCGCTCGCAAAGAGACCTCAAACTCGTCCTGATCATCCTGCGGGAAAAAATTGAATCCGACGTAGCGGCCAAAGGCCAGGGGTGATAAGACCACGGCTATTGCGACCACGGTCACGAGCGCACGATGATGAAGCGAGAACGTGAGAATCCTGGTGTACCAGCGATCCAGAAAGCGCATGATCCACGATGACTTCTCAACCGTGTGATTGTTCGTAGTACCGCCTTCAGGCTGCTGCTCTTCCGATTTGCGCTTCAGCCGTTTGAGCAGCCGCGCGCTGAGCATCGGCGTCAGCGTGAAGCTGACCAGCAGCGAGACCATGATCGCGAACGACATCGTCAACGCCATGCTCTTGAAGAAGCGGCCCGGGATGCTCTGCATAAACGCGACGGGCAGAAAGATCACCACCAGGCTGAGCGTCGTCGCCATCACCGCCAGGCCGATCTCTCTGGTCGCTTCGATCGCCGCGTCGAACGGTTTGAATCCTTTTTCCTCGATGTATCGGAAGATGTTTTCGAGCACGACAATCGCGTCGTCAATCACGATGCCGACCGAGAGCGTCAGGCCGAGCATTGACGGGCTGTTGAGCGTGATGCCCGCGAAATCCATCGCCGCGAAAGTCGAGATGATCGAGGTCGGGATGGCGATGGCCGAGATGATCGTCGCGCGGACGTTCTGCATAAACAGCAGCACGACCAGCGCGGCCAGGATCGAGCCGATGATCAGGTGTTCGCGGATCGCATGAAACGCCGCGAGGATGAAAGTGGATTGATCGCGCACGACATCGAGCGAATAGCCGGCGGGCAATCCCTTCCTCAACTCGGTGAGCCGCCCTTTGACGGTGTTGACCACATCCACGGTGTTGGTTCCGGACTGCCGGCGCACTTGCAGTAACAGCGCGGGTTTGTCGTTCAACCGTCCGGCGCTCAATTCGTCCTCCACGCCGTCTTCGGTGTGGCCAATGTCGGAGATCTTGATCGGGTAACCGTCGCGGTTGGCGACGACTATGTTGTTGAAATCGGCGGAGGATTGCACTCGTCCGAGCGTGCGCAGCGTCAACGTGCGTTCAGTCTGTTCGACGCGGCCACCCGGCACCTCCAGGTTCTGCCCCTGCAACGACTGCTCCACTTGCGCGACGGTCAGGTTGTAAGCCCGCAGCTTGTCTCCGTCCAGGTAGACGTTGATCTGGCGTTTGCGCCCGCCAATGATCTGGACCTGGCCGACGCCGTTGACCGATTCGATCTGACGCCGCAACACCTTGTCGGCGTACTCGGTCATCTCGCGCAGGTTGCGGTTCGAAGCGACCGAGATGGTCATGATCGGCGAGGCGTCAGGGTCGAGCTTTTCAATCGTCGGCTGCTCGATGTTGTCCGGCAGATTCGGCAGCGCGCGGTTGATCTTGTCGCGCACGTCCTGCGCGGCTCCGTCCAGGTCGCGCTCCAGCTCGAACGTCACGAAGACGAGCGAAACACCTTCGGACGAGGTCGAACGCAGTTCGTCAATGCCGCTGATGGTATTGACAGCCTCTTCAATCTTGTCGGTGATCTCGGTCTCGATCTCTTGCGGCGCCGCGCCTGGCAGCCTTGTGGTGACGGTGATGGTCGGGAATTCAACGCGCGGGAAACGCTCGACAGTCAGCCGGTTGTACGAGAAAACGCCCAGCACCATCAGCGTCATGATAAGCATCGTGGCGAAGACCGGGCGGCGGACACAAATTTCAGCGAGTTTTTGCATGACTTTCCTCTCAACTCTCCTGCTATGGGACAGATGGGACTTATAGGACTTATGGGACTTATGGGACTTATGGGACACATGTCATGTCCCATATGCCTCATGCGTCCCATACATCCCATACGTCCCATATATCCCATCAGAATATTTGCTTACCAGGGAAGAGTTTCACCCATATGGAAATATCCGCCTGTCGGCCCGTCGTCAGGCAGGAGCGCCAACGCCACAGCGGTCTTCGCGCCGTCAACAACCTCCAGCGGCGCCTGATCAGTTCCCATATCCGTCTTCACCCAGCCGGGGTCAGCCGAATTTACCTTGACGTTTGTGCCCTCCAGTCTTCGCGCCATCGTGACGGTCAGCATGTTCAACGCCGCTTTTGACGAGCAATAAACCGGCGTGACCGTTTCCGGCGGAAAGCTGTTTGGATCGCCCATCAGAGCCATTGACCCCATACTGCTGGAATGATTGACAATGCGCCCGGCCGGGCTGGCCTTCAACAACGGCAGCAGCGCCTCCGTTATGAAGTAAGGAGCAAAGACGTTCGTCTCGTAAGTTTGGTGGAACGTGTCTCGTGTGACGCCGCCCCAATCGAGCATCACACCGGCGTTGTTGATGAGAATGTCCAGGCGTCCGAACTTCGATTCGAACAAGGCCGGCAGCGCCGCGACATCGGCTTCGTTGGTCACGTCAATTTTTACGGCGTGCGCGTCAATGCCTTCGGCTTTCAGCTTATCCGCCGCCTCGTTCCCGCGAGCGTTGTCTCTCGCGCCCAGCGCGACCGTGACGCCTCGTTGTCCAAGCTGGCGCGCGATTTCAAAGCCCAGCCCCTTGTTCGCTCCGGTGATAAACGCGACTCTATTCTTATGCATTTCTCCCTCCTTCTCCTGTTGGTCAGACGCCAATCGTTAGTTGCCGCCGTTCACGATGGCGCCGGTTTGCAGTTTGTCCAGGTTGCTGGTGGCGACGGTCTCGCCGTCTTTCACCCCTTCGGCGATCTCGATCAGATCTCCATCGGTCTTCCCGGTCTTCACGATTCGCTCGACCGCCTTGCCGTTCTCGACCACGAAGACTTTACTCAACCCGGCCGCGGTCACGACCGCGCGTTGCGGGACCATCACGGCGGGCGCGTTCGCCGAGGTGATCAGTTGCGATTTGGCGAACATCCCCGGTCGCAACAAGGCGCCGGGGTTGGCGACCTCGGCCTCGACGGTCAGCGCGCGGGTCTTCTCGTCCAGCGATGGGCCGATGCGGACGATGCGCCCGGTGAATGCGCGATTGGGAAACGCGTCAACTGCCACGTTGATCGTCTGCCCGGTCCGCACGGCGGCGGCTGACGATTCGGGAATGTCGGCGCGAAGCCTGAGCGGATTGATTTTGACCAGAGTGACGATCTTCCCGTTGACCGTCAGGTAGGAGCCGCGCGAGGCGTGTTTCTCTTTCACGGCGCCGCTGATCGGCGAGCGGACGACGGTGTCGGTAACCGCTTTTCTGGCCAGCGCCAGCGCGGCTTTCTGTTGTTCGACGACCGCGAGCTGCTGGTTGACCGAGTCGAGCGAGGCCTGGTGGCGGGCCTGCGCGAGGTTGTGGTTGGTCATCTTCTCGTCGTAAGTCGAACGCGGGACGTCGCCCTTCTCGATCAGCCTCGCGGCGCGATCCAGATCCATCTTCGCCCAATCGAGTTGAGACTTCGCCACTCTCACGTCGGCGTTTTGATGCTCATCGAAACTCTCTCCCTCCTTCATCCCGAGCCGCGCCATCGTCTGCTTGAGCATGGCTTCGGCCTGTTCGACCTTGAGCTTCGCGTCGCGCTGGTCAATCGTCGCGATGATCTGTCCCTGCGAGACGTAACCGCCGAAATCAACGCTGATCTGCGAAAGCTCACCCGCGGCCTGCGCCGAGACGACGACCTCCTCATCGGCGGCGAACGATCCGACGACCTCCACGTCCCGCTGCAAATTTCGGATGATCGCCGGCGCGGTCGCCACGTCTATTGGCGTCGGAGTCGCCGTGGGTTGCGAGTTTGACTTGGCGGCGCTCTCGTCCTTCGCCTGCGAGTTGCCGCAAGCCGCCGCAAACGGGACGGCTACAATCAGCGCCGCCAGAACGAGTGTCTTGGATGATCGCAAATTCCCCTTCTCCCGGATTGAAGTCTGTTCGCGCATTTGTATCTCCATGTGCCTTCCGGCCGGTTTTTTGTTTAAGGCGCTTTGAGTGTTAGTGTTTACGTCGTGTACGGGAACTGTCGTAATCGTGATTCGTCATTGACGCCAGAAAGAGGTCAGCGAACGCTGCGGCCGCCTGACGATTTGTGATGTTCAGCATTACGCCCCCGGCAGGTTGAAAGAACTTCTTGTTCATTACCTGGCCGATGACCATCCCCATAAAGCCGCGCACCGCCGTCATCGGATCTACCCGCCGGAACGCTCCGGCGGCGATCCGCTTCCTGACGTACTCCGCCACCTGTTGGTGTGTCTTCGAAATGTAGTTACGAGTGATCATCTCGGCAAGTTCATGCCCTTCCAGCGCGCTGTAAAGCAGCAACCGCATCGCGGTGTCATCGCGCTCGTGAAACTCGAGCACGCGAAACGCCAGGGTCTCAAAAACCTGCCGGTCGTCGTTCCGCTCCATCGCCTCGGCGAGTTCGCTCTGTAACGCCTGCATCCCGCCGGAGTTGGCTTTCCGGTCAATGATCGCGGCGTAAAGCTCGCTCTTCGTCGCGAAATGGCGAAAGATGATCGCCTCGTTTACTCCGGCCGCCAACGCAATCTCCTTGGTCGTCGTGCCGCGAAACCCTTTCTGCGAAAACAGGCGCACGGCCACTTCAATGATCTGCTCCCTGCGGTCCTCCGCGGCCATTCGCGGCGCCGGCTTCGGCTCCGCTGAATCAACACTCTTTTTCAATGTCATCACTGGCGGTTGTAGAGCTGAAATGTACCGTCCTTCAGCTCTCCTCTTTTCTTTCAATATTCGTCGCGAATGGCGTCAACGACCCTCGCGCGACACTCACTCTGCAAGTAAGTATGCGCTTACTTACCACACTGTCGCGCGGTCTGGCAAGGATATTTTGTAAGTGAGCGCTTACTTGATTGACATTGCGTCAACGCTGGACTATTTTGGCGCTCCCGTTGCCCTCACGCTTGCCGCGACAACTCTGTTGATCATTTTTTCCCAGAGGTTCCTCAATCAATGAGCAAGACGAAAAGAGATCGCAGGATCGAACCCACCGTAGAACCGTCCCTGCCCGCCGCGTCGAAACCTCTCAGACCAGGGATTGAACTCGCTTTGGTGGCCGTTGCGCTTCTACTTTTCCTGATCATCTCTATTGCCAGCGCGCGGCAAAAAAATTCCACTTTCGACGAAGGCGCGCACATCCCCGCGGCTTACACCTATGTCGCGCTCGGTGACTTCCGGATGAACCCGGAGCATCCGCCGCTCGTCAAACTGCTTGCCGGCCTCCCGCTGCGCTTTCTCCTTCATCCCAAGATGGACATCAACGACCCGGACTGGAAAAACGCCAGGCAGTGGGAGTTCGGGTTGAAATTCCTCTACGAATGGAATGACGCTGACCGGCTGATCTTCTGGGCTCGCGCGCCGGTGATATTGCTCGCCCTGTTGCTCGGCCTTGCTGTGTGGCGCTGCGCGCGCGCGCTTTACGGCTGGCAGGCCGGCTATTGCGCCTTGCTGCTCTGTTTATTCAACCCCGAGACGCTGGCGCATGCGCAGCTCGTCACGACCGATCTGGCCGTCGCCTGTTTTCTCTTCATCGCCGTTTACTGTTTCCATCGCGCGCTGAAGCGCCTGACAATAGGCAATGGGCTGCTCGCCGGCCTGGCAGTGGGGCTATGCCTGGTCGCCAAGTTCTCCGGCATTCTGGTCTTTCCAATGCTGGCGCTGGTCGGCGCGGCATTTGCTTTCTCCAGCGCCGAACTCAACCTGTCGCTGCCCAAAGCCGGGGCGCGCGTTATCGTCTCGCGCAATGGCAAGCTGGCAGGCGCCGGCGCGCTCCTGCTGGCATTGTCCTTCATTGCGCTCGCGGTCGTGTGGGCTTGTTACGGGTTCCGCTACCAATTCGCCACCGACCCGGCCCTCTCGCAGGCCATCGATTGGGAGCGTTACTGGCAGAAAGAGACTCTGGCGATGAGCTTCATCCGGGCGTTGCGCTATCTGCATCTCGCGCCGGAAGGCTACAGCTACGGCTTTCTTTACGCGCTCGAATCGGTCGAGAAGCGTTCCGCTTTTCTGCTGGGTGATTATTCAATCAACGGCTGGTGGTACTATTTCATTATCACTTTTCTGATCAAAACCCCGCTGCCGCTGCTCGCCTTGATCGCGCTGGGCGGTTACCTCATCCGCCGCTATGGAGCCGGCGTCGCGGCTGAATGTATGTTGTTGCTTCCGGTCGGACTCTACTGGCTCGTTACGCTGAGCAGCAACATCAACATTGGCCACCGGCACCTGCTGCCGATCTATCCATTCCTGATCGTCTTCGCGGCCAAAGTCGCGCGCGTCTTCGCGGCGCCGCGCCCGCGCCGTCTGGCGATCGCCTGTGGCCTGTTGCTGGGCTGGTACGGCGCTGGCGCGCTGCTCATCTACCCGAATTTTCTTGCTTACTTCAATGAAGCCGCCGGCGGCCCGGCGCAAGGTTACCGCTGGCTTGCCGACTCCAATCTGGATTGGGGGCAGGATTTAAAAGGGCTGGCGCAATACCGTCGCGCGCATCCGGACGAGCCGTTCTATTTATCTTATTTCGGCAGCGCCTACCCGGAATATTATGGCATCAAGGCGCAGTCCCTCCCTGGCTACAATTCGCAGATGGCTGAGAAGATGCGCAATAAAGAATTGGCGCGCTTCGATGAGGTGCCCGCGGGCGCAACCGTCGCCATTAGTGTTACTAACCTGAGCGGCGTCTACCTGCGAAATTACCGATTGCCCGGGACCGAACAGTTCCTGGAGCGGCTGCGCCAACTGCAGCCTGTAGCGAAGATCGGATACTCGATCTTCGTTTACCGCTTGCCCTGAAGCACACGGCTGAGGTAGCGTTGGTCTTTGCCATATGCCATATGCCATATTTCATATGAAATATGGCATATGGCATATGGTCAATGCAGAGGCTCTTTTCAAAATACTTTTGGTTACTCACTTAGCGATAAGGAGGAAGTTTGAGCGTCCTGGTTGATAAAAACACCCGGCTGCTGGTTCAAGGCATCACCGGCAAGGAAGGAACTTTTCACGCGCTGCAGATGCGCGATTACGGCACGAACATCGTCGGCGGCGTCACGCCCGGCAAAGGCGGGACGACACACGAAGGCTTCGTGGTCTTCAACACTGTGGCCGACGCCGTGCGCGAAACCCGCGCGAACTCTTCGGTCATCTACGTTCCGCCTCCGTTCGCGGCTGACGCGATCATGGAGGCCGCGGATGCGGGTGTGGCGTTGATCGTATGCATCACCGAAGGCATTCCCGCGCTCGACATGGTCAAAGCGTTCCATTACGTCCAATCGCGCGGCGCGCGGCTGATCGGCCCCAACTGCCCCGGCGTCATCTCTCCCGGCAAATGCAAAGTAGGCATCATGCCCGCCCGCATTCACCTGGAAGGCCGTGTCGGGGTTGTTTCGCGCAGTGGCACGCTGACTTATGAAGCCGTTGGGCAACTCACCGCGCTCGGCATCGGCCAATCAACATGCATCGGCATCGGCGGCGACCCGATCATCGGCACGACGCAGCGCGACGCTGTCGAGTTGTTCAATAACGATCCGGACACCGGCGCGATTGTGATGATCGGAGAGATCGGCGGCTCGGCTGAAGAAGAAGCGGCTGAATACGTCAAGCAACACGTCAAGAAACCAGTGGTCGGTTTCATCTGCGGCCAGACCGCGCCTCCGGGACGCAGGATGGGGCACGCCGGAGCGATCATCGCCGGCGGCAAAGGGACTGCGGCTGAGAAGATGGCCGCGATGACGGCGGCGGGCATCCACGTCGTAAAAAGTCCCGCCGACATCGGCGCGAAAGTGAAAGAGGTTTTGAATTAAGCGCTGGCGCAAAAACTTTGAGGCGCTTTCATTTTCCATTTTAGATTTGTCATTTGTCATTGCCGGAGTTGCGCATCGAGCGGCAATGACAAATGACAAATCTAAAATGGAAAATGGAAAATGAAAGCGCCTCAAAATTTCCGCCTGACCTTGCCATTTCGCGCGCGGATTCACATCTGTGGTATGGGAGTAGGCGTAGGCGACCGCCCTTTCATTGTTAACTGGTTGTCGACCTTTTCAACACCTCTGATCTTTTCGACAATGGCCTCCACGGCGATGCGATCCTTATCACTCGGCGCCTCGCCCTTCAAAGTCGCCACGCCCTGTTCAACTCCGACCGTGACGTTGCCGTAACCGGCGGCTACAAGGCGCGCCTTGATCTCCCCCAGCAAGAGAGCCTCGCTAGCCCCCTTTTTCAACTCTTGCTCGACGGCGCCAGCCGCCTTCTCGGCCTGCTGCTTCATTTCATTTCCGCTCGGCAACCCGGCGCCGGCGGCGGCCGGGTTAACGATGATTTGATTGTTGACGCTCCTGACGCCTTCGACTCCACGAGCGACCTCCGCCGCCGCGTCCTTCTCCTCTTGCGCGGGGACCTCGCCTTTCAGCGTAACGTCGCCATTCAAGGTGTCCACATTGACGCGGGTAGGACTGACGCGCCCGTCTGTCACCATCTGGGTTTTGATCCTGGCCGTCAACATCGCGTCATCTATCCGCTTCTCCGCGCAGGCGGCAAGCAGGATTGAAAAGATAATCATTAGGAGCGCCAGACCGCGCGCAACATGACTTTTCATAGTGGCCTCACATTTAAGTTGAATCGCCGGGGAGAGAATTACAGAGGGAATGAACCTGCAAAGAACAGGCCTCAGCCTTCAAGCCCGTTATTTCTATCCATCAACCACTGTTGATCAGCGCATAAGTTGGCTCCAACTATGGAAGAGATGGCTTAACCGCCTGTGCTACAATCCGCGCGCAAGCCGGAGCCGCAACGTTTCGACAAGGCGTTGCGCCGTTACTCATAGCCACTTCAGACTATGAACGAAGTAGAGCCATGAAAGACTTCTTCATCAGCTACAACAAAGCAGACCGTGACTGGGCGGTTTGGATCACTCAACAGTTGGAAGACGCAGGCTACAGCACGGTGATTCAGGCTGAAGACATGCCGCCCGGCTCCAACTTCGTGCTCGACATGCACAAGGCCGCAATCGAAGCCGAGCGCACGATTACTGTCTTATCGCCCGATTTTCTGCAATCACAATTCACCCAGCCGGAATGGGCCGCGGCATTCGCTAAAGACCCGGCGAGCGCGAACAGAACGTTGCTGCCCGTCCGCGTGCGCGAATGCCACCCCTCTGGGCTGCTGGCTCAAATCGTCTACATTGACCTTGTGGGCAAAGAAGGAGAAGAAGCGCGGATGGAGTTGCTCGATGGCCTCGACCGTGAGCGCGAAAGATTGAGTCTGCCCGTTCCCTTTCCGGTTGACGAATTGATCGAACGATACTGCCGCCGGCAACAGACAGGCGGCGCCTACAGCGTTGGCTGATCGAGGCTGAGCGCGCGCAACCTTACGCCGGGGCTAATGGCGAAGTAAGGCTGGTTTATCCGCGCCACACCGAATTCAAGCAGTGGCCGCTGCATCCAGACGACTTGGCGGCGGGTTCATAGAGCGCCGGCTCGGTTGCGGCGACGATCAATCGCGCGGGCAGATCAATAACGACTAGTGGACAATTTCGGAAGTTTTCCACCCAGCGCCAGTTGTGGCTGTGCTTCTTATTTTTCTGTCTCACATTTTTCTGTCTAATGCGGTTAGACAGAAAAATGTGAGACAGAAAAATAAGAA
>Ga0187894_10006168_pt1:0-5000 | contig 11876 bp, 5 predicted proteins | sample GBC1701081metaG_FD_136650 | JGI IMG/M metagenome (GOLD analysis project Ga0187894, IMG submission 136650) | White microbial mat communities from a lava cave in the Kipuka Kanohina Cave System on the Island of Hawaii, USA - GBC170108-1 metaG ...
CGCGAAAGCTGCACCACCAAATTGAGCTACAATTACCTCTTTAGCGCGCGCCCTCACTTCTTCTGCTTCTACGCTTATTTTAGAATCCTCTGCTATTTTGCTTTTAATCAAATCCCATTTCAGGTTACGGGTGTATGCATCAAATTCTTTAACAAGAACTTCATCAGTCACTTTTCCTTCGCTGGTGGCTTTTAACCAGTTCTTCAGAAACCCTTCCGGGATATTGATTTTAGTGGTATTTATGAAATGATCTTCAATATGATGCTCGAGGAAGAAATCAGACTCACGCTTATAATTCTGGCCGATCGTTTCTTTTACCTTCGCATTAAATTCTTCTGCATTGGTTACTGTACCTTTGCCGAACACACGATCAAAGAATTCTTGATTAATAGCAGCCGGCTCAACTCGGTTTATGTTGTTAATCTTCAGCGTATATTTTCCGGTTGTCTTTTTTGCAACATCTTCCGATACATCTAACAGGTGAGCTGTTAGACTTAACTCGTCATAAATCTTTTGGATGTCAAAAACGATTTCATCTTCCTTCTTAACACCAACAAATTTGGCTTGTTCTTTTTTGCTGATTTTATCAGTGGAAATTACAGCAGCGTCATTCTTAAATCCGCCTGCTTCTGTAGTGGTAAGTATTCCAAATAAATTATCACCAACCTCACTTACTTCCGGATACTCAGCCTTGCCAAATCTCTTGGTTAAATCCGCGATCGTTTCGTTGATTACTTTTTCATCTACCTCAATTGGGTAGGATTTGATTTTTACCTTTGGTGAAAGGTCATACTTAAAATCTTCCGCGATTCCGATCTGATACTCAAACTCAAAATCTTTTTGAGTATCCCAGTCAATGGTTTTGGCTTTGTCATGGTTAGGGAGTGGCTCCCCAATAATTCTCAGGTTATTCTCCTTAATGTAATCCGATAACTTGTGAGAAAGGAAGTGATTAATCTCTTCTACAAGGATGGATTTCCCAAACATTTTCTTAATAACACCAGTCGGTACTTTTCCCGCGCGAAAGCCTTTAATGTTGGCTTTGCGGGCATAGTCTTTCATTTTTTCTTCCACTTTCAATTGATAATCCGATTCGGTTACCTTAATTTTAATAAGGCCGTCAGTGGTGTTTTTTTTGTCGAGTGTAATAGTCAAAGGGTATTCGTTTAAGTAGATGATTTAACTAATAGCCCCCAAATCTTTAAATAAGTAAGATCTGAGGGCTTTAAAAATTGTGCGGATGAAGGGACTCGAACCCCCACGCCTTACGGCACCAGATCCTAAGTCTGGCGCGGCTGCCAATTACGCCACATCCGCATGATGTGTATTTAGATGTGTTTCCGTGTCCCGGCTGCCAACCTGCCTGCCGTAGTCTTAACGAAGGCAGGTTACGCCACATCCGCTTTTGCGGGATAATCACCATTGTTTTTCGGTGTAACCCGCTAAAAAGGAGCGCAAATTTATTGATTATTCTGAATTCAGAATAATGATTTTTCGTTTTAATCTTGTTACTTAACAATACACAACAATCTGCGGTTAAAGAATGGTCATAGATATTGAGCTGGAGAAAAAGGAAATCATTAACAGATACCGCAAGCTTCTGAGAAAAGCGAAGCCAATTCTTAAAGATAAGGACGCAAAACTCATCAAGAAAGCCTTCACCATTTCCCTGGAGGCGCATAAAGACATGCGCAGAAAATCGGGTGAGCCTTACATTTTTCATCCGTTAGCTGTCGCTCAAATTTGTGTTGAGGAAATTGGATTAGGAACCACTTCTATTATTTCAGCATTGCTGCATGATGTAGTTGAAGATACAGACATTGAACTGGCCGACATCGAACGGATGTTCGGCAAAAAAGTGGCTCGCATTATCGATGGCCTAACAAAAATTTCAGGAGTTTTTGAATACGGCACTTCACAGCAGGCCGAGAACTTTCGCAAAATGCTGTTCACGCTTTCTGAAGATGTACGGGTGATTATTATTAAGCTTGCAGACAGGCTTCATAATATGCGCACGCTCGAAAGCATGCCAAGAAACAAGCAACTGAAAATTGCATCTGAAACCATTTATCTCTACGCACCCCTTGCCCACCGCCTAGGGCTCAATACAGTAAAAAGTGAATTAGAAGATTTGTATCTGCGTTTTACAGATAAGCAGATTTACGATTCAATATCGCGAAACATTGATGAGACACGGGCAAGCAGAAATAAATTCATTAAGCAATTTATCCAACCGATTAAAGATGAATTGGATAAACTGAAAATTTCCTATGAAATAAAAGGTCGACCAAAATCGCTCTATTCTATTTGGAATAAAATGCGTAAGCAAAATATACCATTCGAAGAAGTATATGATCTGTTCGCCATTCGCATCATTATGGATACTCCGATAGAAGTGGAGAAATCAATTTGCTGGCAGGTCTATTCTATCGTAACAGATTTTTATACACCGAACCCGGATCGACTACGGGATTGGATCAGTACACCAAAGGCCAATGGATACGAATCGCTCCATACGACTGTGATGGCGAAAAACGGACAATGGGTAGAAGTGCAAATTCGAACACTGCGCATGGATGACATCGCTGAAAAAGGATATGCAGCGCATTGGAAGTATAAGGAATCTGCAGCCTCCCATGAATCTAATCTTGAAAAATGGTTGGCAAAGGTTCGTGATACCCTGGAACAAAATGACCATTCTGCGTTAGATTTTGTAGATGATTTTAGGGGCAACCTTTTTAGTGAAGAGGTATTCGTATTCACACCAAGAGGTGAATTGAAAACGCTTCCTTATGGAGCCACGGCTTTGGATTTCGCATTTGAAATTCACACACAGATTGGTTCAAAGTGCATCGGAGCAAAGGTTAATAATAAATTAGTACCGATAAATTATGTTCTTAAAAATGGTGATCAGATTGAGATACTCACTTCCACCAAGCAAAAACCACATGAAGACTGGCTCAGGTTTGTTGTAACATCCAAAGCTAAGGGCCGGATTAAGGACCAACTCAAGGAGGATAAAAAAAAATCGGCTGACGATGGTAAAGAGATTATCCTGAGGAAGTTAAAGCAAATGAAAATCGAACCATCTCAAATAGTGCTTGAGCAGATGCGTGAATGTTTCAACGCACCCACGCATTTTGAACTTTACTATCGTGTGGGTAGAGGGCTTATTAATTCGGCCGACATCAAGCGATTTAAAGAGTACAAACCATCTTCACCGCTTAAAACCAAACCAAATCTTCGGGTAGCAGATGCCAAAGCGATTGAACAGGAAATTACCAAAATAAAAGGCCGCTATGAAGATATCCTGTTGATTGGTGAGGATATGGATGTAGTGGATTATAAACTTGCTAAATGCTGTACACCTATTCCTGGCGATGATGTGTTTGGATTTGTAACGGTTAATGAGGGAATAAAAATCCATCGAACTACGTGCCCCAACTCCGCAGAACTCTTGGCTAACCATGGAAATCGTGTGGTGAAAGCAAAATGGACCTCGCAACATGAGGTAGCTTTTTTAACAGGATTAAAAATTAGAGGAACTGATCGGGTAGGGTTGATCAATGACATTTCCAAAGTCATTTCTGATGAACTTAAGGTAAATATGAGTTCCATGTCAATCCATACCGATTCTGGGATCTTTGAAGGGGAAATCATGCTCTATGTGAACGATACAAGGCACTTGGAACAACTGATCCAAAAACTCGAGGAAGTAGAGGGTCTGGTTAAAGTAAGCCGGTTTGATTCTAAGGAAGGTTTCGGATAGATTTTCTGAAACCCAGAATAAATTATTCAATCCACCTAATGCGTAAATTCTTTAATCCTGATAATGATTACCTTTGCCCTTTAAGCAATGTATGGCTCTTAACACTAAAGTTTACGAGGAAGTAAAAAAAATTTTTACTGCCTACCTGGAAAACAGGGAGCTTCGCAAAACTCCGGAACGGTACGCAATTCTGGAAGAAATTTACTCTCGTGACGGCCATTTTGATGTAGAGCTTCTCTACATCAGCATGAAAAATAAAAACTATAGAGTGAGTAGGGCCACTGTATATAACACATTAGATTTATTGGTTGAATGCGATCTCGTCAGCAAACACCAGTTTGGTAAGAATCTGGCCCAATATGAAAAGTCATATGGTTACAAACAACATGATCATCTGATTTGCACAGATTGCCACAAGGTGGTTGAATTTTGCGATCCACGAATTCAGAATATTCAAAAAACCGCGGAGGAAATCCTGCACTTTAACGTAATACATCATTCGTTAATTTTGTATGCTGCGTGTTCAAAGCCAAATTGCGAAAGTAAAAAGGCAATGGAGATTCAGCAACTTAAAGTGATCAAATAGACATTAAATTTATAATTTCAATGAAATTTAGTTCGGAAGTAAAAAATGAAACGCTCATCATTCGCCTCGATGGAGATTTAATAGGAGAGAATGACGGAACCGGGGTGTTGGCAATAGCCGCTGACGCTATCCAGAACAAAATTTTGAAGTGTATCATTGATATATCAAACTTGCGATACATCAATAGCAGCGGCATTGGTGCATTGATTACCATTTTAACAAAATTCAGAAATAAAGGTGGCGAAGTGTACTTGCTAAAACCTTCTGAGAGCGTTCAAAAATTATTGATAATTACCAAGTTGAATGCAATTTTTCAAATTGCAAAATCTGAGGATGAAGCATTAACACTTGCAAAGAAATAATGCCATGTCAAAAGTAGATGTATTATTGGGCCTCCAGTGGGGCGATGAGGGTAAGGGAAAGATTGTGGATGTATTAGCTCCGAAATATGATGTAGTGGCACGTTTTCAAGGCGGGCCCAATGCAGGACATACACTTGAGTTCGATGGAATTAAACACGTGCTGCATCAAATACCTTCTGGCATTTTCAGGGAAAAAACTAAGAACATTATTGGAAACGGAGTAGTACTGGATCCCATTGTATTTAAAAAAGAAATTGAGGGCCTCAGTAAATTCAATCTGAAT
>Ga0187894_10006168_pt1:10000-11876 | contig 11876 bp, 5 predicted proteins | sample GBC1701081metaG_FD_136650 | JGI IMG/M metagenome (GOLD analysis project Ga0187894, IMG submission 136650) | White microbial mat communities from a lava cave in the Kipuka Kanohina Cave System on the Island of Hawaii, USA - GBC170108-1 metaG ...
TGTAGGCATAAGTAACGATAAGGCGGGTGAGAAACCCGCCCACCGATAGACTAAGGGTTCCGCGGCAATGCTAATCAACCGCGGGTAAGTCGGGACCTAAGGCGAATCCGAGAGGAGAAGTCGATGGCCAACGGGTTAATATTCCCGTACTACCGTAATGAGCGAAGAAGTGAAGGAGTAGTGAAAACTGCGCGCCCTGACGAACGTGGGCGTTGAAAGGCGTAGGTATATTTTCTATAGGCAAATCCGTAGAGAATGCTGAAACCCAATAGTACACAGAGGCTTCGGCCGAAGTGATAGACAGTGTAATCAGACTTCCAAGAAAACCTTCTAGCGTTAATCATTATGGTACCCGTACCGCAAACCGACACAGGTAGTCAAGGAGAGAATCCTGAGGTGCTCGAGTGAATCATGGCTAAGGAACTCGGCAAATTAACCCTGTAACTTCGGGAAAAGGGGTGTCCCGCTTAGGCGGGATCGCAGAGAAATGGCCCAGGCGACTGTTTAACAAAAACACATGGCTATGCGAAATCGAAAGATGAAGTATATGGCCTGACACCTGCCCGGTGCTGGAAGGTTAAGGGGGGACGTTAGCCGCAAGGCAAAGCGTTGAACTGAAGCCCCAGTAAACGGCGGCCGTAACTATAACGGTCCTAAGGTAGCGAAATTCCTTGTCGGGTAAGTTCCGACCTGCACGAATGGTGTAACGATCTGGGCGCTGTCTCAGCCATGAGCTCGGTGAAATTGTAGTCACGGTGAAGATGCCGTGTACCCGCAACGGGACGGAAAGACCCCATGCACCTTTACTATAGCTTCACATTGACATTGGGTAGATGATGTGTAGGATAGGTGGGAGGCTTTGATCCTGTGCCGCTAGGTATAGGGGAGTCAACGGTGAAATACCACCCTTTATTTTCTTGATGTCTAATCCGCCAATTAGCGGAGACAGTGTGTGGTGGGTAGTTTGACTGGGGTGGTCGCCTCCGAAAGTGTATCGGAGGCTTTCAAAGGTATGCTCAGTACGCTTGGTAACCGTACGTGGAGTGCAATAGCATAAGCATGCTTGACTGTGAGACCGACGGGTCGAGCAGGGACGAAAGTTGGATATAGTGATCCGGTGGTTCTGTATGGAAGGGCCATCGCTCAAAGGATAAAAGGTACGCTGGGGATAACAGGCTGATCTCCCCCAAGAGCTCACATCGACGGGGAGGTTTGGCACCTCGATGTCGGCTCGTCACATCCTGGGGCTGGAGAAGGTCCCAAGGGTTGGGCTGTTCGCCCATTAAAGTGGCACGCGAGCTGGGTTCAGAACGTCGTGAGACAGTTCGGTCCCTATCTGTTGTGGGCGTAGGAAGTTTGAGAGGATCTGACCTTAGTACGAGAGGACCGGGTTGGACTAACCGCTGGTGTACCAGTTGTAGCGTCAGCTGCACCGCTGGGTAGCTATGTTGGGACGGGATAAGCGCTGAAAGCATCTAAGCGCGAAACCCACCTCAAGATGAGATTTCCATTAAGGGACGTCAGAGATGATGACGTTGATAGGCTGCAGGTGTAAAGTCAGTAATGGCAAAGCCGAGCAGTACTAATAACCCGAACGCTTCAGACAATCAATTGGCAATGAACAATTGACAATTAGAACTGGCTATGTGCTTGCCCTACACTATTCTTTTGCCAGACAACATGTCAACGATATTGAAGTCGACTATCGACTATAATCTTAAGCCCCACCTTCGCTAAAGCTACGGTGGGCAAGCCTTAAGGTGACTATAGCGGTGGGGCTCACCTCTTCCCATTCCGAACAGAGAAGTTAAGCCCGCCAGCGCTGATGGTACTGCAATAACATGCGGGAGAGTAAGTCGTTGCCTTTCTTTTATTA
>Ga0187894_10006169_pt1 | contig 11875 bp, 6 predicted proteins | sample GBC1701081metaG_FD_136650 | JGI IMG/M metagenome (GOLD analysis project Ga0187894, IMG submission 136650) | White microbial mat communities from a lava cave in the Kipuka Kanohina Cave System on the Island of Hawaii, USA - GBC170108-1 metaG ...
GAAATAGCCCTGGGTACGCATCGCTTCCAGCGTGCGAGGATTCGTCATCTCAGACATCGGTCGAATGTCTGAGATGACGAATCCTCGCACGCTGGAAGCGATGCGTACCCAGGGCGCGCAAAACTTTGACGCACACCCGAGCCTGCTTGTAATGGCATTGAGCCGGCAAACTGAGACCGATCATGACGACAGACGCGATCAAACATTACCACTCCATGCTCGAAGGCCCGCTCGCCGACGACGCGATAGTAACACTCAGCGAGAGAACCGTCAGATATGACCTGCGCTTCGGCGACCGCCCGATCTGCACGGTTCTGCGCCCGATGCTCATCACCAAGCGGCGATATGAACAGGTCAGGCGTGATTCGACGCTCGTGCTTTCGGCGATTGAAAGGCTCTATCGCGAATTAATGGCCGACGGGAAATTGCGCGCCGAGCTGGATCTGACGCCGGACGAGGAGCGGCTGATCTCCATTGACCCAGGATTCGGCGTCCCTGACGCGAGCGGGCGGCTGGACGCCTTCTTCGATTCGCAGGGCGAGTTCCATTTCGTCGAATACAACGCCGACTCTCCCGGCGGTCTGCTTTACGGCGACACCCTCGGCGCCATTTTCATGGAGATGGAGATCGTGCGCGAGTTTGCCCGAAAGTATCCGCTGCGGCGCATCGAGATCAGGCCGCGGATTCTGGAGGCGCTGCTCTCTTGTTACCGCGAATGGGGCGGGCAAGACCGACCGCGCATAGCGATCGTTGATTGGGACGGGGTCAAGACGCGGGCAGAGTTCGAAATCTGCCGCGAATACTTCGATTCGCGCGGTTACGCCGCAATCATCGTTGATCCGAACGAGCTTGAATATCGCGGCGGATGGCTGCGCGCCGGGGATTTCCAGATCAATCTCATCTACAAACGCGTCGTGACGGGCGAGTTGCTGGATCGGGCCTTCAACGCGAAAGGATTGGATCACCCGTTGATCCGCGCCGTGCGGGACCGCGCGGTCTGCGCGGTCAATTCGTTCCGCGTGCAGGCGCTCACGAAAAAGGCGCTCTTCGCGCTGCTCGACGATCCTCAATACGATCACATCTTCCCCGACGATGAAAAGGAAGCGCTGCGGCGGCGCATCCCATGGACTCGAATACTGCGCGAAGGCTTCACGACCTATCGCGGCAGGCGCGTTGACCTGATAGATTTCGTCAACAGACGGCGCGAGGATCTGGTTCTCAAACCGAATGGCGATTACGGCGGGCGCGGCGTGGTCTTGGGCTGGCAGTGCGATGATGAAGACTGGAGCCGCGCGGTCAACGAGGCGACGGGCGCTTCATTCGTCGTTCAGGAGCGGGTGGAAGTGTTGCGGGAATCGTTCCCGACTATATCCGGCGGGCAGATCAAGTTCGAAGACCGCTACGTTGATTTCGATCCTTACACCTGGCTCGGCGATGATGTCGAGGGCGCAGGCGTCAGGCTTTCTTCGTCGGAGTTGTTGAATGTGACTGCGGGCGGCGGTTCGGCGACGCCGATGCTGATCATAGACAAATGACGAGGGGATCTACTGGCGCGCCAATCTCAGGTCATGGCCTTCCGTAACGCTTTTATCAATCGGGGGAGGGCGTCCGCATAATCAGCGCGCGCGTCCACCCATTGGATGCCATACAAAGCGAACGGGCGCCTACGTTCATCGAAGCCCGGCGCCAGAACTGGAATGATCGTGATATTTCTGCCCTCACGCGCATAACGCCACTCGTTCTTAACATAGAGCGAGTTGACCGCCGCTTCTGTGAACACAACTACCATCGCGGAAGATTGGTCAATCGCTTCCTGTATGGCGTCCATCCATTCTTCTCCCGGCACAATGCCGTCATCCCACCAGGTATTGAATCCATTCGCGCGCAAATCAGCTTCCAACCGCTTGGCTAAGTCAGTCCCATCACTATGCGCATAGCTGATAAAGATGGTTGGCAGGGATTGTTGCCCGGAAGCAGCCTGGCTCGGATGCGCCCCTAATTCATCATAAATGTTCTGTTTACCCACGCCCGTATCGCCGCCGCCCGTGGCCTCGCTAGAAGAAACGTCAGGAACCGGAGGCGCCTGGCGGTCATCGGCATCACGACTTAGATCATAAACCTCCTCTCTCGACAGCCCCGATGATGCGGTAATCGTTATCTTCTGTTCGCGGCGCGTTCCCAGGTCGCGAGCGGATACGGTGAGGATGCCATTGGCGTTAATGTCGAACAAAACCTCGATTTTAGGGACTCCGCGCGGCGCGGCCGGGATACTGCCCAATTGGAATTTGCCCAGTGAGCGGTTGTCTGCGGCCATCACGCGCTCACCTTGCAGCACATGCACTTCAACCGAGATCTGGTTGTCGGACACCGTCGAGAAGATTTTAGACTCGCGCGCCGGAATCGTCGTGTTGCGCTCGATCAATTTGGTGAAGGCGCCGCCCGCCGTCTCTATGCCGAGGCTTAGCGGCATTACATCCAACAGAAGTAAATCTTTGATATCCCCCGACAACGCGCCGGCCTTCAGCGCGGCGCCGGCCGCTACGGCCTCCTCCGGGTTGATGTTCTTAAGCGGCTCCTTGCCGAAGAAATCCTTCACCAATTGGCGGACTTTGGGAATGCGCGTCGAACCGCCCGCCAGAATGACGTTGTCAATCTGACGAGCGACCAGGCCCGCGTCTTTAAGGGCCTGACGGCAAGGAGCGAGCAACCGGTTGAGAATGTCATCCACCAACTCCTCGAATTTGACGCGCGTCAGCTTCATCACCAAGTGCTTCGGCCCGGAGGCGTCGGCGGTGATGAACGGCAGGTGGATCTCCGTCCCCATCGTGGAAGAAAGTTCGATCTTGGCTTTCTCGGCGGCCTCCTTCAGGCGCTGCAACGCCCATCCGCCCTTCAACAAGTCGATCCGATGCTCCTTCCGGAATTCATCAGCGATCCACCGGATCAGGCGCTCGTCAAGGTTGTCGCCGCCCAGGCGAGTGTCGCCGCTGATGGATTTCACCTCGATCACGCCTTCTCCTACTCCGAGGATCGAGATATCGAACATGCCTGCGCCGAAGTCGAAGACCGCAATCGTCTCTTCATTCTTCTTGTCCCTGCCATAGACTAACCCCACAGCCGCAGGTTCATTGATTACACTCATGACATCAAGCCCCGCGATCGTGCCCGCATCTTTGGTCGCCTGGCGTTGCGCATTATTGAAATACGCCGGGACGGTGATCACGGCCTGCGTCACTTTCTCGCCCAGATAGTCTTCGGCGGCCTGCTTTATCTTCCGCAGGATCATCGCCGAAATCTCAGGCGGCGAATACTTCTTGCCGCCAACTACGATGCGCGCATCACCGTTCGAAGCCCGAACGACTTTGTACGGAACCTGCTGGATCTCGTCGGAGACTTCGTCCAAACGGCGCCCCATAAACCGCTTGATCGAATAGATTGTATTTTCAGGATCGGCGCCGGCCTGACGTTTCGCCGCCTGACCGACCAAGCGGGAAGCGCCTTTGCCAAAACTCACCACCGAAGGTGTGGCTCGCTCCCCTTCAGGGCTCGGGATGATGACGGGCTTACCGTCTTTTATTACCGCGGCGACGCATTTAGCCGTGCCAAGGTCAATGCCGATTATTTTTGACATGGTAATGGGCTAAGAGACCATGCTTACGGACATTCACTATTATCTTCTCGCTGGTCTCATCTTCACCGGGAAATTCAGCTCGCCCAGTTCGAGCTGATAGAACGACGCGAAGCCGTTGTAGCGCGCCATGCCGCCCAGTTCCTCTTCGATCCGCAGCAACTGGTTGTATTTCACGACGCGGTCGGTGCGCGAAGCCGAGCCGGTCTTGATCTGTCCGGCGTTGGTGGCGACAGCCAGGTCGGCGATGAACGAATCTTCGGTCTCGCCCGAACGGTGCGAGATGATCGCGGTGTAGTTGTTCGTCTTCGCCAGCTCGATCGCCTCGAGCGTTTCGGTCAGCGTCCCAATCTGGTTGACCTTGACCAGGATCGAATTGGCCACGACCTCTTCGATGCCGCGCTCGAGATACCGCGTGTTGGTCACGAACAAGTCGTCGCCCACGAGTTGAACCGTGTCTCCCAATTCCTCAGTCAACGTGGCCCATCCGTTCCAGTCGGTCTCGGCCAGCCCGTCTTCGATTGAAATGATCGGATACTGCCTCACCCAGTTGATCCAATACTCGACCATCTCTTCCGAGCTGAGTCTGCGGCCATCCGATTTTTTGAAGACGTAATGGTCCTCGTCGAAAAACTCCGAACTGGCCGGGTCGAGCGCGATGGCGATCTGTTCGCCCGGCGTGTAACCGGCGGCGTGGATCGCCTCCAGAATCGCCTCGATCGCCTCGTCGTTCGATTTCAGGCTCGGAGCGAATCCGCCCTCATCGCCGACGGAGGTTGAATAGCCGCGTTTTTTCAATACGCCTTTCAACGTATGAAAAACCTCGGCGCCCCAGCGCAGCGCCTCGGTGAAACTCGGCGCTCCGGCCGGAACTATCATGAACTCCTGAAAATCAACGTTATTGTCGGCGTGCGCTCCCCCATTGATGATGTTCATCAACGGCACGGGCAACGTTCGCGCGTTCGTCCCGCCGATGTAGCGATAGAGCGGGACCTCAAGCTCTATCGCCGCGGCTCGCGCCGCCGCCAGCGAAACGGCCAGGATCGCGTTCGCGCCCAACTTCGATTTGTTCGGCGTATCGTCCAGATCAATCATCGTCTGATCAATCTCGACTTGATCGAACGCGTCTTTGCCGACAATAGCGTTGGCGATTGTCTTATTGACGTTCTCGACAGCCAGCCGGGCGCCTTTGCCCAGATAACGGAACTTGTCGCCGTCCCGCAATTCGACGGCTTCGTTTTCGCCGGTCGAGGCCCCAGAAGGCGCGGCGGCCCGCCCCATCGCGCTGCTCTCCAGCACGACCTCGGCCTCGACTGTGGGATTTCCGCGCGAATCCAGAATTTCACGGGCGTGAACCTGTGCGATGATGCTCATAAAAACATCTTCTCCTTGGTTGGTGGTTGGTGGTTGGTGGTTGGTGGTTGGTGGTTGGCCAACCACCAACCACCAACCACCAACCACCAACCACCTCAGAATACATACTTCAAAGCAAACTGTACCTGGCGAGGGTTGAGCAGCGTGTCAACCGAACTGCCGAAGCTCGGCGCTTCCAGAACTCTTACAGGGATCGCGAAATGGGTGCGGTTGAAAATGTTGAACGCTTCTACGCGGAACAGGACGAACTGCCCCTCGCGCACGGTGAAATTTTTGGCCAGCGCGAAATCGGTCTTGGCCACTCCGCTGGCGCGGAAGAAGTTGCGCCCAATGCGCCCGTTGGCGCCAAACGCCGCAAGCAGCGCGGTGGAGTTAGGCGCCGTCAACCGCAGCTTACGCTGGCGGCTGTTTATCAGCGCCAGCCCGTTGAGCGTGTCAATCCGATCGGTCAGATTGCCATCCATATTGATATCGTAACTGGTGTTGACCGTGAACGGCTGACCGGTTTGATAGGTCATGAATGTGGCGTACTGCCACCCGCCCAGGAGGAACCCGGCGGCGCTCTTGTCGTCGTTGTAGCGATGTAGGAAAGGCAGATCGCCCGTCGAGCTTAATGCGAAGCGGTGGCGGACGTCGAAATTGGCGTCGCCACGCTCCAACCCCAGGGCGCGATCGTCCTGCGGCAGCACAAACGCGCCAGCCACATCGAACACGTCCGAAACATCGTCAATCGCGTGCGACCACGTGTAGGCGGCGCCGAATTGGTAGCCCTGTGAGAACCGTTTCGTCACGGTCGCCTGGAATGAATGATAGGTCGAGGCCGCCGACGAATCGAAGATCGTGTAAGCGCCAAGCAACGGATTCGGGCGCGAAAACTTGTTGGCGTTGACATCCGAAAGCGGCGGCAGTGCGATGGCGACGATCGGGTTCGGGGCCAGTCCGAGTGGATCAATCGGCAGCGTTACCGAATTCGGTCCGCCGTTCGGCGTGCGGAAGCGAGTCAACTTGACGCCACGCGTTCCCACATAAGCCAGGTTGACCAGGAAGTCGCTGTATAACTCGCGCTCGAATTGCAGGTTGTAATGCAGCGCGTAGGGTGAGCGCAGATTATTGTCAGGCAGTGTGTAAGCCAGTCCGCCACCCGAAGGCAACAGCGTTCTTCCCGAAGGCAACGTGCCTACGGCCGCCGGGTTGAAGAGCAATCCGAGCACTTGCGGCAATACACCTGGCGGCAACCCGATCGCGTTCAACTGATTCGGCGCAATTAAACTGAGTGTCGCGGCTTGGTTGTTGCGGGTGACATCGAACAGCGCGAAGAGCGGGTTGAAGATCGCTCGAATACCAGTTGGAATAGGCTCAAAGTATCGGTTCTGTGCATAGGCGAACGTATTGGCGTCAACGTTCAAAGGCAAGAAGGTCGGAAACACATTGCGCGACTGGCTGACAACGCTACCCAGCGTCAGATCGTAATACGCGCCGACGCCTCCGCGAATCGCCGTCTTCCCAACCTGATTTGTGTTGGCCGCGAACGGATCCCACGCGAATCCGAGATGCCCACCGAAGTTGTTCCTGTCGTTATCGAATATCTTGTCGCGTCCGCCCAGCGCGCCGCGCAACGCGCCCAACGTCGCGTTGAACGAATTGAGCAAATTTTGACTGTTGAAAATAACCCTGCCGTCGGTGAATGGCGCGGTAACGCTGAACGACGGATCGCTCGTGGGTAACCCGCCCATCGAGAAAGTGTCTTCGATGCGTGAATTGACTTCGCGCGGCACGGTGTTCAACTCATAACGCAACCCGTAATCGAGTGTCAGGCCGCGGCGCGCGCGCCAGTTGTCGTTGGTGAAAAAGTTGAGCTGCCAGAAGCGCAGGCCGATAGTCGAATCGGGCGCACCAATGGCGAGCGACTGAAAAATCCCTGTTGGAAGGCCAAGTGAAGCGAGGTCGGCGCCGCTGAAGAATCCGGGGGTCGGGCCGAACTGGCTGATGTCCTGGATCGGCGCGTTATTCCTGAAAAGCCCCGTCAGATCGGGTGATCCGCCGAAAACGACTTGCGGACGAAAATTACGATTGAGAAAACTGTTGAGTTGGGTGCGGCGAATATCGAAACCAAATTTGAAAGCGTGGTTCGTGCGGAAGTAACTGAAAGTGTCGGCCACCTGAGCCGTGTTGTTCGCGCGCGCCTGCGGAAAGAGGTAAACGTCAAGCCCGACCGGACTGAACGGGTAGACTAGTAATTGTCCGACTGGTCCCAGACTGTTTTCAGCGTCGATGTTTTCACTATTGGTGCGGTAATTGACGAACGGGAGTGGGAATTGAGGCAAGGTGAGATTGACTGTCCCTGGCGTATTGAGCAAAAACGGCTCGTTCGGTAGAAAGTGCGACTTCGTCAAATAGCTGTTACGCAGCTCATCGAACGTCAACCGGGTCCGGCCGTAACTGGCGCGCAACTGATTGGCCATCGTCGGCGACAATTGGCTGTTCAGAAACAGCGACAAATTCTGCGTGCGCACTTTCGGCGCGACTCCCGAAAAAATCGCGCTGCCGACCGTAGGCACTTGTCGTTCGTCGTCGGTAAAATTGTAACGCGCCGTGAAGGTGTGCGTGACTTCCGGGCCGAATAGTCTGAAATTATGATCTAGTTTCAGCGAATAGATCGTCCCACGCGCGTCAGCGGGCAAAACCTGTGTGAGGGTGTTTTCGCCGTAAGGCCCGACCGGATTGTTCGCGAACGGATAGAGCGAGAACACTGAGTCACCCGCGACAAATGTCGGCGCGAAGAACCGCCTGGCGCTCGTGCGGTCAAGCACCTCGAACCCAGTCGCGCCGAACCCCAGAAAGCCACGTTGCGCAACGGTCGGCACGGCGAAATGGGTCTCCTGCCTTGCCTTTATATCCTGCCGTTCAAACGATCCGAAGAAGAAGGTCTTGTTACGAATGATCGGAAAACCCAACGCGGCCCCTCCTTGATTGCGCTGGAACTGATCTTTGCCCTGGGACGGGTTCGGCAGCACGACCTCCCGATCGTCAATACGGACGGGGAGCACTCGCGTATCAACCGGCTGGCCGTTGACGAAGCGACGAGCGGCCAATGCGGTCAGCCTGGCGTCCGGGGCGTTTTTCGCCGAATAGTCGAAGAAGTTGCGGGCGTTGAGCGCCGAGTGATTGAAGAAATCATAAAGCTGGCCGTGAAAAAAATTGGTCCCCGATTTCGACACGGCGTTGACCTGCGAGCCGGCGCTGCGTCCGTGTTCGGCGTCCCACAGGTGAGTGACGATCTGAATCTCCTTAATGCTCTCGACGCTCTGCGGGACGAGCGCGACGAATCCCTGGCGGCGCACGCCCACGTCCTCGTCGTTGTTGTCCGAACCGTCAACGGTGAAGTTGTTCGAGCGGGCGCGCTGGCCGTTGACCGAAAACTGGCCGGCGGTTCCGATCCCGGCGCCGATGCCGGGGCCGGCCACGCCTCTGACTTGCGGCGGAGGCGCAACGCCGGCGGCCAGCAGAGCCAGGTCATCGAAGCTGCGGATGGCGGCCAATGGCAGCAGCGAGACCATCCGCTCATCGGAATTCGCGCGCCGCGTGGCGTCAACCTGATTGGCCAATTGACTGTTCTCATCCGCGGGCTTTGTTGGGGACTGCGTTGAAGGATTCGCCGGAGTCGGAGTTGGCGGCGGCGGCGGTGAAGTGGATGCGACGGTAGGCGGCGGAGCAGCAGTCGCAGGCCCAAGTTTTATGTCAGGCAAAGTCAGGGAGGTCGCGTTGAGCCTGACCTTGACCGGTTGTTTGGCGTCTTCCACGAGAATGAAGCCCTCTTTCGACGCCTCGACCTTGTAAAAACCAAGTGGCAGAAGGCTGATCTTATACCAACCGTCAAGACCGGTCCTGGTAGTGCGGATGTTCCCCGTCTCCTCGTTGGTGACGCGAACGCGCACGCCAGCCAGCGGCAATCCGCCCGGGTCAACGACGCGTCCCTGTATCGTTCCGGTGATCGTATCGGGTTTGGTTTTGATCGCGCTGCGCCCCACACGTGCCCCGGGACTGGAAGCGAATGCGCTCATTGGCGATATTATTTGTGAAAGAATCAGGGCAGAGCTTAGAAGAAGGCTGACAAACTTCGACCTTTGTGACATAAATTCGCACCCCACTGAATCAGCAGCCCGACCGCGAGGGAAGGCTTGGACTGATGTGACCAAGTCCTCCCTCGCGGTCGGGCTACTGAGACTATAAATCGTTGATCTTTCGCCGGGGCCAGCTTTAAATTCCAGACTCATTGCGCACGAAGTGAATGGCAACATTTGTGACATCGATCGTAGCGCTGATTAAATTGACGCTGCTCAGCGCAACGATTTTGGTTTAAGGAAGCGGGTATCTTAACGCGCTTACTGACATTGTCAACCACGCTATGAACACGTCAATTGAACAGACCGGCGAACAAGCTGTCGAACAAGCCCGAGCCCTCATCCGCGAGTCAAACCGCATCGTCGCGTTTTCCGGCGCGGGCATCAGCACCGAAGCGGGCATCCCCGATTTCCGTGGCAAAGGCGGGTTGTGGGAGAACCAGAAACTGATGGAGCTGATGTCGGCGGGCGGATTCCGCCGCGACCCGGCGGCGTTTTATCGCGCCTCGTTGCAGACGCTGCCCGATATTCATCGCGCGAAGCCGACCGCGGCTCACCGCCTGGTCGCTCAACTCGAAGCGCAAGGCAAGCTCTCCGCCGTCGTCACACAGAACATTGACGGGTTGCATCAGGCCGCCGGGTCTCAAACCGTCCACGAAATCCACGGCAATTTCCGCACGGGCCACTGCGTAAATTGCCTCGCGGCTTACCAGATGGCCGATTTCTACGACCGGATCGAACGGGGCGAGATCGAATTGCCGCTCTGCTCGGAATGCCAGTCGCCGATCAAACCCGACGTCGTGCTGTTCGGAGATCTGCTCCCGTTCGATGTGTGGGGTCACGCCGTCGAAGCTGCTCGCAGGTGCGACCTGATGCTGACGCTCGGTTCATCGTTGGTTGTCTACCCGGCGGCCGAATTGCCGAAGATCGCCGTGATGAACGGCGCCAAGCTAATCATCGTCAATCGAGAAACCACCGATTACGACGCGATGGCCAGTGTCGTGATCCGGAGCGAGTTGGGCGATTTCGCGCGGATGATCTCAAAACAACTCAACTGATGCGCGTCCAATCTATCGGTCGCCTCGTCCAGCATCCCCGGAAGGGTAGCCATTCTTCGCGGCTACGCCGCCTGATGTGCGGAAAGTCTATGACTTTCCGGATGCGTTGCGGATTACTCTTCGGGCTATGCCCGCAATGTTGGGGGCACAGCCCCATGGAGAAGAAAGGGGCGATTGCGATAAGTCAAAGACTTATCGCACATCTGGCGGCATAGCCGCGATGACGGTTCAATCAACCATCACCGCCTGCCACCAAGCATGCGCGACTTCGGGGTGCGCGATGTCGCTGTGCGCGCCCACCACCAACGCTTTCTCTTTGATCACACCGCTGCTTTCGAGGTTGTAGATTCGGCCGGCTTTGAAATTGTACTGATGGTCTTTCTTGCCCATGATCAATCCTTCGGCGATGTCATCGAGTCCTTGAATACCGAACTCGCCGACGGCGCCGTATTTCGGCAGCTCGACCGCGAAATCAACCTGGAATTTCACCCCGGCGGCCAGCGGGTAAAAGAACCCCACGGCCGAGTCGTGCTCTGACAGCGTGGTCACGATCGCGCCCTTAACGCGGTTGTTTTTGATAAGGCGGCTGAAGGCGCCGGCCTTTTCTTTCGCGTGCGGGATCTCCGGGCAGTAGGCCCACAACGACACCGCGCCCTGGGCGAGCAGGACCGAGTGAACGGGATTCGGCGCCATAGTCGCTTCGGACGAGCCTGCGATCATGGCGGTGACGGCGATGCAGCCGAAGCTGTGGCCCATCAAGTGAAATCGCACGTCGCGCCCCGAAGTGACCTGCTGCATCTTCCGCAGCAACTCATTCGCGCCCGATTCGCCGAAGCGGCGCGCGCGGTCCTTCATCCGCCAGAACGACAGCACGCGCAGAGGCGCGAGCAGATCGCCCCAACTGAATCCTCCGGCAAAATTGGCCGCGAAGCTGCCCGATTCTTCCTCTTCCTGGTCGGCGTCGAGCGCGTTCCGGAAAATCTCTTCGGGATCGAACGGCTCGCGGTCCTCGCCGTCGAGTCCCAGCTTGCTCTCGATTTCCAGATAGGCCTCTCGCACTTCATCGGGCAGAGTGTCCGGCTCGTCCAGTTCCAGATAGGCCCTGTAGATCGTTTCGAGCTGCGGCCCGATCTCGTCCGAAGCGCCGAGCAGCGCAAGTTGGTCGGCGATTGCGCTCTTAACGACGTCATCGCCTTCCGTGGCGAGGTTGAGGTCGAACGCGCCGCCGGTGTCTTCGTTGCCAAACGGCTTGCTGGGCCAGTGCAACCCGATCAGCAGCGGCTTGAAATCAGGTCGCTTCTTCTTCAAGGCTTCGATGTCGCTGGCGCAACTCCACAAATTGGCCGTCCATTTGTCGTATTGCGCCTTGGCGTCGTCAAGATCGCCCAACCAGCCGTGGCTCATTATGAAGACATCGGTGATAGGCTCCCTTTTCAATTCATCAACGACAAACTCGCTCAGCGCGCGCCCGTCATCGGCTACGCGTTCTTTACAATCGCTGTCGAAGTTGATGAGGTAGTAGTCTTGATTCGTGTTTAGGATTTGTCGGATTGGCATGGCTTTCCTCCTCCGAAAATCCCTGGGTACGCATCGCTTCCAGCGTGCGAGGCTTCTTCAATCGGCCATTGATCGAAGCAAAGCACGCTGGAAGCGATGCGTACCCAGGGGCGATTTTTATTGTTTCAGGGCCTCGC
>Ga0187894_10006171_pt1 | contig 11871 bp, 12 predicted proteins | sample GBC1701081metaG_FD_136650 | JGI IMG/M metagenome (GOLD analysis project Ga0187894, IMG submission 136650) | White microbial mat communities from a lava cave in the Kipuka Kanohina Cave System on the Island of Hawaii, USA - GBC170108-1 metaG ...
CGCGCGCGTCCACGCGCGCATCGGCGCGTAGCGCCGAACATGCCAAGTCACCCTCCGCTTGCGCTTCGGGCGATTGCGCGCGTGGACGCGCGCGGTCCAAAAAAGAAAAATTACTCCGCCGGCTTCTTCTCCAAGGCGCCGAAGAAGCGGCCGAGGTCGATGGGGAAGGGGAACACGATGGTCGAGCTGTGCTGGCTGGAGATGCTGCTGAGCGTGCCGAGATAGCGCAACTGCATGGCCTCGGGCTGGGCGCTCAAGATGCGTGCCGCCTCGAGCAGCTTCTCGGCCGCCTGCTGCTCGCCCTCGGCGTGGATCACCTTGGCGCGCCGCTCACGCTCGGCCTCGGCCTGGCGGGCGATGATGCGCACCATGCTCTCGCTGATGTCGACATGCTTGATCTCGACATTGGCCACCTTGATGCCCCAGGCGTCGGTCTGGGCGTCGAGAATGTCCTGGATGTCGTCGTTGAGCTTGTCGCGCTCGGCCAGCATCTCGTCGAGGTCGTGCTTGCCCAGGACCGAGCGCAACGTGGTCTGCGCCAGCTGTCCGGTGGCCTGCAGGAAATCGGCGACCTGGATGATCGCCTTCTCCGGATCGACGATGCGGAAATAGAGCACGGCGTTGACCTTCACCGACACGTTGTCGCGCGAGATCACGTCCTGGCTGGGCACGTCGAGCACCACCGTGCGCAGGTCGGTGCGCACCATCTGCTGCACCAGCGGCACCAGGATGATGAGACCCGGTCCCCTGACGCCGGTAAAGCGACCCAGGGTGAAGACGACACCGCGCTCGTACTCGCGCAGGATCTTGATCGCCGATGCCAGGAAGGCGACGATGATGACCAGGATCGGCAGATAGAAAGCCAAGTCGGACCACACGGGCATGGGTGCTGCCTCCTGCTAGCTGGGTTCGGCCGGTTCGACCTTCAGCGTCAGGCCATCGAGCGCCGTCACGCGCACGCGCTGACCCGGCTGCAGCAGGACGCCGGACACTGCCTTCCAGCGCTCGCCGTGGACCAGCACGCGGCCCGTGGTGTCGCGCCATTCCAGCACCTCGCCAGGGCCGCCGATCATCTGCTCGCGGCCGGTGACGACCTGCCGTTTGTATGCGCTCACCGCGACGCGCCCGACCAGCATGGCAAACGCGAGGCCGCCGGCGGCGACGCCGCCGATGACGGACCACGCGACCTCGAACTCGGGCAGGTCGGTATCGATCAGCATCGCGGCTCCCAGCGCAAAGGAGATCACGCCGGCGATGCCGAGCGCGCCCAAGGTCGGCGTGAATGCCTCCGCCACCATCAGGCCGATGCCGAGCACCATCAGGGCGAGCCCGGCGAAATTCACCGGCAGCGCGGCCAGCGCGTAGAGGCCGACCAGCAGGGCGATGGCGCCGATGGCACCGGGATAGATCGCGCCAGGATGCATGAACTCGAAGATCAGTCCGTAGATCCCGATCATCATCAGGATCAACGCCACGTTGGGATTGGTGATGGCGGCGAGGAACCGGGTGCGCCAGTCGGCATCGAGACGCTCCAGCGTCAGGTTTCGCGTGTTGAGCGTGACCTTGCCGCTGCCGACAGCGACCGTGCGGCCGTGTGCTTGCGCGAGCAGATCGTCGATGTCGCGCGCGACGATGTCGATGACCTTCTGATCAAGCGCCTCGCGCGCACCCATGCTGGCGCCGTCGCGCACGGCCTTCTCGGCCCAGTCGGCGTTGCGTTCGCGCAGGTCGGCCAGCGAGCGGATGTAGGCGACGGCGTCGTTGACGACCTTGATCTCCATCGGATCGCGCGCCGGCTTGCTCTTCTGCTCGCCCTTCCGTCCACGCCGTTCATCGTCGGCGCCGGGCATCGGCAGGCCGCCGCCGATGGCGACAGGCGTTGCGGCGCCGAGATTGGTGCCGGGTGCCATCGCCGCGACGTGGCTGGCGTACATCATGAATGTGCCGGCGCTGGCAGCACGGGCACCGCCAGGACCGACATACATCAGCACCGGAACGGGCGAGGCGAGGATGGCGCGGATGATCTCGCGCATGGAGGTGTCGAGGCCGCCCGGCGTGTCGAGGCGTATGACGACGATTGCCGCGCTGCGCTTGGTGGCCGCGGCTAGGCCGCGCGTGACGTAGTCGGCCGTCGCGGGCCCGATCGCGCCCTCCACACTGAGCACGACAGCCGTACGATCCGGCGGTGCCGCGCGCGCGGGCGCGACCAGTCCGAGGCCAACCGCCAGCAGCAAGAGCCACCGCAGCATGTGCAGGCCCTCCAAGACACTGGTGTGAATGTAGGATGTCCGGGTGCGCTGGAAAAGGCAGGGGAGGTGTGCGGATCGGAACTGCCGGCGGGGTGCTGCGTTGCAATAAGCTGACTGCCGGACAACGATCGATTCCCAACCTCGCGCGGAGCGGACATATGGCGAGTGAAACGCTGCACGAAGATCCTCAAAAACTCGGCCCTCAAACCATCGATCAGCACCGCGCGATCGTGTCGCTGATGGAGGAACTCGAGGCAGTCGACTGGTACAACCAGCGCGTTCAGGCCGCGACCGACGACGAACTGCGCACGATCCTGGCGCACAACCGCGACGAGGAGAAGGAGCACGCCGCCATGGTGCTGGAATGGCTGCGCCGCCGTGACCCGGTGCTGGACCAGCATCTGCGCACGTTCCTGTTCAGCGAGGGACCGATCGGCGCGAAGGAGGAGGCCTTGCACGAAGACGGTGGGCCGGCACCGGCCGCCGGCGGTGACGGCAGCCTCGGCATCGGCAGCTTGCGGGGAGTGGACAAGCGATGAACCATCTTTACAGGGAACTCGCGCCGGTCTCGACAGCCGCCTGGCAGGAGATCGAAAAGGAAGCCAAGCGCACGCTGACCACGACCTTGGGCGCGCGGCGCGTGGTGGACTTCGTCGGTCCGCAAGGCTGGCAGGCGTCGGCGGTCTGCACGGGCCGCACCGAGTCCATTGCGCCGCCGGCGAGCGGCATCGAGACCCGGGTGCGGCAGATCCAGCCGCTGATCGAGCTGCGGGTGCCGTTCGAGCTCAGCCGTGCCGAACTCGACGCCGTCGAGCGCGGCGCCCAGGACTTCGACACCGATCCGGTGATCCATGCCGCGCGCACGATCGCCATCGCCGAGGACCGCGCGATCTTCCATGGCTACGCGGCCGCCGGCATCCGTGGCATCTGCGAGATCCAGGCCGACGTGGGCATCCCGCTCAGCGACGACTACGAGGCCTATCCCGTGGCCGTGGCGACGGCGCTCAACAAGCTGCGCAACGAGGGCGTCAGCGGACCCTATGCCATCGCGCTCAGTGAGCGCTACTACACGGACCTGACGGAGAGCACCAAGGGCGGCTACCCGGTGCTGGAGCATGTGCGCCGGCTGGTCGACGGGCCGCTGATCTGGGCGCCGGGCATGGATGGCGGCGCCGTGCTGTCGACGCGCGGCGGCGACTTCGAGCTGACGGTGGGGCAGGACTTCTCGATCGGCTACCTGGATCACGATGCCAAGCGGGTCCAGCTCTATATCGAGGAGAGCTTCACCTTCCGCGTGCTGTCGCCGCAGGCGGCGGTACCGTTCCTGTACGGTGCGCCGGCGCGCTAGCCGGACCTCTTCGTCATGCATTTCACCGCATAGCGGCTTCCCTGTCGGCGCGCTTGTGCGGGCGTGCGGCGTCACTATTGTCGCGCGCCCTATGAGTTCGCCTCCCTCCCAGGTTGCTGCCGGGTCCGGCGCCAGCGTGATCCGCAACGTTTTCCTGCTCGCGGTGAGCCAGGCCCTGGCGCAGAGCGGCAACGTGCTGATCATTTCCACCACGGCGCTGGCGGCGCAGACGCTGGAGGGCAAGGACTTCTATTGGACCACCTTGCCGGTGACCCTGCAGCATCTGGGCGTGATGCTGTCAGTGTTCCCCGCTGCCATGATGGGACAGCGCGCCGGGCGTGCCTTCGGCTTCGGGCTGGGGGCGGTAGGCGGCATGGTCGGCGGCGGGCTGTGCAGCCTCGCGATCTGGCTCGGCAGCTTCCCGCTGCTGTGCTTCGGCGGCCTGGCGATGGGCTTTGCGGTCGCCAACATGCAGCTCTACCGGTTCGCCGCCACCGAGCTCGCACCGCCGCATTATCGCGCCAAGGCGATCTCCTATGTCACGTCCAGCGGCGTCATGGCCGGCATCATCGGGCCGCTGATCGCGCGGTTGACGCCGGATCTGCTGCCGCACCAGTTCCTCGCGACCTACATGGGACTGGTCGTCCTGCACGTGCTTGCCTTCGGCGTGCTGCGCCTGATCGCGTTTCCGCCGGTGAAGGTCGAGCAGAACGCCGGCCCGCAGCGCAGCATGGCCGAGATCGCCACGCAGCCGGTCTATATGGTCGCGGTACTGGCGGCGATGGTGTCGTTTGGCGTGATGTCGTTCCTGATGACCGCCACGCCGCTGGCCATCGTGGCCTGCGGCATCGACGGCCGCGAGGCGCCCATCACCATCTTCTGGCACGTCATGGGGATGTTCGTGCCGGCCTTCTTCACCGGCCACCTGATCGTCCGCTTCGGTGTGATCAACATCATGCTGCTGGGCGTCGCCACCCTGGTCGCCGCCGCCATCGTCGACCTGGCCGGCATCGACGTCTGGAACTTCCGCCTCGGCCTGCTGCTGGTGGGCATGGGCTGGAACTTCCTGTTCGTGGGTGCCACCACCCTGGTGACAACCACCTACCGCACGTCGGAGCGCGGCAAGGCCCAGGCGCTGAACGATTTCCTGGTCTTCGGCACCACGGCCACCTCGAGCCTGCTGGCCGGCATCCTGCAGCAGGCCTGGGGCTGGAACGCGCTCAACTACCTTGCCCTGCCGCTGGTCGGCATCGCGCTGCTGGCCGTGCTGTGGTTGCGCCTGCGGCCGGGCGCAGCCGCGGTCTGACCGCGGCCCGGGCGGCTGCCATGCTTGGAATGCAGCGTGCAGCCCATTGAAAATGCCGGGGAAATCGAGGTTTGCTCCGACTTGACGCAGTTGCATGGTTGGAGGGCTTCTGGCATGTTCCGGCCGCCTTGCGTCCGGGGGAGTGCCGAGAGGTCGCCCTTGCGGCTCCGGATAACGCGCCCGGCGGTCGTTGGGGTCCCCCGCGATCATCCACCACTAAAAGCTTGAAAAACAACGGGAAAGACTGATGTCGACGATACTTTGGGCCGTCATCGGATGCGGCGTGGTCGCCCTCATATACGGCCTCGTCACGGGACGCGCGGTGCTGGCCAAGGATGCCGGCACGCCGCGCATGCAGGAAATCGCCCTGGCCGTGCAGGAGGGCGCCAGCGCCTACCTGAAGCGGCAGTACACGACCATCGCCATCGTGGGCGTCGTGGTGCTGGTGGTGCTCTATCTGCTGCTGGGCCTGTGGGCCGCCCTCGGCTTCCTGATCGGCGCGGTGCTGTCGGGCGCCGCCGGTTTCATCGGCATGAACGTCTCGGTGCGCGCTAACGTGCGCACAGCTGTCGCGGCGCAGAAGAGCCTGGGCGACGGCCTCGACCTGTCGTTCAAGGCGGGCGCCGTCACCGGCATGCTGGTGGCCGGCCTCGCGCTCCTGGGCGTCGCCGTCTACTATCTGGTCCTGCTCGGTGCCAAGGTCGATAGCCGCACCGTCGTCGACTCACTGGTGTCGCTCGGCTTCGGGGCGTCGCTGATCTCGATCTTCGCCCGTCTCGGCGGCGGCATCTTCACCAAGGGTGCCGACGTCGGCGCCGACCTGGTCGGCAAGGTGGAAGAGGACTTCCCGGAGGACGATCCGCGCAACCCGGCGACGATCGCCGATAACGTCGGCGATAACGTTGGCGACTGCGCCGGTATGGCGGCCGACCTGTTCGAGACCTATGCCGTCACCACCGTGGCGACCATGGTGCTGGCCTCGATCTTCTTCAAGGACGCGCAGGCCGCCAGCCTGATGCTCTATCCGCTGGTTATTGGCGGCGCCTGCATCATCACCTCGATCATCGGCACGTACTTCGTGAAGCTGGGGTCGGACAACAACATCATGTGGGCGATGTACAAGGGCTTCATCGTCTCGGCCATCCTCTCGGCGATCGCCTTCTGGCCGATCACCGACTACGTCGTCGGCATGAAGACGGCGATGACCGTAGGGACGGTGACCTTCACCGGCATGAACCTCTTCTTCTGCGCCCTCGTCGGCCTCGTGGTCACCGGCCTCATCGTGTGGGTCACCGAGTACTACACCGGCACGGGCTACCGTCCGGTGAAGTCGGTGGCGCAGGCCTCGGTCACCGGCCACGGTACCAACGTGATCCAGGGCCTCGCGGTCTCGATGGAAGCGACGGCACTGCCGGCCCTGATCATCTGCGTCGGCATCGTCGTCTGCTACCTGCAGGCCGGCCTGTTCGGCATTGCCATCGCCACCACCGCGATGCTGGCCCTGGCCGGCATGGTCGTGGCGCTCGACGCCTACGGCCCGGTTACCGACAATGCCGGCGGCATCGCCGAGATGGCCGGTCTGCCCAAGGAAGTGCGCAAGAACACCGACGCGCTCGACGCCGTGGGCAACACCACCAAGGCGGTCACCAAGGGCTACGCCATCGGCTCGGCCGGCCTCGGCGCGCTGGTGCTGTTCGCGGCCTACACCTCGGACCTCGAGTACTTCATCGCGCAGGGCAAGCTGGGCGTGAAGGCGGTCGAGTTCTCGCTGAAGAACCCGTTCGTCGTCGTCGGCCTGCTGCTGGGCGGCCTGCTGCCATACCTGTTCGGGGCGATGGGCATGACGGCGGTCGGCCGTGCCGCCGGCTCGGTGGTGGAGGAGGTGCGTCGTCAGCTCAAGACGATCCCCGGCCTGCGCGAAGGCAAGTCGGGTGTGCGGCCGGAATACGGCCGCCTGGTCGACATGCTGACCAAGGCGGCGATCCGCGAAATGGTCATCCCGTCGCTGCTGCCGGTGCTGTCGCCGATCGTGCTGTTCTTCGTCGTGCGCTGGATCGCCGGGGCCGAGAACGCCTACGCGGCACTCGGCGCCATGCTGCTGGGCGTGATCGTCACCGGCCTGTTCGTCGCCATCTCGATGACGGCGGGCGGCGGCGCTTGGGACAACGCCAAGAAGTCGTTCGAGGACGGCTTCGTGGATAAGGACGGCGTCAAGCACATGAAGGGTTCCGACGCCCACAAGGCAGCGGTCACCGGTGACACCGTCGGCGATCCATACAAGGACACCGCCGGCCCGGCCGTGAACCCGATGATCAAGATCACCAACATCGTCGCGCTGCTGCTGCTGGCCATCCTGGCCCACCAGTAAGCATCCGCGCTGCTGACATCGAAAACCCCGGCGGTTCGCACCGCCGGGGTTTTAATTTTCGTTCTGTATCAATTAGATAAAGATCGTTCCTACTTGCCCTTCGGTGCGGCGAAGCGGCCGACGTTGCCGAAGATCTGCTCCAGGATCGTGAGCTGCTTGCCGGCGGTCGGCGTCTTGCGGTCGACCATGCCCGGGTCCTTGGCATCGTCGGGGCCGAAGACCTTGATCTCGCGGATGCGATCGTTGTCGCCGAAATAGATCGCCGTCACCTTCTGCTCGGCCATACTGGGCTCGAAGAACGCCACCGATTCCTGGCGCTGGCTGATGTAGTACCAGACGTTGTTGTCGAAGCTGGCCACGGTGGAGGGACTGCCGAGCAGGCGAAGCACGTCGTCACGGCTTTGCGTGCCGACCTCCAGCTTCTCCATCGTACCGGGCGTCGGCACGTGGCCGCGCACATCGGTGATAGGATCGCAGGCAGCGATGGCCAGAGCGCCAACCGTCAGGAGAGCAATCGACGGTGGCATCACGTGACGGAGGGGAAGGCGGCGCATACGGGTTTACCCCCGGCTTGATTACAGACATTGGCGGGCCTAAGACCCGCCGGGGGCGGCACAATGCCGATGGCCCTAAGGCAAGTCAAATCCTGCCGGCATCGTACGGCCAGACACAAGACGGGACCACAACCATCCATGATCGGTCTGCTGCGCCGACAGTCACCGCACCGTGACACCGCCGAGCGGCTCTACGCCACCATCACAGAGCAGTCGCGCCAGGCGTCGTTCTTCGCCGATCTGCAGATCCCGGACACGGTCGATGGCCGGTTCGATGTGCTTGCCTTGCATGCCTGGATGGTGATCGACCGGGTCCGGCAGGAAGCGGATGGCGAGGCCGTCGCCCAGGCGGTGTTCGATGCTATGTTCGCTCACCTCGACTTTGCCGTGCGCGAGATGGGTGCCCAGGATCTCGGCGTGGGGCGACGGATCAAGGTGATGGCCGAAGGGCTGCACGGCCGCGCGCTGGCTTTCAGGACGGCCATTGCCGACCCGGATCCGGTGGCGCTGCGGAACGCGCTGCGCCGCAACGTCTTTGGCAAGGCTGATCCCACCGATGACGCCGTAGCGCGACTGGCGGCCTACGTACGCAGCAGCGTGGGCGCTTTGGCAGCGTTGGATCGGGATCGTCTGGGCAACGCGGCCCTCTCGTGGCCGCCGGTGTGAGGAGCGTTCCATGCATGTCGATCGTAATCCCGATCTGGAGCTGTCCCGGCAATTGCGGCTGGACCGTGTACCGCCGGCCGGGGCATCGCTTGATATCGACGCCAGTGACATCGAGCGCGAGGCCCTGACCAAGAGATTCGGTGTCCTGGCGCTGCCTGAGCTCGCCGCCAGCGTGACAGTGCGTCCCGAGGGCAGCGGTCGCTGGCGGGTCGAGGGGCGTCTGCGGGCCATGGTGGTGCAGGCCTGTGGCATCACGCTCGAGCCGGTGGAACAGCGCATCGACGAGGGCTTCGTCCTGCGCTTCAGCACCGAAGCCGAGGAAGTCGACCGCGACACCGGCGAGTTGATCATCGGCAGCGAGGCGGCCGAGCCGCTGGACGACGATTCGCTGGACCTGGGTGAGATTGTCGCAGACCAGCTGGGGCTCGCCATCGATCCATTTCCGCGCAAGCCAGGCGCGCAGCTCGCCGATATCCTGCCGGCGCAAGCGGCGCGACCGGCCAGCGACAGTCCCTTCGCGCCACTGGCTGCCCTGAAGGGCGATCGAAAGGATCGGACCTAAGGCAAAAAGGTCTGCCTTTCACGCAGGCAAGCAGGCCAAGCTCAGGTAAAGGCCTTGCCGCCTCGGCGGCTTTTGGCTAGGAAGGCGCCCTTGCGACAACCCGCCCCGGATTCGAGACGCTGCGTCGGGACCCTGCGGCGTCCGCATTGGAGATTGTGTTATGGCCGTTCCCAAGAAGAAAGTGAGCAAGTCGCGACGGAACATGCGACGCTCGCACCACGCCCCCAAGGCCGCCGCGTATGTGGAGTGCGCCAACTGCGGCGAGCTGACGCGCCCGCATCACGTCTGCGGCGCATGCGGTCATTACCGCAAGCGCGAGGTTGTGACACAAGCGGCCAGTGCATGAGAGGCGGGGCCGCTCCTAGGAGCGGTTCCGACGCCGCGCGACGATGAGTGCTTCCGGCAAAATCGTCATCGCACTTGACGGGATGGGTGGTGACCGCGCGCCGGACATGGTTGTCCGCGGCGCTGACATTGCGCGCCAACGCTACCCTGAAGTCACGTTCCTGCTATTCGGCGATAGAGCACGTCTGCAGCCCATGGTCGACAAGACCCGTTGGCTCAAGACGGCGTGCGAGATCATCGAAGCGCCCGACGTCGTCACCAACGACGACAAGCCGACGGCGGCGTTGCGCAAGCGCCGGTCGTCCAGCATGGGTATGGCCATAGAGGCCGTGGCCGAGGGCCAGGCTGCGTGCGTGGTGTCGGCTGGCAATACCGGTGCCTTGCTGGCCACAGCCATGGTCGGACTACGGATGCTGCCCGGTGTGCGACGACCGGCGCTGTGTGCGTTCCTGCCGACAGTGCGCGGCGAGACCGCCATGCTCGACCTCGGCGCCAACATGCAATGCGACGCCAACAACCTGGTCGAGTTCGCGGTCATGGGCTCGGTGTTCGCCAAGAGCGTCCTGGGCATCGATGCGCCCACTGTGGGCCTGCTCAACGTCGGTGCGGAGGAAGGCAAGGGCAACGAGATGTTGCGCGACGCCGCCGCCATGCTGCGCGTCGAGGGTAGCCCGGTCGTCTTTCACGGTTTCGTCGAAGGCAACGATATCGGCGCCGGTGTCGTTGATGTCGTGGTGACCGACGGCTTCACCGGCAACGTTGCCCTCAAGACTGCCGAGGGCACCGCCAAGCTCTACACGGGCTTTGTACGTCAGGCCTTCAAGACATCGACCCTGGCCAAGCTCGGCTATGTGCTGGCCAGCAGCGCCTGGAAGAAACTGGGCCAGCGCATCGACCCGCGACGCTACAATGGTGGTGTGTTCCTGGGGCTCAATGGCGTCTGCGTCAAAAGTCACGGCGGTACCGACGAGCTTGGCTTTGCCTATGCGCTTGGCGTCGCCGTGGATCTCGTGAAGTACCATTTCAGCGACAAGGTCGTCGAAGAGTTGGGTCTCTTTCGTCGGGCGCTCGGCGAGGTGCCGGCCGCTGCGGCAGGTGGTGTAGCGGGGGCAGCATGATCCGGTCGATCGTCGAAAGCTGCGGCACCTATCTGCCCGAGCGCGTGATGACCAACGAGGAGCTGGCCCGCAAGGTCGACACATCGGACGAATGGATCGTACAGCGCACCGGTATTCGCGCACGCCACATCGCCGCCGAGGGTGAGGTCACGTCGCATCTCGCCACCAAGGCGGGCGCCAAGGCGCTCGAGCGGGCTGGAGTCTCGGCCTCCGACCTCGACTTGATCGTGCTGGCGACATCGACGCCGGACGAGACCTTTCCCGCCACGGCGACGGCTGTACAGGCCAACCTCGGCATGACGCGCGGTGCGGCCTTCGATGTGCAGGCGGTGTGCTCGGGCTTCGTCTATGCGCTGTCAGTGGCCGACAGCATGATCAAGAACCGCATGGCGGGCACGGCCCTGGTGATCGGCGCCGAGACGTTCTCGCGCATCCTCGATTGGAACGACCGTGGCACGTGCGTGCTGTTCGGCGATGGAGCCGGTGCCGTGGTGGTGAAGGCGAGCGAGGGGCAGGGCACGGCTGCGGACCGCGGTATCCTCGCATCGACGCTGCATTCCGATGGTCGTCATCACGACCTGCTCTATGTCGATGGCGGCCCGTCATCGACGCGCACCACCGGCTACCTGCGCATGCAGGGCCGCGAGGTGTTCAAACATGCCGTCACCAACCTGGCGTCTGTGGTCGGCGAGACGCTCAAGCTGGCAGGGCTGGCGCCCGACGCCGTCGACTGGCTGGTCCCGCACCAGGCCAACAAGCGCATCATCGACAGCACCGGCCGCAAGCTCGGCCTGTCCGGTGACAAAGTGGTGGTCACCGTAGATCGGCATGCAAATACCTCAGCAGCCTCGATCCCTCTGGCGCTGGACGTCGCCGTCGGCGATGGCCGCATCCAGCGCGGCCACGTCGTCCTGCTGGAAGCGATGGGTGGTGGTTTGACCTGGGGTGCAAACGTTATTCGCTGGTAAATCAGTATCTTAAGGCTAGAGATTAGCACTTTCTGCGAATTTATGCGTATTCTTAATTGGAAGCATAGATATAATCTCTCTTTGAGTTCATCATACAATATGAGTTTTGACATTAGATATCCCCGTTAACGGTTTAAAATCATATTGTTTAATGCCGTCACTTTGATATTTAATGAAACTCGTGGAGAAGCGCAGCTCTTGATGGTGCTGAGAGGGAAGCATTCCCGGGATCTGCGGCCTGACTTCCCGATGTCATTTGGACCCGCTTTGTTCTCGTCGACACTGTGATGCAAGGGGGGTAGCCATCTCCTTGTTATTGACGCATTTCCAGTTTCAGATTAAGGTTTAAGTGGGGAAGGGGAATGCTGGATGGATCAACGGACGATC
>Ga0187894_10006172_pt1 | contig 11870 bp, 9 predicted proteins | sample GBC1701081metaG_FD_136650 | JGI IMG/M metagenome (GOLD analysis project Ga0187894, IMG submission 136650) | White microbial mat communities from a lava cave in the Kipuka Kanohina Cave System on the Island of Hawaii, USA - GBC170108-1 metaG ...
GTTGCTTCGGACTTTTTGTCGGCGTTGGCCGCGGCGATTTGTTCGCCGATTTGTTTCATCCACTCTTGTGTTTTCTTTACACGCTCGGCGCCGTCTGGCATGTCCATAATTACTTTTTCAAGATTTGAGAGAGCCTCGGGCATTTCCCACATTTTGCGAAGATCGGCAAGTATCGGCTCGATCTTTGCAAAGACCATGATGTGCTCGCCGTTGGTTTGGTTGAACATCTCGGCGTCGATCGCTCCTTGATTGACCAACGTCGCGGCCATGTCCCAATAGGACACGACCATGCGGGCGTAGCCGCCGACCTTTTCGTCCATCATGGTTTTCATATAATCCTCGGCGCTCGTCGGATTAAAGCTGAAAAACCAATCGCGTCCCTTGCGCATTTTTTTCTCGCGTCTTAGGTCGTAAAGTTTAAGAATTAAATCTGCTGATTCTGCTTTGCTCATAATTTAGTAAAACCTCCGTTAAAATGTATGCTTACAGTTTAGTCCTCGCCGCAAATGTGCGCAAGCAAACTATCGTGAACGAGCAGATAAACCAATTTTTACAGGAACGGATCGACGCCGGCGACTTTCCGTCAGCCGTGTATATCGTTGCGGAAAAGGGCGAAATCGTGATGCACGGCGCGCTCGGTTACGCCGTCGTCGAGCCGCAACGCATCGAAGCTCGGCTCGATACGATCTACGATTTGGCGAGCATTACAAAAGTCGTTGCGACCGGTTTGGTTGCGGCGAAACTGAGCGAAGCAGGCAAGTTTGATTTGAGCGAAAGTGTTTGCAGTTATATCCCTGAGTTTGATACAGAAGATAAACGCGCGATCACGATAAAGAACTTGCTTGTTCACGACTCGGGCATTATCGGCTGGCTGCCGACATATCTTTTTGCCAATAACCCGAACAATGTAATTGCGACTTTGGTTAACATTCCGCTCGAATATCAAACTGCCGGCAAAGTCACTTATAGTGATCTGAATTTTATTGTTCTCGGCGGATTGATTGAAAAAACTACGGAAACTTCGTTAGACAAACTCTGTCGCGAGATGATCTTTGAGCCGCTCGGTTTGAGCGATACTTCTTTTAATCCGACTGAGATTGCGCGAAAACGTATTGCGGCGAGCGAGAAGGGAAACGAGTACGAACGTCAGCTTTGCATCGAGCAAGGTTTTATGAACCCAGTCGCTATCCAGACCAGTTGGGATTCTGACTCAATCCGCAATCCGCAATCCGCATTCCGCAATTACCAGATTTGGGGCGAGGTTCACGATCACAACGCTTACTTCATGGGCGGCGTTGCGGGACACGCGGGTTTGTTCTCGACGGCTGAGGAAGTTTTTAAGATCGCTTTACAGTTTTTGCCAAATTACTCGCAGCTGTTAAAACCTGAAACTTGCGAATTATTTAGAACAAATTTCACGCCCGGGATGAACGAAGACCGCTCGTTCGCCTTTCAGCTTGCTTCGACAAAAGACTCGACGGCCGGTAGCAAGATGTCGCCGCAAAGCTTTGGTCATACAGGCTTTACGGGCACGAGTCTGTGGATTGATCCGGTCAAAGAGCGCATTTTTATTCTGCTCACAAATCGCACGCACAATCACGCATTGCCTTTTGTGAATATCAATTCCGTTCGTCGCGAGTTTCACGATATGGAGATCGCACTGCTCGAAAATGAACGCTGAGAATAAACAACCCGACGATTCGAGTCGCGAAGTCTCGTTTGCCGACGCTTTAAAATTTTGGGTAAAGCTCGGCTTTATTTCGTTCGGCGGACCGGCCGGACAGATCGCGATCATGCATAAGGAACTCGTCGAGCGGCGCGCTTGGATCGACGAAAAGAGTTTTCTTAATGCGCTGAATTTTTGCATGTTGCTGCCCGGCCCCGAGGCTCAGCAGCTCGCGACATACATGGGCTGGCGGCTTCATCGAATCAAAGGCGGCATCGCGGCCGGTGCTTTTTTTGTGATCCCGTCGATATTTTTTCTGCTGGCGTTGTCGTTTGTTTATGCGAGATACGGAAACGTCAGCGAGGTCGCGGCCGTGCTCGACGGTTTTAAGCCGGTAGTTGTCGCGATCGTCGTCGAGGCCGTGATAAAGATCGGCCGACGCTCGCTGAAGACGGCGATGCACTTCATGATCGCCGTTGCTGCGTTCATCGCGGTGCAGTTTTTTCACATTCCGTTTCCGCTGGTAGTCGCGGCGGCGCTCCTTATCGGATTGACGTTTGGTCGCAGCGATCAGCCACACAAAAACTCTGAAGTCGCATCACAAACTAAGCCGAGCCGATTTCATATCTTAAAAGTCGCCGCCGTTTGTTTCGTTATCTGGCTGGCGCCGTTGGTCGCGTCGCTTATCGCGTTTGGCCGCGAGAGCGTGGCGACCAAACTTTATTTGTTTTTTACGCAGGCGGCGTTCGTCACCTTCGGCGGAGCTTACGCGGTGCTGGCTTATGTAAATCAGGCCGCAGTCGGTGCCGGCTGGGTCACTTCAGCTCAGGCAGTTGACGGGCTGGCGTTGGCCGAGACGACGCCGGGGCCGTTGATAATGGTGCTGCAATTCATCGGCTTTATGACCGGCTGGCAAAACGCGGGCGGTTACGATCAGACGTTTTACTCGATGATCTGCGCGTTACTTGTAACATTTGCGACGTTCTTGCCGTCGTTTCTTTTTATATTCGCGGCCGGGCCGTATCTCGAAAAAATACAAGCAAACACAAGGTTAAGCGGCGCGCTCGGCTTTGTGACGGCGGCGGTCGTCGGCGTTATTCTAAATCTCTCGCTCACATTCGGCTCGGCGGTTATGCTGCAAAATTCGCAGATGAATATCTTCGCGGCTGCCCTTGCTCTCGCGGCTTTCGTCGCACTATATTTTTTCAAAGTCGATGTTGTCCTCGTCGTGATCGCGGGCGGCGTGACCGGGCTCGTCAAATACCTGCTGTTCGGCTGAAATTACGGTATTGCCCGAAGCTTGTGGTGGTCAATGACTTTTCCTTTGTGGTCTTTATGTCCTCGCTCCGTGCCCTCTGTGATTAGTTCTTTTTTTAATCACAGAGTTCACGAAGTGAAGGCACAAAGGGCACAAAGTAAGGCTGAAAACCGCAGCACCGGAACAGGCTGAAATTACTGGCAACGAATAAATTTCATCGGCATCATAACGAGCACTTTCCCCAAAGGGTTAAATACGGCTCGGAGAGTTTGCTCGGATGAAAAGATTCATATTTGGAATTTTGTTGATAGCTGCGACGGCGATCATTACGTTTGCTCAGTCTGACCGCTCGACGCGACCGCGTGTTGCAACAACGCCGACACCGCCGGTGATCGCGAACGACCCATACAAAAATAATCCTGCACCGTCGCAGCCGCCGGTCTTGATCGGCGGCAGCAAGCGCCCGACGCCCGCCGCGACACCATTGCCTGTGAACGATGACGACGAAGTCATTAAGATCGAGACGAATATCGTGACGATGCCTGTGTCGGTGCTCGATCGCGACGGACGTTTTATCTCGGGTTTGCAGGAGCGTGACTTTAAAATTTTCGAGAACGGCGTCGAGCAAAAGGTCGAGTTCTTTCAGTCGGTCGAGCAGCCATTTACGGTTATTTTGATGATCGACGTCAGTCCTTCGACGCAGTTTAAGATCGACGAAATTCACCGGGCGGCGTTCACATTTCTTGATCAGCTTCGGCCCGCAGAGCAGGTGATGGTGATCGCGTTTGACGAGAAAGTCCGCGTGCTCAGTCCCGTGACGAGCAATCGCAACATGCTTCGCAACGCGATTCGTCAGGCACAATTCGGCGAGGGCACGGGGCTTTACGACGCGGTCGATTATGTGATCGACACGCAGCTTCGACACATTCAGGGACGCAAGGCGGTCGTGCTTTTTAGCGACGGTGTTGACACGACTTCGAATCGCGCCAATCACGACAGCACGCTGCGCGAGATCGAGGAGATCGATTCGCTCTTTTACACGATTCGTTACGACACATCGAATGATGCGTACGCCGGAAATAGCGGCGGCGGTTATCCGCAGCAAAGGAGAAGAGTTTCGATCGGCGACATTCTCGCGGGCATCTTGATGGGCGGCAATGTCGGTATCGGTGGCGGCGGTTCGCGCGGTCAAACTCCGGCCGAGTACGAAAAGGGCAAGCGTTACATGCAAATGTTGTCGCAGAGCAGCGGCGGTCGCTCCTTTGACGCGCTGTCGATGTATAACCTCGATGCGGCATTCGCCGGTATCGCCGAAGAGCTCAGGCGGCAGTATTCACTCGGCTATTACCCCGAAGTCGTCGGCAAGATCGGTGAGCGAAAGCAGATCAAAATTCGCGTGATGCGTCCCGGCGTCGTCGTTCGCGCAAAGAACAGCTACATCGTCGGTCAGACGAATCGAAACATCGCGGGAAAATAAATTCAAACTTTGCGTTCTTTGCTGCTTTGCGTGAAACACAAAGAAATCTCACGCAATGACGCAAAGGAAAACCGGAAGAGCGAAAGTACTCTTTTAGATCACGGTGCCGTCTGCGATGGTTGCGTTTTTAGGAATGATGATGATGCCGTCGCGGATGAAATAGGTGCGGTCAGGGGCGTCGAAGTTCTGAACGTTGTCGTTGTTTGTGAGTTGAACGTTCTTACCGATGCGCACGTTTTTGTCGATTATCGAGCGGCGAATTTTTGTATTCTCGCCGATGCCGATGTGCGGCCGTTTGTTTTTTATATTCCAACTAAGCTCCGGTAGCGACTCGAGAAAATCCGATCCCATAATTATCGAATCTTCAATATCGACGCTTTCGTCGATGCGGCTGCGCAGGCCGATGATCGAGTTGCGCACACGTATGCCATTGAGAATGCAGCCCTCTGAGATCATCGAGTAATCGATGTCGCAGTTATGCAGCTTCGACGGCGGCAGATAGCGGCTGCGTGTGTAGATCGGCGCGCTTGCGTCGAAGAAATTGAATTTTGGCAGTGGGCTGGCGAGGTCGAGATTTGCTTCGTAAAACGCGCGGATGGTCCCGATGTCTTCCCAATAATCATTGAAAAGATGTGCCTGCACGGCAAATTGATCGATCGCCGCCGGGATGATCTCGCGACCGAAATCGACGCCCGCATCGTCGGCTTTGAGCAACTGCGCGAGCTTTGCGTAATTAAAAACGTAGATGCCCATCGACGCAAGATACGGCCGGCTCGTCGCGGCATCTGCGTCCAGCCCGAACGCGGTCGTATCGACCCGCATCGATTCGAGCGCGTCGCCCTTCGGCTTTTCTTTAAACTCGACTATCTTGCCGTCGCCGTTCGTTTTCAGCAAACCAAAACCTTCCGCCTCGTCCGGGCGGCAGGGAATAACCGAGATCGTCACGTCGGCGCCCGAGTCGAAGTGGCGCTTCAAAAACTCGCGGTAATCCATTCGATAAAGATGATCGCCGGAGAGTATGAGCAGCGTGTCAACTCGCCAATCGCGCAGGTGCGGCAGCATCTGGCGAACCGCGTCCGCCGTGCCCTGAAACCAATCTTCGCTCTCCTTCGTCTGCTCGGCGGCGAGCACCTCGACAAAGCCGGTCGAAAAACTCGAGAACCGATATGTGCGCGAAATGTGACGGTTCAGCGATGCGGAATTATATTGTGTGAGCACAAAGATCTGCGTGATCTCTGAGTTGATGCAGTTCGAGACGGGAACGTCGATCAAGCGGTAAGTTCCGCCGAGCGGCACGGCCGGCTTTGAGCGTTCGCGCGTCAACGGAAACAACCGCGAGCCCGCTCCACCGCCCAAGATCACCGCAACTACGTTTTCGTTTCTTCCCACGACACCATTGTAAAATGCAGAATGCACAATGCATAATGCACAATGAGAAGATGGAGAATCCGCTGAAGACAAAATCGTACGCCTTTGCATTGCGGGTCGTCGCAAGCAGAATCGTTGCTGTTGGACTGCTCAGAGATTCAAAAGATGCTTACGGCGTCCATCAAAACAGCGAAAAATCGAATGCACAATGCATAATGCACAGTGCACAATGCGAAATGTAGAATATAGCTTGTGCATTCTGCACTCGATTAGTTTTTAGTAAATTGTGCATTGTGCATTGTGCATTCGCTTTATGTGGTATTGGGTAAAGATCGCGTTTTTAGTTTTCATCGGAGCGGTCGGTGTGTGGCTGTTGTATGAGCTCGTGACGTTTCCGTGCATCTCGTGTCTCAGGAACGAGAACCCGACGACCTCGTCGATGATCGAATACCGCATCTCCGAGGCCAACGCCGAGGGACGCGAGGCGCGCAAGTTCATGATGTGGATGCCAATCGAACAGATCTCGCCGAATTTGCAGCGGGCGGTGCTTGCGGGCGAGGACGCGCGGTTCTTCGAGCACAACGGATTTGACTGGGACGCGATTCAAAAAGCGTGGGACGAGGCCGTGAAAGAGGGCGAGAAGGAAGCCCGCGAAGAGTGCGAGGCCGATGCCAAAACCAAGCAGGAGAAGATCGACTGCAAACCGAGCGAAGACGACTGGATACCGCCGATGCCGTCGTTCAAACGCGGTGCATCGACCGTCACGCAGCAGCTCGCGAAGAATCTTTTTCTCTCAGAAGACCGCAACTTCCTGCGAAAGGGACGCGAGGCGGCCTACACATATTTTCTCGAACGCTATCTGACAAAAAAGCTCATCCTCGAACTCTATCTCAACGTCATCGAGTGGGGCGACGGCGTTTACGGCGCCGAAGCCGCGTCGCGCGTTTACTTCAAAAAGAGCGCGTCCGACCTAACCCGCGACGAAGCCGCCTTTCTCTCCGCCATGATCCCTTCGCCGCTCAACATCTTCAACCCCGCCAAAAACCGCAAACGCGTCGTTCGCCGCCAAAAGGTCATCCTCCGCGGCATGAACTCGATCAAACTGGATTATTCGCAGAAGTAAAACCGGCCAGTCCGTGTCCGCGTTTCGCGGCACATAGCCACGTCCCTTCAGGGCGTAGTTACGATCCCAATTTGATCCCCGCCCGGTTCTGGCACAAAAGACGTGCCAGTGTTGCGAGAACGTCGCAACCGCAGCGGGCAAATGGCTAAAGCCGCCCGGAGCAAGACGTTAAAACGCCCATGCGCGCTACCGACACAAACGACCCAAGGCTGGTTTTTGTGCTATCTTAGCTCACAATGACTCTCGACCAGCCGCCAGGAACATTTCAAAAACGCGCCGACCTTGTCATCGCATTGTGGCCGTTGATATTGCTCACTCCGCTCATTCGGTTTCCCGCTCCGTCAGTGCTGGTCGGTCATCCGTGGAAGCCGGAGCTTTTTTTGTCTTTGTTTCTGATCGCGGTCATCGCGGTTCTTTTTTTTAGAAAACGAAGAGTGTATTCGTTCGATCCGATCGGTCCGGTCACGATAGCGATGGCGGCATTCGTAGTTTGGAGCGGCGTTTCGTTTCTTTGGGCAGGTTCGGCGAATTCGGTTGTTCATCACACGCTGCTTTGGGCCGAATATCTGATACTTTTCGTTATTTTATCGAGCAACTTCGTTGATCGCCGCACATTCACTTACAGCATCTATGTGCTCGGCGCCGTCGCGGTAATAATCTCGGCGAATTGCATCATCGAATATCTATTGCGTGAAAGCATCGATTCGGAATTCGGTTTTCGCTATGGAAGATTTGCCGAGGTTTGGGCCGCGCTGATTCCGCTGTTCACGGCGATAGCGATGCGTTCGAGAGGTTATCGCATGGCTCTGTCGCTGTTGGTGACGTCGATGATGTGGCTGACGGTTTTGTTTTCGACCAGCCGAACATCGCTCGCGGCGGCGACGCTCGGCCTCGCAATATTTTTTGTCACGTTCTTACTGACGAAAAAGGGGCGCACGCAATTTAAGAAACTCGCACTGATCGCAGGCTTGCTCGTTATCCTGGCCACGCTTACGCAATTGACGATCTTCACGTCTCAAAGCGAAGAGAAACCAACGGTGTTCGGACGCATTGCGATCAGTACCGAGGTAGATGCGAGCAATAGTCTGAGCAGGAATATTCGTTTTCTTTTCACCGCCGTTAGCGTCGAGATGCTGCGGCAATATCCGCTGCACGGCATCGGAGCGGATAACTACGGAGTCGAGTTCAATAAATATCGAGCAGCGATCTCTGCAAATCCCGCAAACGCCGAACTCGTCACCGGCAACGAGAACGCGATACCGGAACGTGCTCACAACGAGTATCTCCAAATTGCCGCGGAACTCGGCATCGTCGGCGCGATTATTTTTGCGGCGTTTTTGATCGCTTTGTTCCGGCTCGGTGTGCGCGTCCTGCGCGAGTCGGCAAATATTTACAAACTCGCCGCCGTCGCCGGCATGATCGCCTTTCTTTGCAGTTCCGTTTTCAGCTCGTTCTCTTTCCGTCTCGCGCAGAATGGAGTCGTCTTTTTCTTTCTTGCAGCCTTGCTGATCGGGCGGCGACAAACCGTTAAGCCGCAAAAGAATAATGCGTTTCTATTGATCGCCCTGATCGTCTGCGTCGCGATGGTCGCGTTCAGTTCGCTCAAAGCGGCGAGCCAATATCTGACGTATCGCGGTGAAGCAGGCAGCAATCGTGCGACCTCGCTCGACGATCTTTCGACCGCTGAAAAACTTGATCGTGCTAATGCCGCTGCAAATTACATCGCTGCGTCTAAGCTGTTGAGCAGTTCCGAATACGGTGCGGCGGCTGTTCATTTTCAGGCAGCGATCGACAAAGGCGTCGGCACAACCGCGACTTACTCGTATCTGATTTCCGCACACAGCTTAAGCGATAACGAACGCGCGGCTCTCGACGTCGCAGCCGACGGCGTGAGAGTTTTTCCGTATTCGCCCTTTTTGCTGACACGATATTCGGTGCTGCTCGATCAAGCGGGCATGACGCAGGAAGCTCAAGTAAACTTTGCTCGTGCGAAAAAAATCGACGCTCGTCAATCCGAAACGTGGAAAATACTGATCACTGACGGCTCGCGAAAAGCCGCCGAAGCCGGTCGCAACGGCATCGGTATTCGCATGCTCGCCAACCTCTATCCGCAGGATGGCCTCTATGCCATGCTCACCGAGCGACACATTTTATTTCCCGAAGAGCGTTATACTTTCCCGGCACCTTAACTCTTCTTTGCGTTCTTCGCGACTTTGCGTGAAACCTCTTAAGCATTGCCACCAATGCACGAATAAGAAACATTCCTAAATATTCGTGCATTCGTGGCTAATTTTCTTTACACTTATTCGAGACGGGAAAACCCCGTCGCTTCCGGCCAAACCGGCATGTTTCAACACATCGTAACTATCGCCAAAAACGCCTTTCGCGAAGCCGTTCGCGATAGGATTTTGTATAACCTGATCCTGTTCGTATTGCTCATCACGATCGCGGCTGTTCTGCTGGGCGATCTGACGGCGGGACAAGAATCGCACGTCATCGTCAATCTCGGTCTGAGCGCGATTTTGATCTTCGGCGTTTTTATCGCGATCTTTGTCGGTGTCAGTCTTGTGTGGAAAGAGATCGAGAAACGAACCGTGTATTCGATCTTTTCAAAACCGATCGGGCGCGGTGAATTTATCATCGGAAAATATCTCGGTCTTTGCGCGACGCTCTTTGTAAACGTGCTCGTCATGGGTTCGGGTCTTTCGCTCGCGTTGCTTTATGTCGGCGGGCGGGCGCTGATCGTCGGAGTTTGGGCGGCAGTGCTGCTGATCTTTTTGGAACTGACGATCATTACCGCGGTCGCAATCATGTTCTCGTCATTCTCGACACCGGCGTTATCCGCGTTGCTGACGTTCATGGTTTTTGTGATCGGGCATTTCAGCTCGTCGCTGCGAGAACTTGCCACGGCGCTGGGTTCGCAAATTACGACGATAGTTTTTAACGTCGTCTATTATCTGCTGCCGAATTTGTCGAATTTTAGTTTCATTGCAAACACGGCAAACGGTCAGATCGCTCCACCCGCGATGCTGGCCGCAGCATTTGCGTATGCGCTTCTGTTCGATGCGATCTTCATCGCGATAACCGTGATAATTTTTAGCCGTCGCAACTTTAAATAATGGCCGCCTCAAAGCTCAAAACTATTTTTTTGCCGCTCGCGCTTCTCGCATGCGGATTTGCTGCGACGACGACGCTCGACGGCCACCTCGGTCGTTTGAGACCCGAATTGCCGACAGCGTATCTCGACGCCGACCCGACACTCGATGCAGCAAAATTCCATGGCTTTGCACTCGGCATGGATGGACTCGTCGCCGATTGGTATTGGATGCGCTCGCTGCAATATCTCGGCGGTAAGATCGCGACGAAAGAAGGCAACATAAATGTCGATGACCTTCGCGAATTTGACCTGCGACTCCTCTATCCGTATCTGAACAGCGCGACCGATCTCGATCCGCAATTCATGGCGGCGTATTCTTTCGGAGCGATCGTGCTGCCGGCGATCGATCCTGAAAAGGCAATTGCGATCGCAAAAAAAGGCATCGCGAATAATCCCGCGCAATGGCGTCTCTATCAGCAGCTCGGTTACATTTACTGGCGGCTGAAACGTTACGACGAAGCCGCAGAAACCTACGAACAAGGCTCGCGTTTCGAAGGTGCTCCGCAGTTTATGCAGATGATGTCGGCCGCGATGAAAACCGAAGGCGGCAGCCGAAACAACGCTCGTGCTATCTATCGACAAATGCTCGAATCGGCGGACGAAAATATTCAGAACATTGCCAAGCTGCGGCTCAAGCAGATCGACGCACTCGACGAGATCGAGGCGATAAACACTACGCTCGCCGAATTTAAAAATACAAACGGACGCTGCTCAAACAGCCTGTCCGAGATACACAATTTGCTCGCGAAAGTTTCGCTGTCCGACGGACACGACTTTAGGATGAACAACGCAAATCAACTCGTCGATCCGACCGACGCGCCTTATTTGTTTGACGGCAACGCCTGTTCGGTCGGGCTCGACCCGAAAAAGACGGGCATTCCTTTTCGATAATTTATGGAATACGCAGTCGAGATAAAAAATCTCTCAAAAGATTACGAAACCGGTTTTTGGCGTAAGAAAAAAGTGCGCGCGCTCGACGGTCTGACTTTGAACGTTCGGCCCGGACAGATATTCGGTTTTCTCGGCGGCAACGGAGCGGGGAAAACGACGACGATCAAACTGCTCATGCGACTGATGTTTCCGACCGAGGGCGAAGCTAAGATTCTTGGCCGCGACATCGCCGATGTTCAAATGCATCAACGCATCGGTTATTGCCCCGAGAATCCGTATTTTTACGATTACCTGACGGCGACCGAGCTGATGGATTATTTTGGCCGGCTGTTCGGCTGCGACGCACCGACGCGAGCCGCGAAGTCCGCCGAACTTCTCAACGCGGTCGGTCTCGAAGAAAAAGATTGGCGAAAGCAGCTTCGTAAATATTCAAAAGGAATGCTGCAACGCGTCGGTCTCGCTCAGTCGCTGATCAACGACCCCGAGATCGTTTTTCTCGACGAACCGATGAGCGGTCTCGATCCCGTCGGTCGCCGCGAGATTCGCGAGTTGATCGCTTCACTTCGCGACAAAGGCGTGACGGTTTTTATGTCAACGCACATTCTCTCAGACATCGAATCGCTGTGCGACGAGGTCGCGATACTTCGTAACGGCAGACTCGCGGCGAGTGGAAATTTGAGCGATCTGCTCGCCAACTCAGGCGAGCAACGCGCGCTTGAGATCAGCGTTCAGGGCATCAATGCGGAAGCGATCAGCGAGAAAGTTGAACTTATTGCCGGTGCATCACTCTCGCAGAAACCAAACGGAGCGATGATCCAGATCATAGACGAATCCGACATCGAAGCTGTTTTGAAAATCACGCGTGACGCCGGTGGTTCGTTGATCTCGATCCAACCGGTGAAACAATCACTCGAAGAACTTTTTGTTAAA
>Ga0187894_10006173_pt1 | contig 11870 bp, 11 predicted proteins | sample GBC1701081metaG_FD_136650 | JGI IMG/M metagenome (GOLD analysis project Ga0187894, IMG submission 136650) | White microbial mat communities from a lava cave in the Kipuka Kanohina Cave System on the Island of Hawaii, USA - GBC170108-1 metaG ...
CGGGTGTATAAAGCTCCTCAGTCGAGGCGCGACAGGGTGGTGCGCACTTCCACCCGGGGGCGTCAGCCGAAGGAGGCCAATCTCGATGCCGTTGAAAGACTTCTTCTTCACCTCGGAATCCGTGTCGGAGGGACACCCCGACAAGATGTGCGATCAGATCTCGGACGCGATCCTGGATGCGCTTCTGGCGCAGGATCCGAACAGCCGAGTGGCGTGCGAGTCGCTGGCGAAGACCGGAATGGTCGTGGTCGCCGGCGAGATCACCACGCATGCGCAAGCCCCGTACGCTCAGATCGTTCGCGACGTCGTGCGCGACATCGGCTACACCGACTCGGGCATGGGCTTCGACGCCAGCACTTGTGCGGTTCTGATCGCGGTCGATCGTCAGTCGCCCGACATCTCGCAGGGCGTCACAGAGGGCGAGGGCCTGCACAAGGAACAGGGAGCCGGCGATCAGGGATTGATGTTCGGCTTTGCTTGCGACGAGACCCCCGAGCTTATGCCGCTGCCGATCACCTTGGCGCATGAGCTGGTCAAGAAACTCGCCGACGTGCGTCGCTCGGCAAAACACGAGTTCCTGCGCCCCGACGCCAAGTCGCAGGTCACGGTGGAGTACAAAGACGGCCGTCCGCGCCGCGTCGATGCCGTCGTCGTGTCGACGCAGCACAGCGAAGACGTCGCGCACGAGAAGCTGCGCGAGATGGTGATCGAGGAAGTGATCCGTCCGATCGTACCGGCGCAGTACATCGACGCGAAAACGAAGTTCCACGTGAACCCGACCGGGCGCTTCGTTGTCGGCGGACCGATGGGCGATTGCGGACTCACAGGCCGCAAGATCATCGTCGACACTTACGGGGGCTACGGACGTCACGGCGGGGGCGCGTTCTCCGGCAAGGACCCGTCGAAGGTCGACCGCTCGGCCGCGTACATGGCGCGCTACATCGCCAAGAACATCGTCGGCGCCGAGCTGGCGCGCAAGTGTGAGGTGCAGCTCGCCTACGCGATCGGCGTGGCCGATCCGCTGTCGGTGCTGGTCGATACCTTCGACACCGGCGTCATTCCCGACGCCAAGATCGCCGAGCTGGTGCGCGAGACCTTCAGCCTCAAGCCCGCCGGGATCATTCGCATGTTGGATCTGAAGCGCCCCATCTACCGCCAGACAGCGTCGTACGGTCACTTCGGCCGCACCGCCGCGGACGGCTTCTTCACCTGGGAGCGCACGGACCAGATCGAGACACTGCGGCGCGCCGCCGGATTGGGCGTCACCGCGCCGCGGCGCGTTTCAGCGCAGGCGGCCGCGGCCCTCTGAAACGGTAAGTTCCGCCCCGGGGAGGCTCCGACATTCCGGAGCCTCCTCAGGCAAATTGCGCGAAGACGCTGTCGGCGAGCAACAGACCGCGCAAGCCAAGCCGGTAGCCGTGCGGCGTCGGTTCGAGCAGACCTTCGGCGCAGAGCTCGCCTACGCGCGGAAAGCGCTCTTCGAAGGCGGTGCCGAAGCGCCGCGCGAAGCGCTCGGTCTCGAGCCCTGCGCTCTGACGCAGGCCGAGAAAGACGAACTCGGATATCGCCTGCTCGGCGCTCAACTGCTCGAGGCCGGTGCGTGCGGCGCCGCTCTCCTCGACCGCGAGCATGTAGCGCAGGTGATTGCGTTCGTTCGACCAACGCTGTCCCCAACCTCGTCCGCTGTACGAATGCGCGCCTGCGCCGAGGCCGAGATAACTGGTGCCGTTCCAGTAGTTGCGGTTGTGCCGAGAGTGGTAGCCCGGGCGCGCAAAGTTCGAGATCTCGTAGGGCTCGAAGCCCAGGCGCGGAAGCCGCTCGCGCGCGAGGCGGAACATCGCTTCCTCGTCGTCCTCGCTCGCTGGGGTGATCTCGCCGCGGGCGCGCCAGGCAAAGTACGGCGTGCGTTCCTCGTAGGTGAGGCCGTAAGCGGACACATGCTCGGGGGACAACGCCTCGACGGAATCCAGGTCGGCCTCCCAGTCCGGCAGGGTCTCGCCCGGCACGGCGAAGATGAGATCGATGCTGAGGTTGTGGAACCCCGCGGCACGCGCCGCCGCCACGGCGCGGAGGTTGTCCTCGGCACGGTGCAAGCGGCCGAGCTTCTCGAGCAAACGCGGCTGCATCGACTCCAGGCCGAGACTGAGGCGGTTTGCGCCGGCAGCTCGATAGAGTGACAGGCGTTCGGCGTCGACGCTCTCCGGCGTCGCCTCAAGGGTCACCTCGGCGTCCGCTGCCAGAGGCCAGAGCTCGCGCGCCCGGCGCAGGACGCGGCCCACCGATTCCGGCGCGAACAGTGACGGTGTGCCGCCGCCGAGGTAGATCGTCGACAGCTCGGCGCCGCGCCAGTCGTCCTCGCCGGCGGCGGCGTTCATCTCCCGGAGCAGCGCGTCGACGTAGCGGCCTTCGGGCCGCGGCGTGGTGGCGAAGACGTTGAAGTCGCAGTAGGGACAGATGGCGGTGCAGTAGGGGATGTGGACGTAGAGCGAGAACATTCGCGGCGCGAGGCTGGCCCGATTCCGCCTCAGTACTTGCGCATGATCGCGATCACGACCCCGCGGATGATCACGTCCTTCGCTTTCACGCGGATCGGCGGCATCGAATCGTTGGCCGGTTGCAGGCGGATCATGTTCCCCTTCTCGCGGTGGAAGCGCTTGACCGTCGCTTCGCCGCCGATCATCGCGACGACAGTCTGCCCGTTGTCCGCGTCGGCGCGCTCCTCGACGATGATGTAGTCGCCGTCGAGGATACCGTCGCCGATCATCGAGTCGCCCTTGACCCGCAGCGCATAGGTTCGACCGCGACCGACGAATGCCTCCGGCACGGTCAGCGTGTCATCGGTCGCGATCGCTTCGATCGGTTGCCCGGCAGCAACTCGGCCGAGCAAGGGGAGGGCGGTCGAGCGCGCCTCGCGCCGCTGCGGAACCAACTCGATCGCGCGGCTGTAGTTCCAATGACGCCGGATCAGCCGCTTGTTCTCGAGATTGGAGAGGTGTTTGTGAACCGTCGCCAGCGACGAGAGCTTGAACTGCTTGCCGATCTCCTGAAACGTCGGCGCGTAGCCGTGCGTCCCAATGTAGCCCTGCAAGTAGTCGTACAGCTCTTTCTGTCGCTTGGTCAGGAACATGTCTTCACCTCCGCCACCCGATCAGCCGTGCCCAACCGTGTAGCGAAAATCCGGCGAAGACGCAAAGCGGGCAGGAGACAGGAGACGGGAGACAGGAGATGGAAGCGCGAGTGAGGTCGGAGCGTCGAAGGAGGTGTGCGCCCCGGCAGCGCCCTGTGTCTTACTTCTGGCTTCTGGCCCCTTGTCCCTGGGTTAGGAACTCTCCTTCAGCTTGTCGCGCATGCGCTCGATCAGGCGGGCGTAGGACTCCTCGCGTAGAACCTTCTGAATTTGTGTGCGGAGGTCCGTGGCAAGGCTCACTTCGTCGAGGACGATGTCGTAGATGACCCACGTTCCGCCGGCGCGGCGTAGCTTGTAGTCGATGGCGACGATGCCTTCCCTAGGATGGCGAACGACGGTCCCGACCACGCCGTCATCGCCGCTCACTCTGTCTCCTTTGTACTCGATCTTGAGATCGCCGAAGAAGGTCGACGACTTGGGATAGGCAATCTTCTCGAAGAGATCGGTGACCAGGGCGACGAAGGCGGCCTGTTGCTCCGCGTTGAGTTTCTCCCATTGTGGCCCCAGGGCGGCTTTGCTGACCTCCTTGATTGCGAGCGAAGAGTTCGCCATCTTCGCGGCGCGCGCGTTGTTCGCTTGGTCAGTCGCGGAAAGAGCCGTGTTCTTGCCGTCTTTGTAGCTTCGAATCGCATCGACCAACCGCTCGACGGTACCCTGTGGGCTGAGATCGTCGGCACTGGTCGGCGGCGCTGATGTCGTCGCGACGGCGAAGACAAACATGCCGAGGCAAAGGGCTTTCCGCACGGGAGTCATCGATATAAGAGCTTACAACGGGACAGCGCGCGGTCAACGCGCCCGCGAACGGATTGAACGCAGACTGGAGGAGATAGTCGCAATGGGGGAGATTCGCAGGACCTCCGCAAGGCACTGCCTGGCGGCGTTCCTCTTGTCGATTGCGCTCGTCGCGCCTGCGGGCGCCGTCCCCCTGCGCCTCGACCTGGCCGAGTGCATCCACCGCGCGCTCGAAGAGAACCCCGATCTCCTCGAGCGGCGTTGGGATGTCACCCTGGCTGAGAACAGGGTCGACGAAGCGACCAACGGCTTCCTGCCCCGGCCGAACGTGATCAACATCACCGGCTTCGTCCCCGACGCCAAAGGCCAAGTGTGGGACCCGCCGCCGCCCGGCTTCACCACCAGCAACAAGAGCAGCTTCGGCCCGTTCACCCGGACGATCCTCGAGTTCACCCAGCCGTTGTACACTTTCGGGAAGCTCACCGCGGGCAAGCGTGCGGCGGAAAAGGGCCTCGAGGCGGCCACCGCCAAGCAGGCCGAGAACCGCGACGAGATCGTCGTCGAAGTGAAACGCCTCTACTCCGAGACGCTCCTGTCGCGCACCATTGCGGAGTTGCTCGGGGAAGTCGTCGACAATTTCCAGAAAGCGATCGACGAAGCCGAGAAGCGCATCAACGACAACGACGGGAAGGTGACGCAGAGCGACGTGCTCAAGCTCAAGGTCGGTCTGGCCGGCGTGGCGAAGGAGGTGCCGAAGGCGCGCAACGGCGCCGAGCTCGGACGCGACGCGCTGGCGCGCTCGATCGGTCTGGAGCGCGGCTCCGAGTTCGACCTGGCCGATGAGCGCATCTCGCCGCTCGGGGCGCAGTTCAAGACGCTCGATGAGTACACACAGGATGTCTTTCGACTGAACCCCCAGTGGCAGCAGCTCGAGGCCGGACTCGCGGCGCGCGAGGAGTTGGTCAAGGTAGAGGAGGCGGACTTCTTTCCCAAGGTCTTCCTCGCCGGCGGCTTCGGCTACGCTTACGCGCCTCACCGCGACCGCCAGCTCAGCCCGTTCGCCGACGATCAGTTCAACTACCTGAACCTGCCCGGCGCGGCGCTCGGCATGTTCTGGACGCTCGACTTCTGGGAGACGCAGCGCAAGGTCGACGGCGCACGCGCCGAGCTCGACAAGATCAAGCAGCAGCGAGCCAACGCCGAGACCGGTATCCGCTTGCAGGTGAAGAAGGCGTACCTCGATGCGACGCAGGCGCTCGAGGCGGTGGAGATCGCCGACAAGGGCCGCAAGGCCGCCCGCGCTCTTCTCGTCGGCAACATGTCGAGCTTCGAGCTCGGCGTCGGTGAAGCCAAGGACGTGTTCGAGGCGCTGGTGATCTACACCACGGCGACCAGCAATTTCTACAATGTCGTCAACGATTACAACATCGCCCTCGCCGATCTGACCAAAGTTGTCGGCCAGGAAGTGTGCGAGCTCGAGTACTGAATCGCGTCGGAACGCAAGAGCTCAGTAGAACTGCGCCTCGCCCGGAGGCCGAGTGCGCCAGCGTCTGTGGAACCAGATCCACTGTTCCGGATACTGGCGCAGCATGCCCTCGAAGACATCGCTGTAGCGCTGCGTGTTGGCGACGACGTCGGCTTCGGCATCACCGGTGTCGATCCACCCGACCGGCGGCAACGTCTCGACCAAGTGCCGGTCACTCGATCCTTGGCGGACGAGAAACACCGGATACACCGGCGCGCCGGTGAGCTTGGCCAGTCGAGCCAGGCCGAACGTCGTGCACGCCTTCATGCCGAAGAAATCGACGAAGACGCCGAGTCTCGCGCTCTGGTTCTGGTCGATCGGGATGACCACGATTCCCTTGTGCCGCAGGGTGCGGATGACGCCCCTGGCGGCGGCGCGTTTCGGCAGCGCTCGTGTCGCCGGGCCGCGAAGTCGCGCGATGCCGGCTCCGACCAGCGGATTTCGCATCGGCCGGTGCACGAGCGTGACCGGATGGCCGAGCAGCGCGTGCACATAGGCGAGCATCTCCCAGTTGCCGAAGTGGCCGGTGAGGATGAGGCCGCCGTTCTGCTCGATGTCGGCGAGCGTTCTTCGCCACGCCGACTCGTCGCGAAAGCCGACGTAGCGCGACAGCGTCTCGGGCGTAAGGCGAGGCAGCTGGCAGACCACGGCATCGACGCGCCCGAGGTTGCGGCAGCTCTCGCGCAGGATGCGCAGGTTCTCCTCTTCGCTGTTCTGCGGGAAGGCGATGTGGAGATTGGTCAGCGCGGTGCTGCGCCTGCGCGCGTCGAATTGGTAGAATAGATCGCCGAGGGCGGCGCCGAAGCGCATGGCCGCCGAGCGCGGCAGCGACGCGAGCGCGCCGACGCCGGCGCGGAAGGCAACATACTCGAGCCGATCGCGGGATGATGGAGGTGGCGTCACCGAGGTGGTGACGGCTTCGCTGCGATAGCTCAACGTCGAGCTCCGCGCGCGCCGAAGCCGCGAGCTCGAACGCCGCGGCTTACGGCTGCGTCAGGAGGTGTGCGCCAGCTGTCCGCCGAAGGTCTCGCGTTCTTTCGCCAAGAGCCCTTCGTAGACTTGCCGATCGATCTCGCGGTACTTCTCGAGCGCCGCATCGGCCTTGGCTGCTCCGCCTTCTTCCTGTTCGGCGAGCTCGTCGAGCTTGTTCTTGATCCAGGCGATGTGCCACTTCTCGTCGTGCGAGACTTCCGTCAGCACCTTGAGCGTCTCGGGATCGACACTCGGGCGCGCCGCGTGTTCGATGTAGCGATCGAGCGAGCGTTGCTCGACGACGATCGTAAGCGCCAGGAGCTCAAGGAGCGAGCGCGGCACGGTCTTCAGGCCGATGCGCGATTGGTACCCGTCCCCAACCGGCAGCGGATCGGCGCCGAGGTCGTTGATGCGCTTCGTCCACAACCAGGCATGGCGCGTCTCGTCGGCGAGATGCAGCGACAACTTCGTCTGCGAGTCGCCGTCGGTGAGATACTGCATCAGCCGCAGCAGGAGATTCGCGCCGCGAATCTCGGCGTCGCGATAATAGCTCATCAACAGGATCATCCTCGGATCAGCGGCCATTCGTCACTCTCCTCACGTGCCTGCCGAACGTCCACCCGCCTCGTCGATGTCGCGCTCAGTTGCTCCGGGGGGCGAAGCGGACTGGCGCTCTGTGTATTGAAATTTCCCATCTAGATCAAGGTGAGCGACGGGCGGGTGCTCCCAACGTTTATGCCACCACATCCATTGTTCCGGACAGCGCCGCACCTGCTCCTCGATCCGGCGGCTCATGATTTCGAGGCCGGAGCGGAGATCCTGCATCGCGTCGCCGCTGCGGGGCAGGTCGAAGAGCGGGTCGACAGTGATTCGGTGACCGCCCTCCGGCAGGCGCTCGATGAACGCAGCGGTCAAAGGCAGATTGCGACGCAGCGCCAGCGCGACCGGCGCGACCGGAGTGCGCGCCGGTCGGCCGAAGAAGGGGATCGAGAGCGATTGGGCGTGGGTGTCCTGGTCGACGATCATGGCCAGAATGCCGCCGCGCTTGAGGATGGACAGCAGCTGGCGCGCAGAGTTGCGGGTGTCGTCGCGCAAGATGACTTCGACCCCGTTCGCGGTGCGAAAGTCCATCAGCATCTGGTTGATCCGGTCGACATAGAAGCGGCGCGCCACCGCCGCGATGTCGAAGCCCTGGCGCGCGAAATAGGCGGCCATGATCTCCCAGTTCCCGAAGTGGCCGGTGACGACGATGGCGCCGCTGCCGCGGCGCCTGAACTCCTCGACCACTTCTGTGCCGACGAGCGTCACGTACTCGTCGAGGCGCGGCCGCAGCCAGTCCATGTGCGCGATCTCGACCATCATGCGGGCGGCGTTGACCAGAGATTCGCGCGCGATCCGTTCGCGCTCCGCCCGTGGAAAGTCAGTGCCAAAGGCGATCTGGAGATGTCGGTCGGCGAGTTCGCGCAGCTCCGGCATGCAACGGTAGATCAGCGCACCCGCGCGCGGAGCGAGGCGCATGGCGACGTCGAACGGAAGGGCGCGGATCAGAGCGAGGCCGAAGCGAGCCAGACCGGACAGCGTCTGGTCCTTGAACCGGCGCACGAGGCGGCGGAACCAGGGCGTGTTCTTGTAATGCCAGTGGATCTTTTCGCGCAGAGTCATGGAGCTTGAGCGGCGTTCTCACACGACGCCGGCGCGCAGCAGGTCATGCATGTGGACGATGCCGATCGGTCGCCGCCCGCGTTCGTCGAGAACGAATAGCGACGTGATGCTGTGGTTCTCCATCGTCGCCAGCGCCTGTTCGGCGAGCGCGTCGATCGGGACGCTCTTCGGATTCGTCGACATTAGGTCGGCGGCGACATGCGTGCTTAGGTCGTCGAGCCGCTGCAGTGCGCGCCGCAGATCGCCGTCGCTGATCGCACCGACCAGTTCTCCCGCGCGGTTGACGACACCGGTGATGCCGAGCCGCTTCTCCGACATCTCGCGCAGGGTCTCCTGCAGCGACGCCTCTTGCGACACCAGCGGCACCGCATCACGTTTGTGCGTCAGCTCATCGATGCGCATCAGTCGCCGGCCGAGGTTGCCGCCAGGGTGGAGCACGGCGAAGTCCTCCGCGCGAAAACGCTTGCGCTCGAGAACGGCGATGGCGAGCGCGTCGCCGAGTCCGAGTGCAACCGCCGTGCTCGCGGTCGGCGCCAGGCCCATCGGGCATGCCTCCTCGGCCACGCTGGCGTCGAGGACGACGTCGGCAGCCTTGGCGAGCGTCGACGCGGTGTTGCCGGTCAGGGCGATGAGCGGCAGCGCCATTCGCTTGATCGCCGGCAGGAGTTGCACCACCTCGGTCTCGCCGCTGTGCGAGAGCGCGAGCACGACGTCCAGCTTCATGAGCATGCCGAGGTCGCCGTGCAGCCCCTCGGCCGCGTGCAGAAAGAACGACGGTGTGCCGGTGCTGGCGAGGGTCGAGGCGATCTTGCGGCAGATCTGACCGCTCTTACCCATGCCGGTGATGACGACCTTGCCGCGACAGTTGGCGACGAGGTCCACGGCCCGGGCGAATTGCGCGTCGAGGCGTTGCGCCGCGCGCCGCAGCGCGCCGGCCTCGATCGACAGCACGCGGCGCGCGTGCTCGATGTCCTCGGCGACGGTGCCCGCCGTCTGGCGGAGGGTTGGCGCCGTCGTCTTGCGCGATCGCACCCCCCGCCGCGCCGGGGCGACGCGCGCACCCGAAGTGCCGCGGCGCTGATTCACGCGGGCCTCCGGCCGTCGCGGACCAGTTCCGAGAGGGCGCGCAACTCACGCAGCAGATCTTCGAGTTCGGCGAGCCGGTAGGAATTGGGACCGTCGCTCAGAGCGGCCTCGGGATTTTCGTGCACCTCGAGGAAAACGGCGTCGACGCTGCCGGTAGCGACGGCGGCGCGCGCCAGCGGCCGGATGAACTGCCGATGTCCGCCCGAGCTGCTCCCCTGTCCGCCCGGAAGCTGAACGCTGTGACCGGCGTCATAGACGACCGGGTAGCCGATCTCCGCGAGCAACGGCAGCGAGCGCATGTCGGCGACCAGATTGTTGTAGCCGAAACTGGCGCCGCGCTCGGTGATGAGGATCTGGCGGTTTCCCGTCGCTGCCATCTTCTCGACCACCGGCTTCATGTCCCAGGGCGCCAGGAACTGCCCCTTCTTCACGTTCACCGGTTTTCCGGTGGCGGCGCAAGATTGCAGGAAGTCGGTCTGGCGGACGAGGAAGGCGGGGGTCTGGAGAACGTCGACCACTTCCGCGACCAACGGTGCCTGACCGAATTCGTGCACGTCGGTGAGAATGGGAACGCCGACCTCGCGCCTTACGTCGCCGAGAATCTTGAGACCCTCCTCCAAGCCGACCCCCCGGAAAGAGTCGAGCGAGGTGCGGTTCGCCTTGTCGAAGGACGACTTGAAGATGAACGGCAGTCCGGCGCGCTGGCTGATCCTCTTGAGCGCAGCCGCATGTCGCAGCGAGCTATCGCGGCTCTCGATCACGCAGGGACCGCCGATGAAGGCGAGCGGCGCGCCACCGCCGATGGTCAGAGGACCGATGCGGACAGAGGTCATGTCAGCCCCCAGTCCCTTCTTCTCAGTGCGTCACCCGCGCTTCGTTCAGCAGCGGGATCTCCTCCATCGAGTGCTTGTGCTGCAGGGCGGCGCGGATGAAACCGCGGAAGAGAGGATGCGGATCGGTTGGACGCGACTTGAACTCGGGGTGGAATTGCACGCCGATGAACCACGGGTGATCTTGCAGCTCGACGATCTCGACCAGCGTCCCATCCGGCGAGAGGCCGCTCAAGGTCAGGCCCGCGCGACTCAGTACTTCGCGGTAGCTGTTGTTGAACTCGTAGCGGTGGCGATGCCGCTCGCTGATCTTCTTCTTGCCGTAGACGCGCGCCGCCAGCGAGCCGTCCTCGAGTACGCAGGGATACGCGCCGAGGCGCATCGTGCCGCCCATCTGGTCCACCCCGCGCTGTGTCGCCATCAAGGCGATCACGGGATGAGGTGAATTCGCGTCGATCTCGACCGAGTTCGACCGGTCCAGGCGGCAGACGTGGCGAGCGTACTCGATGACGGCCATCTGCATGCCGAAGCAGATGCCGAGGAAAGGGACTTTGCTCTCTCGCGCGAACCTTACCGCCTCGATCTTGCCTTCGGTGCCGCGTGAGCCGAAGCCCATGGGCACCAGGATCGCATCGGCGGAGCGCACTTCGTCCGGCAGGCCCTCGGACTCGATCCGCTCCGAGTCGATGTGATCGATCACCACGCGGCAGTCGTTGGCAATCCCGCCGTGCACGAGAGCTTCGTTCAGGCTCTTGTAGGAGTCCGTCAGGTTCACGTACTTGCCCACCATCGCGATGCGCACCGTGGCGCGCGGGTGGCGGACGGTCTCCAGCACTTTCTGCCAGCGGCTCAAGTTCGGTGCCGCCGTCCACATTCCGAGCTTGTCGATGATCTGCTGATCGAGGCCCTCTTCGTGGAACAGGAGCGGCAGCTCGTAGATGCTCTCGACATCCTTGGCGGTGATGACGCAGCGCGGCTCGACGTTGCAGAAGTGGGCGATCTTGGTCTTGAGCTTCTGGTCCAGCATGCGATCGGTGCGGCAGAGCAGGATGTCCGGCTGGATCCCGAGTCCGGTCAGCTCCTTCACACTGTGCTGCGTCGGCTTGGTCTTGAGCTCGCCCGCCGCGGAGATGAACGGAACGAGCGTGAGGTGGACGTAGAGAACGTTCTCGCGTCCCTGGTCGAGGCGGACCTGGCGCACCGCCTCGAGGAACGGCAGGCTCTCGATGTCGCCGACGGTGCCGCCGATCTCGCCGATGACGACGTCGGCGCCGGTAGCGGCTTCCATGATGCGACGCTTGATCTCGTCGGTGACGTGCGGGATCACCTGCACCGTGCCGCCGAGATAGTCGCCGCGGCGCTCCTTCTGGATCACCGTGTCGTAGACCTGTCCGGTGGTGAAGTTGTTGGTCTGACTCATCCGGGTGGAGAGAAAGCGCTCGTAGTGGCCGAGATCCAGATCGGTCTCGGCGCCGTCGTCCGTGACGTAGACCTCTCCGTGTTGGAACGGGCTCATCGTTCCAGGGTCGACGTTGATGTACGGGTCCATCTTGAAGATGGTGACGTTCAGGCCGCGACTTTCCAGCAGCGCGCCGATCGACGCCGAGGCCAATCCCTTGCCCAGCGACGACACCACGCCGCCGGTCACGAATATGAATTTCGTGTGCTTTCCCGCGTTCGCCATCTTCACCCCCCTTGGGCCGCTGCCGCGCGTACCCGTTCCAGATCCTGAGGTGTGTCCACCTCGATCGCTGCCTTCTCCACCTCGACCACCTTGATGCGAAACCCGCGTTCCAGCGCCCGCAACTGCTCGAGCTTCTCAGCGCGCTCCAACGGCGTTGGTTGCAGTCGTGCGAACGTTAGCAAAAAGTCCCGC
>Ga0187894_10006174_pt1 | contig 11867 bp, 9 predicted proteins | sample GBC1701081metaG_FD_136650 | JGI IMG/M metagenome (GOLD analysis project Ga0187894, IMG submission 136650) | White microbial mat communities from a lava cave in the Kipuka Kanohina Cave System on the Island of Hawaii, USA - GBC170108-1 metaG ...
ACCAACCGCGACTGGTGGCCGAACCAGGTTAATGTAGGCGTGCTGCATCAAAACACGCCGGAATCCGACCCGATGGGGCCGGCTTTTGACTATGCGAAGGAATTCGACAGCCTCGATCTCGACGCGGTGATCAAGGATCTCCGCGCGCTCATGACCGACAGCCAGGATTGGTGGCCGGCTGACTATGGACACTACGGGCCGTTCTTCATCCGCATGGCGTGGCACGCGGCCGGCACCTATCGCGTGGGCGATGGACGCGGCGGCGGCGGGCGCGGTCAGCAGCGTTTTGCGCCGCTCAACTCCTGGCCAGACAACGGCAACCTCGACAAGGCGCGCCGCCTGCTGTGGCCGATCAAGCAAAAGTACGGCGCCAAACTTTCGTGGGCTGACCTGCTCATTCTCACCGGCAACGTCGCCATCGAGTCGATGGGCGGCCCGGTGTTCGGATTCGGCGGCGGCCGCGCTGACACCTGGGAACCCGAGAACCAGGTGAACTGGGGCGCGGAAGAAGCGTGGCTCGCGGACAGCAAGGCCCCGAACAGCCGCTATTCCGGCGACCGCGAACTGCACGGCAGTCTCGGCGCCGTGCAGATGGGCCTCATCTACGTCAACCCGCAGGGCCCGGACGCGAACCCCGATCCGATCGCCTCCGCGCGCGACATCCGCGAAACCTTCGGCCGCATGGCGATGAACGACGAAGAGACCGTCGCGCTGGTCGCCGGCGGCCACACTTTCGGCAAAGCCCATGGCGCCGGCCCGGAGAGCCACGTCGGCAAGGAGCCGGAAGGCGCGGACATGGAACTGCAGGGCCTTGGCTGGATTTCGACCTTTGAGAGCGGCTTGGCCGGTCACACGATCACGTCCGGCATTGAAGGCGCGTGGAAGAAGAACCCGACCAAATGGGACATGGGCTATCTCGACACGCTGTTCGGCTTTGAGTGGGAGCGGACCAAATCTCCCGCTGGCGCGCATCAGTGGAAGCCGAAGGGCGACGCTGGCCGCGAGGTCGAAGACGCGTTCGACAAGAACAAGAAGCACCAGCCGATGATGACCACGGCTGACCTCGCGCTGCGCTTCGATCCGGTCTACGAAAAGATCGCCCGCCGCTTCCACAAGAACCCGGCCGAGTTCGCTGACGCGTTCTCGCGCGCGTGGTTCAAGCTCACGCACCGCGACATGGGCCCGAAGCAGCTCTATCGCGGCAAGTACGTCCCGAAAGAGACGCTGATCTGGCAAGACCCGATCTCGGGCGCGCCGAGCAATATCGACAATGCGGACGCCGAAGCGCTGAAGGCCAAGATTCTTGGCCTTGGCCTTTCGGTGAAGCAGCTCGCTTCGGCGGCGTGGGCTTCGGCCTCGACCTATCGCAGCTCCGACAAGCGCGGCGGCGCCAATGGCGCGCGCGTACGCCTTGCGCCGCAGAAGGGTTGGGCGGTCAACAACCCGACCGATCTGGCGAAGGTGATCACGGCTCTGGAAGGCGTCCAGAAGGAGTTCAATTCCGGCGCCAAGAAAGTCTCGATTGCTGACCTCATCGTCCTCGCCGGCAATGCGGCGGTCGAGAAAGCGGCGAAGGCCGGCGGCTATGACGTGAAGGTTCCCTTCTCACCGGGTCGCGGCGACGCGACACAAGAAGAAACCGAAGTGCATTCCTTCGATTTCCTCGAGCCGAAGGCCGACGGCTTCCGCAACTATGTGCGCAAGCCGATCATGTCGACGGAAGAGCATCTGATCGACCGCGCGCAATTGCTGAACCTCAGCGCGCCGGAGATGACGGCGCTGATCGGCGGCCTGCGGGTGCTGCAAGTCGGTGATGACAAGCTCGGCGTGCTCACCACACGCCCCGGCGTGCTGTCGAACGACTTCTTCGTCAATCTGCTGGACATGGGCGTGAAGTGGAGCGGCGTGAACGGCTCGCAAGAGACGTTCGAAGCCAAGGACCGCAAATCCGTCCAGGTGAAGTGGACCGGCACGCGCGCCGATCTCATCTTCGGCTCGCACTCGCAATTGCGGGCGCTGGCTGAGGTCTATGGCGCGGCCGACGCGAAGGAGAAGTTCGTGAAGGACTTCGCCGCCGCGTGGGCCAAAGTGATGAACGCGGATCGCTTCGATCTGAAGAAGTGAGCTTGAGGCTCAGCTTTTGAGCGAGGGCGGCGCTGAAAGGCGCCGCTCTTTTTCTATGCGCGCGCGGTAACGATCCAGCACGCGGCGCCAAGCGTGACGGTGTTGTCGCAGTAGATCGGCGCGAGATGATCCATGAGGCGGCGGCGCGCTTCGTCGGTATCGAGCTGCTGATCGGCGATGGCGCGGGCGCACGGGCCGATGCGCAGCAAGAAATCCGCGATCTCTTCGAGAGCGCCAGCGCCACCCACGGCGATGCCGCCATCCCAAGGCGTAACAGCGATATCGCGCCAGCCAGCTTCGCCTAGAATGCGTTCCACCTTCACAGCATCGGCGAACGCGAACGGACCGGGCGCGTCAGGATCCGGCTTCGGCAGCGGCGCTTTCAGCGTTGGCTCGATCGCGGCGAGCGGCGTTGTCGCCCACTGGTTTTCTGTGAGCGTACGCCAGCACACGAATGCCAAGCGGCCATCCGGGCGCAGGGCTTTCCTGATGTGCGCAAACGCTGGCGTGGGCGGTTCAAAGAACATCACGCCAAAACGCGAGAAGGCAGCGTCGAAGGGCGCGCCAAGGTCCGCTGCGCCCGCGTCGGCTTCCACGAATTCAACAGCCAGTGTTGCGCCGGCCGCCCGCTTCCGTGCGACGTCCAGCATTTGCGGCGAGATATCGACGCCGACCACTGCCCCTGCGCCGCCGACGCGGCGCGCGATCTCAAGCGCTGTGGCGCCGCCGCCGCAGCCTATGTCAAGCACGCGTTCGCCGGACCGAAAGGCGCCCGCCTGCAGCGTCACGTCGGCGATAGGCGCGAGCATGATGTCGATGCGCTCGGTATGCGACGCCCACTCATCGCCAACCTTGCCGCTCCAATATTCCCGCTGTGTCGGCTTGTCTGGCACGCGGCAATCTCCGTTGGCCTCGAGCCAACCTAGGCGCCGTCTGGCGCTCAAGCCACCCTTGCGGCCGCGTTGACACTTGCCGGTTGAAGTCTAGCCTATCCACGATTGTGGAGGGGAAGCCGATGGCGAAGTTCGATATCGTGCCCGGCCTGCGCGTCGTCACCCGCGATAGCTGGGGCGCCAGCGCCAATCACCCACGCCTTGGCGCCAAGGTGGCGCGCAGCAAGCGCACGCACGTGTTCGTCCATCACACGGTGATGATCGACACCGCGGATGAGACGCCAAACGTCTGGGATCGCGAAAGCGACATCTTCAAGATGATGCGCCGTCTGCAAACAGTGCGGGCCGAAGAACTCGGCGCCGACGTGCCATACAATTTCGTGGCGTTCTTCACCAAAGCCAATGACGGCCTCACCATTTGCGAAGGCCGTGGCGAGGATCGCGCCGGCGCGCATACCAAAGGCCACAACACGGCCGCCATCGCGGTTTCGTTCGCCGGAGATTTCCAGAACGCGGCGATCGAGAATGTCGAGATCGCGCGCCGGATGCCTCTGCTGTCGTTTTTTCTCGGCTGGCTCAAACACAGCGCCAGTCATCCGGACTATGGAAATTTCGCACCCCTAAAGAAGCTCGGTACACTGCAGCCGCAGGGCCGACGCGTCTTCTTCCATCGCGACGTAAAGAACACCGCCTGCCCCGGCGCGAAACTGGAGCAGCATTTGAAGCAGGTCGATTTCCTCGATCCGGCTGCGTGACTTAGGCGGCGCGCGGGCTGTCAATGAGGCCAAACTCGCGGAACTTGGCGCGCGCGCGGCGATCGTAATCGTCCGCGAGCGCTCGTAGAGCGGCCACGCAATCGCCGGTGAACGACGGGCCATGCATCAGCGCCAAAGTGCGCGGCTTAAGCTCAGCGAGTTGCCGCAATGTGGCGCCCATGGCGGGATTGAGCGCGGAATAATTGGCGATGTCTTCGCTTGCGATCGCGGCGCTGACGATATCGCTCTCGGTCATCGCATCGCATTCGCCGTATTGCGTGAAGAGATCGCCGCAGAGCAGCGTGCCGGTGGTTTCCTCATACATGAGCCCCGCTTCCCAGCCGTGCGGCACGTGGGGCGTGTCGAGATAGCGCCCACGTTTCCCGCCGAGATCGATCACCTCGCCGTGCGCAAGCGTGCGTGGCGCGCGATCGGCCATGTCGTTGAGCGAAACACCGACCGCCGTCATGCCGTGCGCGACTTGCGCTTGCGGCGCGACCGCAAGCCAGTCGTTCATCGAGCCGCATTCGTCGGCCTCGTAATGGCCAAACGAAATCCAGCGCAGCTTTTCCGGTGGGATCAGCTTTGCCACCGCCGCGCGCAGCAGCGGGAACAGCCCGCGCATGCCTGTATGGAAGAGCAAGGGCTCCTCCCCCAGGATCAGGAATTGATTGAAGGCGAGCCCGGTCGGCGGCACCTGCGGGATGAACGTCGAGAGCCGATACACGCCGTTCGTGATCTCGTTGATCTTTGTTTCCACAGTTTTTTCCCTTGTTTTTCTGCTCGCCGCATTTGACAATACAGTGCTGTGTACCCAAATTAGGAGCGCGAGTCAATATGGATGCACGCATGCGTGCAATGAAATAAAATGGCGCGAAACTATACGCTGAAGCGCCGGGCCGAGCGCCAGGCCGAAACCCGCCAGCGCATCGTCGACGCGGCGATTGAGCTGCACAGCAGCGTCGGCCCGGCGGACACAACGATCAGCATGATCGCCGAGCGCGCCGGCGTGCAGCGGCACACGCTCTATGCGCACTTCCCCGACGAGCGCGCCATGCTGATGGCGTGCTCAGGGCACTCGCTTGAACTCGATCCTTTGCCGGACGCTGAGCCTTGGCGCGGGATCGGCGACGCTAGGGAGCGGCTGGGTGTTGGGCTTCGCGCTGTCTACGATTGGTACGCACGCAATGCGAGCCTCGTCGCCTGCGTGCTGCGCGACGCTGAACATCACGAACTGGTGCGCGAGATTAGCACGCTCCGCTACGGCCCGGGCATTGCGGCTTGGCATGATGCGCTAGCCGCGAAGCTGAGCGCGAAGCAGCGCGCCGTGCTGGCCGTGGCGCTCAGCTTCCACACCTGGCGCACGCTCACGGCCGACACCGGCCTGAAACAGGCCGACGCCGTCACGACGATGGTGAACGCTATCGCGCCGGCTTAAGCGGCGGCGATCGCCGCGCGCGTTTCCGAGACGATGCGATCGAGCGCGTTGGCGTCGATGTAGGGGTGCATCGGCAGGCTGAACACTTCGTGCGCGATCGCGTCCGACACTGGCAGGCCGTTGCCCGACGTCGGGAAATGTTTGTACGCGGTCTGCTGGTGCAGCGGCTTCGGATAATACACCGCCGTCGGAATGCCGCGCTCACGCAGCGCCGCGGTGATCGCATCGCGCTTGCCGGCTTTCACACGCAGCGTGTACTGCGCCCACGTCGAAGTGCAGCCGTCGAGCACGCGCGGAACTATCGCGACGTCGCCAAGAGCATCGTTGTACGCCTTGGCGATCTGGTTCCGCTTGACGATCTCTTCGCCGAAAATCTTGAGCTTCTCGATGAGCACCGCGGCCTGGATCGTGTCGAGGCGGCCGTTGATGCCGATGCGGACGTTGTCGTACTTGTCCGCGCCTTGGCCATGGATACGCAGCGAACGGATCACGTTCGCGAGTTCGGCGTCATCCGTGAAAATCGCGCCGCCATCGCCGTAGCAGCCGAGCGGCTTTGCCGGGAAGAACGACGTCGCCGTCGCAAAGCCGATCGTGCCGATCTTGCGGCCTTTGTACGTTGCGCCGAACGATTGCGCGGCGTCGGAAAGCAACCACAGGCCCAGCTCCTCGCAGAGCGGCTCAAGCAGATCGTAGTCGGCCGGTTGGCCGAACAGATCGACGCTGATGAAGCCCACCGGCTTCAGATTCTGCGCCTTCGCCTTGTCCATCGCCGCGCGCAGGCTCTTCGCGTCGACATTGAACGTATCGGCAAGCACGTCGACGAAAATCGGCGTCGCGCCCACCCATGCGATCACTTCCGCGGTCGCCGCGAATGTGAAACTTGGGCAGAACACAGCGTCGCCGGGGCCGACATTCTTCGCCATCAGGATGAGGCCGAGCGCATCGGTGCCGTTCGCGCAGGACAGCGATTCACGCGCGCCGCAGAACGCGCTCAAATCCTTCTCGAGCTGACCGACCTCCGGCCCCATGATGAACATGCAATGCTCAAGCGCGCGATTGACCGCGGTGTCGATGCGCGCGCCGAGATAGCGGCGTTGCGCTCCGATATCGATGAAATTGATCTGCGACATAAGCGAGCCTCGTTTCGCGATTTTTGGCGCGATTTGGCGCGGCGTTTTTCACGCGCTCCAACAAACGTCAAGCCAACACACTGATGTTACCGAATATTACCGGGGACGCCTAGTCGCGGAATACTACCGTCTTCGCGCCGTCGATGAAAACGCGGTCTTCGAGCACCCAGCCCAAAGCGCGCGCCAGCACGCGGCGTTCGATGTCGCGGCCTTTGCGGACAAGGTCTTCCGGACGATCGCGGTGCGTGATCGGCTCGACGTCCTGCTCGATGATCGGGCCTTCGTCTAAACCCGGCGTCACAAAATGCGCGGTGGCGCCGATGAGCTTCACACCGTGCGCGTGCGCTTGGTGGTAGGGCTTGGCGCCCTTGAAGCCGGGCAGAAACGAGTGGTGGATGTTGATGCATCGACCTGCGAGCTTTTCCGCGAGGTCCGCCGATAGAATCTGCATGTAGCGCGCGAGCACGACGATGTCGGTGTTCGTCGCCACAACAAGCTCCTGCAGCTTCGCTTCCTGCGCAGCTTTCGTTTCCGGCGTCACCGGCACATGATGAAACGGGATCGCGCCGAAATCCAAACCCTCATAGCTCTCACGCGGATGATTGGAGACGATCGCCGTCACTTCCATGTTCAGCTCATCGCCACGCAGACGATACAGCAAATCGGCGAGGCAATGGTGCTGACGCGAGGCCATCAGCAGCACGCGTCGCTTCTGGCGCATGTCGCGGATGTTCCAATCCATGCCGAAGCGCGCGCCGATCGGCGCGAAGCGATCGCGCAACGCATCAACATTGAATGTCTCCGCAGCGGCATCGAACTCGATGCGCGCGAAGAATTGCTGCGTCGCCTCGTCGTCGTATTGCTGCGCGTCTAGGATATTCGCGCCTGCCTCGAACAAGCACGTCGAAACCGCCGCGACGATGCCGGGGCGGTTTGGACAGGAGAGGCGCAGGACGTAGCGTTCGGTCACTTGCTCAGTTTGGGTTCAAGCCGCAGCACTTCGGCGAAGGCGAGGAAGATGTGGTAGAAGGTCGACGCCGGGGCGGCTTTGGCAATGGGGCGGCCTGACGCATCGAAGTGGTCGATCCACGATCCGCGCGGCGCCGGCGGGCCGAGATAGCGGTCGAGCAGCAGCCGGCAGGAGCCCGCGACAGCCGGAATGGGATCGCGGCCGGTGAGTTCGTAGAGCCCGAGCCAGCCCTTGATCCGCTCCGTGTTCGGCCAGGTGCGCGAACTCGCATCGCGCGCCGCACCGTCATCGCTCACGCTGTTGAACACGGCTTGGCTTTGCGGATCGACGCCGTGCAGCTCCGCGAACGCGACCAGGCTTTCGGCTTCTCGCGTGACGTTCTCACCACTCAGCTTCTGGTATTGCGCGAGGATCCACGCCCACTCGAACTGGTGGCCCGGCTCGACCGTACGCCCCGCTTCATCGGATTGCCGCGTCCAATCCTCATCGAAGCGCTCGCCCAGGGTGCGGCCATCGAACAAATGCGTGCGGAACAGCGCCACGATCTCGTGGCTGAAGCCCAGGAAGCGCTCATCCTGCGTCGCCTCAAAGCCGGCAAGACTAGCTTCGAACAGATGCATATGCGGGTTCTGCAGGCGCGGGCCTTCCGGCGGAAGCGCATTCCAGAAGCCTTCGCCGTGACGCATCTTCGTATCGATGAAATCGAGCACGCCGTGCGCGTGCTTCAGCGCCTCGGGATCGCGCGAGAGCTTGTAGCGCCAGATCATCGCATACAGCACGAAAGCTAGATCGTAGAGATCTTGCCGCCGATCGATCGGCTGGCCCTCGCGCGACAGCATCCGCGCCCAGCCGCCATCCGCCAGCTTCGCGTGCGAGATGAGATACTCGTAGCCGTAGCGCGAAAGCTCCGCGCCCTCTCCCCAGCCCAATAGCGCCGCGTGCGAGACCACGTAGGTTTGCCGGCACATGGCGCGGAGGCGCTTGAAGTCGACGTCCGTGGGCCGGCCATCGAGGCTCAGCTCTTCCCGGAAGCCGCCATGCTCACGGTCAACGCCCGCCGCCGCCCAAAAAGGCAGCGCGCCCTGGAACATCCAAGTCCGCAGTTCGGCGAACGGAATCTGGCTCATTTCGGTACGCACCGATAAGACACTAGCCGGTGCATCGTTCCGCAGGAACGGCGCGCGCGCCAGTAGGTTGGCCTTTGCCATGCAAGTCAGCGTCCGGAAACCCGATTAATGAAACACCGCATACTCCCCGCGATTATGTCCGGCGGCTCCGGCACGCGGCTTTGGCCAACCTCGACCGAGGCCAAGCCAAAGCAATTCCACGTGCTCGGCGGCAAGGGCTCTCTGATCGAGGAAACGGTGACGCGTGTGCGCGGCGAAGCTGGCGCGCTCTCGTTCGCGCCGCCGATGCTGCTGGCGAACGTCGCCCACGCGGAACTGATCGCCAACACGCTGGCGGGGATGAACGAGCAGCCTTCGGCCATCGTGCTGGAGCCCGCGCCACGCAACACCGCCGCAGTCGGCGCCATCGCCGCCGCAGTCGGCGCGGAGGTTGAGCCGAATGCACTCGTGCTGCTGCTGCCGGCGGACCACCAGATCAAGGATCGCGCGGCGTTCGTCGCCGCGATCGAACGCGCCACGCCGTTCGCGCGCGAGCGCATCGTCACATTCGGCATCAGTCCGGACCGGCCGGAAACCGGCTATGGCTACATCAAGCGCGGCGCGGAGCTTGGCGCCGGCGTCTATGCGATCGAGTCCTTCCGCGAAAAGCCGAACGCCGCCACGGCGCGCGAGTATTTGGAACATGGCGGCTATGCCTGGAACTCCGGCATGTTCCTGTTCAGCCCGCGCGTGATGCTGGCGGAGTTCGGTCGCAGCCCGGAGATTCGCGACGCCGCGCTTGAAGCGTTGAAGCTTGCGCGGCGCGCCGGCCCGGAAATCCGCCTCGACGCCGCGGCGTTCGCGAAAGTTCCATCAGCGCCGCTCGACATCGCCGTGATGGAAAAAACCAAACTCGGCGCGGTTGCGCCGTGCGACATCGGCTGGGCCGATCTGGGCTCGTGGGACGAAATCTGGCGGCTCGCGCCAAAGGATTCGGCGCAAAACGCCGTGCACGGCAAAGTCATAACGCTGGATGCCGAGGGCAATCTCATCCGCGCTGACGGCGTGAAAGTGTGCGTCGCGGGCGTGAGCGATCTGATCATCGTCGCCACAGGCGATTCCGTTCTCATTCTGCCACGCGACCGCGCACAAGACGTGAAGCGGCTGAAAGAACTGGCCGAGAAGCTCTAAAGCAGCGCTTTCGCGGATTCGGCGATCGCCTCAGCGGTGATACCAAAATGCGCGTAGGCGTCCTTGGCGGGCGCCGATGTGCCGAAGCCGCTCATGCCGATGAAATCGGCCAGCCCAAACATTTCGTACCAACCCTGAGACACAGCAGCTTCGACGCCGATGCGGATTTCATCGAGATCGCCGAGTAGTTCATCCTGGTAGTCGTCGTCCTGCGCGTCGAACAATTCGAAGCACGGCACTGAGATCACGCGCGTCGGCACCCCTTCGGCCTGCAGCAGCTCGCGCGCTTTCACGGCGAGCGACACTTCCGTGCCCGTCGCGAACAGCGCCACCTTCGATGCACCACCCTCCGCCGGCAGCAACTCGTAGGCGCCCCGCATGGAGAGATTCTCACTGGCGTCGGTGCGCAACGCTGGCACAGCCTGGCGTGAGAGCGCCAGCACGCTCGGCCCGTCTTCGTTGGCGAGCGCCGCTTGCCAGCACTCGGCTGCCTCCACCGCATCCGCAGGACGGAACACGGCGCAGTTCGGGATCGTGCGCAGCGCCGCGAGATGCTCGACCGGCTGGTGCGTCGGCCCGTCTTCGCCGAGGCCGATCGAGTCGTGCGTCATCACGTGAATCACGCGCGCGCCCATGAGCGCTGCGAGGCGGATCGCGGGGCGCGAATAATCCGAGAACGTGAGGAACGTGCCGCCGAACGGGATCACGCCGCCATGCAGCGCCATGCCGTTCATCGCGGCGGCCATGCCGTGCTCACGGATGCCGTAGCGCACGTAGCGGCCGGCGCGATCCTCCGGCGTGAAATCCTTCGCCGCCTTGGCGCGCGTAAGGTTGGAGCCGGTGAGGTCGGCGGAGCCGCCGAGCAATTCCGGGCACGCTTCCCACATCGCATCAATCGCTTGGCCAGAGGAAGCGCGCGTCGCCAGCGACGGCTTATCGGTCGCCATTTTCTCCGCGTGCAGCGCGAGCGCTTCGATCGCTGCGTCGACAGCGTCGTTTGAGAATGCGGCCTTGAAAGCCTTCTTGTGCGCGGACTTGTCGAGCTTCGCCTTCCAAGCTTCGCGCACGCCAGCGCCGCGGCCGCCGACCTTCTTCCAGGCCACGCGAACATCGTCCGGCACTTCAAACGGGCCGTAGTCCCAGCCGAGCTTGGCCTTGGTCGCCACGAGTTCGTCCGCGCCAAGCGGTTCGCCGTGGGCGTGTTGGGTGCCGGCTTTCCTCGGAGAGCCAAAGCCGATCGTCGTCTTGCAGGCGATCATCACCGGCTTGTCGGACTTGAGCGCCGCCGCATACGCCTTCTCGATGCTCGCGAAATCGTGGCCGTCGCAGGCGAGCACGTTCCAGCCGCCGGCTTCGAAGCGCTTGCTCTGATCGGTGATGTCCGAGAGCGCGATCGCGCCGTCGATCGAGATCGAATTGTCGTCCCAGATCACGATCAGCTTGTTGAGCTTCTGCCGACCAGCGAGCGCGATGGCCTCGTGGCTGATGCCTTCCATCAGGCAGCCGTCGCCGGCAATCACCCAAGTACGGTGATCAACGAGATCGTCGCCGAAACGCGCTGCGAGATGCGCTTCCGCCATCGCCATGCCGACGGCATTGGCGAGGCCCTGGCCGAGCGGGCCGGTGGTCGTCTCGATGCCGGAGGCGAGGAAATTTTCCGGGTGGCCTGCGGTCTTCGAGCCGAGCTGGCGGAAATTCTTGAGCTCATCGAGCGTCATGTCCGCATAGCCGGTGAGGTGCAGCAGCCCGTAGAGCAGCATCGAGCCGTGCCCGGCCGAAAGCACGAAGCGGTCGCGGTCCGGCCATTGCGGATCGGCGGGATCGAATTTGAGGAACTTGGCGAACAGCACCGTCGCTGCATCAGCCATGCCCATCGGCATGCCGGGGTGGCCGGATTTGGCCTTCTCCACCGCGTCCATCGCCAGCGCCCGGAGCGCGTTCGCCATGGTGCGGGCCTCGATTCCTTCGATCAGCTCGGCCATCGCCTTCCGCCCTTCTCTCACATTCTGCGGTGTCATGCCCCGATTCGAGTGCTTTGCTCGGGAGCCGGGGGCGGAGTATCAGCAGCCAACGCCCGCGCAAATGCGGCCTGGAGCCTTCTTATGCAGATTTTCATCGATAGCGCCGACGTCGCCGAGTTGAAGACCTTGGCCGAAACCGGGCTCATCGACGGCGTCACCACCAATCCGACGCTCGTCGCAAAGGCAGGCAGACCGTTTTTCGAGGCGCTGAAGGAAATTTGCGCGGCTGTGCAGGGCCC
>Ga0187894_10006175_pt1 | contig 11866 bp, 12 predicted proteins | sample GBC1701081metaG_FD_136650 | JGI IMG/M metagenome (GOLD analysis project Ga0187894, IMG submission 136650) | White microbial mat communities from a lava cave in the Kipuka Kanohina Cave System on the Island of Hawaii, USA - GBC170108-1 metaG ...
AGTTCGGGCACATCGACTTCGACGGCGGCGGTCGCGTGCTGATGGAATTCGCCGACACCGACTCCGACGAGCTGCGCGTCGGGCTGCCGGTGCGCATGGTCTACCGGGTGAAGGACTTCGACCGCAACCGCGGCTTCCGCCGCTATTTCTGGAAGGCGACGCCGGTGCGCGACGCGGCCGACGCCGCCGGCACGAAGGGGGACTGAATGGCGAGCGGCATTCGCGACAAGGTCGCCGTCCTCGGCATGGGCTGCTCGCGCTTCGGCGAGCGCTGGGACTGCGGCGCCGAGGAGCTGATGCTCGAGGCGTTCGGAGAGGCCCTCGCCGATGCCCGGATCGGCAGCCGGCAGATCGAGGCCGCCTGGCTCGGCGTGTGCCTCGAGGAAAACAACGTCGGCAAGACCGCCGGACCGCTCGCGCAGGCGCTGCGCCTGCCGCGCATCGCCGCGACGCGCGTCGAGAACGCCTGCGCCACCGGCACCGAGGCGCTGCGCGGGGCCGCCTACGCGGTGGCGGCGGGCGCCTACGACATCGTGCTCGCCCTGGGCGTCGAGAAGCTCAAGGACACCGGGTATGGAGGTCTGCCCGTGCGGACGCGCGGCGTCGCGAACGACCTCTGGCTGCCCAACGCGAGCGCGCCCGGCGCGTTCGCCCAGCTTGCCTCCGCCTACGCCGCAAAGCACGGCGTTGCGATGGCGGATCTGAAGCGCGCGATGGCGCACATCTCGGTGAAGAGCCACGCGAACGGCGCGCTCAATCCCAAAGCCCACCTGCGCAACCGCATCACCGAGGACGACGTCCTGAAGGCGGCCACGATCGCGGCGCCACTCGGGCTGTACGACTGCTGCGGCGTGAGCGACGGTGCGGCCTGCGCGATCCTCACCACGCCGGAGATTGCCCGTGCATTGCGGCCCGACGCCGAGATGGTCACGATCAAGGCGCTCGAGGTATCGGTCAGCAACGGCGAGGAGGCGGGATACAACCGCTGGGACGGCGCGCACATCGCCACGGCCCGCGAGGCCGGGGCACGCGCCTACGCAGCGGCCGGCGTGACCGACCCCCGCAAGGACATCCAGATCGCCGAAGTGCACGACTGCTTCTCGATCACCGAGGCGGTACTGATGGAGGACCTCGGCTTCAGCGCCCCCGGGCGCGTGATCGGCGATGTGCTCGACGGCGTGTTCGACCGCGGCGGCGCGCTGCCGGTGCAGGCGGACGGCGGCCTGAAGTGCTTCGGTCATCCGATCGGTGCGTCGGGACTGCGCATGGTCTACGAGGTCTATCTGCAGCTTCACGGCCGCGCCGGCGAGCGGCAACTCGAGCGAGCGGACCGCGGCCTCACCCAGAATCTCGGCGGCCACCCGCACCAGAACGTGTGCGCGGTGGCCATCCTCGGGCGCCAGGGCGCCTGAGGACTCGCTTCCGACGACCCGCTTCCTACAGGAGGAAACGCATCCATGCGAGGACTGAAAGACAAGACGGCGATCGTCACCGGCGCCGGCAGCGGCATCGGCCGGGCGATCGCGCTACGGCTCGGCGCCGAGGGCGTGATGGTCGGCGTGTTCGACATCAATCCGAGCGGCGCGGCCGAGACCGTAAGCGCGATCGAGACCGCCGGCGGAGCCGCGCTGGCGGTGAGCTGCGACATCACCGATTACGCGGCAGTCACCGCCGCGGTGGCGCGCTTCGAGGGCGAGGTCGGCCGCGGCACCGACATCCTGGTCAACAACGCCGGCTGGGACACGCCGATCCCGTTCCTGAAGACCGACGAGGCGTTCTGGAAGAAGGTCACCGCGATCAACTGGTTCGGCCCGCTGCACGTGACCCACGCGGTGGCGAAGGGCATGGCCGAGCGCAAAGGCGGCCGCATCGTCAACGTCGCCTCCGACGCCGGTCGCGTGGGCTCGTCGGGCGAGGTGGTGTACTCCGGGTGCAAGGGCGCCACGATCGCCTTCGCGAAGGCGCTGGCGCGCGAGGTCGCGCGGAGCAACGTCACGATCAACACCGTCTGCCCGGGCCCCACCGACACGCCGGCGATGGACGCCTTCGTCGGCACCGGTGAACAGGGCCAGAAGATCCGCGACGCGATGGTGCGCGGCGTGCCGCTCGGCCGCATCGGCGTGCCCGACGACTATCCCGGCCTCGTCGCCTTCCTCGCGAGTGACGATGCCGCCTTCATCACCGGCCAGACGATCAGCGTCTCGGGCGGCCTCACCATGCACGGCTAAGGAGCCCATGCCATGAGCAAGACCTACAAGGACGTCCTGTACGAGGTGCGCGACGGCGTGGTGCGGGTCACGATTAACCGGCCCGAGGTCTACAACGCCTTTCGCAACCAGACGCTCGAGGAGTTGATCGACGCGCTGCACCGCGCCGACGAGGAGAAGAGCGCCAACGTGATGGTGCTCACTGGCGCCGGCGACAAGGCATTTTGCACCGGCGGTGACCAGAAGGTGCACCTCAGCGAGGACGGGCTGTACGGGCCGCGCGGCACCGTGGGCATGCCGATCGAGGAAATGCAGACCGCCCTCCGCGACCTGCGCAAGGTCTCGATCGCGCGGGTGCAGGGCTTCGCGATCGGCGGCGGCAACGTCTTCGCCACGATCTGCGATCTGACCATCGCGAGCGAGAAGGCAGTGTTCGGCCAGGTCGGCCCGAAGGTCGGCTCGGTCGACCCGGGGTGGGGGACCGCCTATCTCGCGCGCATCGTCGGCGAGAAGAAGGCGCGCGAGATCTGGTTCCTGTGCCGCCGTTATACCGCGGCGGAAGCCGCCGCGATGGGGCTCGTCAACAAGGTCGTGCCGCACGGCGAGCTCGACGCCGAGGTCGACCAGTGGTGCAAGGAGATCAACGAGATGAGCCCGACCGCGCTCGCGATCGCCAAGCGCTCGTTCAACGCCGACAGCGAGAACATCCGTGGCATCGGTTTCCTCGGCATCCAGACCGTCAAGCACTACTACCAGACCGAGGAGTCGAAGGAAGGCGTGCGCGCCTTCAACGAAAAGCGCAAGCCCGACTTCAAGAAGTTCGCGGGCTGACGCCGCCGGCGGGCAAAGGAGCACCTCGCCTTGGACGACCTCATCCGCACAACGCTCGGATCCGATGGTGTGCTCGTCGCCGCCATCGACATGCCGGGCCGGACGATGAACGTCTTCTCGTCCGACCTGATGGAGGCGCTCGAAGCGCTCATGGACCGGGTGGACACCGACCCGGCCGTACGGAGCGTGGTCGTCACCTCCGGCAAGCCGAGCTTCCTCGCTGGTGCAGACCTCGCCATGGTCCGCGGCTACTGCGATGCCGCGCGTCACTCGAGTCACGACCGGATGTTCGAGTCATGCGGGCGCCTGGGCCGCGAGTTCGTGCGGCTCGAAGCCTCGGCGAAGCCGTGGGTCGCCGCGGTGAACGGGCTCGCGCTCGGCGGGGGGCTGGAGCTCGCGCTCGCCTGCCAGGCGCGCCTCGTGGCCGACGACCCGCGCATCCAGCTCGGCGTGCCGGAGGTGCGCTGGGGGTTATTGCCCGGCGCCGGTGGCACGCAGCGGCTGCCGCGGCTCGCCGGCTTCGAGCCGGCCATGGAGCTGCTGCTGAGCGGCCGCTCGATCGCGCCGGCCGATGCCGTGCGGCTCGGCATCTTCGCGCGCGCCGTCCCGGCTGCACGGCTGCTCGATGACGCCAAGGCTCTGGCGCAGGCACTTCACGGCCAACCGTACGACGCGCACGCCAAGTTCGCAAAGTTGGACCAACAGGACGTGCCGGCGCACAGCGAGGAAGAGGCGCGGGCCATCGCCGCGCGGCATGGTGTCGGCGCCGAGGACTTCGATCTCTATCCCGCGTATAGCGCCATCGTCGACAGCGTCCTCGAGGGCGCGCGGCTGCCGCTCGCGAAGGCGACGGCAATCGAGATGAACCAGTTCCTGCGGCTCATGTTCAACCCGGTCGCGGGGCGCATGGTGCGGACGCTCTTCCTCGAGCGGCTGCGCGCCGAACGGGAGCTGGCGGCGCCGGCGGGCGTCGGCATCGAGCGCGTGGCCGTCGGCCGGATCAGCGAGGCGCGGCGTGCCTGGGCCGAAGTACTGGCCGGGATCAAGCTGCCACAGGCCACCGATGATTCGCTGCCGGTCGACACGTTGGAGCTCATCGACCAGCAGGGCACTCGCCATCGCGCGGCGCTCCGCGTGCTAGACGAAGCCCCGGCCGCCGCCGGCGCGCTGCTCGCGGTGCTCGCTCCCGTCGGTCCGTACGGGCGCGTCCTCGAAGTCGTGCGCGCCGACGATGCCACCGGTGCCGCGCTTGCGGCGCTCGCTGCCCGCCTGCGCGCCCTGCCCTGGCGCACGCCGGGGCCGACGAGCGTGCTGCAGCGGCTGCGCGATCAGCCGCTCGGCGAGCAGGCGCGCATCGCGCGGGAATGCTCCGCGCAGCCGGGTGCCGGCGACCCGGCGTTCCTCGACGTCGCGGCCTGCCTCGCCGGGGTGACGCCGGCGTGGACCGGCGGACCGCTGAGCTGGCTCGCGGACCAGGCGAAGTGATCGACCGCAGCCGCATCGGCTACGCGACCGAGCCGACGACCGTCCGGGTCGACGGCTGGCGCGTCAAGCTCTTCTGCCAGGCGATCGGCGAGATCGACGAGATGCACTGGAACCCGGCCGCGGCGCGCGCCGCCGGTCATCCGGCATGCCCGCTGCCGCCGACCTTCCTGAAGGCGCTCGAGGGAGAGCATCTGAGCACCGCGGAGTTGCTGAAGGTCCTCGACGTGCCGCTGCGCGGCGTGCTGCACGCCGAGCAGTCCTTCGAATATCTTGCGCCGGTACACGCGGGCGAGGAGGTCGAGATTGGCCGCACCGTTACCGACATCTACGACAAGAAGGACGGCGCGCTCACCTTCGTCGTCGTCGACACGCGCTACAGCGTGGGCTCGCAGCCGGCCGCGCGCAGCCGGCAGACGATCGTCGTCCGCAACCGGCTGCCCGCGGCATGACCGCCGAACAGGAGTTCCCGCGGCGGCTGGAGCTCGAGTGCGGGCCGGTGACCGCGGTCGACCTCGCGCTCTTCGCCGCGGCCTCGGGCGATCACAACCCGTTGCATCTCGACGTCGACGCGGCGCGCGCCGCCGGGTTCGATCGGCCGATCGTGCACGGCATGTTGACGATGGCGTATGCCGCGCGCCTGTTCACCGAGGCGCTCGGCGCCGGCAGCGTGCGCGCGCTGGAAACGCGGTTCACCGGCGCCGCCAGGCTCGGCGAGACGGTGCGGCTCACCGCCGACCTCGCGAAGGTGGAAGGCGGCGTCGGCCATTACACGCTCGGAGCGCGGACGGCGGGCGGGACCGAGCTCGCTACCGGCACTGCGCGGGTAGCGAGAGGTCTCCGCGGATGAAAGCCGTCCTCGTCACTGAGTGGATGCCGTTCGAGGGTCTGCAGCTGCAGGAGGTGCCGACGCCGCAGCTCGCCGCGCGGCAGGTCCGCATCCGGATCAAAGCTGCCGGCATCAGCTTCGCGACCAGCCTCGTCGTCCAGGGGAAGTACCAGCGGCGGCCCCCGTTGCCTTTCGTGCCCGGGACCGAGGTCGCCGGCGTGGTGAGCGAGGTGGGGCCCGAGACTGCGCGCTACAAGGTGGGCGACCGCGTGTGCGCGGTGCTCGACTGGGGCGGCCTCGCGGAAGAGGCCTGCGCCTTCGAGGTCAACGTGTTCGGACAGCCGCCGACCCTCGATTTCCCGCGTGCGATCACGTTCACCAATTCCTACGCGACCTCGGCCGCGGCGCTCACCTGGCCGCATCTCCTGAACGTGCGCGCGGGCGAGACCCTGCTGGTGCACGGCGCGGCCGGCGGCGTCGGCCTCGCGGCGGTCGAGATCGGCAAGATCCTCGGCGCGACCGTGATCGCGACGGCGGGATCGGCAGAGAAGCTCGCGGTCGTGCGCCAGCACGGCGCGGACCACGCGATCGACTACCGCGAGCGGGATTTCCGGGAAGCGGTGCTCGATCTCACCCGCGGCCGCGGCGTGGATGCGGTCTACGACCCGGTCGGCGGAGACGTTTTCCTGCGCTCGTTGCGCTGCATGGCGCCGGAGGCGCGCATTATGCCGGTCGGCTTTGCCGGCGGGGAGGTGCCGCAGATTCCCGCCAACCTGCTGCTGGTGAAGAACCTCACCGTGTGCGGGCTCAACCTCGGGCTGTATTACGGCTGGAGCCCGCAGGACATGCGCTACGAGTACGAGGCACGCATGCGCGCGAACATGGAGCAGCTGTTCGCCTGGTTCACGGCCGGCAGGATCGATCCGCTGGTCGCCAGGACCTATCCCCTGCACGAGTTCCAGGCCGCGATGGCCGACGTCCTCGGCCGGCGCGCGATCGGTCGCATCGCGATCGTGAACGACGGCTGAGCCCTGATCGCGATCTTCCCTCGCGCGCTCACCGGTCGGCGATGCGGATCAGCCGCTTGCCGAGGTTCTCGCCACGATACAGCCCGGCGATCGCGTCCGGCGCGCGTTCGATGCCTTCGAGTACCTCTTCCACGTATTGCAGCTTGCCTTCGCGGAGCCACTGTGCGAGGTCCGCGCGCGCCGTCGCATAGTACTGAGGGTGGTCGAGGATCACGAAGCCCTGCATGCGCGCGCGCTTGACGAGGAGCTGACGCTCGACGCGCGGGCCGTGGGGCGGCGGGCTCCAGTTCGCCACCGATGCGGTACCGCAGACGACGACGCGCGCGCCGACGTTGAGGTGCTCCATTACCGCGTCGCTGATGGTCCCGGCGGTGTTGTCAAAGTAGACGTCCACCCCGCGCCCGCAGGCTTCGGCCAGCCGTTCCCCGAAGTCGGGCGCCTTGTAGTCCACGGCGGCATCGAACCGGAAGCGGTCCAGGCAGAGCGCGCGCTTCACCGCGCCGCCGGTGATGCCCACGGTGCGACAGCCCTTCAGCCGGGCGATCTGCCCCACACAGGACCCGACCGCGCCGGCGGCGGTGGAGACGACCACCGTCTCGCCGGACTTCGGCTGGCCGACCTGGAGCAGGCCGTAGTGCGCGGTCACGCCGTTGAGGCCGAGCACGCCGAGCGCGGTGGAAAGCGGCAGGTCGGTCTCCTCGATGCGGCGCTGGATCGCGCTGCCCTCGACTACCGCGTAGTCCTGCCAGCCGAAGAGCCCGGTGACCGGCGTGCCGACCGGCCAGGCCGGGTCAGCGGACGCAACGATGTGGCCGGCCGCGAACGCGCGCATCACCGCGCCGATCGCCACCGGCTCCGAGTAGTTGGCCGCCGCGTTGACCCAGCCGCGCATCGCCGGCTCGACCGAGAGCCAGGCGTTGCGCACCAGCACCTGGCCCGGGCCGGGCGCCGGTACCGGGGTCTCGACGATCCGGAAGTGCTCGGCCTGCGGGATGCCCCCCGGACGGCTCGCGAGGAGGACCTGGCGGTTCACGGCTGCACTCATCGGGACGCCTCCATGTCGTTGCCGGCTTGCAATATGCTCAACTATGGTATAGTACACATGTGTATGATGTGCATCTATACACTAACGCGCGGGTAGCTCAATAGGGGGACGCAGATGGCCGGCCGCTGGTTCGAGGAGTTCGCCGTCGGGCAGGCGTTCGACCACGAGATCCGCCGCACGGTGACGGAAGGCGACAACGTGTGGTTCAGCAACGCCACCTGCAACCCGGCGGCGATCCACATCGACGCCGAGTACTGCAAGACCACCGAGTTCGGCCGCCCGCTCGTGAACAGCATCTTCACGCTCGGGCTCGTGATCGGGCTGTCGGTGCAGGACACGACGCTCGGCACCACGGTCGCCAACCTCGGCATGACCGAGACCCGCTTCCCCAACCCGGTATTCGCCGGCGACACGATCCGTTCGCGCACCACCGTCAAGGAGATCCGACCGAGCAAGTCCCGTCCGAACGCCGGCATCGTGACCTTTTTGCACCAGGGCTTCAACCAGCGCGGCGAGGAGGTGTGCACGTGCCTCCGCCAGGCGCTGATGCTGCGGAAGCCGGCATGAAGCTCCGGTCGATGCTCTTCGTGCCGGCGGACAGCGAGCGCAAGCTCGCAAGATCCACCGGGAGCCCGGCCGACGTGCTGATCCTGGACCTCGAAGACGCGGTCGCCGAGGCGCGCAAGGCCGTTGCGCGCGGCATGGCGGCCGAGTTCATCACCGCGCAGGCCGCGCAGCTCGCGTCGCGGCTCTTCGTTCGCATCAATCCGCTCGACACCGCCCTGGCGATGGGCGACCTCGCCGCCGTCGTGGTACCGGGGCTGGCGGGCATCCTGCTGCCTAAGACCCATGGCGCCTTCGACATCGTGCGCCTCGCCCACTGTCTCGACGCGCTGGAGGCGCGCGCCGGCATCGCGCCGGGTACGGTCCGCATCGTGCCGGTGGCCACCGAGACGGCGCAGGCGATCCTCAACATGCAGAGCTTCGCCGGCCCGGTGCCGCGACTGGCCGGCGTGACCTGGGGCGCCGAGGACCTGTCGGCTGCGATCGGCGCGGTCTCCAACCGCGAGGAGGACGGCAGCTGGTCGCCGCTGTACACGCTTGCCGGTTCGCTGTGCCTGTGCGCCGCCGCGGCCGCCGGCGTGCCGGCGATCGATACGCTGCACGCTGACTTCCACGATGCCCCCGGCCTGGCCGCTGCCTGCCGGGCCTCGCGCCGGCGCGGTTTTCGCGGGCGCATCGCGATCCACCCCGACCAGGTGGCCACCATCAACGAGGCGTACTCGCCGACCGAGGCCGAGCTTGCCCACGCACGGCGCATCGTCGATGCCTTCGCCGCCCAGCCCGAGGCCGGCACGCTCAGCATCGACGGCGTGATGGTCGACAAGCCTCACCTGACCCAGGCCGTGCGAACCCTGGGTCTGGCCGGCTGAGCCGCCGCGAGAGCACGCCGCGGAGAGAAGCCATGGACTTTTCGATCAGCGAAGACCAGCGCGCGATCCGCGACGGCGTGAGCGCCGTCGTGCGCTCGTTCGACGACGAGTACTGGCTCGCCCGCGACGACGACGGCGCGTTCCCGCGCGAGTTCCACCGCGCGATGGCCGACGCAGGGTGGCTTGGTATCACGATGCCCCAGGAGTACGGCGGCGCCGGCCTCGGCGTGACCGAGGCGGTGATCATGCTGCACGAGGTGGCGAGCCACGGCGGCGGCATGGCGGCCGCTTCCACCGTGCACATCAACCTGTTCGGCCCCCACCCGATCGTGGTGTTCGGCACGCCCGAGCAGCGGAGCCGCTGGCTGCCGCGCTTAGTGGAAGGCAAGGACCAGTGCTGCTTCGGCTTCACCGAGCCGGACGCCGGTCTCAACACCACGGCGATCAAGACCTTCGCGCAGAAAGTGCCCGGCGGCTACCTGGTGCACGGCCAGAAGGTGTGGACCTCGACCGCGCAGGTGGCCAGCAAGATCATGCTGCTGACGCGCACGACCAAGCTCGAGGACTGTGCGCGCCCGACCGATGGCATCACCATCTTCTACACCGACCTCGACCGCAGCAAGATCGCCGTGCACCGCATCCCGAAGATGGGACGCAAGGCGGTGGACTCGAACTCGATCTTCATCGACGGCCTCTTCATCCCCGAGGGCGACCGCGTCGGCGAGGAAGGCAAGGGCTTTTCCTACATCCTGCACAGCCTGAACCCCGAGCGGCTGCTCGTCTCCGCGGAGGCGATCGCGATCGGCCAGGACGCGCTGCGCCGCGCCGCCAAGTACGCCCGCGAGCGCGTGGTGTTCGACCGCCCGATCGGCCAGAACCAGGGCATCCAGCATCCGCTCGCCGAGTGCTGGATGTCGCTCGAGGCCGCCTGGGCGATGGCGATGAAGGGTGCGTGGCTGTATGACCAGCACCAGCCGTGCGGCGCCGAGGCGAACGCCGCCAAGTTCCTCGGCGCGCGCGCCGGCTACGACGCCTGCCTGCAGGCGGTGCTGACGCACGGCGGCTTCGGCTATGCCAAGGAGTACCACGTCGAGCGCCTGCTGCGCGAAGTAACGGTGACTCGCATCGCGCCGGTGACCGAACAGCTCATCCTGTCGTTCATCGCCGAGAAGGTGCTGGACCTGCCCAAGTCGTACTGAGAGCTTTAGGAGCGCGAAGGTGATCAAGAGAGAGCTGTTCGACGCCGAACACGAGGCCTTCCGCGACACGGTGCGCAAGTTCATCGCGAAGGAGATCGCGCCGTACCATGCCCAGTGGGAGGTGGACGGCATCGTGCCGCGCGAGCTGTGGCGCAAGGCCGGCGCCGCGGGCATGTTGTGCTGCACGATGCCCGAGGAATACGGCGGGATCGGCGCCGACTACCTGTTCGACGTGGTCGTATTCGAGGAGATGGCGCGCTCGGGCTTCACCGGGCCCGGCTTCCTGATCCACTGCGACCTGGTGGCGACGTACATCAAGTCCTTCGGCACCGAGGCGCAGAAGAGAGAGTGGCTGCCGAGAATGGTTTCGGGCGAGGCAATCGGCTCGCTCGGGATGACCGAGCCGCATGCCGGCTCCGACCTGAAGGCCATTCGCACGAAGGCAGTGCGCGACGGCGACGATTACCTCATATCGGGCCAGAAGGTCTTCATCTCGAACGGGCAGCTGTGCGACGTGATCGTGCTCGCCACCAAGACCGACAGCTCGGCCGGCGCCAAGGGCGTGACGCTGTTCCTCGTCGACACTCGCCTGCCGGGATTCCGCCGCGGCAAGAACCTGCACAAGCTCGGCATGAAGGCGCAGGACACCTCGGAGCTGTTCTTCGACGAGGTGCGCGTGCCGGCCGCGGCGATGCTCGGCGAGGAAGGCCGGGGCTTCGAGCTGATGATGACCAAGCTCGCGCAGGAGCGCCTCGCGCAGGCGATCCGATCGGCCACGGTGGCCGAGACGGTGATCGACTGGACGGTCGAGTACACCGCCAATCGCAAGGCCTTCGGCAAGACGATCGGCGACTTCCAGAACACCCAGTTCAAGCTCGCGGAGCTGAAGACCGAGGCCGTGGTGGGTCGCCAGTTCACCGACAAGTGCATCGAGACCTTCATGAGAGGCGAGCTCGACGCAGTGGACGCGGCGATGGCCAAGATGTGGCTGAGCAACCTGCACTGCAAGGTGGTCGACGAATGCCTGCAGCTCTTCGGCGGCTGGGGCTACATGTGGGAGTACCCGATCGCCCGGGCGTACGCCGACGCGCGCGTCGTCAAGATCGCCGGCGGGTCGATCGAGGTGATGAAGCACATCATCGGCCGCCAGCTGTTCGCCGATTACCGGCCGCGGAAGGACGTGGTCACGGCGGTCGCCGGCATCAACCCCGCGTAGGCGAAGCGCCGTGTCCCCTTCGACCTTCCGCGCCGACGTGCTGGCGGGCAAGCGCATCCTCGTCACCGGTGGCGGCACCGGGCTCGGCAAGGAGCTCGCCCGGCACTTCGTCGCGCACGGCGCCGCGGTGCACATCTGCGGGCGGCGCGAAGCGGTGCTGCGCCAAGCCGTGGCCGAACTGCAGCCAGCCGCGCAACATGGCGGGACCATCGACTATCAGGTCTGCGACGTGCGCGAGGCGGAGCAGATCGAGGCCATGGTCGAGCGCATCTGGGCCGGCGGGCCGCTGACCGGGCTTGTCAACAACGCCGCGGCGAATTTCATCTCGCCGTCGGTCGATATCAGCCCGCGCGGCTTCGCCGCCGTGCGCTCTACCGTCATGGATGGCGCGCTCTACACGACGCTCGCCTGCGGCCGCCGCTGGATCGCGCAGGGCCTGCCCGGCTCGGTGGTCAGCATGCTCGTCACCTGGGTCTGGACCGGGTCGGCCTACGTGCTGCCGTCGGTGATGGCCAAGACCGCGGTCCACGCGATGACGATGTCGCTCGCCGTGGAATGGGGTCGGCACAACATCCGGGTCAACGCGGTGGCGCCGG
>Ga0187894_10006176_pt1 | contig 11863 bp, 6 predicted proteins | sample GBC1701081metaG_FD_136650 | JGI IMG/M metagenome (GOLD analysis project Ga0187894, IMG submission 136650) | White microbial mat communities from a lava cave in the Kipuka Kanohina Cave System on the Island of Hawaii, USA - GBC170108-1 metaG ...
CCAAGCGATAGCACTTACCCGACACATCACTCTCGGCCGCTTCGGATTTCAAGACTTCCGATCCCGTAAATTCACACCTTACAAACTGATCAGGCTCCGCCTTTTTCCCACTCAACTCAGATCGCTTCAGAAGGGAGGTTTGAACTGGACGACCCGTGACATCTGACAGTTCGGCTTCATCTTGAAGGAGAAGCTTGCCAGTCAAGTTACAAACCACAGTGTACTCAGGGAGCGCGGGTCGAGCAGTCAGATCGGAATGGGTGAGTAGATGTTTTTGGACGATGGACCGTGAGATTTGACAGTGATCGAGACAGTTAACAGGGACACTCTTGCCCGACTGAGTGCACTGACCCATTTCGGGTGGATCCAAGGTCGAATTAGTTAATGGTTCGACGCTAATAGTGTTTTCATATACCTTGCTGTCTAGCGTATATGATTGGGTGATTTCTAACTGACGGTTCAGTCTGCCTTCAATGGCGACCAATGTCATTTCAAGACGTGGAGTGAACTCCTCTTCCAGCTTCTTTCTTTTCCGCTCATCCTCGCCTGCGGCTTGAACCTCTTGTGCTCGTCGTTCTAAATAGAATCGGCAAAATTCGGCAATTGCTTCATCCCGCTTTGCCGTGAGTACGAGCTCCTCTGAATCAATACCTGCGCTAGCCGCGTCCTGAATCGTATGTGGTAATGGCTCCAGCCCTTTACGCCTATTATGCTGCGTAGCATGTTGGCCTCGGAAGCAAAACACTTCGACAAGCCTCTCGTAACTATCATGTGCAACAGTGGCGCGTACACGGAGGATAGCTTTCCCAGCAAAGCAGCGGCTGATCTTCTTGATCTCTGCTTTTTTGGGTATTCCTCCAAAACTGAGCACCCATCTTCGTGCGATTTCCAGAGCTTCGTTAGTCGGATCTATATCTAAATCCTCGACGTCGTATATACCCGTAGCAATCACGCGGCCTGTTAATCGCGAGAAGGCCGGTGTTCCTGGCGCGTAGTAAGTGCTCTTTGCTAAAGAATCGGCTTCAGAGAAACGGATTTGTTCACGTCCTCCGTTTTCTTGAATCAAGTACATTTCCGGCTGTAGCTGTGTAACGCGTGCACCCAACATCTTAAAAGCCCCGAGCGTGAATTCCATCGGTTTCATAGATCGAATGGTCTCGGGCAGCGTTGGTACGCGAGGACCTACATATTCGTATCCGTCCATCCCTCCCAACAAAGCATTTATTTCTGCTTCTTCACGTTCCAACTCGCTTCTCGCTCGGCCTATACTCTCTTCGGCTTGAATAGTCGCGGCGCTTATGTCTTTGCCGGCTAAGGCCGCAACCACCAGTCGACGAATCTGCTCCTCAAAGCCAACTTCGTCTCCTCCCATTCCAGCGGCGTCAAGTAGTGCGTCGATATCGCCAATTGCATGCGAAGCCATTTGAAGCTTCTCCATCAAACGTCCAACAATGTACTCCTCAAAGGTGCCGCGCAAGGTGATATTGAAAATCGCGACGCTAGCATAATCGGAAGCTAACCGTTGGACTCGTCCGATACGTTGCTCCACAATCATTGGGTTCCAAGGCAGGTCGTAGTTTACGAGGACGTTGGCCACTTGCAGGTTGACACCTTCAGAACCTGCTTCAGTAGAAACAATGACGTGAAACTCAGGTGGGCTTTTTCGAAACGCCTCAAGCGTTTTCTGGTTTCGTGGACCTGATGCACCGTTTATGATTCCAACCTTAAGCCCGTGCCTCTCCAAAAACGCTTGAATAGTAGTTTGCGTTTCTATTCGTGTGGTAAAGACAACCAAGCGCCATCGTTCCGGATTTTCACGTTTCAACCGCGTTATGAGAGCGCCAAGTCCTTCAAGCTTTGCGCTAGTTGTCATCCGACTCACTATAAGTCGCACTGTCGTTGCTAAGTCGGAAGGCACGGTCCCTCTTCTTGCCATGTTGTTGAGTTGCACCATCAGTGCCTCAGGACTGCTAACCAACGCTTGTAAAATCGAAATTTGGGCCAGTGCATTCAGCTGCTGAATGGGTTCAGCGATCGCTTCGATGAGTTGGAGTTCCTGAGGAGTGGGGTTGACTGATGCATCTGCACGACCCGTTCGGGGAAATACAGTTTCGCGTCGCCACGTCTAACTCTAGACATGTATCCGTAAACAATAGATCGAAACTCATCGCGTGCTTCCGCCTTAAGCTGCCGCGCTTGATCGCGACTATCTGCAATGAACTTGCGCGCGAACATCCCCTCACTTCCAAACGGGTTCTTGTGTCCTCGAGCGACTGTGAGTAACTCAACAAGTGAATACAAGTCCCAGAGGCGATTATGTATGGGAGTAGCAGTCAACATAAGCACGAAACGAAATCTGCGTTCTTCGAGAGCTTTACGGAAGCGCAACGCCACCTGCGGAGGTTCGTCAACTCCATATAAGTTTCGCAGCTTGTGAGCCTCATCGAGCACAAGCATTTGGAAGCGATCTTGAGGTAGCGAATCGAGGTGTGAGCGTGCCGAGTGATAGGTTGTTATGACTGCGCCGTTCTCCTGTTCTGCCGCCAGTAATTCTTTTCCGGTTGCGATTTTAGAGTCGATATTGAATTTCTCTTTAAGCTCCTCCTGCCACTGTGGTCCCAATAGTTTCGGACAAACAATGAGAATGCTGTTTAGACGCGAACGCGACATGAGCTCGCTGATGATGAGTCCGGCGCTGATAGTCTTTCCTAGACCGACATCGTCAGCTAATAACGTAACTGGTAATCGCCGGCAGAAAGTTATTAGATTGGTAACTTGATGATGGTAAGGAGTAAGACGGTCATGCCAACGTGATTCCGACTTAATGTCGTCACGGTTCTCAATGACTATTGGATCAGTAAGGTTCCATTCCAGACCGGCCCGATAGAGGCGATATTCTTCAGTTGATGTTTTCCGGCGCAGTATTTTTGTTTGAAAGTGTGAGGCTGCAATCCAAGTTTGTTCCATTGCAGCGACTGGAAGTTCGCGGATCGCATCAAGAAGTACCCTCGTAGCCCGGCAATCATCTTCGTTATAGTCCAGTATGCGCTTACGAACCTCAGGATTGTTGGTTTTGATCCAACGATCAAACCACTCGATTGAAGCAGCGCCCGAAGGATGACTGTCTCTCCATTTGAAACCAAGATATTGGGCCAGCGTCTTGATTGAAAAGTCCCGAGTTGGCCACTCAGTAACTTTCATGACGACGTCGAAATAAAGATCAATCGAACGAGTTGGCTCGAACAGTTCGTCAAGGTCGCTCTCAGTGCAAACGTCCGGATATTTTTTGCAGAGTCTTTTGTAAATTGTGCGTTCGTATTTTGAGTAGTAGAAGATAATGCAGGGCTGACTAGTCTTTATGTAGTGAAGGGCTTCGGTGAAGGCGCGTTTCTCCTCTTCCGATGAAACCGCTTCTGCGAAAAAGAAAACGTAACGCTCGGAATCGCTGCTGCCGGTACGCCGTTCGACGAATCCGTGCAAATAACAAAAATCCTGCATCGGGTCTACTTCGATATCAAAGAATAATTCCGTAGTTGCAGTTGGTAATCCTAAAGGTTCGCGAAGATATGGCTTTGGTTCATCAGCGCTAAGTAACTTCGCCCGTTCGTGGAATTTTTCCAAGGTTTGGGCGCCAATACCCGGAAAGACGGATTTGCGCTGTTCAACGAAGTCATCTAACTTGATTTGTGAGAGTTGGCGAATGGACGGTATCCGTTCCATCATTACGTCGCGCTTTGAGCGGCCCAATTCCGGAATCAGCGTGAGATCGTTGGCCTTCTCTAAGGTCTTCAGGCAGCTCGAGTACCAAACGCAATTCTTGCAGGTCATAGCGCTGTACGCCGGAAGTGTGTGTGCCGTTTTACCGACAATCTTGCGCGCCTCGCTCAGACATTCCTCGTAATCATCCCACAGTCGCCGAGATTTTTTGGTGCCTCTGACCTCCATCAGGTCATATGTAACTTCTTCATCATTGATGTCCCGTATAAAAGGTGTTCGACCCGCGGAGTGGCCGAGGCGCTCTAGGATGTCTGTGTACAATGCGAGTTGCACTGCATAGTGTCTTTTTGGTTTGCGGTCATCCTCTTCGGTAGCATGTTGTTCGGCCATGCCCGACTTGATATCACCAGCCAAGTAGCCACTCCCGTTCTTCCGCAACAAATCGGGCTCTCCTACCAAGCCGTTCGAGCTGATTCGCCCTTTGTAAATGAGCGACTCGCCACGAGACATGGCCTCCCGAGTGAGTCGTTCCCTCTCTAGAAGCTCGTAGCCGGAAAGATCTAGAACTGGCTCTCCGATTTTTTCAATAACCCTTCTTTCGTGTGTTGCACCACGCTGCCAAAGCAGCTCTACAAATGGACTGACCGCTTCGCGCGCGCTCGGGTCGCCAAATAGATCCATGGTGACTCGGTGAGGACAAAGAACAAGGTTGTAGAGCATTGATGCTGTGATCGGGATCGACGGTAGGCCATGAACTGGCGGTGGAGAGACAGTCATTTTGAATTTGGACCTGAGAATCGGCTCGTCGATCGTGGTTTAGAAGAAAGCGTGGGAGCGAGCCGAAGTTACGAGATCCAAATAGTAAGGCGTCAAACCGAACAAGGCAATCCTTTTGCGGCTTCCGTAAAATTAATTTTGTGCGTCGGATGCTGTCTAGTCCTACAGGAGTAGAACCTTAAGCCTTCTGTTGAATCTCCGAGAGCTGAATAGCACGGCAGACGCCACCGCACCGGATCGAACGTTTAAAAATGTAATAAGGAACAGTCGAGTCAAAACACTACAGTTGGATCGTGCTAACATACTTGAAGGCGCCGGGGGAGAAAATGATTCACTTACAGAACCACGTGTCTATCCTTCAAAAGTAGTTTTAGTCCCAAAAGCCTCAATCGGACGGTCATCTGATAACAGAAGATTCCGTTTTCCCAACTACAGCGCCTGGCGGCGCTCCCAAACGGAATCGCTGTTATCAAGACGCCCGCTATTTTTATCAATTCTCCCCCTTGCGCCCGCTTCGCTCGCGCGCTCGGCGCACCTCGCACCGCTCACTTTGCTACGCCCCCGCTGGGGGCTGGCGCTGTTTTGGTTACTCCTCTGTTTCGCGGGTCTATGGACCAGCTAGTTCTGCGTTGCGCGGTTTGTGTGAACCATACCTCCGTGGAGGTCTTTTGAGTTGTAGTGGAAACCGTTCTAAGTAGTTGAACCGCATAGCCGTCAACGCACTGTAACCCATGCAAGTGAGGATAGCGCCACGACGATCCGAACGTTGCACATACACATCCGCAGCCGTATTTCGCAATTCAGAAGCTGTCACTACTCCGCCTAACACCTTAAGCGCAACCCTTCGCACAACATCGGCCACGTAGAGCTTAGTCACCGGTTTGTTGCAGCGCGCGTTTCTCCGTGCGACCAAGAAGTGCTGTTGATGTTCAACCTTAACCAATGAGGCGCGCTTCTCATAATAGCGTTCCAGAATTGGCCTAAGCCAGGGTAACGCTTTCGGATGAAACTTAATCTTTGTGTCTTTACGTAGGGCTGAGCGCTTGCCCCGTGTTACTTGGCGCACCGGCAAGTCGAGGTAGTCGAACTGCTTTGCGTGGCTTGCGGTTGCGGGCATGTGAAGATCATCTTTTGCTACTGGGGGAATTCTAAGATTTCGCAATTCCCAGCTCGTGAGAAGGTGAAAGATAATAAAATACAGGATTATCGCCTCTTCCGGCTCAGCGTCAGGTGCAACAATGTCAGCGCACAGCTTCTCAACAACTGAATTATCGTATCGCCTAATCGCTTCTGCGATCTCAATCATTTCACCGCGCTCGTCACGTATTGTAAACGCTTTCCGCCCTCCGCAAATGATGGTCGCGAATGGATTGGACGTTACTTGCTCATGAAGCTCGGCCCAGTCAAAGAACACCCGAAGATGTGAGATGGTATGACCGAGTGTTCCACGCGCGAGCCGCCGAATTCTGATATACGAGTTAATACCGCAGCATTCAGTGTTTGCGCACTTCTTGATTGATCCCGCAGATTCGACAGGTATGCGCTTATGGCAATCTTTGCACTCCAATTGCCACAACATCGTCTGTTGATACTTCGCGATCAGCGATGGCCCAATCTGAGCGAGCGAATCTATATTATGCGTTACGCAAAAGTTTAGAAATCGGGTAACCGCATTAATTCTCTCAAGCATCGTCTCAGGAGCAATAGTCAGTGCGCCTTGAGCCTCCTCAACGTTAGGCTTAACCATTCCATTTAAGAGCCACTGCTGAAAACGGGAAACTTGAGTTAGAAAGACTGCGGGTGAACGTTCCAGAGATCGACGTAAGCCGTTTTCGTGCAGATACGAACCGCGCTCCTGCATCTCACCTCGCGCCGCAAACAGATCGCCTAATTCGAACAAGCACGAACGAATGAATCCGTTTTTTTTGGAGTTCGTCTGACCTACTCGCGGTAAAGCTTTGTCAATCGCCTGCCACGTTAGAACTTCAGGAAGTTCATATGTTTCCAGGAACGTGCCAAACGCCCGCAACCGGCTAAAATCCCTTCCCCGGATAATCGTAAGACCATTATCGACCGCCTTCCAATCGATTGCTGAAACAAGTTGGACCCAATACCGTTGATTCTGCGGGAAAGGAGACGTGTAAGTATTCACGTACTCTCTCAATAATGTCGCTGCCTGAGAATCGCCATGATGCTGTTCGCACAGTTGCGATTCCTTATACTGTATTTGCTTATGGCAACCTGGATACACGCACTTAAGGTGGCCGAGTCTTCGATTCTTGTCGCAGACGAAACAAATCCTCTCTCTCTTTTTCAATCCCCGCTTATCCTTCCCACATGAGATACATATGATTTTTTCTCTAACGGATTTCCACCAATTGCGCCGGTACTCCTTTCGATGACATTTGCGACAATGAGCAGGATCAGAAATGTACGGGTAGTCGGTGACGCCGCATGCCGCACACGTTATTTTCTCTTTCAGTAACGTCTTCAAGCAGCCATGACAAATGGCGGAATTGGGTTGCAACTGGAACTTCGATCGGTTGCATCCATCGCAATGCATCCTTGGTAGATGATTGCGCGCACATTTAGGGCAGACGTCAAACCACGACTGGGTTTGGCGAGGGCGATTGCACATCTGGCAGATTATGGAACGTTTTATCGGGTGTGACATACACTTTTCCTCACCGGCCTGTGGCGAACACTTCGCGCGGCCGTTGCTGGTTTTCGTAGTGACATCTATATGGCTAATTACGACGAGAACTTTCGCGCATCAGGAAAGTAGCTTGCGAAATCCAGGTCGGAGTCTTCGCACCCCGACTTCCTCTCCTTACTATCGTTATTCCCGGCGCCTTCACGTGTTTCGCCAATCGGATTAGCGGTCTTCAGCACGCGGGGTTTGTTTGCCGCCGAGTTGTACACCCGCTTAGGTACCACTTCGACGAAGTCGTTCAGACAACAATGAAACGCATTGCAGAGCGCCTCGCTCGTCTCGAGGCGAATCATTTTCGGTTGCTCATTAAGAAGGTCGCATACTGCTTGTATGGAAAGCACATACCCGGTGCGGTTGCGAACCAGCTTACTCACTTGGGATGCGCTGGTAATTCCGCGTTCTTCCAGGCACTCTCGCAACTTCCATTTAATCGGCATTAGTTCTCCCCCCTCCTCTCAATGTAGGGATCAATAAAGATATCGATGAGGTCGCCTTGTTGTTCCTCGACGTCTTCATCTGTAGCAATGACGTAAGGGGCAGCCGAACTCGGATAACTGTGACCGAGATTTTTAAGCACTTTGCGGTACGCCAGCGGATTTTTCTGAAGCTTGTTAGTTGCAAACGTACGGCGTAGGTCATGAGGCCTTAGATCCGGTGGTAATGGAAGCCCGAATTCGATGGCGCGCTTCACTATCTTCTGAAACACTCTCCAATACGCAGACGTTGTAAGACGAATTCCATCCTCACTAACAAACAGGTAGTCAGAGTCTGGGGATTTAGGAAACAGTGGTTTGAAGAACTTCTGAAAAGCGCCTAACACTTCACTTGCCAGTGGCGTAAGAGGAACCCACCGCAGCCGTTTCCCACTATATGCCTTGCCTTTGCCATACAGCCTGATCCTACCGTTGAGTTCATCGATATCGTTGCTCTCCCCTTCTGAACGGATGGCAAGGAGCTCACTGCTGCGTGCTCCAATTTCGGCTTGAAGGATTATCGCTGTGTAGTTTCGCGCCGCAACGTGCGGCTGGGGATGATTCCGTAGATATTCGAGTCGTAGAAACTCAAAAAAGTCGTCCCGCAACCTTGGCGAAAGGGCGTACCGTTTCTTACGTGGCCTGTCAGCCGCATGAATAGGCAGATCGTACTTAGTGAACGATGTGACTAGTGGTCCGTATTTCTCAGGAAGGCTCACTTGACTGCTACCGGGAAGGTTTGGTTTGGCCACCACGTAGTCGCAGAACAAACGCAACGCACTCATATATTTGCGCCTGGTTTCCGGAGCAACATCATCGTTCAGCAACGATGAGATGATCAGGTTAACGAAGTGCGATCCACGAGAAGGGTTGAGCAGGTCCCATACGACGAGTTGCCTACAACCGGCAGGGTGAGTTGCGTCGGCAATCTCCATGCGGCGAAAGATTGTTTGCAGTTCAGCCTTACGGCGAACTGTTCCTTCGAAACTGCAACCACGAAATATACAGTTTTGAATGTACTCTTCTATCTTATTCTCATGATCTTCAAACTGTTCTTCCCAGGGAACCTGATGCGCTTGCGTTTCCACTTCAATCTCTGACGGGGTTACTTCATTCATACAACATGACTCCTGTTTGTTTTTTTTCTAATTTCAACCGTTGCTTGATTTTTCAAGCGGCACTTGATCGTCTCTTTTTCCGTAAGTTCAAGACTTAGACCAGTTTGTCCGAGAAGTTGACTTCGCTTTCCGAGTCGATTTCTCCAATCGAATGTGGCCTACGTCCGTCGCTTTCAAGTATCTGAATCCATGTTTTCAACCTCACGTGTTTCTTCTTCGAGTCGAGACGTGATGAAACGACCTGGCGACATCGTTATCAAGGTATGTGCCATGAGTTAACTTCGCGAGGCGATCGAGCTACAGGGAAAGGATTTTTGTTGTTAATCAGCTTTCTTGCAAGGGCGATATTGAAGCGGTCCATTCATAATAAACCCCGCTTCTACAACAGATTCGGCGGTGGTAGCGGAGGTCATTCAATTGCGTCAGTCAAGCACTAAAAAGAATTGACGGGTCAGATGGACGGCTGAGAGATTCGCATCTGTGCTTCTAACTAACCGAGGGGGGTGTTAGCGATCACTAACTCCGCCCTATTTAATGTGACACCACCCAAGATACAAACGCTACACCCGCAGTGTTGGGAACATTTGAAACGCTAGGTGATTTTGTCCTGATCTGAAAATGCAACTAGGGTTTTTTCACCTAGTAAAGTCTGTCTTGATACTAAATACAGGGCACTCAAATAAAATACTGGTCCAAAACCGAGATGGCACGGTAGCTGCAACGCAGGCAGTGCTGGAAGTTCCAGCGTGAGTCTTGCCCAATCCTCAGATTTGTAACCTTGGACCAATGCCGCTTCCGAAGCCGTCGAAGTCAAGCGACTCGAAATTCTCTTCGAACTACACAAGCTCTTTACAACCCGCAGGCCAGTCAACGCACTGAGATTTGCCGCAAACTGAAGGAGAACCAAGCAATGCTCCCATCGATTTTCTCTCCTTCTGAAGATCGACCCACGAGAGCGAATTTGCTCGTTTTTGATGGTCGGTATGTGTAGCCGTAAGGAACAGGAGAGGCTTTACAGATTTGCGGTGATGGACGATTTCGCAGTGGAGAAAGGGCGTCGCAACGTTCAGCGGTAGGTCATAGCGTCAAAACGTCGGAACTAACAATGACAGTGCTACATAAAGAACAACCTTTAAGCAGACCTCCTAGAGCATTACTGATGACGCCCGAACAGTGCGCCGAATTTCTAGGCATCAAGATAAACACGCTCTACGTGATGAAATCTCAGGGGCGTATCCCCTACCGCAAAGTTGGACACCTACTACGCTTCGACTTTGATGAGATTGTCGAGTGGACAAAGGACAAAGAGAAATGAGTTTTGAAGCGGGCGGCAAGCTCAGGTACTATTCGTCAAACCTCTGTGGCTGCAACCGCCGAACGGAGGTGATGTTCATTGACAGTTAAAAAAAGAGGCAATGAATGGTGGTACGACTTTGGGAACCACAAGTACCGTGGGCCAATCCCCGAAGCGCGTACCAAGTACGAGGCGGAACAAGCCGAGATCAAAATCAGGCGTGACGTGTTTGAGGGCAAGTATGGCAAGCAATTCGGAACGATGCTTTTTACAAAGTTTGTCGGCGATCCCGAGGCGGCAGACGATCAGTTTGGTGAGGGCACGTTTCTGGATTGGGCCAGGCACAACAAACGATCATGGAAGCATGATCAGTTTCGCGTGCGCCCTTTGCTTCGAGCTTTTGCCGGCAAGACGTTAGGCGAAATCACGCCAGCTGCAATCGAAACTTTTAAGAGCATAAGGTTGCACAGCGTTACAAGGCGCAAGACGAAGCGCAGCCCGGCATCCGTCAAACATGAAATGAATGTATTGTCGCGGATTTTTTCACTCGCGGTGACTTGGGGCTTGGCTGAGTCAAACCCTTGCAGTCGGGTTAGCAGAATCAAGTTGCAGAATCAACGCTACAGGTATTTGCTACCCGACGAGGAACCCCGGTTGTTGGCTCAATGCACCGGCAAGAGAAAGCACTTAGCAACGATGATCCCGTTCGCTCTGGGCACCGGGGCACGTAAGAGCGAGCAGCTAACGCTCAAAGTGCGGCAGTGCGATTTCTTCCGCAGCCTGATCATTTTCGACAAAACCAAAAGTAACAGACCGCGCTTTGTCGAAATGAACAGTGAAGTGAGAGAGATTCTTATGCCACTCTGCAAGGGCAAACGACCTGATGATCATGTTTGGCTCAATCCAAAGACCGGAAAGCCATTCAAGGACATCAAGAGGGCGTTTCTCAATGCTTGCGAGGATGCGGGAATCGAAGGCTTAGTCTGGCACGATCTGAGAGCCACCTATGGCACGAGGTTAGGCGAGGCCGGCTTCAACGCATACGATATCGCCAAGTTAATGGGCCATGCGAATATCTCGACGAGTCAGCGTTATGTTCGCAATTTGCCAGTTGGCGCAGGCGAGGCAGTCATGCTAAAAAATCAGCGCCGTCACAGCAACACAGGTCCCACGCTCTCAGAGCGGGTTCGGGCACTTTGAGGGTAGCTGTAAATAGTTGATAATCAAGGCATGGCGGGGTAGCTCAGATGGTTAGAGCGTGGGATTCATAACCCCAAGGTCGGCGGTTCGATCCCGCCCCCCGCTACCAACTCCTACAACAACTTACGGTCATACTCAAACAGCAATAAGTTGCCGTGTGTCCATTTGGTGTCCGGGCCGCAGGAAAGCGGATTGCACCGCTGCTAGCTTTGCGGGCTCAGTCGCCCGCACGTACCGCAAGCAGGTCTTGGGATCTCGATGGCCCATGAGGGCCATAATGGTACTGATGCCGTGACCGTCTGCTCCAAGCCTCGTGCCGAAGGTAGCGTGCCACCACAGCCCTTCAATGCCGGCATCATAGCAAGCCGTAGCAAACGAATGTTTGATGTCCGTGTAGGGTTTGCCAGTTTTAGGATTTGGGAATACATAGTCACTCATTCCCTTTCCCCTACAAACTCTAAGCAAGACATCGCGCACCTGATCGTTCATGGGAATCTCGCGATTCCGTTTGCCTTTGGTATGTCTGGCGATCACGAGGTTGCGCGAGAAGTCAACATTGTCACGTTGCAGA
>Ga0187894_10006177_pt1 | contig 11861 bp, 14 predicted proteins | sample GBC1701081metaG_FD_136650 | JGI IMG/M metagenome (GOLD analysis project Ga0187894, IMG submission 136650) | White microbial mat communities from a lava cave in the Kipuka Kanohina Cave System on the Island of Hawaii, USA - GBC170108-1 metaG ...
AGACCGCGTTGATCGCCCCAAGCGCCGGTCGGAGCTGCTTGACCGTTTCCGTGCCGCCTCCGCCACCGCCCGCTGGGGCTACGCGGCCGTGGCGGCGCTGGTGGCCGTGGTCTTATTGGCGGGCGCGACGACCGTCGCGGGCGGGGCGGTGGATGGACTGCTTCCCGACTCGGGCGAGGCCGACCACCAACAGGACCCCTTGTCGCCCGGCCAGGCCGTGGCCCGGGCCGCCGATGCGACGGTGGTGGTCAAGAACCGAATCGAAGGGCGGACGTTCCAGGGCAGCGGCTTCGTGATCGACGCTCGAAGGGGGCTGGTCCTCACCTCCACGCAGACGATCTGGGACAGGGAGTCGCTTCACGTGGAGACGAGCGCCGGGCAGATGCTGGACGCCGAGCTGGCCGCCCGGTCGCCGTGTGACGACATCTCACTGCTGGTCGTTCACCCGCGGCCCGCGGGCCTTCCCGAGCTGCGGCTGGCCAAGTCGAGGTCCGTGCACGGGGGCGAACGCGTGACCGCGCTCGGCTATCCCCAGTCCTTCCGAGGAGACGGGCCGCCCAAGGCGTCGTCGACGACGGGCACGGTGGCGGCGGCCTACGTCTCGGCGAGGCTGCACTCGTTGGTCCCGCCGTTCCCGTCGTTGATCCAGCATCAGGCCCCGCTCGCCAGAGGGACGTCGGGAGGCCCGCTGATCGACCGGCGTGGACGGGTGATCGGGATGCACACCCTGCTCGACCGGGCGGAGCGCAGGCAAGCCGGAGGCGCGGCGCTGAACTACGCGATCTCCAGCACGCACATCCAGGAGATGCTCGACATGCTGAGGCCCGCGAAACGCTTCATCTACGAAGGCTGGGAGGACGCTAACGATTGCCATCGAGCGTTCGAGGTCGCCATTCGACGGGCGCGCGGGTTCAGCCCGCGGGATCGCCGCGGGCGCAAGGGCCCGGTGGCGACCGAGCGCCATGGCGGCGGCGGAATGGGCGAGTACGGCGGCTAGCCACTGGCGCGCCCGTGCGGCCAGCCGAGCGGCTAGGGCTCCACCCGGCTGACCTGGTCACCGCGGGGATCGGTGACCCAGACGATGCCGTCGCCGGCGGCGATGCGCTCAGGCCTCGCGCCCGCGGAAATCGGCTTCCCGAGGACCTCGAGCGTGTCCGGATCCAGACGCCTGAGACGGCCGTTCTCGTTGAGCACCCAGAGGACATCGTCGTCCACGGCGAGATCGGACGGCGCGCCGCCCACCCGCAGCGTGTGTGTCACCTCGATGGCCTCTGGGTCGATGCGCTTCACGGCCCGTTCGTCCGGGTTGAGCACGAACACGGCGCCCTCGCCAACCGCGATCTCGTGGAAGAGCGCCGGCCGACGTCGACCGCGGGCCCGGTCCGTCGCGCCGCGCGCGGGTCGATTTGCACCAGCGTTCCGAAGTCCGAGCTGACCGCCCACACGGCGTTCGGGCCGACCGCGATGGCCGACGGCTCGCGCCCCACGGGGATGGCTCGGGTCACCGCCTGGGAGCGCGCGTCCACCCTGACCACGCTCTGCTCTCCGGTCGTCAGCCACGCGGCGCCGAAGCCGGCGGCGATCGCCGACGCGCTCGCTTCGAGCCGGATCGGGTCGCCCACCTCGCGCGTGTCGGGATCCACACGAGCGACCTGGGGCGCCGACTCGCTCGTCACCCATACCCCGCCGGCGCCGACCGCGATCCGGGACGGGCGGAAGCCGACGTCGATGGGCTCGCCCGTCGGCTCCGCGCTTGCCGCGTCGATCCGGCTGATCGTCCGCGCGCCGGAGCTCGCCACCCATGCGCGGCCGTAGCCAAGGGCTACGTCGCTGGGCGTTCGGGCGACGGGAACCTCGGTGATGCTGGGGCCCTCCGCCGGACCGGCGGCCCGCAGCGCGAGCACGACGATCGCGATCGGGCCCAGCGCGGCCGCGATGGTCAGAGCCAGACGGCGCCTTCCCGCGGACCTTCGGCGCCGCCCGTCGACCGGCCGCGCGCGGGGACGAGCGCCGCCGGTGGCCGGGCGGGGAAGCTTACGCCCACTGGGCGCCCTGCGAGGCCGGCGCTCGGGCGGCGCGGCCGGCTGGCGCGTGCCTCTCGGACCGTTGTTCACGGGGGCCACCGCACCCGCACGGATCTCGGGCCGCCCCCGCGACCCCACCGACCGCAAGTGACACCCGATCCCACCCCTGAGAATTGTCGCCCTCCGAGCACGCGCCTCCAATTGGCATGCGTGAACGGATCGATCGGACCCCACGATCAACGGGTGGGGTGTGCGAGCTGCCATGTGGGCCGTACCGCGCAGCGTCTCGTCGATGAAGCGGCTCTCCACCTGAACGGCGAGGGCGCGCGAGCTTCCTCGACGGTGGAAGACCACGTCCACTCCCTCGTCGTCCGCGACCTGCGTTCTCGCGAGCTCGGCGAGCGCAACGCCTCCCTTGCTTCGAGCGTGCCGGCCGCGGCGGGCGCGAGGATGTGCGGCGTGCCCACGATCAGTCGCTTCTTCGGGATCGTGATAGCGATGTACTTCGACGATCACGGCCCAGCGCACTTTCATGCCCGGCACGCCGAGGGGGGCGCCAAGGTCCGGATCGACACGCTCGAAGTGATCGAGAGCAGCCTTGGGCGCCGGCAATTGCGGTTTGTACTCGCCTGGGCCGAGCTGCACCAGGACGAACTCTCCGAGAACTGGCGCCGGGCACGCGCGGGTGAGACACTTCAGCAGGTGGAGCCGCTGCGATGATCGGTTTAACGCCTGATATCACTGAAGCTCGCGTGGTCCGCCACGGCGTTCTTGCCCTCATCTTCGCCGACGGGCGGCAGGGCGAGGTCGCCGTGCTCGACCGGATGCGCGGCCCCGTCTTCGACCAAGCCCGCGCGCCCGACGGCTTCGCCAAGGTCCGGATCGATGGCGAGACCGGAACCGTGACGTGGCCGGGCGGGGCCGACCTCGCGCCCGACACGCTCTACGAACGCGTACGAACCGGCGCCTGGCCCGACCAAGACGTCGCCGCCTAACCACGCTCGCCGGCTTGGCCCCGCCGCCCCGCTATCGCTGGCGCCGAAGCGATCGCCTCGGGGAGGCGATCAGGCGGGCGTTGTTGGGCGACAAGCCGCAGCGTCAGCTCGCGAAGGATCAAACAGATCCATGCGGCCAGTCGCGGCGGCTACGGCTCGCCGAGGATCCAACGAGCGACAGGGGCGCAAACAGCCATACCGACACCGCCGAGCCTCCAAACTCAGACAACAACCGAGCGGCCCAAACATCGCAAGGGGGCGGGCCGCTTCCGGGTCCGCACTCAGCCGGGGAGCCTCACCTCGCGTGCCGTGAAGTCCTCCGAGCCCCGGGCGCCGGGCGGCTGCGCCGGCAGCATCCACGCGCGCAGGCTGCCGCGTTGCACGTCGGGCTCGGCGCAGAACAGCGCCTGCTCGCGAGCGGGCGCCTCCGCCTGGGCTGGCGGCACGGCGCCCTCCGGCGCCGGCTTCACGAGCTCCACGTCGGCCGCGCGAAGCAGCCGCTCGGCGTTGCGGTAGCTCGGCGCTACGAACAGGACCGCGGGCGCCCGCTCCCCCAGCCGAAAGCGAGGCACCGAACGCCACCACTCGCTCAGCAGGGCGTCGTAGCGACGCAGCCGCTCCGCCAGGCGCACCGGCCGCTCCTCACGCTCGAGCTCCACGAGCAGCTCGAGCGGCGCGGAGCGGGGATTGAGCTCGATCAGCGCGGCCGCGTCCGGGGCCACCGCCATCGCCTCCGTCTGGGGATCCCGCTCGGCCTCGGCTGGGGCGGCGCGCGCCTCGCGGCGGCCGAGCCAGTCGACCACCCGACCTCCCACGACACGGCGGTAGGCGAGCATCCACTCGTTCACCCGGAGCTCGTGCTCAACCGCCCTCATGTCCACCGCGCGCCGTTCGCTCCAGCGCAACGTCTCGTCGATGTAGGCGCCGTCCGGCCCGTAGCAGCGCTGCGCCTCGCGAAAGCCGGCGCGCGCCAACTGGTAGATCCACTGGTGCGTGCCGCGCCGGACGAGCGGGCGAAAGCGCGTGAGCAGGCCCGCCCCGGTGAGCTCGGCGAGTCGGATCTGCGGTCGCGAGTGGTGACAGCCCGCCCACCACTCGGCCCCGATCTGCGAGGTGGTCAGGAAGTCGTAGCGCCAGAGGGCGCGCATGATCTCCAGATCGCGCGCCTGGAGCTGGGGGGCGGGCCTGCGTTGAACGCGGTCGTAGACGATCGGCGCGCCCGCCAGGCTCTCCTGCCGGGGCCCGAGGGTGCCGGATGTCATCGATCTCGCCACGGGTGGAGGACAAGCTTACGCTCAGCCGATCCCGGCCCACAGCCGTCCGAAGAAGTCGATGCGCTGATCGAGCCAGCCGATCAACGCCACGTCCGATGACAGCGAGCGTGGGGGGTGGGAGATCAGCGTGTCGAGCGCGATGAGACGCTTCCAGTCAACCCTGACGGGCGGCTCGCGCCCCGCTCCGGCGCGGTTGTGGAACGCCACACCGGCGTCCTGCATGACGTTCATGAACTCCTGCGCCATGAGGCCGTAGGCGATCGTGGTCGGGTGGACTCCGTCGAGCGAGAAGAGCCCTCCGGCCGTGCGCCCGCTCGGGCCAGAGGCGAAGAAGCGGGAGTCGGGCACCGGGTCGAGTCGCGCCAGGGGCTCCGGCAGCTCGTACGGCGTCCACCATCCCGGGGGCTCCGAGAGCGGATCGTCGATGTAGCGCCGCGCGGCGAGGCGGTCGAGGTGGCCGGCGAGGTCGAGCAGCCGCCAGTCGCGACCTTCCTCGCGACCGGCTCGCACCGTCGCGACGATCGCGTCGTTGTACTGGTCGATCGCGCTGTCGATGGCGCGCGCGTCGTCCGCGGTCAGGTGCGGGTGGTCCTCCGCGGGATCGAAGTCTCGGTCGGAGATCCACGGTCGGGTGTAGAAGCGGAAGTAGCGCGATCCCGGCTCCACCTTGCCGCCCACGCCTCGCGCGATCGGGGCGATCGTGACGTGGGGCACGGTGCCCCAGATCACGTGCCGCGCGCGGATGGCGCGCACCGCCTCCGCCACACGGCCCAGCTCGACATTGAAGTGGGTCGGGCGCCAGACGTTGTAGGCCGCCTTCTCACGTAGGTCGTCGTAGCCGGGGCCGCTCCACCGCGCGGTGAGGCCGATCACGGTTCCGAGCGCGTTGTTCGCGCCGAGCGCGACGATCAGCGTCTCGATCCCGTCGCCCGGGTCGCCGCCCTCGCCGGGACCCTCCCGCACCCCCTCGGCCCCGAGCGTGGCCGCCGCCTCGAACGGCGTCAGCGCCCGACCGCCGTCGTCGCGCGCGGAGTGGAGCACGCGGATCGCCGCGATCGCGTCGGCGTTGCGCAGCAGCGGCACGAGCCGCCAGCCCTCGGGCACGCGCAACTCCGCCGCCGCGACGTCGGCCGTGCGCGAGAGGGCGTCCCGCAGGTCCCACCCGTAGATGCCGAGGTTGTGGTTGATCTCCCCCACCGGGGGCGGCGCGGCGCCGGGACCGCGATCCCACCAGGCCTCGGATTGCGCCAGGTGCTGGCGGATGCGGTAGAGCGCGGCCGGGAGCTCCCACCACGAGACGCGCTCGCCGAAGTGGCTCTCGAGCTCGTTGACGATCAGCTCGATGTTGAGCGGGATCCCGCCGAAGCCCGGGTAGCGCGGGAAGCGAAAGTGGTCGAGCCAGCCCAGCTCCGAAGCGATGATGGCCGGGTAGGAGAGGTCGGTGTTGTAGATCGCGCCGCTTTGGAAGCCGTGCGTGAGCGAATCGCCGATCGCCACCAGGCGGTGACGGGGCATGCCCCTGTGAGCGGACGGCGGGAGCGGGACACCCACGGCGGAATCCCATACCGGCTGGCGCGGCTCACCCGTGATCTCGACATCGTCCGGAACGCCAGTCAAGAGGATCCTTCCTCTGGCCAAGCTGAGCCGATCGTACCGGGCGGGGCTGCTCAGCGGGATGACTGAGCGGGTCTAGTCACGACCGCGCCGCTCGTCCGTGGTGGGCCTCAGCCCGGAAGGACACGCTTGGGCTGCGGTGGCTGCTCGGCGGTCAAGCAGATACGCGAGCATCGAAGCGGCGACGGCTCGCCGGTGGTCGCGCCGCTCGATGACGTTGCGAGTGGCGAGGACACAGCGACCGTACGCCGTCGCGGCGGTCTGTGCCTCTCGTAGCCAGGCGCCCTCGGTGTACTTCCCCTCGTAAGGCAAACCGTGGAGCCAAGGGCTCACGAAGTCGATCTCCTTGCCGGTCTTGGTCTTTTCATGGAATAGGGTGCTCGACGTTCCGAAGGAACCGGGATGGTCGACCTCGTGTTGAGCCTTGAGGGCCAGTCCCGTCTGTTGCTCTGTAAGTTGGGTGAAGTCTGGTGCTCGCCGGGTCACTATTCGCAGGTGCGGGAGATTCGCGTAGACCGGATCGACGAAGTAGATCTTGTGCTGCGCTTGGAGTTGCGGCTGACCGTTTGCGAGACGATGACAATCCCAGGTGATGTAGCTCTGACGGAGCCGAGTAAGCCGCCTTCTGATCGTTTCGTGGTGGACAACGATCTCGCGAGCCGCGCGCTCTACGTTGAAGAACGAAGAGATCGCCTGGACGAGCTGAACTAGCAACTGTTCGGTTTGGAGCTCACCCCACTCATCCGACGCCAGAGCATCACCATGTGCGACATCCCATAGGTCGGCGAGGAATTCCGCCGATACTTCCCGGTCGGCGACCCAGTCAGACACGGCACGCGGGAAGCCGCCCACCTGCAAATAACGCTCCCAAGCCGGCACGAGGTCGGCTAGGTAGACCCGAAGTTCCCTGATCGCATCGTCAGCCTTGGGGTGCAGCATGTCCGCTGCGGAAAGCGGCTCGATGTCAGGGAGTTCCAGCCCGATTGTGCGAGCGAACGCGCCGAAGCCCATGGGCAGGAGAGTGCGATGAGGCGCGCCAGTTTGCCGACGACCAGCCAGCAGTTTCGCTGCCTTCTGAAGATCTGCGGAGTTTGAGCCGCTGAGAACCACACAATCTTCGTCTAGTGAGGTGTTGTCTCGCAGCCATTTGACCCGAGACACCCAGTCGTCGGTAATCGCGGTCACCTCATCGATGAAGAAGTACCGCGGTCCGGCGTCAGGCGGTGGCGAGCTGGGTCTCGATTTCCCCCCGTTTCATCGACAAAACATACTAAATCCGCGCCCAGACGTAATAAAACTATGCTTTTTCCACGCGGGAGGGCGAAGAGCGAAGTTATGAGGGCGAGCAAGCCAAAGGCGAAGTCAGTCGCCGAGGCGGTGGCCTTACCCCAAACACCATCGGCCCTGGATACTGAGCCTCGAGTGCGCCCAGGGAGACTCGAACTCCCACCCCGCAAAAGCAGGACAAGGCCCTCAACCTTGCGCGTCTACCAATTCCGCCACAGGCGCGTGGCGCAGCGATTATAGAGCGGTCCTGGCGCCGACGGCGGGCAGCGCCCACGCGCGCGTGGTCTCCGGCTTGATGCCGTCCGGGATAGGGGGTACTCTACGAACACATGTTCGGATTACGACATCGAACCCGGTCCCGGCGGGAGATCTGAATGGTCGAGCTCAACCTCACCAAGCGCCAGCAGGAGATCTTCGACTACGTCAAGCATCACGTGGGCGAGCACGGCTATCCACCAACCGTGCGCGACATCGGCAAGGCGATCGGGCTCACCTCTTCGTCGACCGTGCACGCCCATCTGGCCAACCTCGAAAAGCTCGGCGTGCTGCGGCGCGACCCGACCAAGCCGCGCGCGATCGAGGTGCTGGCGGACCGGGCCAAGCAGGCGGTCTCGCGTCGCGGTCTGCCGGTCCTCGGCCAGGTCGCGGCCGGTCAGCCTGTGCTGGCCGACGAGAACATCGAGGAGTACGTTGCCGTGCCCGAGATCGCGGGCGGCGACGACGGCGAGTTCGTGCTCCGGGTCAAGGGCGATTCGATGAAGAACGTCGGCATCCTCGAGGGCGACCACGTCATCGTGCGGCGCCAGGACACCGCGGCGGACGGCGAGATCGTGGTGGCGTTGGTGGATGACGAGGCGACGGTGAAGCGCTTCTTCCGGGAGCGCGACCACGTTCGTCTACAGCCCGAGAACGACGCGCTCGAGCCGATCCTGACCCGCGACGTCAAGGTGCTGGGACGCGTGGTCGGGATGTGCCGGAGGATCACGTGAACGCCACGCTGCTCGACACTCCTCGGAGTCTGTTCGCCGACGCCTGCGCGGTGCGGACCGCGAACGACCGCCCGACCACCCTCGCCGAGCGCCTGGACAAATCCTGGTGCGCCCTCCAGGTCGAGGGTGAGAGCGACTGCCCGGTCTGCCACGGTCCGATGCGACCGTCCGGCAGCGCCGGACGCTGCCAGGGTTGCGGCTCGACGCTGTCCTGACGGGCGAACCGGGCGTCAGATCGGCCGCTGCCCGGCATGCGCGGGCACCGGCTCCAGATCGTTCTCGAACCTCGGCGTGGCTTCCACACGGTCCAGCCAGGCGGCGATCGCGGAATGCTCACGCGGATCCAGGCCCACGTCGGCCGCGCAGTGCACATAGCCGTAGAGCGCGAGGTCCGCGATCGTGTACTCGTCAGTGGCCGCGAATCCGCCCGTTCGTAGGGTCAGCCCGCGGTCGAGCGCCACCAGGGCGTCCGCCCCTCGCTCAAGCCGGTTCGCGTACACATCGGCCAGTCGCATGTGACGGCCGGCGAGCCGCAGGAAGCGTGCGTAGGCGATCTCGGCCTCGATCCGGTTCTGCTCGAAGAACATCCACTGGTGGACGCGCGCACGCGCCAGGCCGTCGGCGGGAAGGAAGGGGGTGCCATCGGCCAGGTAGAGCAGGATCGCGGCGGATTCCGCGACGTGCTCGCCCGAATCGAGTTCGAGCACCGGAATGCGACCATCCGGGTTACGGACGAGGTGATCCGCGGTGCGGGTCTCGCCCTTGAAGAGGTCGACCGTCACGCGCTCGAAGGGCAGGTCGAGCTGCCGCAACAGGATGCGGCACTTCATGGAGTTTCCGGATGAAGGGTGGTCATAGAGGATCATGCCGAGCACGCTACGCCCTCCGCATGATCAGAACGGCGCTTCAGGCGGAACGGTGCACGATTTTCCCCGCGGTCGACGCCGGGGCCCCGCGCGCTTACCATTGAAGCTGCTGCCGGCCGAGCAGCCGCGGGGAGGCCGGGGAGACAACCGGTCCCTCGAGGAAAGTCCGGACACCGCAGGGCAGGGTGGTCGGGGGACCGACCCGGGGAAACCCGCGGGAAAGTGCCACAGAAACACACCGCCTAAGCGCCGGGAGCGCACGGCCCAAGCGGCCGGCTCGACCGGCCGCGAGGGAAGGTTTTCTCCCGGCGCCGGCAAGGGTGAAATGGTGCGGTAAGAGCGCACCGGCGTCGCGGCGACGCGGCGGCCAGGCAAACCCCACCCGGTGCAAGGCCAAGCAGGAGCGTCGACGCTGCCCGCCGAGCTCCAGGTAGGCCGCACAGATGGATGGTTGCTCGAGACAGGATCCGGCTTACAGGTCGGCTAAGGAAAGCCCCCGCAAACGCGGGGGTTTTCTATGTGCCGAGTCACCGGCGACTCGTCACGGCGCCGAAACAAGGCCCAACGGCGATCTCACTTGGAACCACTCGGAGCGAGCGCCCGCCGAGGATCGCCCTGGGGACGCGCACGAGTGTCCCAACCACATGTTTCTGCACGAGAAGCCTGGCTCGGGATCGCTGCTCGACCTGATGGGCCCCTGGCCGTGGTACATCCTCACCGCGGGCGTTTCGCCGGCAACGTTCGGGCAACGGTAGACGCTCGGTAGCTCCCGCCGGCCTTGGCGTGGCGCCCGCGCAGCAGGCGGCGGTCAGTGTCGACATCGTCGGAGCCAAGGCCAGCAGCGTTACGCCCAGGGGCGTCCGTCGGTGATTCAGGCGGGCGAGGAGGGGTCTGTGAGTCGGCTGGAACTCGTCGAACACGGCGAGTGTGCGAGTCCCGTGACGCTGGTGTAGCGAGCTAAAGCTAGGCGCTGCGAAGCAGAGAGGAGATGATGTCGCGCGGGCGTTGGCCGCGTGCGGTGGCAAGCTGCTGGAGCCGCTCGGCGTCCTCATCTTCGATGCCGACGACGATCGTGACCTTGGCTTCAGGGTTGCCCTGGTGCGCCTCGACGTATCGTGGATCGATGTCCGTCAGATCGGCGTCGAAGTCGCCCGGTTGTGGGTCGGGCTCGGTCCAGGGGTCTTTGGCCACGATCAGCTCTCGAGGAGTCTACGCTCGCGGGTGGCGGCTTCCCAGCCGGTGACGACTAGCCAGGTCGTCAGGTCGCTGGACCGCTCGATGACCAGCGTGAGACTCCGCCCGCCATCGGTACGTCCGATCAGCAGCCGTCGCTTGCTCGGCCGGTCGTGATGCGGATTGCGGACTGTTACATGGGCGTTCCGCGGGAGCTGATGTGTTTCCTCGATCGTGATGTTGCGTGCACCGAGCTTGTCGATCGTCGCCTCGGCCACGAGTAGCTCCGTGACGACGTCTGCCATGAACGCAGGTCTATCGCAATGATCAGACGTCCCGCGGGCGCTGCGTCACCCTTCGAGCTGGACCAGGCGCCGGACGCCTACCGTTGGTTCGATTCCGGCGGACCGGGCAAGACCAGGGAGTAGCCTGTGGTGCTAGCGGGCGAGCCTGACCCGGGAGTCGGCGGAGGCTCCGTGGAGCTGTTGGAGACAGAGCACATCGCAGCTGTCGGCGCGACGGGAGCACTGTCCGCACTCGCCATCTGGACAGCCCGCATGCTGCCCGGGGATTGGGTCATCGCCGCCTCGCGCGGCCTCGCGTTGCTGATCCTCGCGGCGTACGCCAGCGACCACATCGCCGCGCTCGCGCGCGATGACTGGTCGCCCGAGCGCTATCTGCCCTTCCACCTCACCGACGCGGTGACGATCGTCTGCGCCGTCGCGCTCTGGGCGCCGCGGCCGTTGCCGGTCGAACTCGCTTACTTCTGGGGTCTGACAGCCTCGCTTCAGGCGGTGCTCACGCCCGATCTCGGTGACGGCTTCCCCGACCTGTATTTCTGGACCTACTTCCTGACCCATTCCGGGGCCGTGGTCGCGGCCTGCCTGCTGGTCTTTGGGCGCCGGTTGCTACCCCGTGCGGGGGCGGTCGGGCGGGTCCTGCTCGCCACCGTCGCGGTCGCCGCCATGGCCGCGGTGGCGAACCTGCTGACCGGCGGTAACTACATGTTTCTGCACGAGAAGCCTGGCTCGGGATCGCTGCTCGACCTGATGGGCCCCTGGCCGTGGTACATCCTCACCGCGGGCGTCCTCGCCCTGGCGATGTTCTCCGCGCTCGACGCTCCGTTTCGCAGGCAACGTTCCGGGTATCGGTGAGCATGCCAGCTACCCTAACCCCGTATTGGTAATGTCTCCCTAGAGATCAAGTCCGTCGGGCCACCCCGGCGGTAGGTAGGTTGCACCGGTTCAACCGGCAAGCCTGAACTCATCATGCCGCTGGCCCTCTGAGCATGATCCTGGTCCCATGTACGCCCTCGACAATCTGCTGACGTCGACGCTGCCCGACGCGATGAGCACAGCGTGAGTGCCGTCGGGCTGCTCTTCGTATTGCTCGCGCTCGCGGCCGGCCTGCTGCTCGCCGCGTACTCGTTCGCGCTGTGGCGGCGGGGCGTCGAGGTGGCCCACCGCGGCGAACAACCGGCCTGGCCCCGCTATCACGTGCGCTTCTACACCTTCGCGCTGCTGTTCATCGCGTTCGACATGGAGATGGCCTACATGTATCCCTGGGCGGCCGTCTTCCGCGACCTGGGCGTGTTCGCCTACGCCGAGATCGGCTTCTTCCTGACCGTGCTGGGCCTGGG
>Ga0187894_10006178_pt1 | contig 11860 bp, 6 predicted proteins | sample GBC1701081metaG_FD_136650 | JGI IMG/M metagenome (GOLD analysis project Ga0187894, IMG submission 136650) | White microbial mat communities from a lava cave in the Kipuka Kanohina Cave System on the Island of Hawaii, USA - GBC170108-1 metaG ...
CGCTTCCGAAGCCGTCCTGAACAACATCGTGGGGACAGTCCGCCTGCTGGAATGCGCGGACGAATTCGACGTCGAACGCTGTGTCATGGTTTCGACCGACAAGGCTGTCAACCCCACGAACATCATGGGGGCGACCAAACGCGTCTCTGAACTGTTGTTCCAGGCGCAAACGATGAAACTCAGCCCCAATCCGAATCTGAGCCGTCATTACTCGTGCGTGCGTTTCGGCAACGTATTGAACAGCCGCGGCAGCGTCGTTCCCATCTTCCGTGAGCAGATCAAAAACGGACGTTCCATCACGGTCACGCACCCCAATGTCGAACGATACTTCATGACCATTCCCGAAGCCGCGCAGTTGATCATTCAGGCGGGCGCGCTCGGCCGGCGGGGTGAAATCTTCCTGCTCGACATGGGCGAGCCGGTGAAAGTGGTTGATCTGGCCAGGGATATGATCCGGCTGTCCGGTCTCACGTTGGGCGAAGACATTGACATCGAGTTCACGGGACTGCGCCCCGGCGAGAAATTGAAAGAAGAATTGCTGATCGCCGAAGAAGGCGCCCGGACCACCCGCTACGAGAAGATTTTCGTGGCGCCGCCTTTGCAGTATGATTTCAAGCGTCTCGACTATTGGGTCGAGAGATTGACTGAGGCGGCTGAAGCCGACGATGACGCGGCGATCTATAAAATCTTTTCCGAGATGGAAATTGGCTTCCGCCCAGCCCGGTTGAAAAATAATGAAAACGCCAAAGAGCTTATTGTGGCCGGCGCGTAGTATATTTGACCCGGTTACGAGTTGAGCTTTTGGCAAAGGATCCAGGAGGAGATTACGGAAAAGACGGAAACAGAGGGACAGAGGGATGGAGAGACAGAGAGACAGAGAGACGGAGGGAGGGAGAGATTGCGCCCTCCGTCTCTCTATCTCTCCATCCCTCTGTCCCTCCGTCTGTTCCATCATTTTCGTACTCGCTCTTCCCTTTGAGATTGGATGACTGACCTATGATCAACCGGGCACGCGCCAGACGCGCTTTCGATCTGACTCTTTTCATGCTGTTGGTTCTGACGTTTTCATCCGGTCAGATTCTTTTCAAAACGCGCGCCAAGCTCCGCCAACAACCGGTAGACTTCGCGCCTACTTCGTCCAGACCGGAACCGTCGAATTCCGGCGCGGCCTCCGGCGTGAGAGGACAACAGACGCGTCGCAACATTGGCGCCGCTTTCGATAAGTTGCGCGCGGGCGCTCCAGTGACCATCGCCTACCTGGGCGGATCAATTACCGCGGGCGCGGGCGCGAGCAATCCCGAAAAGAGTTCATTCCGCGCGCTGGTCACCGAGTGGTTCCGCAAAAACTCTCCCAGATCCGAAATCACCGAACTTAACGCCGCGATCAATAACACGACCACAAGCGGCAGCTCGCTCTATGGCGCGCTGCGGGCGCGCCGCGACGTGATCGCGTATAAACCCGACCTGGTCTTCGTCGAATTCGCCGCCAACGACACGAACGAAGACGAAGCCACAACCAAAAAAGCCATTGAAGGATTGCTGCGACAGTTACTGGTAGTCTCTCAGCCTCCGGAAGTCGTCATGCTTTATGCGACGAACGCCAAACGCGGCGTCCGCGCCGAATGGCACGACGCCATCGCCGCGCACTATCAGATCCCATCAATCAATCTGCAAAATCAGGTCTGGGCGATGATTGATGAAGGCCGGGTGAAACCCGCCGAGTTCTGGCCCGCCAGTTCGCGTCCCGCCGGGTCGTGGAAAGACAGCGTGACCCCGTCCGACGTGGGGCACAAGCTCTATGCCGATCTCATCATCTCGTTCCTGGCCGAGCAGGAGAAACTCAAGTCCACGCCGATCCCGCGCAATCTCCCGCCGCCGCTGGTCAGTGACGAGATGAATTACGGCGAATTCAAAGCCATAGTCGAAATCAAATCTCCGGAGAGAGGATCGCAAAGAAGCTCAGCGAAGGAGCGCGGCGCAATCTGGCGAATCGAATCAAACAACGACCGCACGCTGCCAGCCGGACTGCTCGTGAGCGACAAGGCGGGCGCGCAGATCGAGTACTACTTCGAAGGCGCTGTGATAGGCGTTTCGTACCGCACAGGCCCCGACGCCGGAATCATCGAATGCCTGATTGACGGCAAACCCGCTCCCGCGCCACTGGCCAGAATTGACAGTTACAGCCACACGAGCCAACTCGGCGCGCGCATCATTGCGGGCGGGCTAGGCCCCGGCGAACATAAGCTGACGATTCGCGTGCTGGGCGAAAAGAACGCGAAGAGTTCGGGGAATAACATACGGCTTGGGTATTTGCTGATCGGCGGGACGCGGCCTGAAAAGCTCTGATTCCATTTTCTATTTGTCATTCGATATTTGACATTTGTCATCGCCAAAGTTCAGATCAGTCAATGCCCGATGAACATGGGCGATTTCCGGAGCAATGATCAATGTCAAATATCAAATGGAAAATGGAAAATGCTCTTCCTTCCCGCGTCGCTCGAACCAACCTGTTAAACTGAATCTGTCTTTGCCCGCCGGCGCCACTTCGTGAGGAAGATTGTCGCTCCTGAAGATCACCAGCGTTCCCGCCTGCGGAAAAATTTCGACCTGCTGATCGCCAACGTAAAGCCGAAGCTGCCCCCCATCCTCTTCTTTCCAGTCCGAATTGAGATAGAGCGAGCACGAGATCGCGCGCTCATCCGAGTCGGAGAAACGGTCAACGTGCTTCCGGTAAAACGCGCCCGGCGGGTAGAAGGCGTAATGCGACTCGAAGGAGATCAATCCCAGGAAAAGCTCTCTGTTCAACTCGGCGCGGAGAGATTCGATCTCAGACCAGAACCTAGATTGCGCCGGCGTCAATTCATTTTCGTCGAGCCAGAATATCTGATCGCTCCGCACATCGGCCCTGATCTGACGCTCCTCGCCGCGGCCAATTCCCGCGCGCGAGAAACGTCCAGCGAGCAGAAGCCGTCGCGCCTCTTCAACCAAAGCCTCAATCGTGTTCGCGGGCAGAAAACCTTGCGTGACCGCCCAGCCTTGCGCCGCAAGCGCGTCAACAATGTTTGAATGCTTCTGACTCATCTCGAACTTCCCTGCCCTATGATTCTCATCAGATCGCCGCGATTTTGCGGGCAAACAATCTCTTTCCACTCGCCCGGCCACAGACCGCCCAACTCCCACGGCCCGATCCTTTCGCGGATCAATCGCAACGTCGGGTGGCCCACGGCGGCGGTCATCCGTCTGACCTGGCGGTTGCGCCCTTCGGTGATCGTCAAGCTGATCCACGACGTGGGAATGTTCTTTCGATAACGAATGGGCGGGTCGCGCTCCCAAACCGGCGGAGGTTCGATCAATCGCGCCTGCGCGGGCAGCGTCATTCCATCGCTCAACCGCACGCCGAGCGACAATCGCCTGATCGCTTCTTCATTTGGGACGCCCTCGACCTGCGCGAGGTAGGTTTTAGGAAGTTTGTGGCGCGGGTCTGTGATCAGATGCTGGATGTAACCGGCGTTGGTCAGAACGACCAGCCCCTCACTGTCGAAATCGAGCCGGCCCGCGGCGTAAACGTCAGGCGCGCGGATATAATCAGCGAGCGTCGCCCGCCCCGACGAGTCAGTGAACTGGCACATCACGCGATAAGGTTTATTGAAGATGATTAGACGATGACGATTCAATTTGCCCGCCATAAACCTACTTGATTCGGACAAACGATGATAATCTCTTTGCCTGACTTTTGCCTTGTAATGGGCGATACCCTGAAAGAGTGAAAATCAACTACGAAGAAACGAAGAGCGCGAAGAAAGATCAGAAAAAACCTTCGTGTCCTTTGTTTCTTCGTGGTTGATTTTCGGAGGAGATCTGATGGCGACAATTCAATTTCTGGGCGCGGCTCGCGCCGTCACCGGTTCGAAACACCTGCTCGAAGTTGACGGATACCGGACGCTGGTTGATTGCGGGTTGTTTCAAGGGTTGAAAGAACTGCGATTGCGAAACTGGGAGCCGTTTCCCCTTAACCCGGCTTCGATCAACTCGGTGATCTTGACACACGCGCACATTGACCACACCGGCTATTTGCCGAAACTCGCGCGCGACGGTTTCGACGGGCCGGTTTACGCCACTCCGGCGACGGTCGAACTGGCGCGCATCCTGCTGCCCGATTCGGCGCGACTACAGGAAGAAGACGCCGCTTACGTCAACAAAATCGGTTCGTCGAAACACCATCCGGCGGCGCCGCTGTACACCGAAAGAGACGCTAGCGAAGCGCTCCGCCATCTGGAATCGGTCAATTATCACAAATGGGTCCAACTGACCAAGAAACTCTCGTTCGAGTTCGTGACCGCCGGCCACATTATTGGGTCGAGCTTCGTTCTTTTCGATTTTGAATCGAAAGACGGTCAGCGCAAACGAATGATCATGACCGGCGATCTGGGACGGTACGACGAGCCGATCATCCCTGATCCGTCCGCTGTTGACGAGGCCGATTACATCGTCGTCGAATCGACATATGGCGACCGCAATCACCCCGATTTCGATGTCAAAGCGAAGCTGGCCGAGATCATCAACGAAACAGCCAACCGCGGCGGCCACATTCTGATCCCCGCGTTCGCAATTGGGCGCACGCAACAACTGCTCTACCTGATCCGCGAGCTTGAAGAAGAGAATCGCATCCCGATCCTTCCCGTATTCGTTGACAGCCCGATGGCCGTCAGCGCGACGAAACTCTACCTGCGTCACAAGGAAGACCACGATCTGGACATGAAAGATCTGATGGATGAGCGCAAGAACCCGCTGGCGACGAAACGGTTCAATCTGGCGCGCACGGTTCAGGAATCGAAGAACGTCTCAGCCGAAGAGGAACCGACGATTGTGATTTCGGCCAGCGGGATGGCCACGGGCGGGCGCATCCTGCATCACCTGCGCAAACGACTGCCGGATGAGCGCAACACTGTGATCTTTGTGGGTTACCAACCCGAAGGCACGCGCGGACGCCGTCTGGTTGATGGCGAAGAGGAGGTCAAAATTTTCGGCGAGTTCGTCCCGGCGCGCGCAAAAATCGAAAGGCTGGAGAACCTGTCGGCTCACGCCGACTCGCGGGAAATCCTGCGCTGGCTGGGCGGGTTCAAACGCGCGCCCGAAAAAGTCTTCCTGGTTCACGGCGAGCCTCCAGCGCAAGAAGCGCTGAAAACCAAGATCGTCGAAAAATTCGGGTGGCAGGTGGAGATACCGGAGCATTTGCAGAAGTTCGAGTTGTGATCAGCCGCAACCCTCGATGGCGCGGTGTTGTTTGCGTCGCCATTAACATCTCAACAAATCTCAAGGAGACAGACTATGGGTTCAATTCTCGGCCAATCCGACGCGAAGGTCTTCGCCTGCCCGAAATGCGGTGAGATGATCAACACTTCGATGGCTCAGTGCGCTTACTGCAACGCGCCAGTTGATCCGCAATGGGCGGCGTGGGCGGCGAACGCGCAGGCGACGATCGCCAGCGCATTCAACCACGCCAACAACATTATGCTCGCCGCGCGCGGGATGGCCGTTCTGCTGCTGGCGAGCTACTTCCCTTGCGGAGGAAATATCGCCGCAATCGCCTTGATCGCAATGATCTTCGCCTTCCCGATCCTTGTTCTGATCTGGTTCTCGAAATACCAGTGGGGCCTGCAAGGGATAGATAAAAACCACGACGACCTCAAACAGTCCCGCAGCCGGATACTGAAAGCGTCAATCGTCTACGCGGTGACGATCATCGCCTGGCCTGTCATTTCGGTCATCATCGCGCTTGTCATGGCGCTGTTCGCGGCGGCATGACGAGAAACTTTTTGGCGTAAAGCGTTTGAGAAGATGGACGTTGCGCGCAAGCGTGAACGATGGCGCTTGTTCGTTTGGGGGCGCGTCAAAGTTTTGCGCGCCCTGGGCTATTTCTACCGCGACGCAAAACTTTGACGCACACCCCGTTCGTTTCTCGCGCTTCGACTATCCGCGACGTTTGAGCTATATTATTCACCTATTGCTCCTGAATCAGAGCCTGCTGCTCTCATATCAGAATGACGTCAGCTTCAATATCAACTAACGTAAGATCGGATGACTGCGGAGGCGCGCCTTAAGCGACGGAAGTGTGGCCGAGCGCAACGACAAACACCGAACGAGGGATTAAGTAAGGACAATGCAAGCAAAAGCTCAACTTGAACAACAGATCAACGCACAACGAAATGCCCCATCATATTCTTCAGACAGCGATCCGCAGGAGACCGCTGAATGGCTGGAAGCCTGGGATCAGATTCTCGACGAAGAAAACCCGCAGCGCGCGGCTTATCTGCTCACCGCTCTGACCGAACGCGCCCGCTCGGCGGGTTTAGCTGTTCCTCCGTCTTCATTCAACACGCCCTACTGCAACACCATTCGCGTCGAAGACGAACTGCCTTACCCTGGCAATCTCGAAATCGAGCGTCGCATCAAGAGCATCATCCGCTGGAACGCGATGGCCATGGTCGTGCAGCAGAACAAGAAAGACCCTGGGATTGGCGGCCACATCGCGACCTACGCCTCGGTCGCCACGCTGATGGAAGTCGCCTTCAACCATTTCTTCCGCGCAACCATTCAGGATCAAGCGGGCCACGATCAGCCGGGCGACCTCGTCTATTTCCAGGGCCACGCCTCTCCGGGCATCTATTCGCGCGCCTTTCTGGAAGGGCGTTTGTCGCGAACACAGATAGAAAATTTCCGTCACGAATTGCGCGAAGAGCCGGGGCTGTCTTCATACCCGCACCCCTGGCTGATGCCCGATTTCTGGCGGTTCCCGACAGTCTCGATGGGACTGGCGTCGCTCAACGCGATCTATCAAGCGCGGTTTATGCGCTATATGGAAAATCGCGGATTGATCGTACCCACGGATCGCAAGGTCTGGGCGTTCCTGGGCGACGGCGAGATGGACGAACCCGAATCAATGGGTTCAATCACGCTGGCCTCGCGCGAGAAACTCGACAACCTGATCTTCGTCATCAACTGCAATCTGCAGCGATTGGACGGCCCCGTGCGCGGCAACGGCAAGATCATCCAGGAACTCGAAGCCGCGTTCAGAGGCGCGGGCTGGAACGTGATCAAAGTCGTGTGGGGGCGCGGCTGGGACCCGCTCTTCGCGAAAGACCGTACGGGCATTCTGCTCAAGCGAATGGAAGAGTGCGTGGACGGAGAATATCAATCGTTCCGGGCCAAAGAAGCGAAATTCCTGCGCGAAAAATTCTTCGGCAAATATCCTGAATTGGCGGCGATGGTCGCCGATATGAGCGACGAAGACCTGTGGGACCTGCGCCGTGGCGGTCACGATTCGATCAAGGTCTACAACGCCTACAAACGCGCGTTCGAGCACAAGGGCCAGCCGACGGTCATTCTGGCCAAGACGATCAAAGGCTACGGCCTCGGCCCTTCGGGGGGCGAAGGCCGCAACCTGGCGCATCAATCGAAGAAGCTCGACGAAAACGACCTGGTCAACTTCACGCAAAGATTCAACCTGCCGATCTCCGAAGAGGATGCGAAGGACGCGAAGTTTTACACGCCTCCGCAAGACAGCCCTGAAGTGATCTATCTGCACGAGCGCCGCAAGGCTCTGGGCGGTTATTACCCCACGCGCGGCGTGCAGTCCGATCTGCTCGAAACACCGAAGCTCGAATTCTTCAAAGAGCAGCTCGCCGGCTCCGAGGGGCGCGAAGTCTCGACGACGATGGCTTTCGTCCGCGTCCTGACGAACCTGCTGAAAGACAAGACCGTCGGCAAACGCGTCGTGCCGATCATCCCCGACGAAGCGCGCACGTTCGGAATGGAATCGCTCTTCCGCCAGGTGGGCATTTACGCCAGCCAGGGACAGCTCTACCAACCGCACGACGCCGACATGTTCCTCTACTACAAGGAATCGAAGGACGGCCAGATTCTTGAGGAGGGCATCACCGAAGCCGGATCAATGTGTTCGTTCACCGCGGCGGGAACGGCCTACTCGAATTACGGGGTTGAGATGATCCCGTTCTACATCTTCTATTCGATGTTCGGATTCCAGCGCATCGGCGATTTCGTCTGGGCGTTCGCCGACGCGCGCGGCCGCGGGTTCCTGTGCGGCGCGACCGCCGGGCGCACGACGCTCAACGGCGAAGGATTGCAGCATCAGGACGGCCACAGCCTTGTGCTGTCGAGCACCGTGCCGACCTGCCTGAGTTACGACCCCGCGTTCGCCTATGAGATCGCCGTGATCATTCAGGACGGCCTGCGGCGGATGTATCAGGAAGACGAGGACGTCTTCTATTATCTCGCGCTCTACAACGAAAACTACGCCCAACCGCCAATGCCCGAAGGCGCGGAGGAGGGCATCATTAAAGGCATCTACAAGCTGAAGGCCGGAAGCGGTAAACCGAAAGCGCATCTGTTTGGCAGCGGCCCGATGCTCAACGAGGCTCTGCGCGCCCAGCAGATTCTGGCCGAACAGTACAAGGTTCAAACCGATGTATGGAGCGTGACCAGCTACAACGAACTGCGCCGCGAGGCGTTGCGGGTCGAACGCTGGAACCGGCTGCATCCGGCTGAACCCGAACGGCAGCCCTACATCGTTCAAGCGCTGGAAAAGACCGACGGCCCGATCATCGCTTCGACCGATTATATGAAGCTAGTGCCGGATCAGATCGCGCCGTGGCTGGGCGGAAGATTGATCAGCCTGGGCGCGGACGGTTTCGGGCGCAGCGACAGCCGCGAATACCTGCGCAAACATTTCGAGATCAACGCCGAATCAATTGTGGCGGCGACGCTCTCCCAGTTGACGCGTGATGGCAAATTCAATGCGAAGAAAGCGGCGCAGGCGATCGCCGATCTGGGTCTGAAGCCCGAGGCGATTGATCCGGCGCTGGCGTAAACTCGCATCCGCGGTGAGTCGGAGATGGGACGAACAGATGCGATGAATACCGCGTCTGTTCGTCTCATTTGCTTTGCGGCGTAGGGATTCAATAAACATTACAGGCTATCGCCGAGCAACCCGGAGGTATCATCATGAGCTTCCCGCACTCCACCCGATCTCTCCTTCACTACCGCATCATCGCCGTCTTGCGCATCTGCAATCTGGCCTTGTCATGCCTGTTGGCTTGGGCGTTCACGCAAGTCGTCTCACAGCCTGTTCAATCCGGCGCGGCCACCGGAAATTCGTCGCAAAGCGCCACGAACATCAAGCCGATAGAGCCGGGCAAGCCGGTTGAGAGAGAGCTTGCCGCGGGTCAGAGCCACCATTACCAGTTCGAGCTTGCCGAGGGCCAATACGCTCGCGCATCGCTGGACAAACAGAGCGCGGACTTCGTTCTCATCGTGTCCGGGCCGGAAGGCCGGATCATTGCTGAAGCAAGAGGCGCTCAACCGCAAGAGCCTCTCGGCGTGGTTTTAGTGGCGGAGGTTGCGGGCGCCCACCGGCTGGAGGTTCGCTCGCTTGCCAAAGAAGGCGCCCCGGCCCGTTACAAATTGAGCGTCGCGGAACCTCGCATGGCGACGGAGCAGGACCTCAACCACGTGGCCGCGGCGAAGCTATACACCGAAGCGATGCGACTCAGCGCCGAAGGCGCGCCCCAATCACTGCGACAGTCGATCGAAAAGTTCGAAGCGGCGCTCCCACTCATCAGGGCCAGTGGCCAGCGCCAGAGCGAGGCCGACATGCTGGCCACCGTCGCGTATGTCTGCGCCCGGGCGGGCGACAGCCGCTCGGCGCTCGATTTCTATCAACAGTCGCTGCCGCTCTATCGTGACCTCGGCGACCGGCGCGGCGAAGCATCCGCTCTGGTCAGCATCGGAAATATTTATTCCAACCAGCGCGACTACCGGAAGGCGTTGGAGTTCCACAGCCAGGCGCTGCCGCTCTACCAACAGGCCGGCGACCGCAACGGCGAAACCGCCACGCTTTACAACATCGGCATCGCGCACGACTTCATCGGCGCCAAGCCGAAAGCGCTTGAATATTACCGCCAGTCGCTCTCCATCGCGCGAGCCGCGGGCGACCGCCGGCGCGAAGCCGCCGCGCTGAACGCCATCGGAGGAGTCCACAATTCGCTCGGCGACTATCAGCAAGCGCTCGATTCTTACCAGCAGGCGTTGGCGCTCTCGCGCGAAATCGCCGACCGGCGCGGCGAAGCGTCCGCGATCAACAGCATCGCGCGGGCCTACGGTTCATTGCAGGAGTATGAGAAGTCGCGCGAACTCTATCGCCAGGCGCTCTCGCTCTTTCGCGCGCTGGATGATCGCCGCGGCCAGGCCGTAGCGCTCAACAGCCTCGGAACGATCCACAATTTTTTGGGCGAATCTCAGCAGGCGCTCGATTCCTTCAACCAGTCGCTCGCGATTTATGGCGCTACGAATGACCGGCGCGGCCAGGCGACCGCGCTCAACTCGTTAGGCCATGTCTACAAAGCTTTCGGCGATTACCAGAAAGCGCTCGATTGCTACGGGCAGGCGCTGGCGATTGATCGCGCCGCCGGCGACCTCAACGGCGAAGCCGCCGCGCTTCACAACCTGGCGTCTGTCTACATCTCGCAGGGCGAATACCGGCAGGCGCTCGATTCCTTCAACCAGTCGCTCGCGCTCGTGCGCGCCGCCGGCAATCGCCGTAACGAGGCCTCCGCGCTCAACGGTATTGCCGCGGCTTATACCGCGTTAAACGACAGCATCTCGGCGCTCGATGTCTATCAGCAGGCGCTGCCGATTACCCGCGCCACAAGCAATCGCCGGGGCGAGGCCGCCGTGCTCAACAACATCGGCCGAACATATTTCTCCCTGGGCGATCATCAAAAAGCTCTCGACTTTCATAACCAGGCGCTCTCGCTTATCCGCGCGGTCAAAGACCGGCGCGGCGAAGCGCAAATGCAATACAACATCGCCCGCGCCCATCGCGCTCGCGGCGATCTGGCCGCGGCCCGATCTCACATCGCTGAGGCCATTCGTCTCGCCGAATCGCAGCGTTATGGTGTCTCCAGCCAGGAACTGCGCGCCTCTCTCCTCGCTTCGGTGCGGAATTTCTACGAACTTGAGATTGATCTGCTCATGCAATTGCACAAAGAGAACCCGTCCGGAGAATTCGCCGCGGTTGCGATTGAAACCAGTGAGCGCGCCCGCGCGCGCAGCCTGCTGGAGCTGCTGGCCGAGGCGCGCGTTGACCTGCGCCAGGGTGCAGAGCCGGCTCTGCTGGAACGCGAGCGTAAACTGCAACGCTCGCTCGATGACAAAGCTGAACGCCAAACGCAGGTGCTCAGCGGCCGCCATACCCCGGAGCAGGCGACGGCGGCGGCCAAAGAACTCGAATCTCTCCTGGCCGAGTACCAGCAAGCGCAGGCGCAAATCCGCGGCGCCAGCCGGCGCTACGCCGCGCTGACCGAGCCTCAACCGCTCAGCCTCAAGGAGATTCAGCGGCAGGTACTGGACGGCGACACGTTGCTTCTGGAGTATGCGCTGGGAGACGAGCGAAGTTATCTGTGGGCAGTCACCAACAGTTCCATCGCGAGCTACGAATTGCCCAAACGAGAGGAGGTCGAAGCCGCGGCGCGCAGGTTTTACGAGATGGCGAAGAAGGCCGATACGGCAAACACCCAGATCGTGGAAGTGGCAGCGGAGTTGAGCCGGATGCTGCTAGCTCCGGCGTCCGACCACTTGGCGGCCAAGAGACTCGCGGTTGTGGCCGACGGGATACTGCACTACATCCCATTTGCGGCGCTCCCGGTTCCTGAGACAGGGCGACGGGGGGACGGGGCGACGGGGCGACGGGGCGACGGGGGGACTGAGCGAATGGAGGATGGAGCGAATGAAAAAACTTTACCCCGTCGCCCCGTCCCCCCGTCGCCCCGTCCCCCCGTCGCCC
>Ga0187894_10006179_pt1 | contig 11860 bp, 8 predicted proteins | sample GBC1701081metaG_FD_136650 | JGI IMG/M metagenome (GOLD analysis project Ga0187894, IMG submission 136650) | White microbial mat communities from a lava cave in the Kipuka Kanohina Cave System on the Island of Hawaii, USA - GBC170108-1 metaG ...
AGATGGCCGACATGGCCGACGTTGACGATCGTCTGGCTCATCGGCGCCTTCATCGTCTGTCTGCGCAATGCGCTCGCCCACGTCGGATTGCAGCGCTGGGGTCGCATGGCACGACCCGCGCTTTCCCCGACGTGGCAGGCGACGCTCCGCAGCGTGGGGAGCGACGCGGGATTCGGCAGGCACCTGCGAGTGCTCGAGTCGGACCACGTGACGAGTCCTTGCACCTGGGGACTGCTGCGGCCGATCGTCCTGCTTCCCGCAGCGGGCGCCGACTGGTCCGACCCACAGCGTCGCTTCGCCCTGCTGCACGAGCTTGCGCACGTCCGTCGGCTCGACTACCTCACGACACAGATCGCGAATCTGGCGTGCGCGATGCACTGGTATAACCCGCTCGTGTGGCTCGCCGCTGTCCAGGCTAGAAAGCTTCAGGAACAGGCTTGCGACGACGTCGTGCTGACCGCCGGCGAGACGCCGGCTGATTATGCGCAGTTCCTGGTCGGCATCGCCGGAGCGTGGCGCCTGTCGCTGGCAAACCCAGCCGCCGTCGGCATGGCGCTGCGCTCGCAGCTGCACGGCCGCGTAACCGCCATCCTCGACGCGACGAGAGCACGCGTGCCTCTGAGCCACGCGGCGCTCCTCATCGCTCTCGCGCCGCTTGCCTGCCTGATGATCGTGCTCGCCGCCGTCTCGGCGGTGGCCGCTCCCGTCACGCTCGAGCCAGGACGTCCCCTGGCGGTATCGTTCAGCTCGGTCGAGTTGCGCAACGGCGGCACGGTGAACCTGGTTCGTGCAGACGCGCAGCGCGTCACGTTGCTCACGGGCGATCCGGATCAGGTCGCGATCGCCATCGGCGCAGACGGGCGGCTGGTGATCGATCGATGCCCGAAGCACTGCACGCGCAAGCAGGAGCTCAAGGTCGAAGTCGAGACGCCGGGCATTGCGCAGATCGCCGTCGCCGAGGGCGGCACGATCCAGAGCCGCGGCGATTTCCCGCTGCAGCCACAGATCGGTGTCGGCGTCAGCCAGGGCGGTACGATCGACGTCCGCTCGATCCCGGTCACGAGTGTTACGGCTTCGGTGTTCAGCGGTGGCAGGATTTTCACCAGGCCACAAGCCAGTCTGTCCGCGAACGTCGAGCAGGGTGGCAACGTGACCTACTGGGGCGATCCCGTCGTCGAGTCGTCGATTCAGTTCGGTGGCGTCGTCGTCAGGGGAATCGCAACCGACGTCGACCGGCCGCTGGCGGACCTGGGGCTGGCGGGTCCTCCACCGGTTCCTCCTGTTCCGCCGATTGCTCCGGTAACTCCGATTCGCGCGGTTCAGCCGAACAATCTTTGACCTGCCGCGCAGGCAAACATGCCGTTCCGAATGCTTGCGGCAGCTCTGCTCTTGCCGCTGTACCACCTGGCGATCGCTGACAATGCGGGCTCCAATGACAGCGCGCGCTCTGCCGACGCGCTCGTCGGTCTGTGGAAAGCCCGGCATGATTTCGGCCCCGAGGCGCGCGGCATGCTGGTCCTCCAGAAAACGGCGAGAGGCTGGTCGGCCGATTTCCGTGGCCGGAGGATCGCAGCGCGCCAGGACGACGGCGTCCTGACGTTCGACCTGCCGAATCGCGAAGGCGGTTTCCGCGCGCGCCTCCAACCGGACGGCGGCCTGACGAGCGGGCAGTGGTTTCAACCCAGCTCTCCCGCGAATCCGCCATTCGGCACCGGCATCGCGTTCGAGCCCGACGGCCCGAACCGCTGGCGCGGCGAAGTGCTTCCGCTCGACGACACCTCGACCTTCTATCTGAATCTGCAAGCGCGGCCGGACGGCTCGGTCGGCGCCTTCCTTCGCCATCGCGAGTTCAATCTCGGCCTGCGATACAACCTGGATCGTCTCGTGCGCAGCGGAAACACGGTCCGGCTCGTCGGCCGATTCCGTGGCGAAAGCGCCGACCGCGTGCTGCTCAGCGGCTCGTTCGATTCCGAAAACGGCGTTCTCTCTCTCGCCTTCGATCCGCCGCTCGATGGCGTCTACGACTTCAGGCGTGCAGGCGACGAGAGCGATTTCTATCCGCGCGGCAGGCGGCCGGGCCGTTATGTCTACGAAGCGCCGCTGTCGCGCGACGACGGGTGGCCCGTCGCCACTCTGGATCAGGTGAGCATCGACCGCGAAGGCATCGAAGACTTCGTGCAGAGGCTTCTCGACATGCCGATGGATTCGCTGGAGACGATGCAGGTCGACGCGATCCTGATGGCGCGTCACGGCAAGCTGGTGCTGGAAGAGTATTTCCACGGTTTCGATCGCGACACGGTGCACAGCACGCGATCGGCCGGCAAGAGCCTGACTGCGACGCTGATCGGCGCGGCGATGCAGGCCGGCCTTCCCGTCAGTCTTTCCTCGCCGGTCTACCAAGTCATGTACGGCGGCCGTTTCCCGGACGGACTCGAGGCTCGCAAGCGCGCGATGACACTCGAGCACTTGCTGACCATGACCTCCGGCGTCTTCTGCGACGACGGGAATCCGGACGCGCCCGGCAATGAAGAGACGATGACCAACCAGTCCTACGAGCCGGACCTCTATCGTTTCTACCTGCAAGCACCGATGGACCGGCAGCCCGGCGCCGAGGCGGTCTATTGCAGCGGCGATCCCAACCTCGCCATCGGCGTCCTGCATCGCGCGACGGGCGAACATCCGATGGATCTGTTCGATCGGTTGCTGGGTGAGCCGCTGCAGATCGCGCGCCACACCTGGTATCTGTCTCCGTCCCGTCAACCGTACGGCGGCGGCAGCACCAATATGATCCCGCGCGATTTCATGAAACTCGGTCAGCTGATGCTGAACCGCGGCATCTGGAACGGGCGCCGGATTCTGAGCGAGAGCTTTGTGCAACGTGCATCGGCACGGTCCTACGATCTGAACGGCATCAAGTACGGCTACCTGTGGTGGGGAATCGACTGGCCGTACGAGGACCGCACCGTGCAGGCCTTCTTCGCCGGCGGCAACGGCGGTCAGGGAATCATAGTCGTGCCCGAGCTCGATCTCGTGATCGCAATCTACGGCAGCAGCTACGCGAGCCGGCAGGGGCTCGAGATTCAGCAGGGCCTGGCGCCGCGATTCATTCTGCCGGCCGTGCGCGAGGCCGGCGCCGCGACGGACTCGCCCGTCGTGCCGCGCGAATACACGGTCGTCTACGGACGCAAGCCGCGCGTTGCGCCATCTGCGCCATCGCGATGACCGCCTCAAAGTCAGGGGGAATGACGATGCGTCGGGTTCGCTGGCTTTCGTGCGCCCTGGGTTCGTGCGCCCTGGGCTTGATTGCGGCCGCAGCGTCGGCTCAGCCTGCCGACACATCGGACCTGGAAGGACTGTGGGTCGCGCACGCGCGTTACGGCCCGGATGTGCGCGGGAAGCTGACGATCTTCCCGCGCGGAAACGGCCTGGTGGCCGACATTGCGGGTTTCTCCGTACCGGTCAAGCAGCAAGGCCGGCAGCTCAGTTTCGAGCTTCCAGGCGGCAAGGGCAGCTACCGGGGCGAGCGCGGCGGCAACCGGATCGAGGGCCATTGGATCCAGCCGGTCACGGTCGAGGCCGGCGCGCGCTACGCCACCCCGCTCGTTCTGCTCGCGGACGGCGACGGGCGCTGGACCGGCGACGTCCTGCCGCGCGACGACCACATGACTTACTACCTGCCGGTTACGCGCGGTGCCGGCGGCTCCTGGTCGACGTACCTGCGCAATCCCGAGCGCAACCAGGGAGTGTTCCTCGGTGTTTCGCGGGTCGAGCGGGACGGCGACGCGATCAGGTTGCTCGGAACGCGGCGCGGTCAGGACGAGGAAAGCATCATCGCTTCCGGCCGGCGCGATCCCGAATCAGGCACCTTCAGCCTTCCGCTGCCCTGGAGCACTTTCGACTTCGCGCGCGAGACGGATGCAAGCAGCCCCTTCTACGCACGCGGCAATCCTCCGGAGCGCTACCGCTACGCTCCGCCGTTGCAGCTCGACGACGGCTGGCCGGTATCGACGCTGGAGAAAGAAGGCATCGATCGGGCAGCCATCGAGAAGTTCATCCAGAAGCTGATCGACATGCCGCAGGAGGGTATCAGTACCTCGCAAGTCCACAGCGTGCTGATCGCCCGCCGCGGCAAGCTCGTGCTCGAGGAATATTTCCACGGGTTCGATCGGGACACGCCGCACGACACGCGCTCTGCCGCGAAGAGCTGGACCAATGTCCTGATCGGTGCGGCGATGCAGGCAGGCGTTGCCGTCCGTCTCGACACACCGGTTTACGAGACGATGCTGGGCTCCGTCCCGCCGGACCTCGACCCGCGCAAGAGGGCGATGACCCTGGAGCATCTCATCTCGATGACCGCGGGCTTCGACTGCGACGATTCGGGAGAACGACCGGGTGACGAGGACCCGATGCAGGAGCAGACGGCGCAGCCGGACTGGTATCGATATTCGCTGAACGTGCCGATGGCGTGGAATTCCGGCGAGCAGATCGTCTATTGCAGCATGAAACCCAACCTGGCCGCGGGCATTCTGGAGAAGATCGCCGGCGAGCCGCTGCCCGAGATGTTCTATCGGCTGGTGGCGAAGCCGATGCACATGGGCAGGTACCACCTGTTCCTGCAGCCAACCGGCCAGCCCTACGGCGGTGGCGGCCATCATTTCACCACCCGCGATTTCATGAAGCTGACTCAGCTGTTCCTGAATGGCGGCAGCTGGGAAGGCCGGCAGATCGTCAGTCGCGACTGGGCGCAAAAGTCGGGCGCGGCGTTGCGTGTGCTCTCGCCGAGGAGCGGCCAGACCTACGGCTATCTCTGGAACTCGTTCGCCTATCCGTATCGCGGACGCAAGCTGCACGCGTATTTCCCGGGCGGGAACGGTGGCCAGGTGTATATCGGGATTCCCGACCTCGACCTGCTGATTGCCTTCACCGGCGGCAGCTACGCCGATGCAGTGCTGTTTCGATCGCAGCGGGAGTACGTGCCGGAGGACATCCTGCCGGCCGTCAGTCCCTGAAATCGCGCGACGGGCGACAGCACCCGGATTGTCAGCGCTGGTCCTCGCTCAGCACGCCGCGCAGGATGATGCGTGCGAGCGAGTGGCCGGCCTTGCGATAGTGGTTCTGCGTGAGCCGCGGCGTGTTCATGACCGCCTTCACCTGTGCGGCGAAATCGGCGTAGTGCTGCGTCGCCGCCCAGATCAGGAAGATGAGGTGATACGGATCGACCGGCGCCAGCTTGCCCGCATCGACCCAGTGCTGAATGACCGCGGCCTTGCGCTGCACCACTCCGCGCAGGTTGGTCTGCAGGTAGCGCTTGAGGAACGGCGCGCCCTGCACGATCTCGTTCGCGAACACGCGCGAGGCCGCCGGGAAGCGGCGCGACAGCTCCACCTTCTGCGCGATGTAGTTCGCCAGCTCGAGCTCGGGATCGCCGTTGCGATCGAGCTCGCGCAGCGGCGCGAGCCAGCTGTCGAGCGTGCGCCGGAGCACGGCGAGGTACAGGTCGCGCTTGCGTTCGAAATAGTAGTGCAGATTCGGCTTGGAAATTCCCGCGCGCTCCGCCACCTCGTCCACCGTTGCGCCGTGGTAGCCGTAGGTGGCGAACACTTCCACTGCCGCGTCGAGGATACGTGCCTCGTTCTCGACCTGGATGCGCGTCTTGGTGGCCACGTCAGCGCGTCGCGGCTGCGCCGTAGCGCGTCAGCCGCTCGACCAGCAGGTCGTAGAACGCATCGGCGTCCACGCCGTACACCCAGCGTGCGTTCACGGGCCGGCCGGTCACGTTCCAGAAATCCACGGCGGTATGTCCCATCGTCAGCTCTGAATGTATCTCCACGGCGACGTTGCACGGTTTAGCCCGGAACATGTCCGGACGCAGGAGCCAGGCGATGGTGCACGGATCGTGCAGTGGCGCGCCGTCGGCGCCGTACTTGTCGCCGTCGAAGCGATTGAAGGCGCGCAGCATGCCGCTCGCTGCGCGCGCGACCTCGCTGCCCAGCGCCGCGATGCGGTCGACACGCGCGCGCGTCGCCAGCACCTGGTGCGTGACGTCGAGCCCCATGGCGACGATCGGCCGGCCGCAGGCGAACACCACGTGCGCGGCGTGCGGATCCACCAGGATGTTGAATTCCGCCGACGCGGTGGTGTTTCCGCCCTCGCGCATGGCTCCGCCCATCAGCACGATCTCGCGGATGCGCGGCACGATCGCGGGCTCTTTCACCATGGCCATGGCGATGTTGGTGAGCGGGCCCGTGGGCACCAGCGTGATCGAATCGTCGGCTGCCGCCATGAGCGTCGCGACGATGAAATCCACGGCGTGCTGCTGCTGCAGGGGCAGACGCGGCTCGCGGATTTCCATGCCGTCGATGCCCGAAGCGCCGTGCACGTACTCGGCAGTGACCAGCGCCCGCACCATCGGGCGCGCGCATCCGGCGAATACCGGCATGTCGTCGCGCCCGGCGAGCTCGCAGATCAGCCGCGCGTTTCTCTGCGTCAGCGCCAGCGGGACGTTGCCGGCAACCGTGGTCACGCCCGCGACTTCGAGCTCCGGCGAGGCGAGCGCGAGCAGCAGCATTATCGCGTCGTCCTGGCCCGGATCGCAGTCGATGATCAGCTTGCGCGGCGGCATGACGTGGAACTCGTGGTAAGCGTGCTCGTGCCCGGCTGTGTTCGCGCCCGGTCAGAACTCGGTCAGAACTCCATCAGCAACCCGGCGAGCGCCGCGCTGAGGAGGTTCGAGAGTGAGCCGGCCGCCACCGCGCGCAAGCCGTAGCGCGCGATGAACTCGCGCAGCTCCGGCACCAGGCTGCCGAGCGCGCCCATCTGGATGGCGATCGACGAGAGGTTGGCGAAGCCGCACAGGGCGAACGTCGTGATCGCTTCGGCGCGCGGGCTCAGCGTGTCGGCGATCTGGCCGAAGTGCAGGTAGGCGACGAACTCGTTGAGGATGAGCTTCTCGCCGAAGAACGCCCCGGCGATCGACGCCTCGGACCAGGGCACGCTCAGCAGGTACATCAACGGCCCGAAGACGAAGCCGAGCATCTTCTGCAGCGTCAGGTCCGGATAGCCGAACAAGCCGCCGGCCCAGCCGACCAGTCCGTTGAACATCGCGATGAGCCCGACGAACGCGATCAACATCGCGCCGATCGCCACCGCGAGCTTCACGCCGTCCAGCGCACCGACGCCCGCGGCCATGATGACGTTCGCGTGCTTGTGACTGTCGTCCTCGAGCATCACCTGGTCGTCGGCGTTGCGCGCGTCCTTGGGATCGTCCGGAAAAATCAGCTTTGCCATCAGCAGGCCGCCCGGAGCAGCCATGAACGATGCCGGCAGCAGATACTCGAGCTTGACGCCGAGCTGCGCATACGCCGCCAGCACCGTGCCGGCGACCGAGGCCATGCCGGTTGCCATGACGGTAAACACCTGCGGCTCGGTGAGCCGGCGCAGGTACGGGCGGATGGCGAGCGGCGACTCGGTCTGCCCGACGAAAATGGTCGCGGCAGCGCACAGCGATTCGACGGTGCGCGTGCCGATGATCCAGCGCAGACCGCCGCCGATGATGCGCACCACCCACTGCATGATGCCGAGGTGATAGAGCAGGCTCATGAGCGCAGCGAAGAAGATCACCACCGGCAGGACGTGCACCGCGAAGCTGATGCCCTGGCTGGTACTCGCGAGCGAGCCGAACACCATGTCGATACCGGCCTGGGAGTAGCCGATGACCGCTTCCACGCCGTGCGAGATCGACAGGATGGCGCTGCGCCCGGCCGGGACGTAGAGCACCAGAGCCGCGATCACCACCTGCAGTGCGAACGCGCTGAGCACGATGCGCAGGTTGATCGCCCGCTTGTTGATCGACAGCAGCACGGCGAAGCCCAGGATCAGTGCGATGCCGACGAGACTCATCCACCTCATGTTCTTCTTCTCCCCTGGTGACCGCCGCGCCCCGGGCGCGGTTGCTAAGAGTGCGGTTGCTAAGAGTGCGGTTTCTAAGCGTGCCCTTCCGGCCGCATCGTCTCGTAAACCACCGGTCGCCGCAGCGGTGGCGACTCGCCGATGCGGCATGCGCGCTGCAGGTTGCCGATGGCCTGCCGCGCGAGCTCTTCGCTGGTCGCGTGCACGATCGCCAGCGGCCGTGCGTCGTCGACGGCCGCGCCGATCGGCGCGACGTCGGTGAAGCCGACCGAAAGATCGAGCTTGTCGTCCGCGCGGCGGCGCCCGCCACCGAGCTCGATGATGGCATTGCCGACTGCGCGTGCGTCGACGGCCTCGAGATAGCCAGGCTGCGATGGCGGCACGGCGCGCTGCACCGGTGCAACCGGCAGGTAGCGTTCGTGGCGCTCGAGAAAATCTTGCGGCCCTCCGAGGGCCGCCACCATCCGCCCGAAGACCTCGGCGGCTTTTCCGGAGGTGAGCGCTGTCTGTGCGCGATTGCGGGCGGCGCCGCGGTCCTTCTCGAGTCCGCCCAGCACGAGCATTTCCGCGCAGAGCGCGAGCACCACCTCATCGAGCCGTGGCTCGCGCCGGCGGTTCGCCAGGTACTCGACCGTCTCACGTACCTCGACGGCGTTGCCGGCAGTCAGCCCGAGTGTCTCGTTCATGTCGGTGACGAGCGCGTGGCTGCGCAGGCGAACGCTCGCGGCGGTGCCGATGATGCTGCGCGCGAGCTGGCGCGCCTGCTCCATCGACTCCATGAAGGCGCCCGAGCCGACCTTCACGTCCATGACCAGGGCGTCGAGGCCGGCGGCGATTTTCTTCGATAGGATCGAGGCGGTGATCAGCGGTATCGACTCGACCGTGCCGGTGACGTCGCGGATCGCGTAGAGGCGCCGGTCGGCCGGTGCGAGATCCGGGGTCTGGCCGATCACGGCGCAGCCGACCGAGCTCACCACGTTGGCGAACGTGGCCAGGTCCGGCGTCGAGCGGTAGCCGGGAATGCTGTCGACCTTGTCGAGCGTGCCGCCGGTGTGACCGAGACCGCGCCCGGAGATCATCGGCACGAAGCAACCGCAGGCCGCGGCCATCGGCGCGAGCATCAGGCTCACCTTGTCGCCGATACCGCCCGTCGAATGCTTGTCCACCACCGGGCCGTTCAGCTTCCGGGCACGCCAGTCGAGGATCGTTCCCGACGCCGCCATGGCGCGGGTCAGCGCGCCTGCCTCTTCGAACGACATGGAACGCACGCAGATCGCCATGGCGAGGGCGGAAACCTGCTCGGCCGGAATGCTGCCGTCGGCGAGGCCGCGCACGAAGTACGCGATCTGCTCCGCCGACAGCGCAGCGCCGTCGCGTTTCGCCCGGATGACATCGACGAACAGCATGGCTTGGCGGGCGGCCCGTCCCGGTGCGCAACGCGCACGGCGCGCGACGGGCCGTCGTCAGTTCCTCACCCGCAAATTTTTACTGGTTGATAAAACGTGTTCTTATACATAAGCTGTCGGCGCTGCGCCATGGTGCGCGCACGAACGTGCACACAAGACGCCGCAGGTGCCGTGCGCCGGAAAACCATACCACGTCCATTTGGGGGGAACCGAATGAACAGCAAGCTGGCCATGAGAGTGAAAATGGTCCTCTGCGCCCTGCCGGTCTGTGCGCTCGGCATCGGCGGGGCCGCATCGGCCCAGGACGAGGACTCGGTGTTCGAAACGATCATCGTCACGGCCCAGAAGCGCGAGCAGAGCATCTACGACGTCCCGGTCGCGATCAGCGCGTTTACGGCCGAGAACCTCGAGAAGCAGGGCATCGTGGACCTGGTCGACATCGGCAAGTTCGTGCCCAACCTCAACGTCACCGGCTTCTCCGCCGGACACACCTCCTCGGCCAATCCGTTCATCCGCGGCATCGGCCTGCAGGACCACCTGATCACCACCGAGCCCGGCGTCGGCGTCTACGTCGACGGGGTCTATCTCGGCCGCCAGGTCGGCCAGAACTGGAATCTCACCAACATCGAGCGCGTGGAAGTGCTGCGCGGCCCGCAAGGCACCCTCTACGGCCGCAACTCGATCGGCGGTGCCATCAACATCATCACGCGCAAGCCCGGTACGGACGCGGGCGGCAAGATGTCGTTGACGGCCGGCTCGCGCGGTCGCCTGGCAGGCGACGTCTACACCGACCTGCCGCTGTCCGACCAGTTCGCGATGTCGCTGTCCGCCGCCTACTCGCGCCGCGACGGCCTCGGAGATTTCGTGAACGTCGAAGGGGCGAACAAGGAAGTGGGCGAGATGCAGGACATCTCGGGGCGCGTTGCGATGCTGTGGAAGCCGAGCGATGCGCTGTCCTTCCTGTTCACCGCGGACGGCAACGACGGCGACAACGGCCTGCGACCGTACGACACACTGATCGACGAGCTGGGCGCCTCGTGCCGCGCCACCGCGGGCGATCCGTCGACCTGCCCCAACGGCGCTGCCTACAACGCCGGCTATCGCAACGCCGACGGTGCCAACGATCCCTACAACAACAACACCGGCCAGGCGGACCAGATCGAAGTGACGAACCGCGCATACGGCGTGGCCCTCACCGTCGACTATGCCGTTTCTGAGGCACTCAACTTCAAGCTGCTGATGAGCGACCGCCACTCCCAATACGAGAGCGGCCTCGACGACGACGGCTTCATCGACGACTTCCTCTCCTTCCCCGAAGTCGGCGAAGCCGATCAGCAGTCCGCGGAGTTTCAGGTCACGGGCAAGAGCGGCGCCTTCGACTACGTGGTCGGCCTGTTCTACTACGAGGAGGAAGGACAGAATTTCCAGAACGACACGAGCTTCAACTGCGGCACGGCGGCGGCGCCCTGCCCGGCTCCGAACAGTGGCGATTTCTTCCTGCACCAGAAGTACGACAGCCAGGCGATCTATGCCAACGTCGGCTACCAGATCAACGATCGGTTCCGGGTCGCGGCCGGCCTGCGCCAGACGGAGGACGACAAGTCGGCGGACACGCAGCCGGTCGTCGGCGTGATCGGAGCGTCCAACACCAACGATGGCTCGGAAACCACCTGGGATGTCTCGGGCTCGTACAAATTCGCAGAGCGTATGACGTTCTACGGTTCGGTCCAGAGCGGCTACCAGGCCGGCCAGTATCCGGCGCGTCCGTTCTGCCTGTTCGGGAATCCCAATTGCTTCGTCGCCACGGACAACGTCACCGCGATCAACTACGAAGTGGGTCTGAAGGGTGAGCTCCTGGACAACCTGCAGCTGAGCGTCGCCGTGTTCAACACCGAGTACACGGACCTGCCCTACCAGGTGAGCACGACCACCGGGATGGGCTTCAACACGGTGAGCATCGTCGTCGACCAGACCTCGCGCGGCGTGGAAATCGAGAGCGCCTAGGTGCCCACGGACAACTTCCGCCTGCACGCCTCGCTCGGCTACATCGACGTGGACGTCGACGATCCGAATCCGGCAGCGGTCGCGCCGCTCACGCCGGAAATCACTGCCTCGCTGAGCCCCGAGCTGACGTTCCCGATGGGCGCCAGCGGCGAGGTGAGTTTCCGCGTCGACTGGTCGTTCCGCGACGAGATGTTCGGCGAGCCCAGCAACGACCCGGGCCGCTTCACGTTCATCGACAGTCGCGACCTGGTCAACTTCGACCTGAGCTATCGGCCGAACGACGGCGACTGGACCGTCGGCGCGTATGGCCGCAACGTCACGGACGAGCGCTACGACAACGCCCGGCTCAACACCGGCGACTACGTGCTGATCATGCTCAGCAACGATGCGAGCGAGTTCGGCCTGCGGTTCAGCAAGAACTTCTGAGCCGCGCAGCGCAACAGAAGCCGGAAGGCGAAGCATCAGGGCCGGGAGGCAACTCCCGGCCCTTTTTGTTTGTGCGGTGTCAGGCGGAACCTGGTTTGGCTGCTGCTGCTTCGGAC
>Ga0187894_10006180_pt1 | contig 11858 bp, 10 predicted proteins | sample GBC1701081metaG_FD_136650 | JGI IMG/M metagenome (GOLD analysis project Ga0187894, IMG submission 136650) | White microbial mat communities from a lava cave in the Kipuka Kanohina Cave System on the Island of Hawaii, USA - GBC170108-1 metaG ...
GCAGCGCCGCCCGCGCCGGTCACGATCAGCGCCTGCCGCCCCTGGAACCCTCGCGCATCAAGTTCCTTCTCCTCGCCCTTGGCCCGGTCGAGAACCGCCTGGATCCGCGCGATCTGATACTCGCGCAGCAGCGGGTACTTTCCCTCGCGCGCCAGCAGCAGGCTCGCGCCGACGATCGACCCCGCGAGGATCGCGGCGAGCACCGAAGCCCCGATCAGGTGCTTGAGCCGCGCCCCCGCCGCCACCAGCATCGCCAGCAGAGTCGGCAGGAACAGGATCGCCGTGCCCAGGTCCGGCTCCATCAATATGAGCAGCACCGGCACGGCCGTGATCAACGTCGGCGGGATGAGCCCCAGCAGGCTCCGGTGGCTCTCGCGCCGCCGGAAGTACGCCGCCAGCACCAGCACATACGCGATCTTGCAAAGTTCGCTCGGCTGAAGGTCGAACGGCCCCAGGTCGATCCAGCACCGCGCGCCGTTGCGCGGCGTCACCAGCGTCCCCGGCACCCCCGGCACCAGCAGCACGACCAGCAGCAGCATCACCACGATCAGCGCCGGCCACGCGAGGAATCTGTACCACCGGTAATCCGGCACAGCGATCACCGCGCCGGCCAGCAGCCCGGCGATCAGGTGAATCATCTGCCGTCCCGCGAGCGTGCTGAAGAACGGATCCGTCTCGCGCCGCGCCAGCGCAATGGTGTAGATCCCGATCGCGCTCAGTGCCACCGTGCTGACCAGCACGATCCAGCCTGGGTTGAGCAACCGGAATCGCCGCGGCACGCGCCCCGATTCCGGCGACACCTTCGGCGGCCCGCTCGCAACGACGCCCACGTGTGAAGTTCTGACCGATCCAATGTTCATCGTTGCCGAACCGATTCAGAGGCCGCTCGCAAGCGGCAATCCCACGACTCAAGCGTCGCGGTTCACCCGCGACGCGTTCTACGCCCTCTCGACCCACATGCAGCGCCAGCGACATGTGGGACTCTTCACAGGTAGCCCTCGGCCTGAAGCGCCGTGATGATCTGGTTCACGATCGGCCCCGAGACGCGCCCGCCCGAGCCCGCGTACTCCATCACCACCGCGATCGCGTACTTCGGCCGCCCCTTCGGCCCCACCATCACGACGAACCACGAGTGATCGCCCTCGCGAAGGATGCGCCGGCCTTCCTCAGTCTTCGGATCGACGCCGATGATGTCCGGCGCTTCGGCCGTTCCCGTCTTGCCGCGCACTTCGATCCCTTCGCGTGCGGAGAACGTCACTTCGCGCGTCCCGTCGCCGAAGTTGACGTGGTGGCCCGTCCCGATGTCGTCATTCACCGATCGGCGCAGGCCCTCGAGCGCGGCATCGATCGCCGCCGGATCAATCCTCAATTCACTCGCCCGCGGCGTCTCGCTGCGCACCAGCCGAGGCACAATGCGCAGCCCCGCCCGCGCCACCGTGGCGTACGCGTCCGCCGCGTGCAGCGGCGTCCACGCCACCGGCCCCTGCCCGATCCCCATGAGCGTCGCGTGCGCTGCCCCCGGCGTCTCGCCCCGCGGCACCGTGCCGATCGAACCCGGGTACTCATCCTGAAGACCGAGCCCCGGCGCGCTGCCCACGCCGAACGCGCGGAACCACTTCACCACGCGATCAAACCCCAAGTCCCGCGCCAGCGTGTAGAAGAAAATGTTGCAAGAGACCGCCAGCGCTTCCGGCGCTTGCACGTCGTGCCCGAGCAGGTCGGTGTGCGTCGTGTTGAACTGCTTGAACACCCAGCAGCGATACCGCGTCGGCTTGTCCGGCACGAGGTGCCCCGTGCACCGGATCGCGCGCGACAGCGAGTGCACGCCGTCCGTCACCGCCGCCGAGAGGATGATCGGCTTGACGATCGACCCCGGCGGGTACGGCTTGCTGATCGCCCGGTTCACCCACGCCGCCGCCACCGGATCCCCGAAGATCGAGCGCGACGACTCCGCGAGCGTCTCGCGAGTGAACGACGGCGTGCTCACCATCGCCAGGATTTCGCCCGAGTCGATCTCAAGCACCACCGCCGCGCCGTACAGCGGCGTGCCATCGGGCAACGGCGGCGGCTGATCGGGCGGCCGGTTCGGGCTGTTATGCCATGGCTGCGCCTGCGCCAGCCCGAGCGACGGCTCCATCAGCGCGTGGATCCGCGCCTGGAGCATGATGTCGATCGTCAGTTCGACATCGCGACCCTCGACCGCGGGAATCGTCTCTTCCGCGCCCGGTTCGCCCTCGGCGATCTCGAGGTGGCGCACGCGCAGCCCGCGCTCGCCGCGCAGCAGCCGCTCGGACGACGCTTCGATCCCGCGGGAACCCACGAGGTCGTTGGGCAGGTAGCAGCCCCGGTCCACACGTCCCGTCGCCGGATCCACCCGCGGCCGCCCGACCACATCCTCGCGCTGCACCTTGCGCATCCACCCGAGGATGTGCGTCGCGACACCATGAACCAGAACCTTCGCCGGCGCGACCACCGGCTCGCTCTGACCCTCGACCGGCGCAGCCGCCGGGCGCAGCGGCGCCGGGAATGTCCTTCGGTCGACCTCCACTTCCATCGACTCGTACGGGTATGCGCGCGTCCCCGTCGGCTCGACACGCACGCCGTCGTACCGCTCCGCGACACGCGTCACCTGCCGCCCGATCTCTTCACTCACGCCCCGGGCGATCACGTGCGGCTGCGTCTGCGCCGCCAGCGGCCGCGCCACCGAAGCCAGCGTCAGGTCCTCCGCGGCGGTCTCGCGCTCGCGCGCCATCTCCTCGCGACGCTGGGCCAGCCACCGTTCCCAGACGGTCGTCGCCAGGCGCTGCACATCGCCACGGATCTCTGCCTTGCGCCGCTCCAGGTCCTCGCGCGGGATGCTCAGCGACATCGCCAGTTCGCGCCAGAGCGATTCCAACTGGCGCATGTAGCCCGGCAGGTGCTGCTCGCGGATCATCGCATCGCGCTGGGCCCGCGACATCTCGGACCAGTTCGCGCGGTGCTCGCGCCGCGCCTCCCGCGCCGCCTGCGTGTACGCCCACTCCTCCGTAATGACCGAGTAATCGACGAGGATGTCGAAGCTCGGTTCATCGCGCGCCAGCACACGCCCCTTGCGGTCCACGATGCGTCCGCGGATCGTGGTTGTCCAGCGCTCGCGGACGAGGTTCTCCTCGGCCAGCCGCAGATATTCGGCGCCCTGCGCGACCGTCAGCCGCCAGAGTTGCCCCGCATAGACCCCCACGACAAGGGCGATGCCGATGAACAGCAGCCACAGCCGTCTGTGGAACATGCTCGGGATCAGGTCCTTGAGTCGCATCTGAATCGGCCCGCGCGCTGCCCGAATCGTATCGGGCCGAAACGCTCCACCGATTCACCTCTGGTGCCCGGTCCCCGGTCCCTGGTCCCTAGGCCTTCTTATCCCTCGTGATCTCGGCGTAGGCGTTGTGGTTGTGGATCGACTCGAAGTTCTCGCTCTGGCAGCGGTACCACGTGACCCGATCATCGCGCTCCAGGCGCAGGGCCAGGTCGCGGACGATGTCCTCGACGAACTTGGGATTGTCGAAGGCCGCCTCGGTCACGTGCTTTTCATCGGGCCGCTTGAGAACGGCGAACACGGGCGCACTGGCGGAAGCCTCCAGCAGTTCGACCAGGTCCTCGATCCACATCCGCCCGTTGAACCGCACGCTGGCCCGCACCTCGCAGCGCTGATTGTGCGCCCCGTAGGCGCTGATCTCCTTCGAGCACGGGCACAGGCTCGTGGCCGGGGCCGTCACCGTCATCACGAAGTCCGAATGGTGGTTGGTCGTAGCCTCGAAGGAGACCTTGTAGTCCATCAGTCCCGGCGAGCCGGTCACCGGCGCCTTCTTCTCGATGAAGTACGGGAACGACAACTCGAGGTGCGCTTCTTCCGCGTCCAGTCGCTCCTTGATCTCCCGGGCCACGGTCGAGATGCACTCGGGAGTCAGCGGCCGCGCGTACTCGTTGAGCACCTGCAGGAACCGGCTCATGTGCGTGCCCTTGCGATGGTGCGGCAGGGCCACGTACATGCTCACCGACGCGACCGTCGTCTGCTCCCCGCCCTCGCGGGTGCGCAGCGTGATCGGATAGGTCACTCCCCGAACACCGACCCGATCGATGGACAGCCGGCGCGTATCCGGCGCGGCCTGCACATCGGGCATCGGGCTGGTCGTCGGCGTCGGCGTCATTCGACTCTCCGGAAGTTCCCCCACATTCCGGTCCTCATCTCACCGCAAGCACCTTAGACCTTCGATGCCCGAGCGGCAAACGAGGCGTCCCTGAATCGCCCGCGCCTCTTCATTTTCAGAGCATTCACGGACGCTCACGCACGAGGCGCGGGCGCCGGCTGCTTCTTCTCGAGCATCGACGCCGCCCACGAGGATCCCATGGGCACGCCGATGAACAGCCCGGCCAGCCAATCGATGGGCATGGGCCGAGCCAGCGCAAAGAGCGTCCCGTCGTAGAGGCGGCGCACCACCTGGTCTCCGTCGATCAGCCCCGCCGATGCCGGCCCCGCGATCGCCAGCAGCAGCGCCGAGCCGACGAGCGCGGCGTACGGCAGGTTCGGCGTCGCCAGCCGCGCGACAAGCCCTCCGAAGACGCCCGCCGCTGTCGCCGCCGCGACGGTCTGTCCGACCATCTCCGATCGCGCCACGCCCCACGCGGCCACGCCGCCCACCATGATGCAGAGCACCATCGGCTTGGCCAGGTCGAGCACGCCCGGCCGGTGGCCGCGAGACGGGGCGCGCCCCGACCGTCCCGCGCGTTCGATGCCCCACGCCATCGCAATTCCCAGCACGGCGAGCGCCGCGGCCTCGATCGAGAGCGCCCACAGGGGCCGCACCGACTGCGCCGTCCTCAGCACATCGTCGAGCCGGCCGCTGTGCCAGGCCGCCCACGCCAATGTCATGCCGGCGCAGAACAGCCCTGTACGCACGCTCACAAGCCGCCCGCCCAAGACGCCGACCGCCGCAGCGATCACGATCGCTCCGACCGTCAATGCGGCAGCGCGCACGGGAGCCTCGGATACAAGCACCGAAGCGCCGGGCCCGCCATCGGGTCCCCGGTTCAGACCGGTGAGCATGCCGGCGACAGGACCGGCCACAAAGAGCGCCGTGCCCAGGATTGTCCAGCGCCAGAAGGTGCGGCTCATCGCGTTGGTTTACTCCGGCCAGCCCACGCTCGCCACTTTGCGCGCTCGGCATGTCGCCGCAGGCGAGTCGCCGGGGCGACCTGCCTTCGCTCAGAATCAGCACTTCCACTCTCCACTTTCCACTTTCCACTTTCCACTTTTTCCCCCACACTGTCCCGCCGATGCCGCGACCGAAACCCAAGACTCCCGCCCGACCCGAACACGCGCCCGCCCTTGTTCTCGACGGGCGCGCGCTCGATGCGACGGCCGTGGAGCAGGTGGCGCGGCAGGGTCGCCCGGTGGCGCTGGCCCCGGCCACTTCGAAGCGGCTCGCGGCATCCCGCGCGGCGCTCGAGTCGCTCGTTTCCTCCGGCGAGCCGATCTACGGCGTGAACACCGGCTTCGGCTCGCTCTCGCGCCAGAGGATCGCGCCCCGCGAACTGCGCGATGTGCAGCACAACCTGATCCGCTCGCACGCCGCGGGCATCGGCGAGCCGCTGCCGACTGATGTCGTGCGCGCGATGCTGGTCCTTCTCGCCGGATCGCTGGCGCGCGGCCATTCGGGCGTCACACCCGCGCTCGTCGAAGAACTGATCGCGTTCCTCAACTCCGGAGTAACACCGGTCGTGCCCTCGATCGGATCGGTCGGCGCCTCCGGCGACCTCGCTCCGCTCTCGCACGCTGCGCTCGTGCTGATCGGCGAAGGCGAGGCCGAATTCGGCGGGCGGCGGATGTCCGGCGCCGAAGCGCTCAAGGCCGCCGGGCTCAAGCCCATCTCCCTCGGCGCCAAGGAGGGGCTCGCCCTCATCAACGGCACGCACCTCATGGCGGCCCAGGCCGCGCTGGCGATCGCCGACATCGACCGAGTCTTTGACGCGGCGGTCGCGGCGTGCGCCATGTCGATCGACGCCTGCCGTGCGACGGACGCCTTTCTTGATGAGCGCATCCACGCCGCGCGCGGCCAGCCCGGCCAGATCCGCGTCGCTGCGCGCCTGCGCACCATGCTCGAGGGCAGCCAGATCATCCCGAGCCACGCCGAGAACGACCCGCGCGTGCAGGACCCCTACTCCCTGCGCTGCGCCCCGCAGGTGCTCGGTGCGGCGCTCGACGCCATCGATTCCGCCCGGCGCTCGATCGATCGGGAACTTGCTGCCGTCACCGACAACCCTCTCATCTTTGAGGGCGCCAAGGGCGCGCAACCCGAGGTCATCTCCGCCGGCAACTTCCACGGCCTGCCGCTGGCCATCCCCATGGACACGCTGGCCATCGCGCTGGCCCACATCGCGGGCGTCAGCGAGCGGCGCACGTTCCTCATGCTCGCCGCGACGGACCCCGAGAGCCACCTGCGCCCCTATCTCTCGCCGCAACCCGGTCTTCACTCCGGCCTCATGCTCGCCCAGTACACGGCCGCCGCCTGCTGCAACGAGATGATCGGCCTCGCGAACCCGGCGAGCGTGGCGAATCTCAGCACTTCGGCGGGCATGGAGGACTACAACTCCTTCGGCCCGCGCAGCGGCGCGAAACTGCGCCGTTCGGTCGATCTGTGCGCCCACGTCGTAGCGATCGAACTGCTCTGCGCCGCGCAGGGGCTGGAGTTCCACCGCCCGCTTCGCTCCGGCCACGGCGTCGAACGTACGTACGAGACGATCCGCAACGCCGTGAAGCCGCTGACCGAAGATCGCCCCCCGGCCCCCGACATCTCGGCCGTCACCTCGCTCGTCCTGCACGGCCGGTTCGGGGACTAAGATGGATGCGAATTGCATCGGAACCAGTGCCGTTCCGAGGCATCGAAGATCGCGCCCACCTGCACTCAAAGCGAGCCACCCATGACACACCGCCGCGCCGTCATCGCCTCCGCCCTCTCCCTTATCGGGACGATCGTCCTCTGCGCACCGCTGACCGTTCAAGCCGGAGACACGTCGCCCGGGCAGTCCGCTTCCTGCGGCCTGCCCGTCGGCAACAAGGCCCCCGAAGTCTCCTTCCAGACCATCGACGGCAAGCCCGTCACGCTCGCCTCGCTGCACGGGAGCGGTCCGGCGATCGTCACGTTCTATCAAGGCGGCTGGTGCCCCTACTGCTCCAAGTCGCTCGATGAATGGAACAAGCACGTCGATGAGACCAAAGCCGCCGGCATCACGATGGTCTTCATCACCTTCGAGAAGCCAGAGCGCATCGAAGACATGCAGGACGACCACGGGCAGGGCCTCACGGTCTTGTGCGATCCCAAGGGCGACGCAGCACGCGCCTTCGGCGTGCTCTTCACCATGTCCGAGGACACTCAGAAGAAGTACCGCAACTACAAAATCGACATGCCGCAGTTCAACACGACCGGCAACTGGGACCTGCCTCACCCCGGCACGTTCGTGATCGACAAGGCCGGCGCGGTGCGCTACGCCTGGTGCAACCCCGACTACACGAATCGCGCCGACCCGGCGAAGGTGATCGCCGCCGCGAAGGCCGCGAAGTAGTGGTATCTCCGGCGAATTCAGCGTAACCTCTTCGGCCCCGTATCGGGGCTCGCGAGGAGGTAGACCATGTCCACGACAGCGCAAGGTGGTCACGCGCCCTCGCCTCTCACCTCTCAAACGGTGCACCATCGCCCGGTCTCGGTTGACCCCGCGCTGACCACCGGCACCGAAGGCACTTCGCGCGCCCCCGGCGTGCGCACCGTCCGCGCCCCGCGCGGCCCCAAGATGTCCTGCCGCACATGGCAGGCCGAGGCCGCCCTGCGCATGCTCATGAACAACCTCGACCCCGAGGTCGCCGAGCGCCCGCAGGACCTGGTTGTCTACGGCGGTCGCGGTAAAGCCGCCCGCAACTGGGTCTGCTTCGACGCCATCGTCGAGTCGCTCACGCGCCTCGAGCCCGATGAGACCCTGCTGATCCAGTCCGGCAAGCCGGTGGGAATCATGCGCACGCACGAGGACTGCCCGCGCGTCCTCATCGCCAACTCCAACCTCGTGCCGCACTGGGCCACCCAGCAGGTCTTCGACGACCTCGAGCGCAAGGGCCTGATGATGTTCGGCCAGATGACGGCCGGCTCGTGGATCTACATCGGCACGCAGGGCATCCTCCAGGGCACCTTCGAGACCTTCGCCGAGTGCGGCGCGACTCACTTCCCCGACCTGCGCAACGATGCCCGCGGCCCGCTCTCGGGCAAGCTCATCGTCACCGCGGGCTGCGGCGGCATGGGCGGCGCGCAGCCGCTGGCCGTCACGCTCAACGGCGGCACCTGCCTCGTCGCCGATATCGACGAAGCCCGCCTGCGCCGGCGCTGCCAGGACCACTACCTCGACGAGGTCCTGCCCGGCATCGACGCCGCCATAGACGCGGCGGTCGATTACGCCCGCAAGCGACAGGCCGTCAGCGTCGGCGTCTGCGCCAACGCGATCAACCTGCTCGAGCGATTGATCGAGCGCAACATCCGCCCCGATGTGCTCACCGATCAGACCAGCGCCCACGACCCGCTCTATGGCTACGTGCCGCAGGGCCTGACGCTGCACGAGGCCGACACGCTGCGCAACCAGCACCCCGACGAGTACACGAAGCGCAGCCTCGCGAGCATCGAGAAGCACGTCCGCCTGATGGTGGACCTCAAGAACCGCGGCAGCATCGTCTTCGACTACGGCAACAACATCCGCCAGCGCGCCCTCGACCACGGCTTCAAGGACGCCTTCGCGTTCCCCGGCTTCGTGCCCGCGTACATCCGCCCGCAGTTCTGCACGGGCCGCGGCCCGTTCCGCTGGGTCGCGCTCTCGGGCGACCCCGAAGACATCTACACCACCGATGCCGCGCTCATGGACCTCTTCCCCAAGAACGAGCGACTGCACCGCTGGCTCAAGGGCTGCCGCACCACCGGGCCCGATGGCAAGCCGCGCAATCGCTTTGAGTTCCAGGGCCTGCCCGCGCGCATCTGCTGGCTGGGCTACGGCGAGCGCGAGAAGGCCGGCCTGCTCTTCAACGAACTCGTGCGCACCGGCGAGGTCTCGGCGCCCATTGTCATCGGGCGCGACCACCTCGACTGCGGCTCCGTCGCCAGCCCCAACCGCGAGACCGAATCGATGATGGACGGCTCCGACGCCGTCTCCGACTGGGCGTTTCTCAACGCGATGGTGAATGTGGCCAGCGGCGCCTCGTGGGTGAGCATCCACCACGGCGGCGGCGTGGGCATCGGCTTCAGCCAGCACGCGGGCATGGTCATCGTGGCCGATGGCACGGAAGACGCCGCCGAGCGCCTGGCCCGCGTACTGAGCAATGATCCCATGACCGGCGTGATCCGCCACGCCGATGCGGGCTACGACGCGGCCAAGTCCTGCGCGCGTGAGCATGAGATCGATATTCCGATGACGGAGTGAGATGCGTTCACCGCGGAGGCGCGGAGAGCGCGGAGAATCGTTGCGCTGAGATGTGAGATCTCAGATTTCGGTAGTGGGCTACTTTGAAATCTTCCGGTAAGGCCCGCGCCGGTTCCCGTCTGTCCCGATGATCGCGCGCTCGCGAGTCTCAAGCAACCCGATCAGTTCCGAGAGTTCCCAAACGTGATCGGAGAGGCCAGCGGCCATCGCCGGAGTGATCCGCAGCGTCGAGTGAACCCGGCAGAAGTTGTAGAACGTGTAGTGCAAGGCGACGGCGTAGGTGAGGTTCGCCCACTTCTTGCTGAAGGCGTTTGTCATCCGCGTGAATCGGCGTGAGGCCATGCGCGTCGTGAGGTTGCTGCGCTCGATGAACGAAGTCGAGATATGGGCGCGGTCGGGGTTACCGATGATTGCCTCGCGCTTGCACGCAACGCATTCCAATTGCGAGGTTCCGATCCGACCGTCCGGCTGAGGGTTCCCGTACTTCTTCACCAAGCGGGCGAAGTCGATGTCATCGCCGAACGCTCGCGGGACTGCAATGTAGTACGGCTTGAATCCATCAGTCGTGAGCTGCATCCGGCAGGTCACCCGACCCGCGAGGTCTTCCATGAATGCCGCTGCGCTCTCTGCATCCTTGTGGCCGACAAGCCAATTGATCGCGAGCTTGGTGTCGGCATCGAGCGCGAGCCAGGTCCAAGCATCGCCGATGCCGCCACGTGCGCGCAGGTCCCGGCGCTTCTCAATGGTCTTCGCCTTTGCGCCGACGAAGCACCAGAGTTCATCAGCCTGCACACGCCGCGCCTCGATGCCATGAACGTGCTTGTTGTGGAAGTCGATGCAGGCCGCGCCCAGATCGCAGAGAAGGCGAGTAACCGCCTTCTTGCTCGCGCCGGTAAGGCGGCAAGTCGAGCGGATGGAACAGCCTTCGGTGAGGCAAGCCACGATCCGAGCGCGCTCTTCAGTGGTCAGCCGGTTCATGCTCATAGTATGCTTGAGCGGTCAAGCATTGTCAAGGGCGGGCGACGAAAAAAGGGCCACGCCGTTCAAGCGTGGCCCTTCAGTCTTTGAATCGTGCCCTATCCCTTTAGGAGACCGCCGCCGCCTCCCGAAGGATTTTCTCCCAAGGCTCGGGGTCGTGTTCGATGGTGTCGAGCAGCCGACGCGCGATCGGCGGTGGCGGGTTGTTTCCTTGCTCCCACGCCTGAAGTGTCTTGATCGACACCCCAAGCAGTTTCGCAAAGACTCCTTGGCTCGCCTTGAGACGTTCGCGCACCTTCAGGATTTCCTCGGGAGTGTACTCCCGAGGGTCCAATTGAAGCTCGACAGTGCGCATTGTAAATCGCTCTGGGAGACAACCGCCGTCGCGCAGCGAGTCGCGAAGACCGCGCATGCTTCGGATCAACGATGGTCCAGGGCTCCGTTTCCGATCCTTTGCGACGTGATGGTTCCTTTCGTTATTCATGGGGTCTGGCCCTTGCTATGAGTGCGTCTTGCGCACAACCTCCTCTGCTGCTGCCCGGATGAGCTTGGCTACGAGTCCCAAGCCTCCGGACCATACTCCTGAATCTCCTCGAACAGTTCCTTCAGCGTGGCCCGCTCCTCCACGGTCATGGGCTCCAGGTCTTCGGTCTGGAACAGATCGATCAGCGCGACCTTCCCCGTCTCCGGGAAGTAGGCATAGAACGCTGAGATGTGGAGCGAACCAGGCGTGTTCTTCGGCGTCGAAACCTGAAGTTCGCGGATTCCTCCTGTGCCCTCGATCACGGGCGCGAGAGTGGGGTTCATCATGATGGCGGTTTCGATGGCACGCTGTTCGTCGTCCGTCAACTGGAGCCTCAGAAACGAGGCTGTATAGTCGTCGAGCTGGATGAAGGTAAGCAGTTCCTTGGGGTCTTCGCACAGATGCTTCGGGCACACGAGTGCCCGCCGCTCCCATACCAGTTCCTTGGCCATGAGATCGTTTCCTTGTATTCATCGAGGCGCAGGGCGGGCGGGGCTTGAAGTATCCCATGAAATGGGATAGTGTCAAGGGTGACGTACGGTTTCACCGACCTTTAGAGATGGTTATCGAACCTTGCCCCACCTAGCCCTAGCGGCCTTCTTGGCGATCTCGGCCCGCTTTCTTGCGCTGAGTTGTCTTGCTCGTGCCTTGCCACCCTTCAGGCCGCCCAGCCGTCCCAGCGCGACCGCCGCCGGGTTCTTTGGCTTCGGAGGCTCCTCGGGCTTGGACTCGCCAAGGGACTCGCGGACCATCCTGAACGCGGCCTCGTTCTCGTCTTCCTTCTTTCGCTTGCTTGAGCGCTTTGGCATGGCCTGACTATGCCCGCGAGGTCCGCGCAGGTCAAGTCAGCGGCAATTCAAAGGGACCCACTACC
>Ga0187894_10006181_pt1 | contig 11858 bp, 10 predicted proteins | sample GBC1701081metaG_FD_136650 | JGI IMG/M metagenome (GOLD analysis project Ga0187894, IMG submission 136650) | White microbial mat communities from a lava cave in the Kipuka Kanohina Cave System on the Island of Hawaii, USA - GBC170108-1 metaG ...
CGAATGTAGTGCCCGCCAGATTTTGCGTCAGCGTGAGTAGACGTCCAACGGGATCGTAGGTGTACGCCGTGCTGGTAGTGTTGCCACGGCTGATCGCGGTTTGACGGCCCAGCGCATCGTAATTAAATGATGCAAGCGTGGTGCTCGTACTGTCAGTGATCGTCGTCAGCTCATTCGCCGGATTGTAAACGTACTCCGCATAGTAGAGATCAGGATGCGTGATCCGCGTGCGCCTCCCGGCTGCGTCGTAGAGATAGCTCAGGGTGCGTCCAAACGTCGACTGGCTGGCCAGCCGCCCGAGGCTATCGTGGGTATTGACGATCCCGCTGCCCGACACGCTGCCGAATCGCGCAGCGAGCATCCGACCGTGATTGTCGTAGCTCAGATAGACATCTTCCGCCGAGCTGCCCGGCAGATCCTTGAGCACGGGTCTGTTGAGATTGTCTACACCGACGGAAACGACCATGCCATTGCGCTTGCGCATCGAGATGACATTCGAGTTCGCGTCGTATCCCAATTGCTCGTAGTCGGTTGTCGAGCTGCTGCCCGCAGTCGTCGGAATCGGGAAGCGCGTCTTGAGCAGCCGGTCGAATCCATCGTACTCGTACGTCGTGAGGAAACCCCGACCATCGGTGACCGTTCCCACGAGGCCATTCGACGTGTAGGTCGTCGTCACCTGATCGATCTCGCTGCCGGAACCAGAGCCCGTCGTCACTTTCGTGCGCCGGCCGGCAGTATCGTAGGTATTCCTTGCGATGCGATCAGGTCCGTGAGCACCGCTGGTCGCAAGAGTGCACGCCGATGCGGGCAGCGAACCAAACGTAGCTGGGTTCATGCGCGTAGCGCCGCATAGCGGCCGACCGAGCGCGTCATAGGACGTTTGCTCGACCACATAGCTCGTCCCGCTCGCCGACAGTGTCGTGCGAAGCGGTCTGCCGGCAGGATCATACGCAAGCGACACGATTTCGAGCGGAACGAAGCTGCTCCAGTCGGCATCGGCCTGCCCGTTGACAGTTCCCGTCTCGACGGTAATGAGATTCCCCGGGGTATCGTAGGTGCGCCGGGAAGCCACAGGCTTTCGTGAACCGGCTCCATCAGGGTCGGGAAGCACGACACCGACAATGCGTCGCAGGGCGTCGAAGTGCGTGCGACTGGTGTCGGCAGTTCCCGCGAGCGGGCCATCACGCGTGAGCGCGTTGCCGATAACGTCGTACGTCGTTGTCTCGCCGGCCACGAGCGTACCGGTGCCGTCGCTCGTCGTCGCCGCCACGAGCCAGCGATTGTTTGGAACTCCCGAGGCCCCATATCCGAACGTCATTCTGATTTCGTCGCTCGTGCCCACGCAAGAACTCAGAGTGCGACATGTGGACATCGTGGAAAGCAGATAGATGGGCTCACCCGAGGCGGTAAGCACGCCTGAGGGGTTCTGGTACCAGGCTTCCAGCGCGCTGTATGAGTATCTGAGCTGCGAACGAACTGCACCGGCCGTGGCCGCTGGACGTGTCATCGTCAGTACGCCGCCGTGGGTCGGGTCGTACGTGTAGTCAGTCCGGTTGCCTTTAGCATCTTCGGTCCAATTGGGCTGATCGCAGGTCTTCCGATTCGAGCAAACGAGATCGTAACCGGCGTGAGTTACGATGTCGGCCAATCCCGATCCCGGTTTCGCGCGCACCAGGGTCTGCGTGATGTTGCCGCGCGCATCGTAGGTGTACTCGACGAAGTTGCCCTCGGGCGCGGTGACGCGCGACAGCCGCCCCTCCGCGTCATACAGATACGACGTGGTTTGGTTCGCTTTGTTGGTATCGGCCAGCACATGCCCGCTCACCAAGTACCTAAGTGTTCTCGGCGATTCACCCGCGCGCGAGACCGTCGTCAGCAGGTCGTTGCCGATCGATGAATAGCCATAGTTGGTGACGACACCGTTGCTGTTGACCGACGAAACTTTGGTACCCGCGTAGGTCACGACGATGTCGTCGCTGGCGCTGCCGGGCCAGCGCACATGCGTAACGCCGAAGGAGTTCAGGACTCGGTATTCCGTCATACGTCCCAGCGCATCGGTGAGTCTGTGGCGCACGACTCCAGCGCCGAGGTACTCGCGCGATATCGCCAGTGAGCCGACCGTGGCGCCGGTCGTCAGGTTCACGTAGTTGACCTGGATCGGCAGGAATGCGACATCCGACTGCGTGTAGCCGTTGCCGCCCGGAGCAACGTATGTCAGCACGACCTTGTAGCCGCGATTGTTGATGAGCGAGACCAAGCGCGTAGCGGTGCCGGTCTGAGTGCACGATTGCGTGAGGCAGACCGGCACGGGCTGGTAAGTCAGGGTGGACTTCTCCCCGTTCGGGTAGGTAACGGTGGTCAGGTAAGCCCTGCCCAGCCAGTAAACGTGCGCCGGATCGCTAGCCTGATACTCGGCGACGGTGCCGTCTTTCAAGGTGTAGGTGTACGTATTGCCAGACAGCGTCAGCGTCGATCCTCTTTCTTCATACGGCGTGAACACGCCGGGCGACTCTTCGAGAAAAGCCTCCGTCGAGCCGTTCAGCGTTACGTTGAAGATGTAGATTTCATCGCCTAGATGGATCGCCCCTCCAAAGTTGTCCCAGAAGCCGCTTTCACGGAATTCGCGCACGAAACTCAGTGCGCTCCCGTCGGGCCCAATCGCGGGCCCACGATACACCGCGGTCATGATGCCGCTGACGAGATCGACGCCATTCTCGTCAGTGGTTTCCCGTACCGGCGGGGGTGCGGCAACCTGGGCGAGAACGGGCAGAGAACCCAAGCAGGCGGCCACGAGCGCTAGCGCAAGCCGAATGAGACTGCAGCAGGTTTTCATGGTCAGAGGTTCCAAGCAGCTAGTCCAGCGGACGACGAGGGCGCGCCGATAGTCCAAGACAGACAGGTGGGACACCCATCCCATTCACGGTAGAACGAGACATTCACGTTCACCGTGTAGGTCGTTCCGCTCACGCTGTCTGTCACCAGGCAGCGCCACACGGAATTGAAGGCGGTGTTAAAGGGAACGGTTGGTCGCGTCCAATTCGTGGTGTGGGACGTCGGCGCGGTCGCAGTCGTCTGTGTGTCGCCGGACACGCGTTGCCATGCGTAGGTGTACCCCGGCGTTCCTCCGGACGCGGTCACGACCACGGGCGGAGAAACCGTGGGAGTGCCAGAACCGACCCTGTACCACTGCCAGTTCGTGCTGCTGACGGATGCCGCCAAAGGCGCTGTGGAGACTGGGTTGTTGCTAGGGTCATAGAGGCGCGTGAGGAGGACTACGCCATCGCGCGTCACACCAGTCAGACGGCCGTGAACGTCATACGTATACGTGGTCGTAGACGCAGTGCTCACGGATAGCGCACAGACGCATATCAACGCCAACGTCACACATGAGGCGATTCGCCTTCTTCTGTTCATGGGCTCGTGGCTCCCTGCGTTGGTGCGATCAAGCGGAGCACGCGCCTGATTGAGTCGACGGGCGCGCGCAGTCGACGCGTGAATCCCCCACCATCGGTCACCAGTTAGACGTGGAATACTCTTGGATGCTTGGCATCGGAATCCCTCGTTGCTCCCTGGCCCCTCCCCTGAACCCTCGACCGCCGCGCTGGAACGCGAGAGCGGTACTCGAGTCGCTTCAGTCCGTTGCGGACTCAAGCGCCTATCAGCCTAGGCTCGAATCGTGCGCGTTTCAACAAGAACGCGGCTGGCATTTCAGGCCCCTTCGTGAACCAAGAGAATTCTCCCCACAAGTGATCTCCGTCGCAACATGCATTCTTGATGTCTTCGCACAGAAATGCGGCCTGCTCGCGCAGGCGGGTTTTCTTGGCAACGTTGAAGAGAGACGTCAAGCAGTTCTCTTGACATAGTTGAGGAGAGTCCGAAGGGGTTGTCTTGCTGTTTTGTGGCCCAAGTACCTGTTCTCGCCGCTCCACGATGGTGCGATGAGGGAAGATCAGGAATGCAGCGAACAGTCAGCGTCAGCAAGTGGGCCGCCCGAGTACGGGACTGCGCGAATGCGGCGGAAAGGGAACGCTTCATCGGTGTTTCGATGACGCTGGCTGCCCGGCTGCTCGGCGTTAGCCGATCCAGGGTCCAGCAGCTCCTGAAGGCTGGGAAACTCGCGGTCATCGACGTGCTCGATGAGCGCCGGGTGCGTATCGGGCACCTCGTTACGATCGCTTCGATCGAACGCCGCCGCAGGACAGTCCGGCCGCGACGTACGCAATGGCGGCCGGAGCGGTAGGCGGGTTCTCCGGTACGACGGCGGCGACTCCAATTCCTCTGTTCGTCACTTCCTGAGCGGTTCGAGGGCTAGCTGCCCCTCTCTCGCAGGCGAACGGGCAGGCGCTACCAAATTGCCCGGCAAATTTCGTCTCCACCGCCAGCCGCACTGTTGACAGGGCCCAGGCGCAACCTGAGGATGCTTGTGCCCGGCCTCTCTTCCACGGTTCACACTGACGGGCAAGCGTTGCTGCTCAGAGGGTGTAGCTCCGCAGTTGTAGTGCCTTTGGAGGGCCTATGCTGCGAGAGCCTATCGAGAGTAGCCAGCGCGAACAGCGCTTCATCAAGCGTGGCGCAACGAGCTGCCGCGTAGGCTGCGGAGCTTGCAGGCGGCAGCCTGCCCCTCCCCGCGAGAGAGCTGGCCGCAAGCGCCCAGTCACGCGATATCACGGGCGGATCTGAAATCCGACCGCCCGTGAAACCGGCGATCCAAAAACTCGCTGAGTTGATGGTCGCGCTGCCGCGCGCGAGGCGTTGCGCAAGCTGGCTGCGACCGCGACAGAAAAAGAGGCGCGTGCGGGGTGTTCCGCGGATGCCATGGAGCGTCCGGAAACGCAACAGCCGTCACAGCCTGGCGGCGTCGCTGTAGCAGACCGCGACGTATAGGCTACTATTAGCCTAGTGCACAGAGGAAGCCCCACCGATGCCGTCCAAGCCCGTTAACGTCAAACAGGTACTCGTCTACCTGACGCACGAACAGCACGAGCGGCTTCAGAAACTCAAGGAGAAGACTGGAGCCCCGATGAGCGAGAGCATTCGCCGCGCGATCGACCGCTACCTGGGCACCATGGAGCGCCGCCGATGAGCCCTCGCAGAATCGGGCTGCGCGCCGCACTGTACGCGCGCTATTCCACCGAGAAGCAATCCGAGAACTCGGTCGAAGATCAATTCCGGGTCTGCACACGCCTTTGCGAACGCGAGGGCTTCACGGTCGTAGACAGGTTCGCCGATGCCGGTGTATCCGGCGGCACAGCGAATCGTCCCGGCTATCAGCGCCTACTCGAAGCGGCGCGACAGCGCGAGTTCGACGTGATTGTCGCCGAGGATACGTCCCGCCTGTGGCGCGAGCTGTCCGAGCAATGGCGGGCGCTCAAGGAACTGGCGGACCTTCGAATCGCCGTCGTCACGCATGACGTGGACACGCGCCGGCAGGAATCCAAGGTCTTGCTCTCAGTAACTGGCGCGATGAGCGAGGCATATCGCGACGAGATAGCGCGCCGCACGCGGCGCGGGCTCGAAGGGCGCGCGGTAGCGGGCCAGAGCGCCGGCGGCCGCGCCTATGGCTACATCCCCGCCAGCCGCTCAAGCACAGGAAGCGTTGAGGTTCACGAGGCAGAGGCAGCCGTCGTCAGGCGCATATACAACCTCTACGCCGAGGGCGCTTCGCCACGCGCCATTGCCGCGCAACTCAACGCCGCACGCATCCCCTCTCCTGGCGCAGCGTGGCAGCGCAGAGAAGGCACCCCCAGCAAACGACGCAACGGCAAGTGGATGGCGAGCGCCATTCACGGGGACGCGCGCAAGGGGACCGGCCTCCTCAACAACGAGCGTTACCGTGGGGTCGTCGTCTGGGGGCGGATGCGATGGGAACGCGGCGCGGCGGACAGCGCGAAGCGACTCGCGACGTTCAAACGAGGACCGCGCGGAGTGGGTAGTGCGCCAGGACGAGCGTCTGCGCATCGTCCCCGACGCTCTCTGGCAGCGGGTAAAGGCACGGCAGGGGACTATCGCCTCCAATACGGCAAAGCTCCGATCGGCCTGCCACGGTCGGCGGGGACGTGCGGCTACGCATCTGTTGACGGGCATTCTTGCGTGCGACTGCTGCGGTTCGAATTTCATCGCCGTAGACAAGCGTTCGTATGGCTGCTCGTCGCACAAGAACGGCGGGTTTGGTGCCTGCACCAACAACCTGCGCGTCCTGCGGGAAACGGCAGAACGCCTCTTGCTTGAAGAAAATCAAGTCCGAGCTGCTGTCCGACGAGGCCGTGGCGCGCGCGCAGAAGGCCATGCACGACGAACTGCGCCACTTGCATGCGAAGCGCCCCACCAAGGAGTCGCCAGCGATGGCGACCGGCAAGGTCGCCAAGCTCGATGCGGAGATCGCGCAGCTCCGCGACCTGATGCAGGCCGGCACACTCTCGCCCGTCGCGGGAAAAGCGGCACTCGATGTTCTGGAGCGTGACCGCGCAGAACTGATCGACACAGCGCGACGCGGCGAAGCCAAGGCAGGCGGAAACGTGGTGCGGATGCTGCCGCAGACGGCAGAAATCTACCGAGCGGCTGTCCGCGACATGCAGAACACGCTCAAGGAGCCAAGCGACAGGCTCCAAGCGCGGGCGCTGATCTTCGAGTTGCTTGGGGGCAAAGTCCCGCTGCGGCCGGCCGAGTCAGCACGTCACCTTATCGCGCGGGTCCCGCTGAATGCGGGCGCGCGGCTCGTAGCGGCGAGTGGCGGGAGAATCAACGACTTCCAAAGTGGTAGCGGGGGCGCGATCCGTGCCTGGCTGGCACCGTCCGCGAACGCGCCTTCTGCGCCGCTTGGCGGCCCTTCGCCGGCTGGCGGTGCCCGCAGCGGATGGAATTGGCGGCTGACGGTTCTCTCCGCGCTGCTGTACGTGCTCGCGTTCAACCTCACGTTCTTCATCCAGGAGCTGTTCCTGGTGGTGCCCAAGGCGTTGACGCCCGGGCTGGAGCCGACGCTCTTCCACAACAACCACAACTGGAAAGGCGACAATCCGCTCGCGAGCCTGTTTCAGGGTACCGGCGCGCTCGCCATCCTTCTGACCGGCGTCGCTTGCGCCCTGCTCGTGTGGCGCGACGTGGGGCGGCACGCGACGACCCTGCGCCTGTTCCTGATCTGGACGGCGTTCAACGGCTTGTTCCAGGCGTTGCCACAGGTGCTCGCCGGCGCGTTCATTCCCGGCAACGACGTCGGCATGGCAATGGATTACCTGCAGGTCAGCGGGCCAGCGAAGACGGCTGCGGCGCTGGTCGCAGTTGCCGCGATTCCCCCGCTCGCACTATGGCTTGCCCACCGCTTCCTGGATTTCGCGCCCGATGCGGCGCAGGTCGCGACGGCGCGCGGCCGCACGGTGCCGGCGCTGATGGCGATTCCGGTCATCGTCGCCTTCCGCGTGCCGCGCGAGTTGCTGGAAGTCGTGTTGCCGCCGGTGCTGGTGACCCTCGTCGGCGTCGGCTGGATGCAGGGCTGCGCCTGGTTCTTGCGTCGCACCGGTGAGCGGAGCGCGGGCGAGCCCGCTCGCGCCGTGTCGCTCGCCTGGCCGCTCGGCGCGACTGTGGCGTTGCTGCTGTTCTTTCAGCTCGTCCTGAGGCCCGGCATTCCTTTCTATTGAGCACGCCGTGTGTCGTGCTGCCCGTTTATTGACCTGCGCGCAGGCGCAGGTCAGGCGTGTGCATCGCTGCCCGATGCCACCATCCTGCGAAGCCAGAGCATGGCGGCCACACCGAACGCCGGGCCGGCGGCGAGACACGCAATTGTCACCGGCCAGCCGAACGCACCTGCTGCCAGCGGAGCGAGCTGGATGGTGACTGCGGTGAGCAGGAAGCCGAGCGCCGTCTGCAGCGTCAGCAGGCTGCCCGCGAGATCGCGCGGCGCGAAATCGGAGACCAGGGCCGAGAACTGCGCCGAGTCGGCAATGACCGCAGCGCCCCAGACTATGACGATAGCGAACGTCAGCCACGGCGGTCCGCCGAACGTGGCGGCGGTGGCGAGTGCGGCGATGCCGCTCGCCACCATCGACAATGTGGCGACTTCGATGCGCCCGATGCGGTCGGCGATGAGTCCGGCCACGACACAGCTCAGGCCGCCGATACCGATCGCCACGAAAGCGGTGAGCTTGGCGAGCTCGCCGGCTTCTTCGGCCGGCAGGTTCATCGCGTAGGCCTGCGTCATGGCGACGCCGATCCACGCCCACATCACATACAGCTCCCACATGTGGCCGAAGTATCCGTAGTAGGCGAGGCGGATGCGCCGGTTGGTCCACGCCGTGCCGATCGCCGACAAGCGGAACGCGCCCGCGATTGCGTGCAGCGGGCCGAGACGCACGCCCGCCATGAGCAGCGCGCCGAGCGCGGCGAGAACCGATGTCACGACAATGGTCGCGCGCCAGTCGGCGCCGCCGAGCAATGAAATGAGATGGGGCGAAGCCGCGCCGAGCGTGAGCGCGCCGATCAGCAATCCGACCAGCAGGCCGCGATCGCGCTGTCCCCAGCCCACCGCGATCTTCATGCCGACAGGGTAGACGCCGGCGAGAAACGCACCGGTGAGCGCGCGCAGCGCGATCGCGAGGCCGCTGCCGACCGGCACGACCAGCAACGCGAGGTTGGCGAGCGCAGCGAGCACCGCGCTCACCGCGAGCACGCGACGCGGATCGAATCGATCCGCGACGCCCGTCATCGCGATGCCCAGCGCGCCGACCACGAAACCCGCCTGCACGGCGCTCGCCAGCATCGCCTGGCGCCAGCCGCTCAGCGGCGCTTCGCGCAGCATTTCGGGCAGGACGGCCGCTGCCGAGAACCACAGGCTCATGGCGGCGAATTCGGCGACGACGAGCAGCGAAACGGATTGGCGCTTGTGGGGCGTCGTTTCTGCGATTGTCCGTGTCATTGGGCGCGCATTGTAGTGGCTCGGCGCCGAATGAACATCGGCGTCCGCTCGGCGCGCGCCCGGCGCCCGTTGCTCAGCGCTTGTTGATCAGCCACAGGCCGGCGACGCACAGCAGGATTCCTGCGACGTTCGCCAGCGTCAGTTTCTCCTGGAACAGGGCCACGCCCAGTAATAGAAGAATGAGTGCGGCGCCCGATTGCGTGACCAGCTGCCCGAGGCTGACCTCGAAACCCGCCCGGTAGAGCATCAGGAAGCCGAGGTCGAGTGCGATGACGGCGACGGCCAGGGCGAGGGCGGTCCAGTTGAGCAGCTGCAGCGATTCGCGCAGCAGTGTGGCGCCCGGCGTTGCCACGTAAACCGTCACGAACGTGACTGCGCCGATCGCATACGTGGCCGCGAGGGTCAGGAACGGATTCACGCCCTCCGGCGTCACCTTGAGTACCAGGTGGTAGCCCACGGTGGCGGCGATGGCGAGAACGAGCCAGGTCGTCTGCATGGGCGTGCTCCAGGAAATCCCGTGCCGGCAGGGGAGCCAGTATGATCGAACTGAACGCCCGGGGAAGTGCCCGCTCCGGTGCGCAGCGCCCGCACGGCGCGCGAGGAACTGCCGATGGCCATGCAACCGCACTACATCCTGCTCGTTCAGTGTCCCGACACGCGCGGCATCGTCGCGGCCGTGTCGGGTTACCTCGCGCAGAACGACGCGTCGATCGTCGAATCGAATCATTTCAACGATTCGGTCGGCGACCGCTTCTACATGCGCACGGTGTTTCGCCAGGAAGGGCCGAAGATGCCGTCGCTGGCGCAGCTCGAGGCGGGGTTCGGGCCGATCGCGCGCAGCTTCGCAATGAGCTGGCGCCTGCAGGATGCTTCCGTCAGACCGCGACTGCTCATCGCCGTCTCGAAACTCGGGCACTGCCTCTACGACCTGCTGCATCGCTGGCGCGCCGGCCAGCTCGCCGTCGAGATTCCCGCCGTGGTGTCGAACCACGAGGACATGCGTTCGTTCGTGGAGTGGAGCGGCATCCCGTTCCACCACCTGCCGCTCACGCTGGACAACCGTGCCGACCAGGAGGCACGCCTGCTCGCGCTGGTGCGCGATCTGCGCATCGACCTCGTCGTGCTCGCGCGTTACATGCAGATTCTTGCACCCGCGCTGAGTGCTGCGCTCGCCGGCCGCTGCATCAACATTCATCACTCGTTCCTGCCGGGCTTCAAGGGCGCGAAGCCATACGCCCAGGCGCACGCGCGTGGCGTGAAGATCATCGGCGCCACGGCGCACTACGTGACCGACGATCTCGACGAGGGGCCGATCATCGAGCAGGGCGTCGAGCGCGTGACGCACGCGCACACGCCCGAAGCGCTCGAGCAGATCGGGCGCGACATCGAGTGCACGGTGCTGAGTCGCGCGGTCAGGTGGCACATCGAACAGCGCGTGGTGCTCAACGACCGCAAGACCGTGGTCTTCGCCTGACCGGGTGAGCGCCCGGTCCGAAGACTCCGCCCGATCGGGCTGTAGACTTTGCAACGCGCTGCCGGAACCAACCGCCCGTCTGCATGGCCTTTCTCCATGTGTCCCCCGGGGGAAAGGAGACCGACGATGGCGAAACGTTCGGAAATGGATGTGGCGGGCCGGGCCTCGTGGTTCACGCGGTTCACCAAGCACGCCGCGCGCATCACCGGCAGGCCACTCGCGTTTGCACTCGCGGCGACGGTTGTCGCGCTCTGGGCGATCGGCGGCTTCGCGTTCGGGTTCTCCGACACCTGGCAGCTCCTCATCAACACCGGCACCACCATCATCACGTTCCTGATGGTGTTCCTGATCCAGGCCACGCAGAACCGCGACTCCGAAGCGCTACACCTGAAGGTCGACGAGCTGATCCGCGCGACGCCCGGCGCGCACGTTGCGCTCCTCGATCTGGAAGAGCTCGACGAGGACGATCTGCGCGAGATCTTCCGGGAATACCAGGACCTGGCCCAGCGGGCGCGCAAGGCGCTGGACGAAGGCAAGTCCGACACTAACGTGCCGCGCATCACGCCACGCACGGCGCGCAAGTAGCAGGCGCCCACGCGCCAGGTCGACGGGGCGATGCGGGAAGGCGGCGATAGCCTCTACCGCGGCCCGGCGCTGGAGCGGAGCCGCGTCGAACCGGAGACGGCCCGTCTGCCGTTGAACCTCCGACGGACGGCTCGTGACCTACGGTCGACGTCGCCAATCCGGCTGGGAGGATCGTCATGTCCAGGACGCTTGCCACACCCCTTTGCAGGGCTGCCATTCTCGCCGTCGCCGCCTTCGCGCTGTTCGCCGCGATAACCTCAGCGGCCTTCGCGGCCGGGCGCAGCGTGTTCATCAACGGCGTGCGCCTCCCGGACCAGGCAGTCAGTCAGCTCGAAGCGGCGTATCGGACGCGCGTCGCGGACGGGCGCTACTGGTACGACGTGCAGTCGGGCCTCTGGGGTTTCGAAGGCGGGCGTGCCGCAGGCCAGATTCACGCCGGGCTCCCGCTGGGCGGACGCCTGCAACCGCAGGCTTCGAACGGCGATACCTACGTATTCGTGAACGGCCGACGCCTGCCGCGCTATGAGCTATGGCTGCTGCAGCAGACCGTCGGCAATGTCGCACCCGGCCGCTACTGGCTCGACGCCTGGGGAAACGCGGGCTTCGAAGGCGGGCCGGCGCTGGTCAACGTGTTTGCCGCCGCGCGCAACCAGAGCTCCGGGGGCGGATACGGCGGCTGGAACCGCAACACGAGCTTCGGCAACTGGGGCGGCGACGGCGAGTGCTCATACTACAACCACCCGAATGGCTCGAGCGTGATGACTGGCAACTGCTAGCAGCCTGTCGGACTGAGCTTGACGGTTAATCGATTCGGAGTCGGCAGAGCGCACGATTGCATGTGGGTACCTGCGAAGAATGAGGGAGCGATGTGGGTCGGTAGCGCCTCACACCGGC
>Ga0187894_10006182_pt1 | contig 11856 bp, 7 predicted proteins | sample GBC1701081metaG_FD_136650 | JGI IMG/M metagenome (GOLD analysis project Ga0187894, IMG submission 136650) | White microbial mat communities from a lava cave in the Kipuka Kanohina Cave System on the Island of Hawaii, USA - GBC170108-1 metaG ...
GCTCGCCACCTTGCCCGCGATGATCATGCTCGGCATAGCGACGGTGGCCGAAATTCTCGCCTACTACCTGCCGGGCGTGGACAACTTCCTGGACGTGATTGCCGCGCCCGCCGCGTGGATCGCCGGTACCGTCGTTGCCGCCGCCGTCATGACCGACCTGCCGCCGATCGTCAAGTGGACCACCGCCGTGATCGCAGGCGGCGGAATCGCCGGCCTGACGCAGGGCGTGACGGCGCTGCTGCGCGTGAAATCCACGGCAGTGACCGGTGGCCTCGCGAATCCCGCCGTCGCCAGCGGCGAATTGGGCGGCGCGGCGGCGATTTCGTTCCTCGCCATCGTTGCGCCAGTCATCGCGCTCGCGGTCGTGGTACTCGGCATCTGGGTGGTCGTTCGTCTCGCGCGGCGTCTCTTCGCGCGCCGCGCGCGCGCCGCGGCGACCGCAACGCCTTCGTCCTGAGCGGCGCGCCAAGCCCACCGATGTGCCTGCTGGTCATTGGGTGGCGCGTGCACCCCCGTTTCTCGCTGGTCGTCGCCGCAAATCGCGACGAGTTCCATGCTCGCGGCGCGACACCCATGTCGGTCTGGGCCGACGCGCCCGGCATCCTGGCCGGGCGCGACCTGGAAGCCGGCGGCACCTGGCTCGGGATCGATCGCGCGCGTCGCGTCGGCATCGTCACCAACTTCCGCGAGCTCGCACGCAAGCGACGCAGCGCACCGTCCCGCGGCGCGCTGATTCCGCGCTACCTGAAGAGTGAACTCGCGCCCGATGCATGGCTGGCCGACCTCGAAACCGATGCGCCGGCTTACGCCGGATTCAATTTGTTGCTGGCCGATGCGGGATCGTTGTGGTATGCGTCCAATCGCGCCGATCAATTCGCCCGACCCCTCGCGGCGGGCGTTCACGGCCTGGCGAATCATTTCCTCGACACCCCGTGGCCCAAACTCGAGCGTGTCCGATCCGGCTTTGCACAGTGGGTCGGTGAGGCAAGCTCCGACCTGGAGAGCCTGTTCACCCTGCTCAGCGACCGGCGCACGACCGAGACGACGGGACAAGCGCAGACAGGCCTCTCCCCTGCGTGGGAACGCACGCTGTCAGCGCCGTTCGTCGTGCACCCTGAATACGGCACGCGATGCACGACTGTCGTGACCATCGCAGCGAACGGCGCACTGCGGTGCGAGGAGCGCAGCTTCGATGCCGACGGCGAGCGCACGGGCCAGGTGTCGTACGAGTTTCAATCCCAGGAATGGGCGTGAGGAACCTGCGCGCCCCGCGCCTACTCTGATTAAACTCCTGCCTTTGTCCTGCGGTCAGAATGGCGCAATTCCTGTGCGAGAGCCTGGCAGAGTTTGCACGGCGGATGCTGGCTGCATCGCTCGTGCTGCTGTTCGCTGTGGCGGCATCGCCTGCCCGCGCCGATATCGACATCGAAATCACAGGCGTGGACGGTCAGGTGCGAGCGAATGTGCTCGCGTACCTGTCGCTCGAGCGCTTCAAGACGCGCGACAAGCTGCAGGAAGATACGGTAGAGCGGTTGCATGCGCGGTCCGAGCGGGAGGTGAAGGCGGCGCTGCGGCCGTTCGGCTACTACGAACCGACGATCGAATCCAGCATCGAACCGGAGGGCAACGGGCGCGACTGGCGGGTGCGCGTCAGGGTCGATGCCGGGCGACCGGTACTTCTCGAGGAAGTGAAAGTACGGATCACCGGGCCCCGCGCGGACGATCCGGTCTTCAAGGAATTGCTCGCCAACATGCCGCTGCGCGAAGGCGCGCGCCTCGAGCATGCTACGTACGATCAGTTCAAGGCCAATCTGCAGCGATCTGCGGCAGGTTATGGATACCTCGACGGCCGCCTGACCCGACGCGAACTCCTGGTCGACCCGCCGAACTACCGCGCGTCCGTGTTCATCGACTTCGAGACCGGCGAGCGTTATCAGTTCGGCGCCACCGAGATCGATCAGAGCGTCATACGTCCGGAGCTCGTACGGCGCTTCCTGCGGTACCGCGAAGGTCAGCCTTTCGATGCCGGGGAGTTGTTGCGCACCCAGTTCGCGCTCGACGATAGCCAGTATTTTTCGACCGTGGAGGTCGCGGCGCAGGAACGCGACAAATCGTCCCTGACGGTGCCGGTCAAGATCACCACGCAGCCGAACCGACGCAACCGCTACACCGCAGGCTTCGGCTATGCGACCGACACTCGCTTCCGCGTGACCGCGACCTGGGAAAACCGGCGAGTCAACGACCGGGGCCACCGGTTTCGCATCGAGGCGAAGGGTGCGGAGGTGAACCAGCAGTTCACTGCGCGTTACATCTGGCCGATAGGCGATCCAGCGCTGGAGAAATTCGAGTTCGAGTTCAACACGGAACGCACCGAGCCGGGCGACATCGAGACGCGAACGGTGGAAGTGCGTCCCAGCATTACCAATGTGCTCGGTCGCTGGCAGCGCGTCCTGTACACGCGCTACGCATACACCGAGACCATCGATGACGGCCAGAACTCGCAGCTGCTGCTCATTCCCGGCATCACCTATGCCTCCGTGCCGAGGGGCTACCTCGGCGAGGCGCTGTTCGGCCGCGCACTGTCGACGGAATTGCGCGGCTCGGGAAAAGCGCTGGGCGCCGGCACCAACTACGCGCAGATCATCATCGCGAGCGAGCGCGTCTTCAACTTCGCGCCCGCCTGGCATTTGTTGCTGCAGGGCGAAGTCGCGGCCACCTCGGCCGAGGACTTTCGCGGTGTGCCGGGAACGGAGCGCTTCTTTGCAGGCGGCGACAACAGCGTGCGTGGGTTTGGCTTCAACGAGATCTCGCCGAGTACTCCGAAGATCGACCCGGCCACGGGGGAGCCACAGATCGATCCCGAGACCGGAAACGTGGTCACCGAAAAGACCGGCGGGCAGCACCGACTCCTCGCCACCGTGGAAGTCATCCGCGAGCTGCCGAAGAATCTCGGCATGGCGGTGTTCGTGGATGCCGGCGGTGCCTTCAACAGCTTCTCCGACCTCGATCCATTCGAGTACTCGGCAGGAATTGGCGTGCGCTTGCGTCTGCCCGTCGTCACCCTCGGCATCGACGTGGCGCAGCCGTTGTCGCAGTCCGGCGCCGGGCCGCGCCTGCATCTGAACTTCTCGCCCAAGTTGTGATGCAGCAACGCCTTTGATGAAGCGTCGCTTGTGGCTGTTCGCCGCGATCCCCTTGGTGTTGTTGCTCGGCACCGTCGGTTCGCTGATCTACTTCATCGCATGGACGCCCGACGGCCTGCAGGCCGCGATCGGGCGATTGCCGCGCAAGATCGGGCCGGTCGAAATGCAGATCGGCCGCGTGGACGGCACACTCGTACGCGGATTCAGCATCGCGCGCTTCGAGCTGTGGCACGAACGCGTGCACCTGGTCGTGACCGACCTGCGCGCGCGCCTTTCTCCTGTCCCACTACTCTGGCAGACGATCCGGGCGCCGAAGGTCGAGATTGGGGATGCGTTGATCGAGGTGCAGCCCCGCAAGACCCGGACGAAGAAACCGCCGCGCTTCCTGCCAGGGTTCCTGCGCATCCGCGCCGACGACGCGATCATCAGGAGCGCGACGTTGGTTGCGCCGAATGGGCAGCGATTGCAGTTTCGCTCCGTGCGCGCAGCCGGCCTCGTCCGGGCACGAGTCATCCGCATTTACCGTGCGGATCTCGATTGGGAGGCGATGAAGGTGACAGCCAACGCCACCCTGCGCGCGTCCGACCCGACGCGGCTGCGGGGCAACGTTCGCACCGAATGGATGGCGCCGGAAGGCACAACCTGGATCGCCAACAGCAGCGCGGAAGGCGACCTCGATGACCTCGAGCTGAAGACGGTGTTCGCCGCGCCGTTCCGCGCGACCTTCGAGGGAGCCGCGCTGACGCTCACGAATCGTTGGCGCATCGTCGGAGCCGCCGATATCGAGGCTCTCGACCTGCGCGCGTTCGGCGCCGGCGATGCACTCGGCGAAATCGCGGGCCGTATGGACATCGAGCTCGACAGCGACGGGATTCGCGCGCGGGGCGCACTCGATCCACAGGGTTTGGCCGCAGGCCCCTTTGACCTGCAGTTCGAGGGGCGGTATGCCGAGCGCACGCTCCATCTGCGTGAAGTCACCGTGCACAACCGAACGGGGGGAACGCGCGCCGACATAAAGGGGGGGATCGAGATCGTCGAAGGCGGTGGACCGCAGCTGGATCTCGCGGGCCGTTGGACCAATTTCCGATGGCCGCTGCGCGGCGAGCAAACACCGGCGCTGCGCAGCAACGCAGGCGAGTTCACCCTGCGCGGCGAGCTGCCCTACGCCATCACCGCAAGCGGCGATGTGCTGCTGCCCGATTTGCAACCGATTCAGATGCGTCTGGCCAGCAGCCTCGGCGGCGATCGCCTCGTGGCGCAATCCCTCGACTTGCAGGCGTACGGCGGCACCGCGGCGCTGCGCGCGGAAGTCGCTTGGAAACCCGAAGAGACATGGCTGGTCAGCGGACGCGTGAAGAGGGTGGACACCGGCCTCATCCGCAAGGACCTGCCGGGGTCCGTCGGCTTCGATATCACGGCCAGCGGCCGCGGCTTCGCGCCGCAAGCGGATCTGGACGTGCGCATCGCTGCCCTCGCGGGCACGTTGCGCGGTAACGCTCTTCGAGGCGGTGGCCATGTCATTCGCAAACGCAATGAGTTGATGCTGGAAGGCGTCGACGTGCGGGTGGGAACGGCCCGCGTCCGTGCCGACGGCCAACTCGCGGGCACCCGGCGCAACATTCGGTTCGACATCGAGGCGGACGATCTCAGCATTCTCGAAGCCAGTGCACGCGGCAAGGTGAAAGCGCGTGGCACCATCGCGGGCACGTTTGCGGAACCCGTCGCAAACTTCAACGCATCGATGGTCGATATGAACTACGCCGGCGTCGAGGCGGAATCGCTCAACGCCAAGGTCGATATCGATGGCCGACCGGGAGCCGCCGTCGAAGTTTCTGTCGGCGCGCGCAACGTCACGCTGCGGGACAGGCGCCTCCAGAAGCTCGACATGACGATCGATGGGACCACCACCGCGCACAAGGTCGATCTGTCTGGCACCGCCAGTCCTGTAACGTTCCGCATGCGGGGCGACGGCGCGTTTGCAGCAGGCGATTGGACGATCCGTCTCGCCGCCCTCGATCTCGACGAGACGAGCGACGTGAACCTGCGCCTCGAGGCGCCCGCAGCGCTGACGCTTTCAGCCTCATCTGTGCAGCTCGAGCGCGCCTGCCTGCGCGACGAACTCGTCCGGCTGTGCATGAGCGGACTGCTCGATCCGGAGCGCTGGCAGATTGCAGCTTCCAGCACTGGATTGCCGATCCGCTCGCTGACCGCTGGCATGTTGCAGGATGGCGGCCTCGATGGCACGGTCAGCGCAGAGTTGACGGCATCCGCAGAAGGGGATCAGCCGTTCATAGGATCGCTGCGAGCGGAACTGGCCGACGCGAAAGCGAGCCGCAAGATGCCGGGTGGACGGATAGAGGTGACCGCGCTCGGCGGCGGCCTGATCACGGCGGAAGCGACACCGGCTGCGCTCACTTTCGATGCGGCCCTCGATGCCGATGGCGCCGGCAGCCTCAAGGCGAACGCGCGCGCGATGCGCACGACCAAACTCTGGAAACAGTGGCCACTGACGGGCGAGATGCAGGTTTCGACGAATTCCCTCGGCTTCGTGGCCGTAATCGTGGATCCAATCGATCGCTCCAGCGGCAAACTGGATGCGAACCTCACGCTTGCTGGGACACTCGGCGTGCCACTGATCGCCGGCAAGCTGACGCTGCGGGACGGTCGGTTCGACATCTATCAGGTCAACATGGCATTGCGTGACACAACGCTCGATGCCGCGTTCAGCGACAACACGCTGGCGTTGAGCGGTTCAGCGAACATCGGCGATGGCTCGGGCAAGGTGGACGGCAAGTTCGCGTGGCGCGGCGGGCTGCCGTACGGCGATCTGCGTCTCAAGGGTGAGAACCTGCGCGTTGCCAACGTTCCGGAAGCGCGCATCGAAGCCTCGCCCGACATCGCGCTCGAAATCGATGGCCGGCGCATCCACGTTACGGGCGAAGTGCAGCTACCTTATGCACGCCTGGATCCCGCCGACGTCACCAACGCGGTGTTCGCATCGTCGGATGAAGTGATCGTCAGCGATAAGCCCGTTGATCCCGAAAAGCAGTTCATCGTCACCACCGAGATCAAGCTCGTGCTCGGCGATCGGGTCACCATCGATACACTCGGCCTGTCGGGCCGGCTGACGGGCAGCGTCGTCGGACGCACCGGGACGGATGACGTGGCGCGGGGCCAGGGCGAACTGAACGTTGCCGAAGGCAAATACACGGCTTTCGGCCGCCGGCTCGACATCGAGCGCGGCCGGCTGATTTTCAACAACGGCCCGATCGGGGACCCGACCATCGATATCCGCGCGAGCCGCGAATTTCCGGACATCAAGGCGGGCGCCAACGTGCGGGGAACCCTGCGAGCGCCGACTCTCACCTTGTTCTCCGTACCATCGATCCCGCAGTCGCAGATCCTCTCGCTGCTCATCGCCGGCGGCTCGCTCGAGACTGCGACGGCGGGAGCACAGGGCGGTAACCCGCTCGCGGTACAAGGCGGCGCGATCCTCGCGCAGCAGCTCGGCGGCAAGATCGGCCTCGAAGATATCGGCCTCGAATCCAATCTCGCCAACGACACCTCCCTCGTACTCGGCAAGTACCTCTCGCCGCGCCTATACGTGAGCTACGGCATCAGCCTCACCGAGGCCATCAACACCTTCAAAATGCGGTACACGCTCTCGGACAAGTGGACGGTGAAGCTCGAGGCCGGCGAACAACAGAGCACCGATCTCGAGTACGTGATCGAAAAATAACCGGCAGTAGTGGCTTGACCCGTTGTGCATGATTATGCATGATGCGTGCAATTTTATGCGGGAGCGGACCTGGCATGCTTCATGACCATCACCAGCACGACAGGCGCGCAGCGATCGTGCGCCTGCTGCGCGGCGGCGTCGTGCGCACGCAGGACGATCTCGTGCGCCTGCTCCGGGGAGACGGCCATGACGTCACGCAGTCTTCGATCAGCCGCGACCTGAGGGAACTCGGCGTGCTGAAGGCCGGCGGTCGCTATGCGCTGCCGCCCGATGAGATATCGCGCAGCAACGGCGACTTCGGCGCGCTCGCACAGTTCGTGCGCGAGATCCGCACGGCAGGCCCGTCGATAACCGTCATCCGCACGACGATCGGGGCGGCGCAGAGCGTAGCCGTCGCGATCGACAGAGCGGCGTGGCCCGAAGTGGCCGGCACCATCTCCGGCGACGACACCATTTTCGTTGCGACGGCACACGGGCGCGAACAGGCGGCGCTCGTGAAGCGGCTTCACTCCCAGTTCAGGATCTGACAATTTCATGACGCAACCGATTGTCCTCGCCTATTCCGGCGGACTCGATACCTCGGTCGTCGTGCCATGGGTCGCGGAGCAGACCGGGCGCCCCGTGATCACGGTGACCGTCGATACCGGCGGCATCGACGCCGCTGCAGCGCGCGCACTCGAGGAACGCGCCCGGAAGCTCGGGGCCGTGGAACACCATCTTGTCGATACGCGCGCCGATTACTTCGAACAGGTGCTGCGGTTCCTCATCATCGGTAACGTACGCCGCGGCCAGCTTTATCCACTGTGCGTTGGGGCCGAACGCGTCATGCAGGCGCAGACGATTGCACACATGGCTCGCAAGCTCGGCACCAGTACCATCGCGCACGGCTGCACCGCTGCGGGCAACGATCAGGTGCGATTCGAAGTTGCGCTGCGCACGCTGGCGCCGGACCTCGAAATCCTTGCGCCCGTGCGCGATCAGGCGTTCAAGCGCGCTGACGAACTCGCGTACCTTCAGCAGCGCAATCTGCCGGTGCCGCCATTCGGCGCGGCGTACTCGATCAATCGCGGCCTCTGGGGCGTGACGATCGGCGGCAAGGAAACGCTGACGTCGATGGGCAGCATCCCGGACGACGCGTGGGTGCTGTCGAAGGACGCCTTCACGCAGCCATACCCGCCCGCGCGCCACACCTTGCGTTTCGAGCGCGGCCGCCCCGTCGGCCTCGACGGCCAGGCGATGACACCGGTCGAAGTGATCGAATCACTGGAGAGTCTGGCGGCACCGTTTGGCATAGGACGCGGCATCCATCTGGGCGACACGATCATCGGCACCAAGGGTCGCGTCGCTTTCGAGGCGCCGGCGGCGGAGACACTGCTGGTCGCGCATCGCGAGCTGGAAAAGCTCGTGCTCACCGCACGCCAGCAGCGCATCAAGGAGCTGGTCGCGCAGCCCTACGGCGATCTCGTGCACGAGGGGCAGCTCCTCGATCCGGTGTGCCGCGACATCGAGGCGTTGCTCGTGTGCTCGCAGGAACGTGTGACGGGTGAGGTGAGTCTGCTGTTCCGCCCGGGCAGCCTGTTCATCGAAGGCGTGACATCGGCGTGGTCGCTGATGAGCGCATCGCGCGGCGTCTATGGCGAATCGGTGGGTGAATGGACGGCCACCGATGCGCTCGGATTCGCCAAGATCGTATCGCTGCCGGGCGTGTTTCACGCGCGCGCGGGCGCAGTTGCGCAAGGGGCTTCTGCGCCATGAAGACGGTCGTGGTCGATAAGGTCGCGTCCGTTACGCAGGCCTGTGCGCTGTCGCACGAGGTACGTGTGTCGGCCGACATCCCCTCCGAGGAGGGCGTGATCGTGGTCGCCGAAGTGCTCAACAACAAATCCACCTACAACACGCTGGAGCTGACGAGCGGACGCATGGCCAAAGTCGGACGGGGCGACATCGTCGTCGGCGCACTCGGCCACCGCAAGGCGCTGTTCGGCTACTCGGGCTATGTCCCCGACTCGCTGAGAGTGGGCGATGTCATCCAGATGCTCAACATCGGCGGCGTGCTGGGCGTGTGCGACTCGGTCAATCCTGAGAAAGGCCGCCCATTCGACTGCCGCGTGCTCGGCGTCGTCCTGCAATTTCCTTATCTGGGCGAGCGCATCGGCGTGCCCGCGCGCGCCGGTTACCGCAAACTCGACTACTCCGCTGCCCTCGAGACGCACGGCGTGCCCGTGGTGGCGCTCGCAGGCACGTGCATGGAAGCCGGCAAGACCGCAGCCGCGTGCGCCATCGTCAGCCGCATGCGTCATCGCGGACTCACCATCGACGCGTTCAAGGCCACAGGCGTGTCGCTGCGTCGGGACATCCTCGCGATGGAAGATGCGGGCGCGCGCAGTACGATGATCTTCACCGATCTCGGCGTGATCTCGACGACCCCGAGCACGGGGCCGGCCCTCACGCGCACGATGTTGACCCAACTCGCGAGCAGCAAGCCCGACGTGATCGTGTTCGAGCTTGGCGACGGGCTCATGGGCACCTACGGCGTGGATTCGATCCTCGATTGCCCCGATATCCGCAACGCACTCACAGGTGTCGTGCTGTCCGCGAACGATCCGGTGGCCGCGTGGGGCGGCGTGCGCATCCTGCGCGAGCGCTATGGCATCGAACCGTGTGTCGTCACCGGACCTTCCACGGACAACGCGGTCGGCGTGCAGATCATCGAGCAGCAACTCGGTGTGCGGGGCTTCAACGCGCTCAGCAATGGCGCAGCGCTCGGCGATCATGTGATTGCCGCCGTCGGGCTGCAGGCCGCGCCCGCCGAGGCCGCTGCAGGATGACCAGCCGAATACCGGCGCTGGTGCTCGGCGGCACGGGGTATGTCGCCGGCGAGTTGCTGCGGCTGATCGCGGCGCATCCTGTTTTTTCGCTGGCAGGCGTGCTGTCCGACAGTGTGCCGGGCGAAGCGGTTGCAAAGGCGTTCCCGCATCTCGCGACGAGTTATCCGGAAACCGTGTTCAGCTCGCAGGCAGAGATCGAGAGACTCGTCGCGAGCTTGCCTGAAGCGGCGGTGCTGGCCGCCGCGCCGCACGGCGTTTCCGCGGGGCTGATCGATCAATTGCTCCGCGTCGCTGCCAGCGCTGGCGCCAGGCCTCGCGTCGTCGACATCTCGGCGGACTATCGGTATGTGTCGGCGGAGGCTTACGCCGCGGTCTACAAACATCCGCATGAAGCACCGGCGCGTCTCGCGGAATTCACTTGTGCGGTACCGGAGCATCTGAAGCAAGCCCCGACAGTGCATGTCGCGCATCCCGGCTGCTTTGCCACGGCGACGCTGCTCGCAAGTGTGCCGCTGCTCGCGCTCGATCTCGTCACGCCCACCCTGTTCGTCGCGGGCATTACCGGCAGCACGGGATCCGGCCGCAAGGCGGCGGAAAGCACGCATCATCCGCTGCGGCACAGCGACCTCTATGCCTACAACCCGCTCGCTCATCGGCACGCCCCGGAGATCCAGGCCTGCGCCGCGGCGGCGAGCGGTGTCACGGCCGACTTTGCGTTCGTGCCGCACTCGGGGCCATTCGCGCGTGGCATTCATGTCACCGTGCAGGCGACGCTCAAGTCCGCACGAACATCCACCGAAGTGCTCGCAGCGCTCCGCGACTACTACAAAGATGCGCCCTTCGTGCGCGTCCTCGAGCAGGCGCCTCGGATCAAGGATGTGGCGACGAGCAACTATGCGCACCTGTCCGCGGTCACGAATAGCCGCACGGTCGCAGTAATGTGTGTGGTCGACAATCTCAACAAGGGCGCGGCGGGCGGCGCCGTGCAATGGATGAATCGCCTGTTCGGCTTGCCCGAGACAACGGGCCTCACGACACCCGCGCCAGGCTGGACGTGAGCGCGGCTCACCTCGCGCCGGTTTTCGCGCAGTATCCCATCGAGGTCGTACACGCTGAGGGCGTGTGGCTGCACACCCGTGACGGCCGCCGCGTGCTCGACCTGTACGGCGGGCATGCCGTGGCTGCGCTGGGATATGGACACGCAGGCTGGACGAAAGCGCTGCAGGCCCAGGCACAGGCGTGCAATTTCCAGAGCAACGCCGTGCCGATGGCGGTACGTGAACGTGCGGCTGCGCGCCTCATTGCTTTCGCTGGCGGCCGCTACGACAGCGTGTTCTTCGTCAACAGCGGCGCCGAAGCAAACGAGAACGCACTGAAGATGGCGTTTCGCATGACCGGCCGCGATCACGTGGCCGCAGTCGAGGGCTCATTCCACGGACGCACGGCTGCGGCGGGTGCGATCACCTGGGGCGCGATGCAAAAGTGGCACGCCTTTCCGCGCGCGCCTTTCGATGTGTCGTGGATGGCCCGGCGGGATGCCGCCGACATCGCGACGCACGTTACTGAGAAGACCGCTGCCGCCATCGTCGAACCGGTGCAAGGCGTCGGCGGCGCGTACGACATGGGTGCCGAATTTCTCGCTGCGCTGCGCGCGCGCTGCGACGAAGTCGGTGCCCTGCTCATCTTCGATGAAGTGCAATGCGGTGTGGGCCGCAGCGGTTACGCCTTCGCCGCCAACATGTACGGTGTCGCGCCCGACATGATCACGGCCGCCAAGGCGCTCGGAAACGGCTTCCCCTGCGCAGCGCTGCTGATGACACCGCGCGTCACCGCGGCCATCAAGCTGGAATCGCTCGGCACGACTTTCGGCGGTGGACCGATGGCGTGTGCCGTCATCGAAGCGGTGATCGAGGCGATCGAGCAGGACCGCCTGCTGCAGAACGTTCGTCTTGTCAGCGATTACATTGTGCGCACCTGCGAGGTAGGGCCCGTCGTGGGACATCAGGGCGCGGGATTTCTGCTCGGTCTGCGCACCGACCGTCCGGCGAAAGACGTCCAGGCGACGCTTCTGACCAAGAACATTCTCGCCGGCACCAGCAGTGACCCGAACATTCTTCGCCTGCTGCCGCCGTACATTCTCAAGGAA
>Ga0187894_10006183_pt1 | contig 11852 bp, 4 predicted proteins | sample GBC1701081metaG_FD_136650 | JGI IMG/M metagenome (GOLD analysis project Ga0187894, IMG submission 136650) | White microbial mat communities from a lava cave in the Kipuka Kanohina Cave System on the Island of Hawaii, USA - GBC170108-1 metaG ...
AGATTGCCATGAACAGCCTGCTTCTACGGGTGCGCGCACATGCCGCGGTCGCGGGTCTCGCGACGGCGCTCCTCTTGGGCTCGGCCTGCTCGTCCTATCGCGAAACTGTGGGCGCCGATGCCCAACAGAACTACATCAACCACGCTCAGAGCACGAAGGATCGCTTTCTGGCCAAGGACCAGACGCTCAAACGGTTTTTCGAACACTCGTACGCCTATGTCATTTTTCCGGAGATCACCAAGGGAGCGGCCGGCATCGGCGGGGCGCACGGTGATGGCGGCGTCGCCTACGAGAAAGGCCAGGTCGCCGGATTCGCCGAGGTGACCCAGGCGACGATCGGCCTGCAACTGGGCGGACAGGAATTCGCTGAGATCATCTTCTTCGAGGACCAGCCGACGTTCTGGGAGTTCAAGCGCGGAAACCTCGAGTTCTCCGCCAATGCTTCGGCGGTCGCCGCGGCATCGGGCGCAGGCGCAAGCGCCGACTACACCCGGGGTGTCGCGGTCTTCACGATGCCCATGGGCGGCCTGATGTTCGAGGCGTCGATCGGCGGGCAGAAGTTCGCGTACTACCCGAAGGACCAGTACCCCGAAGCGGTCGCCAGGGCGAACGAGTGACCCGGAATCGTTGACGGCGGGCTCTGCGCCTGCCTTCTTGCTGTCGCCGTCATGCAAGCGCGGGAGCGCCCCGCGGGAGAGGCGCTCCCGCGTCATTGCGCACTGCGGCGCCCCGTGGTAGGCTTGAAGCGTGTTCGGAGAACGCGCCGGCGCCGAGCTATCGGGCGACCGGAACTGGAAAGGAGTCCGCCCGTGCGTGCCACCGCCTGTGCATTCCGCCTCGGCTCGCTTCTGGCCTGTGCGCTGATCTCGACTTGGCTCTTTGGCTGCTCGTCGTACCGCGCGAGCGGCGGCGAGGGCATCGATTCCTACAACATCGGTCGCGCCGAAGATGCGGTGCGCAAGTTCAAGCAGAAGGACCCCACGCTTCAGAAGTTCTTCGACAAGGCCATCGGCTACGCGGTGTTCCCATCGGTGACCAAGGGAGGCCTGGTGATCGGGGCCTCGCACGGCGCGGGCGGCGTGGTCTTCGAGCAAGCCAGAGCGATCGGGTTCAGCGAAGTCACACAAGTGACCGTGGGCGCGCAAATCGGCGGGCAGGGCTTCTCGGAACTGGTGTTCTTCGAGAACAAGGCGATCCTCGACGACTTCAAGCGCGGCAATCTCGAATTCGCCGCCAACGCATCGGCCGTCGCGGCCACGGCCGGCGCGGGAGCAACCTCCGACTTCGCTAACGGCGTCGCCGTCTTCACGCTCGGCTACGGCGGATTGATGCTGGAGGCGGCGATCGGCGGGCAGAAGTTCTCTTACCGCCCTGCCTCGACCGGCACCAGCACGGCCCGTGCTCCGACGGGCGAATAACCCCTTCGCGACACCGCGGGGTGACGCTGCGGGCTTGCCGCCGTCATGGCCGGCGGCCGGACGATCCTGGCGCGCTTCAGGCCCACCCGTTCCGTGCCGAATAACTCCCCAGCGCGATGCATGCGGATCGCGCGCAAGGGGAGCGGGTCATGGGCAACAATCCCGGGTTCGCGCGTGTCGCGGTGGTCATCGCGGGCGTGCTGCTCGTCGCGTCGCTGAGCGGCTGCTCTTCTTACAGCATGGCGGGCGGCACGACGAACCTCGCGCAGCACTACGCCGTGCGATCGGGCGAGACCATCCGGATGTTCCTCGACGCCGACCCTTCGCTCGAGCGCTTCTTCAAAGAGGCGCATGGGTACGCCGTGTTCCCGCAGGTGACGAAGGGGGCGCTAGGGATCGGGGCCGCACACGGCGAGGGCGGCGTGGTCTACGAGCGCGGGCGCATCACCGGGCTTTCTGAACTCACGCAGATCACGCTTGGCTTCCAGATCGGCGGGCATGGCTTTGCCGAGATCATCTTTTTCCAGGACAAGACCGCCCTCGAGGACTTCAAGCGAGGCGACGCGAAGTTCTCCGCCAACGCCTCCGCAGCCATCGCCCGTTCCGGCGCCGGCGCCGCCTCCGACTTTTCTCAGGGCGCGGCCGTCTTCATCCTCTCTCACGGCGGGCTGATGCTCGAAGCCGCGATCGGCGGGCAGAAGTTCTCCTACCGGCCGATCCGCCCCAATGAACTCTTCGCGGAAGCCCGCGAGTAATCACCACCTTTCTTTCCGGGAGAGGTCGGTCCCGGCGCGATAGGACCGGTTGAGGGTTCTGCTCGCGCCTGAACTTACCGCCGCTCGCCTCGCTCCTCGAGAAGGTCGTCTTTGGCATCTACCGCTCCTGTGCGCAAAAACGCGTCGATGCGCGATTCGCCGGTGCGAAAAGCGCACAGGAGGCGTCGATCCAGCTCGGTTCCTGATCGTAATGCCCCCATGATTGGGGCATGTTCACCGCACCAGAGACGAACGCTCCGCCGCCGGATGCCCTGCGGCAATTCGACGAAGCACTCGCCGGCGCCAAACTGCAGGCCCTCGCGCTGCTGACCCAAGTCATCGCGGGCGGGCTCGGCGAAGCCACCCCGATCCTTCGGGAACGCCGCCTCGCGGCCACCACGATTCTGCGAACCGCTTTCCTGTCCCTCACTCCCGAGAAGGTCGCTCGCACTCGCCACGCACGACCCCCGCTCCCGCTGGGAGAGGGTGGCGAGTCCGCGAGCCGGGAGAGGGGCACCCAAGCCGCTCAAATCGCCATGGATTCCAGGCCAGACTCGCGCCCGTCGCAGGCGATCCGATCGCACTCGAGCAGCGCACTCACGTCACCGCGGCCCTCTCCTGTCACACGGGCGCGACAATGCCCGCCTGTTTCGACGATTCACTTCCCGGCCCTCGTGGGGTCCGGTTCCTTTGACTGCGTTGACCCCTTCGCCGACATCGGGGCCGACATACTCACCAGGCCAAGCCCGAGTGCACTGATCGCGCTCTCCGGCCTCTGCCGATCCGGGCGTCGAATCCGCTCATCGACCGGCGAAGGGCGACCTGGGGAACTTCACGTACGGCAGTCGAATGCCGTTGATCACCACGCTGTCGGCACGCTTGACGCCCGGGCCGAACGACTGGAAGTTCTGTCCGCCCGTGAAGGCGACAAAGTCGTCCTGCTCGATCCCGTCGCCCGAGACACCGACGCCGCCGACCAGCACGCCATTCTTGTAGAGCGGGATGCTCCCCGGGAAGATCTGCATTCCGTTCTGAAGCCCGGTCACGTTCGTGGCCCCCCCGCCGCCCAGCGCGCCGCTGGCGAACATCACCAGCGCGGTGGCCTCGTCTCCAACCATGTTGAACGCCGTGACGAAGTCCACCAGGTTCGAAACGATCAGATCCGCCTGCAGCCCCGTGTTGAACGGGCTGAAGACGTCGGGCGCTTGCGCGCTGAACGGTCCGGGCGACCGGTTGTTCAGTCCATCCGGGAAGAACGGGCGCGACAGGAACCCGCCTGTTCGGTCTGACATCGCCACCGAGCCGTCGAGCATCACGCCGAAGGCCGCGGCATCGGCGACGTAATCCGCGAAGGCACCGCCTTCGGCGGCGGCCAAAAGGACCCCCGCATCCGGGCGGCTCATGAAGGAAGCTGTGCGCGCCTTCTGCACCGCCACATCAAACCCGAACACCGGGGCATCGCCGTTTCGGAACACACCCAGCGGATTCCCATCGATATCCACGACCGCGACGGTCACCTGCGACGCCTGCGGCGAATCGCGCCGGATCTGAGCGCGAAGGCGAGCGTTCAGGGCGTGGGCATCCGTGAGAATGTCCTCGACATCGGCCGCCGTCAGTTGCTCCCCGCTGACCATCACTCCATCGATGAATGCCCCGATGGTTTCTCCGACGACTCCGCCCAGCATCATCGCGGTGAAGATGGTCGCCGGGCTCACCTGCGGAGCAATCAGAACGTCCACCAGCCCCGCGCCTTCGAGCGTCCCCAGGTCGGGCACCACGCCCAGCGACGACAATTTCGGCACCTTGCCATTGGCGAACGGGAATCGCAGGCCGTCCACGAAGATGTTCGTGGCGACGATCCGGCTGGGCGCCGTGAACCCGATCGTTCCCGCCAGCGCGATCTGCTCCTCGAGCGTCGGCGATTTCGACGACGTGAACGTGCTGCTCGGAGCGGTGTACAGCCCATCCAGTTCCACGCCAATGCCCGCCACGAGTTGTCCGTTGCGATACAAGGGAAGCCCGCCGGGGTCTGCGGCAAGCCCTGCCGGCAGTCGGTTGATGTCGCTCGTCGGCAGGCTCGAAAGCTGCACGCCGAAGAGCGGACCTCCCGGTCGATCATCGATGCCAGCAGGGAAATGCGATTGGATGATGAACCCGGCGGTGCGCGTGCTGAACGCGTTGCCGCCGGATGAGAGGAAAGCCGCCGTCCCCGCCTTACTGAGCGCCGTGGCCGACGAAGGAAGCGTGAACCCCTCAAGCCCGCCCACGCCGCCGCCGGAGATCGTCGAAGTTCCTGGATCAGCCGTGAGACCCGGGTCGGTCATGCGCACCACGCCCAAAACGTTGCCCTCGCGATCGATCAAGGCGATGGTCGCGTTGACTCCCAACTGGATAGCCCGCGCGATCGCCCGCTCCAGAATTGCCTCTATCTCCGCCGCGGTCAGTGCGGTTCCCGGCGGCGGGAGCGGATCGAGCACCGCCGAGCCGTCAAGCCGAATCACTCCCTTGCCCTTGATCTGATTCGTGATGTCGAAGCCCGCGATCGACACTTTCTTCAGCGCAGCCGCGTAGATGCCCGGGTTCGAGTGCAGCGAGTCATCCTCGCCCACGATGCGCCCGGCCACTTTCAGACTGTCGATTCGGCCACCCACGATGACCTCGCCGGCCTGAAACAATCCGTCCTCGCCCGGATCGCCGCCGGCCGCGATGATGGAATCGATCATCGCGCTCCCGATCGTCACCGACCCGATCGTCGCAACCCCAAAGGTCGCGCCGGCCAAGTCCCCCGGCGTGATCAGCCGCGCGCCGGCAAGAATCTGGGCATCGGTCATCGCGCCGAGCACCGAGATTTGCTTGATGTTCTGCGCTGCCGAGATGGTCGAATCCGCGAGCCGACCCTCGATCTTCAGCGCATCCAGCCGACCGCCGATCGCGATCCACGACCCGTACAGATCGCTCTTGGCCATGATCGAGCCTGCGTTGCCCGCCACAGTGAGCGACAACACGGGTTCAGCATCCCGCAGCGCCGATCGTGCCGAGCCCGGCAGCCGCAGCGTGGCTTTTTTCAATCCGGCGAGAGAAACCTGGAGCGGCCCTGCTCCGCCGGCGATGTCCAGCGTGTCCACCAGTCCAAGTGTGATTCCAGAACCTGTGGTCACACCGGAGAGCGTCAGCACACCGAGCCTGTCACCCGTGAGGGATCCCACCGTCGTCGAGCCGTCGCCCCCCGGCGCCGCCGTCACTCGAATGCCCAGCCGCGAGCCGCTCCCGGTCCCGGTGAGCGCGATGCCTTGAATCGCCGCGCCGGCGCCCTCGGCAAGTTGGATGGCTGCCGAGCCCGACCCCTTCCACGTGAGTTCGATCCGGTCGCCGTCGAAGTCCAGTAGGGTCAGCGAGCCCACGCCCGCGTTCAACATGACCGACGAAAGCAAGACGCGCGGCTCGAGCGCTTCCAGCCGTGGGCCCCGCGTGCCGGGCACTTCGCGCTCGCGCGGAAGGCGGCCGGGGCTTCGACTCCCGAGGTTCATGAGGCGCCTCCCTTCCACACGCACGCCGGCGCGCGACGAGCCGGGCCCGTTCGCGCTGCGTCTAGCCTCCATCGGCTGGCAGCGTTCGTCAAGCGCACAACGGGAATCCCCGCGTTTGCGAAAGCAATCGCTCCTCCATACATTCGACCGCGTGTCGCCGCGGTGCGCTCGCCGCGGCGACCAGGGGTGCCCCAGCGTGCGGGACCGCTCGACGCCCGGCCTGTCAATCGCCTGCGCTGTCACCATCGCCGTGGGCGTCGCCTGCCTCAACGCACGAAGCGCGGCACAAGAGACGCCACCCGAGCAGCCCGCGCAGCCGGCGCAGCCGACGCCTCCCGCCACACCGCCCGTCGAGACAGCGCCGACGCCCGACCCTGTCGAACTTGGAAAGGACTCGATCCGGTTCGGCGACACGCTCGGCTACGCCGGCGACAGCCCGTTCGGCGAGCCGCACTACCTGCCTCGACCCACTGTCGCTCTGCCCGACCGCTGGCGCATCGGCTGGCCGACGTGGGACCGCTACGGGCGCGCCGCCCCGACCGATGACGTGTTCCAGAGCGCCTCCGGCGGGGACTCGCCTTACACGCTGGGCCACCCGATCAACCCGTACGACCGCAACTTCCTCAAGGGCGACTATCCGATCATCGGCAACGATGTCTTCCTGACGGCCACGGCCCTTTCAGACACGCTCATTCAGTGGCGACGACTGCCGACCCCGTCCGGCGTCGCGGCGTCGCAGTCGAGCGCGTTTGATTTCTTCGGCGATGGTCGCCAGTTCTTCCTCAATCAGACCGCGCTTGTGTCGCTCGACCTGTTCAAGGGCTACAGCGCATTCCGGCCGGTGGACTGGCTCGTGCGTGTCAGCGGCGGATACAACGCGAACTATCTCGACGTGAAAGAGAACAACGCCACCGATGTCGATCCCGGCGCGGGCGATGAGCGCGACGACTATCACTTCTTTCTTCAGGAGGCCTTCTTCGAGTATCACCTCGGCGACCTCAGCCCCTACTTCGACTTCGCCGCATTGCGCGCGGGGCGTCAGCTCTTCGTCTCTGACTTTCGAGGCTTCATCTTCAACGATGTGAGCGACGGCGTGCGCCTGTTCGGCAACTTCGCCAGCAACCGGGTCCAGTACAACATCGCGTTCTTCAACCAGGTGGAAAAGGACACGAACAGCGAACTCAACGAACTGGAGTGGCGCCCCCAGCAGGTGCTCATCGCCAACCTGTACGTGCAGGACTTCATCTGGAAGGGCTACACGACCCAGTGGAGCGTGCACTGGAACCACGACCAGGCGGACACGAAGTTCGACGAGAACGGATTCCTCGTCCGCCCCGATCTGATCGGGAGCGTGACGCCGCACCACATCGACGCGGTCTATCTCGGCTGGACCGGCGACGGGCACATCGGCCGCCTGAACGTGAACCACGCGATGTACGGCGTGCTGGGGCACGATGACGCGAACCCCCTGGCGGGTCGCGCGGTGGACATCGCGGCTTTCTTCGGCGCGATCGAGCTGTCGATCGACATCGACTGGCTGCGTCCCAAGGTCTCGTTTCTCTTTGCCAGCGGCGACGACGATGCAGACGATGGCAACGCGGGGGGCTTCGACGGCATTCTCGACAATCCGTTCTTCGCCGGCGGTCCCTCTTCGTTCTATCAGTCGCAGGCGCTGCGATTGCTGGGCGTCAATCTCACCAGCGGGCGGTCGTTCTTCAACGATCTGGCCGCCTCGAAAGCGGAAGGCCAGTCCAACTACGTCAACCCGGGCACGATTCTGGCCAACGTCGGACTGGACGCGGAGATCACTCCGAAGGTCCGCGTCTCGCTCAACGCCAACAGCATCTGGATGGCCGACACCGCCACCGTGGAGCTCGTCCTTAATCAGCCCGGGATCGACCATCACCTTGGCTGCGAGGGCAACATCTCCGTGCAATACCGCCCGCTGCTCAACAACAACATCATCTTCACCGCGGGCGGATCCGTGTTTTTTCCGGGCGACGGCTTCAAGGACATCTACGAGGATGACACGACCCTTTGGCAGACGTTTGTGGCGGTCACTCTCACGTACTGACGGCTCGTATCGCGGGGCAGACTCGATGCAACGAACGACTTCGCTCAGGATCGTTCTGGCAGGCGCGGGAGCGCTCGCGCTCGGCGCGCTCGTGCTCGTCGCGTGCGAGCACGCCAAGTACTGGCGCGCCGGCGAGCCGTACGAGAACTCGTTCGTCAAGCAGGTCATGACGCCCGAGGGCGAGCAGCGCGCCCTCGAGCGGTTGGGCATGGCCCCGCCCGCGCCGCCTTCGGGCGCCCAAACGCTGGAGCAATCACAGGCGAAGTCCGCGGGCTGCATGTCATGCCACGGCTCCACGGATGAACCCGACATGCACGCCGGGAGCGAACTCGCCATTGGCTGCACGGACTGTCACGGCGGCGATGCGACGGTGCTTACCACTTTGACCTCGCCGGGCAGGCCCGGATCCCCGGGTACGCCGATCGATGACGAGGCGTATCTCAAGGCCATGTTGGCGGCGCACGTTCAGCCACGCAATGCCGCCGCGTGGTACGGCCAGTCCAAGGTCCATTACGGCGACCATCATGAACACGATCCTGCCGGCCTGCACGGATCGCGAAACCCCGAGGTTGCGGCCGGGCTGTTGCTCCAGGAATCGCCGGCGTTCGTACGCTTCATCAACCCAGGCGACCTTCGTGTCGCGGACCTTGCGTGCGGCGCGTGCCACCCCAAAGAGGTCGCCAACGTCGGTCACAGCATGATGAGCCACGGCGCGCAACTGTGGAGCGCTGCGCTCTACAACAACGGCTCGATTCCGAACAAAGTGCCGCGCTACGGAGAGGCGTACACGGTCTTCGGCCTTCCGGCGCGGCTGCAAGGCGCGGTGAAGGACGCCGCGTGGAACAAGGATGAATCGCGGCTCGACATCACGATGCGGGCGCCGACGCCCCCGGAGCTTTCGCACTCGCTCAACAACGGGCTCGTGCCCGCCCTCGAGCCGCTCCCGGTGTGGAACATCTCGCAGCCTGGCAACGTGCTGCGCATCTTCGAGCGCGGAACGAAACTGCCGGTGCCGGGCGGCCCTACGCCCAATCCCCCGCCGCAGGAACTCGGGAACCCCAATCCGCTAGCCGAAGGCGGGCGTCCCGACAAGGGACTCTCCGTGCGCGGGCTGGGCACGCTCAATCGCACCGACCCCGTGTTCCTCGGTCTCCAAAAGACAAGACTGCTGGACCCCATCCTGCCCATGATGGGGACCAACGATCACCCGGGCGACTTCCGCGCCTCGGGGTGCAGCGCCTGCCACGTGGTCTACGCCAACGACCGCGCGCCGGGCCACGCCGGTGCGTTCGCGACGGCGGGCAATCGCGGCACAAGTCAGACGATCGACCCGACGATCCCCAAGAACGAGCCGGGGCATCCCATCGGGCACGTGTTCACCAACGCGATCCCGTCGAGCCAGTGCATCGTGTGCCACATCCATCCCGGCACTTCGTTCGCCAATCAATACCTGGGATACACGTGGTGGGACAACGAATCGGATGGGCGCTTCATGTATCCGGCCAAGTCGGCGCGCCCGACGGCCAGGCAGCGATGGGTCTCGCTGAGAAAGAACCCCGATGACGCGGCGGTGCGCGGCCTCTGGGGAAACTTGTACCCCGGCGCCGCTTCGCACGCGGGCGAAGCGGCATCCGAGGCCTTCCTCGAAGAGGCCGGCGCGCCGCGCGGTGGCCAAGGCTCGACGCTCAACGACCGGCTCGAGCACAACCAGTTCGCCGACTTTCACGGGCACGGCTGGATGTTCCGCGCCATCCACAAGCAGGATCGGCAGGGACGGCTGCTCGATCGCGCGGGCCATCCGATCCATCCGAATGACCCCGACAAGTGGAACAAGGCGGTGCATCTATCCGACGTGCACCAGCAGGCCGATCCTCCGATGCACTGTGTCGATTGCCATTTCACGCAGGACGTGCACGGCAACGGCAACCTTTACGGCGAGGTTCGCAACGCGATCGAGATCGCGTGTCAGGACTGCCACGGCTCGTACGCCGAGAAAGCCAAGCTCTTCACCAGCGGTCCGGCGGCCCCCGAAGGCACGAGCGGACCGGGCGAGCGAGGCACGGACTTGTCGCGCTCTCGCGTGGGCCCGAAGAAGCAGTCACGGTTTGAATGGGAGGACGGGCGTCTCTACCAGCGCTCCGCGCTCGAGCCGGACAAGCGATGGGAAGTCGTGCAGGTGGTGGACACGATCGACCCCGAGTCCGCCTGGGCGAAGGAGAATCCCGAGGAGGCACGCCTGTCCCGCTATGCCAAAACCGTGCAGAAGCGCGACGGGCGGAGCGAATTCGTGTGGGGCGATATGCCGCTGCCCGCGGATCACGCGCGCCTGGCGCACCCCGAGACGGCGATGCAGTGCTACACATGCCACACGGCGTGGGTGACTTCGTGTTTCGGCTGCCACTTGCCGATGCAGGCCAACGAACGAACTCCGATGTTCCACAACGAGAGCCTCTACACGCGCAACTTCACGCGCTACAACTTTCAGGTCCTGCGCGACGATGTGTTCATGATCGGGCGCGATTCCACGGTGAAGGGGAACAAGATCGTGCCGGTGCGCTCGTCGTCGGCCGTTGTGGTCAGCAGCCAGAATGCCAACCGCGAGTGGGTCTATCACCAGCAGCAGACGGTCAGCGCCGAAGGGTACAGCGGGCAGGCGTTCAACCCGCACTTCCCGCACGCGACGGGCGGACGCGGCACGACCAAGATGTGCACGGACTGCCACGTGTCGCGCGATGGCGACAACAACGCGTGGATGACGCAGCTGCTCCTCCAAGGCACGAACTTCGTCAACTTCTTCGGGCGATATGTCTACGTAGCAGAAGGCGACGATGGACTCGAAGCGGTGGCCGTGACGGAACACGACGAGCCCCAGGCCGTGTACGGCTCGCCGCTGCACCAGATGGCGTACCCGGATGAGTATGAACAGTTCGTCGCGGACGGGCGCGTCATGCGCGAGAAGTATCACCACGACGGCAAGGGAAGTCTGGCCCTGATCAGCCGTTCAGAAATCGTCGATCTGCAAGTGCGAGGCGAGTATCTCTACGCCGCGAGGGGCCGGGCCGGGTTCCACGTGTTCGACGTGGCGAACATCGACAACAAGGGGTTCTCGGAGCGGATCGTGACCGCGCCCGTCTCGCCCCTGGGGCAGCGTCTGGGGTTTGACACTCGGAACTGCGTGGCAGTGGCCAGCCCCAGCACGCTGGCGATTGATCCCGCACGCTCGCGATTCTCGATCGACCCCTCAAAGCCGCGCCGGACCATCATGGACCCGGCCGAGCCGCACCACGTGAACCGGGAGCAGCCGGTCCATCCGATGTACGCGTATCTCTACATCGGCGACGCGGAGGAGGGTTTGATCCTGACGAACGCGGCGACACTGCTCGACGGAGACCCGACGAACAACTTCCTCTCGCGGGCGAAACTCGAAGACGGCGCGACGGCGTTCAACCCGTCGGGCGCGCTCGATGGCCTGACCTCCCTGGTGCTTGCGGGGCACTACCTCTATGCCACGGCCGCCTCGGGCCTGATCGTGATCGACGTGGACAAGCCGCTTGCGCCGCGCATCGTCGCGACCGTGGGCTCCGACGTGCTCACGGACCCGCGCAGCGTGGCGGTGCAGTTCCGCTACGCGTTCGTGACGGATGCGCACGGGCTCAAGGTCGTCGACATCACGCGCCCCGAGGCGCCGCGGCTCGTCGGCGGGGCGATCGTGCCGCTGGACGATGCCCGGCGGGTTTACGTCGCGCGGACCTGGGCGTTTGTCGCGGCCGGGCCGCAGGGCCTGGCGATCATCGACGTCACGCGCCCCGAGCAGCCATCACTCGTGCGGTGTTTCACGGCGGACGGGCAGATCACCGATGCGCACGATGTGAAGGTCGGCATGACGAATGCGTCGCTCTTCGCATACATCGCGGACGGTCGGCACGGGCTGCGTGTGGTGCACCTGATGGGACCTGATTCCACGGCGCAGTTCCGGGGCTTTGCGCCCCCGCTCACGCCGCGGCTGATCGCGACCGCGAAGACTCGAGGACGGGCGCTGGCGGTGAGCAAGGGGCTGGACCGCGACCGCGCGGTGGAC
>Ga0187894_10006184_pt1 | contig 11852 bp, 11 predicted proteins | sample GBC1701081metaG_FD_136650 | JGI IMG/M metagenome (GOLD analysis project Ga0187894, IMG submission 136650) | White microbial mat communities from a lava cave in the Kipuka Kanohina Cave System on the Island of Hawaii, USA - GBC170108-1 metaG ...
CGCGCGGGCGCCGCCAGCGTGCTCGATCCGGCACTGGGTGCGAGCGAGGCCACGGACAGCGCGCCCGCCGTCGGTGCGGCGCTGTCGATAGGGCTGTGGCGCGAGCGCGGTATCGGGACTACGGTGCTGATGCCGTATGTCGATCGCCTGGCGTATTTCGGTCTGTGGTATCGTCAGCTCTGGGCCGAGAGCCTGGGCAAGATCGGCAAGGGCACGACGCCGATCCGCGCCATGGGCACGGTCGACCAGCACAGCCAGCTGCAGCTCTATCTCGACGGTCCCGCCGACAAGCTCTTCACCCTGATCATTCGCGACACGGCCGGCGAGGGCACCAAGGTCCGCAGCGATGCGCTGGGCGGTGATGCGTCGCTTGCCTATCTCGCCGACCATTCGCTGGGTGACCTGCTGTTGGCCGAGGCCGATGCCACCGCGGCGACCCTGATCAAGAACGGACGGCCGACGCGCGTGATGCGCATCGCGCGGCTGGACGAGCACGTGATGGGCGCGCTGCTGATGCACTTCATGCTGGAGACCATCATCGCCGCCGACCTGCTGCAGGTCGACGCCTTCGACCAGCCCGCTGTCGAGGAAGGCAAGGTGCTGACCCGCCAGTACTTGGCAGGGAAGCGATGAATCCCTCTCCCGTAAACGGGAGAGGGAGGGGCCCATGGCGCGTAGCGCCATGGGAGGGTGAGGGATTCGAGATTCGGTGCGTGCCGCCCTCATCCGGCCGCCGCTTGCGCGGCGGCCACCTTCTCCCGCATGCGGGAGAAGGATCATGATCCGCCGCCTGCCGCTGACTCTGGTGAACCGCATTGCCGCCGGCGAAGTGGTGGAGCGGCCGGCGTCGGCGGTGAAGGAACTCGTCGAGAATGCCATCGACGCCGGCGCCGGCCGCGTCGCCGTGAGCCTGGTCGAAGGCGGCCGCAGCCTGATCACCGTCACCGACGATGGCGCCGGCATGACGCCCGATGAACTGGCGCTGGCGGTCGATCGGCACTGCACCTCCAAGCTTGCCGACGACGAGGATCTGCTCGACATCCGCACCTTGGGCTTCCGCGGCGAGGCGCTGCCGTCGATCGCGTCGGTCAGCCGGTTTGTCGTCACTTCGCGGCCCAAGGGCGCCGACAGCGCCTGGGCGCTGCGCATCGACGGTGGCGGCAAAGGCCAGCCGCAGCCGGCGGCGCATCCGCCGGGCACGCGCGTCGAAGTGCGCGATCTTTTCTACGCCGTGCCGGCGCGCTTGAAGTTCCTCAAGGAACCGCGCACCGAGCAGGCGCAGGTCGCCGACACCATCAAGCGCCTGGCGATGGCGCATCCACAGATCGCCTTCTCGCTCGAGGACGAGGACCGTACGCTCTTCAACTATGCCGCCATCGCACCGTCGCTGGTCGAGGACGGCGAGGACGGCGCGCGCCTGGAGCGCCTCGCCGCCATCATGGGCCGTGACTTCGCGCAGAACAGCCTGCCGATCCGCGCAGAGCGCGAGGGTTTCGTCCTTACCGGTCATGTCGGCCTGCCGACGCTGAACCGCGGCACGGCGCAGCATCAGTACCTGTTCGTGAACGGCCGGCCGGTGCGCGACAAGCTGCTGGTCGGCGCCGTGCGCGGCGCTTATCAGGATTTCCTCGCGCGTGACCGGCATCCGCTGGTGGCGCTGTTCCTCGAGGCGCCGCGCGGCATGGTCGATGTCAACGTGCATCCAGCCAAGACGGAGGTGCGCTTCCGCGACGCCGGCATCGTGCGCGGCCTGATCGTGGGCGCCATCCGCCAGGCGCTGGCGGCCGCCGGCCATCGTGCCAGCACGACGGTAGCACAGGCGGCGCTGGGCGCCGTACGGCCGGTGGGTGGCTTGCCGCTGGGTGGCGGTCCTCGCGGTGGTGCATGGCCGCCACAGTATTCTGCCGGCCTGGCGCGGCCAACGTCGGGCCTGGCCGAAGCGGCAGCGGCGTTCTTCGCGCCGCAGCCTGCGGCCGCGACGCTCGACGGCGTCGATCATATTTCGGCGCGCGCCGAGATGGCGGTGCCGGTCGAGGATCTGCGGCGCTATCCGCTGGGCGCGGCGCGGGCGCAGGTACACGAGACCTACATCGTGGCGCAGACCGAAGATGGCGTCGTGATCGTTGACCAGCATGCAGCGCACGAGCGGCTGGTCTACGAGCGCATGAAGGCATCGATTGCCGAGCAGGGCGTGAAACGCCAGATGCTGTTGATACCCGAGATCGTCGAGTTGGGCGACGACGCGGCGCGCCGCCTGCTGGCGCGTGCCGAGCAGCTCGGTGAGTTGGGGCTGGTGATCGAGCCGTTCGGTATGGGCACGATCGCCGTGCGCGAGACGCCGGCGCTGCTCGGCGACACCGATGTCGCCGGCCTGGTCCGCGATCTCGCCGACGAGCTCGCCGAGTTCGGCGAGCACCTGTCGCTCAAGGAAAAGCTCGAGGACGTGTGCGGCACAATGGCATGCCATGGCAGCGTGCGCGCCGGCCGGCGCTTGTCGGTCGACGAGATGAATGCGCTGTTGCGCCAGATGGAGGCGACGCCGCATTCCGGCCAGTGCAACCACGGCCGCCCAACTTATGTCGAACTCAAGCTGGCCGACATCGAGCGCCTGTTCGGCCGACGGTGATCTCATGACGCAGAGTGGTTCTCCCGGACCGCGCGGCTCCCGCTGCGCTCACGTTTTCTTTGCCGCCGGCAAAAGAGCGCGGCAGGAGCCGCGCGGTCCGGTTGCTCTGTCGTGCATCGCGCTGCTCCTTCTGCTGTCGGCCTCGGCATCAGCCCAATCGTCCGATGGTGCTTGGGTCGGTCGTGCCGAGGCTGCGGGATCCTGCGCAGCGCTCGATGTGCGCATCACCATCGAGAGTGGGTTGCTCGACGGTACGGCCAGCGAGCCCGACGCGGGAACGCCGCGCGTGCAGGGCAAGAAGGGCGAGCAGCTGCCGGCGCCGCCGGCGCTGTGGCAATTGAATGGCCGGGTTGGCGGCAACGGGGCCGTCGACATCATCGGCTTGCGCTCGATGCGCGAACGTGAACGCGAACGTTCGCGGTGGAGCGGCCGGGCCGATGCCGGCACCCTGCGCATCAGCGAAACCGACGGCCCCTGCCGCCGCACTGCGACGCTGACACGCGGCCGCTGAGTAATCCCTTCTCCCGCGCAGGCGGGGAGAAGGGAATCCGCCGCACGGCGCCCGCGATTGCGCCGCAATGCGGTCCCAAACACGCGCTACCGCTGACGTCTCCAGCAACCCGCGAGTGAGCGTATCCTAATGAGTCTGCGTCATGCTGCATGGATGCAACCTGCCAAGCTGACCAACGTTGCAAAAGACGCGGTGCGTCGCGGTCCGGTGGGGGATAGCAAGATCATGCGAAGCTGTACGCGGCGTGACCTCACGCTCGGCGCGTTGGCCGCCGCGGCGTTGACCCCTTCTTTCGCGCGCGCGCAGCTTCCACCGCCGGCCGGTCAGATCCCGGCGCCGCCGCCGGCGTCGTTCGACTACGACACCGTCCTGGAAGAAGCCCGCCGTGTGGCCGCCGGTCCCTATCAGGCGCCTAGCCCGGCGGCGCTGCCGGCCGAGTGGCGCGAGCTGGGCTACGACCGCTACCAGCAGATCCGGTTTCGGCCGGCGGCATCGTTATGGAGCGACCGCAAGGCCTTCTTTCGCGCCCAGTTCTTTGCGGCCGGCTTCATCTACAGCGCGCCGGTCTCCATCAACATCGTGACCGATGGCGTGTCCAATCCGTTCGTCGCCAGCCGCGACATGTTCGACTGGAACGACGTCAAGCTGAAGGAGCCGCCGCCCGAGCAGGTACCGCTGGCGGGCTTCCGCCTTCACTATCCGCTGCACGGACCCGAGCCGGTCGACGAGATCGCCGCCTTCCTCGGCGCCAGCTACTTCCGGCTGCTGGGCCGCAACCAGGTCTACGGCATCTCCGCACGCGGGCTCGCCATCGACACCGGCTTGCAGCGCCAGGAGGAGTTCCCATTTTTCCGCACCTTCTGGCTGGTGACACCGGCACCGGAAGCGCGCGAGATCACTATCTACGCGTTGCTCGACAGCCCGGCCCTGGCCGGCGCCTACATGTTCACCTTGCGGCCGGGCACGGAGACACGCCTGGAGGTCACCGCGACCCTGTTCATGCGCCATGGCGTGGGCATGCTGGGCGTGGCGCCACTCACCAGCATGTTCCTCGCCGGCAAGAACAGCGATCGGCGCCAGCCCGGCGACTTCCGCCCCGAGGTGCATGACTCGGATGGCCTGCTGATCGAGACTAGCGCGGGTGAGTGGATCTGGCGGCCGCTGAACAATTCGGCCGAGCTCGACATCGCCAGCTTCGGCGACAAGAACCCGCGCGGCTTCGGCCTGATCCAGCGCGATCGCGCTCTCGATCACTATCAGGACCTGCAGGCGCTCTATCACCAGCGGCCCAGCGTGTGGGTCGAGACGATGGGTGAGTGGGGCGAAGGCGAGGTCAGGCTGATCCAGATTCCCACCGACTCGGAGATCCACGACAACATCGTGGCGTTCTGGGTCGGCCGCGAACCGGTCAAAGCGGGGCAGCGCCTCGAGCTGCGCTACCGCCTGCACACTTTTTCCGAGGCAGCGCGGTTTCCGCCGGGTGGGCGCGCCGTGGCGACTCGCGTTGGTCTCCCCGACATCCCCGGTACCGGCAAGCCATCCAAGACCGCGCGCCGCGTCATCGTCGATTTTGCCGGCGGCGAGTTGGTCAACCTGCGGCCGGAGCATCCTGTGAGCGCCCAGGTCAGCGTCTCGGTCGGCAAGTTGCTGACAGCGCAGCTGCAGCCGATCCTCTCGACCAAGGCGTGGCGGCTGATCGCCGACGTCGAGCCCGACGGCAAGAAGCCGATCGAGATGCGTGCGTATCTGCGCCTCTATGACGAGGCGCTGACCGAGACCTGGACCTATCGGTGGCGGCCCTGACCATGCTGCATCTCGAACCCAAAGCGAAGTGGGCGTTCTGGCGGCGCGGGCTGATGATGTCGCTCGTGCTGGCCAGCACGGCCGGTGCCACCTGGCTGATGGGCGTGGTGCTGGGCACCAATTCACTGACCATCGCCGAAGGCGCGGTGCTGGTGGTGTTTGCCGTCAGCTTCGGCTGGATCGCGTTGTCGTTCTGGGCCGCGGCCGCGGGCTTCGTGCTGTCGGCGCTGGGCCGCCATCCGGTGACTTTGCGGCGCGAGAGCGCGGCGGAGGGCCTGGTTCCTGCGCTGCGCGCGCGTACCGCGGTGCTGATGCCGATCTACAACGAGGATACGCGGCGCGTGTTCGCCGGGCTCGCCGCGACCTATCGCTCGGTCGAAGCCACCGGGCGCCTGGCGCAGTTCGACTTCTTCGTGCTGAGCGACACCACCGACCCCGACATCTGGGTGGCCGAAGAGGCACAATGGCACGATACGTGCCGCGCGCTGGACGCCGGCGGACGGCTGTTCTACCGCCATCGTGCCGCCAATGTCGGGCGCAAGGCCGGCAACATCGCCGAGTGGGTGCGGGCGCAAGGCGGCGCGTATGAAAACATGGTCGTGCTCGACGCCGACAGCGTGATGGAAGGCGACACCATCGTGCGGCTGGCAGCGTTGATGGAGGCCAACCCCAAGGCTGGCATCATCCAGACCTTGGCCATCGCTGCCAACCGCACCACGCTGTTCGCGCGCTGGCTGCAGTTCGCCAGCCGCCTCTACGGCCCGCTGCTGGCGGTCGGCCACAGCTTCTGGTGGGCCGGCGAGGGCAACTACTACGGCCACAACGCGATCATCCGCACGCGCGCGTTCGCCGCGCATTGCGGCCTGCCCAAGCTGCGCGGCAAGGCGCCGCTGGGCGGCGAGATCATGAGCCACGATTTCGTCGAGGCCGCCTGCATGCGCCGCGGCGGCTGGCACGTGTGGTTCCTGCCTGAGCTGCGTGGCAGCTACGAGGAGATCCCCTCCAATATCGTCGACTACGCCGTGCGCGATCGGCGCTGGGCGCAGGGCAACCTGCAGCACGCCCGCATCCTGAAGGCGCCGCGCCTGCACTGGGTGAGCCGCCTGCATCTGGCGATGGGCGTGCTGGCCTTCGTCGCCTCGCCCTTGTGGCTGCTGCTGTTGTTCCTCAGCAGCTACGTCGTGATCCAGCAGGCGCTGGCCGGCCACGCCTACTTCCTGCCCGGCTACAACCTGTTTCCGATCTGGCCGGAATACCGGCCGTTCGAAAGCCATGCGCTGCTGGCGATCACGGCAGCGGTGCTGTTCCTGCCCAAGATCTTCAGCCTGGTGCTGACCCTGGGCAGCCGCGCGCGCCGCGTGCGGTTCGGCGGTGCCGGCCGGCTGTTGCGCAGCGCCGTGGCGGAGATGGTGTTCTCCCTGCTGCTGGCGCCGGTGATGATGCTGTTCCACAGCAAGTTCGTCTTTACCATCCTGGCCGGCCGCAGCGTCGGCTGGGCATCGCAGCCGCGCGATGACCGCGGCATCGCCTGGTCGGAGGCGGCCCGCCGGCACACCGTGCACAGCCTGATCGGGCTGGCCTGGGGCGGTATCGTGTATTGGTACGCCATCGATTTCCTGTGGTGGGTGGCGCCGATCGTGCTGGGCATGGCGCTGGCGATCCCGCTCAACGTCTTCTCCAGCCGTACCGGCGCTGGCCTTGCGATGCAGCGCAGCGGCTTCTTCTGGACGCCGGAGGAGACGGCGCCGTCGCCGGCGCTGCGCCTGCTCGACGAGGAGCTCAAACGGCTGGGCGACCGATCGCTGCCGAGCTTCGCGCAGGTGTTGAGCGACCGGCGCCTGGCGGCGCTGCACATGGCGATGCTGCCCGATCGCGCGCCGGCTGACCACGCGCTGATCGACTCGGCCGAACGCGCTGCCATCCGGGCCGACTCGCTGGAGCCGGTCGAACGACGCGCCCTGCTGGGCAGCGCCGCCGCGCTGGAGCACGCCATGCGCACGGCCGAGCAGCGGCGCCTGCAACGCGCGGCGTAGGAGGCTGCGATGGCGCCCGAGACCGAACTTGCCGCCTGGGGAGACTTTGCGCCGGACTGGCAACGCAGACTGGCCGACCGCATCAGGTCAGGCAGGGAGGGCTTGAACGGCTTGGTGTCGGCCTGGGCGGCGGTTTTGGCCGGTGCCGGCGACCGGCTGCCCCCCGATGCCCTGCGGGCAGCCTTCCTCGCCATCGACGGTGCCCGCCGCTGGCCGGGCCAGTTTCTCGAAGCCCGCCCCGACGACGTCTTTCGCGCGGAATTGCACCGGGCCCTGCCGCGGCCCCTGCCGCCCGCCGCGCCATTGGACATGCCCGAACAGCCCCTGTAGGCCGCGTCCACATCAATTTTCTTCAAGACGCACCCGACAGGATCGGATTTACACTGCGGCGATGGACGGGATCACCCAGGCTGCAGCCATGGCCGTGACGCCGCTCGCCCAGGGCGAGCGGGCGCGCTTTTTTACGGCCGGCCGGTTCGACGGGCTGGAGTGCCTGACGGCGACCTTCCGCACGCACCGCTATGCGCTCCATATCCACGACACCTATGTCGTGGGCGGCATCCTGGCGGGCTGCGAGACCTGGAATGTGCGCGGCAGCCGCCGCTACGCCACGCCCGGCGACCTGGTCTTCAACCATCCGCACGACGTGCATGACGGCGAAGCCTATGGCGAAGGCTATTGCTACCGCATGACCTATCCGTCGGTGGCGTTGCTGCAGGGCATCGCCCGGGACGTCTCGGGCGTGTCGGCCGTCGGCACGCCGTGGTTTCCCGACCCGGTGGTGCATGATCCGCATGGCGTGGCGCTGATCACGGCGGCGCACAGCATGCTCGAGGAAGAGGGCTCGACCCTGGCGGCCGACGAGCTGCTGTCGCGGGCCTATGGCCACTGCCTGGTGCGCCATGCGCGCATCGTGCCGGTGCCGCTGGGTCGCGAGCGCGGGTCTCTGGCGCGCGTGAAAGCGCTGCTGGCGCAGCGCTATGCCGAGGACCTGCCGCTGTCTTTGCTGGCTGCCGAGGCGGGATTGTCGTCGCACCATCTGATCCGGGCCTTTCGGCGCGAGACCGGGCTCACGCCGCACGCCTGGCTGATCAACCTGCGGGTCGAAGCCGCCAAGGCACGCTTGCGGCGCGGTGAGACACCGGTCGCCGCCGCTTCGGCGACAGGCTTTTGCGACCAGGCTCATCTTACCCGCGCCTTCAAGGCGCGGATCGGCGTTACACCCGGGGCCTACCGCGCGGCCGTTGCCGCATGACCCCATCGGCCACGGCGCGCGAGGGCGCCCGCGATATCCTGCCGGCCATGATCGCGGCGGTGCCGATCGCCCTGTTGTTCGGCGCGTTGGCCGTGGGCAAGGGACTGTCCGTGCTCGAGGCTGGCCTGATGTCCATCTTCGTGTTCGCCGGTGGCGCGCAGTTCGCGGCGCTGGAACTGTGGACCTATCCGGTGCCGGTGCTGGCGCTGACGTTCTCGACCCTGCTGATCAATGCCCGCCACACGCTGATGGGCGCGTCGCTGGTCCCCAAGATGGGTGACTTTTCGCTGCTGCAACGGTTGGGCGCGGCGTGTTTCCTGACCGATGAAGCTTGGGCGCTGGCCGAACGGCGCGCTTTGGAACGACGCATCACGCCGGCCTACTGGTTCGCGGTGGCCGGTATTTTACCGGTGGTATGGATCGGCTGTACCTTTCTCGGTGCCTGGCTCGGCTCGTTCCTCGGCGATCCCAAACGGCTGGGTGCCGACTTCGCCTTCACAGCGCTGTTCATCGGGCTGATCGCCGGCCTGTGGAAGGGGCGCGATACGGCGATCGTCGTTGCGGCCAGTGCGGCAGCCTCGGCGCTGGCGTACGTCGCCGCCGGCCCACCGTGGCACGTGGCGGCCGGGGCCTTCGCCGGCATCGCCGCGGCATGGTGCACGGCCGCGCCCGATCGAGCCGCAGCGTGAGCGTCGATCCCGTCACCCTGGCCGCCATCATCGCCATGGCGGTCGTGACCTATCTCACCCGCGTGGCCGGCTTGTTCGTCGCCGACAGGCTGACCTTGCACGGCCGGGCCAAGGCGGCGTTCGACGCCATCCCGCCGGCCGTGCTGGTGGCCGTGATCGCGCCTACCGCCTTGACCACCGGTTGGCCGGAGACGGTGGCCGCGGTCGTGACGATCCTGGCGGCGACCCGCCTGCCGTTGCTCGCCACCGTCGCCGTCGGCGTGCTGGTGGTCGTCGCGCTGCGCGCCATCGCCTGACGCATTTCTGCAGGCGCGCGCAGCTTCGATCCGCAGCACTTGCGTGCCGCCGTCGGCGCGCGCCTACTGTTGCCACAATGATCCTGTGCGGTGAGGGGGACCGACACACTGCGATTATGGAGTTGCGTATGAGGCGGTTGGCGCTCTTGGTCCTGCTGCTGCTGGTGGTCGCCCTGCCGGCCGCGGCGCAGCGGACGGAGCTCTACGATGGCACCGTGTCGCTGCAGCTTCCGACCGGCTTCCGGCCCATGAACCAGGCCGAGATCGCGAAGAAGTACCCGCGCTCGCAGCCGCCGCAATTCGCCTTCACCGACAGCGACGGCCTGGCTCAGACGATCGCCGTCAGCCGGCTGCGTTTTCCACCCGGCAGTCCGCCGCCGCTCAGCGATCTGGGCGTCGAAATGCAGCGTCGGGTCGCGTTGCAGACCGGTGTGACAGTCCACCGCCACGGCCTGGTCGAGATCGGTCCGCGGCAATGGTACGCGATCGAGTTTCAGTCGGCGGCCGTCGACCAGCCGGTCGAGAACATGCTGCGTGTCACCATGGCCAACGACCACATCGTGATCCTCACCGCCAATGTTGTCAGCCGGCTGTTTGGCGAGCAGGAGGCGGCGCTGCGCCAGTCCATCGAGTCGGTGATTGTACGCTGAGGTGCGGTCCTAGGGACCGGTCAGCGCTGTCGCTTCGGCGATCAGCGCGTCGAGCGCATCGAGTGCCGTAGCGCCGGCGCCCATGCCGGCATCACGAAAGATGGCCGCGACCCGTGCTGCAAAGCGCTCGGGCCGGTGCGCGAAGCCGCCAGCCATCGCGACCGCCCCTTTTTCGTTGAGAAGGTAGTGGCCGTTGTGGGCGAACAGCGTCTGGCACAGGCAGGCGATGGCGCGGAAGAGACAGCCGGCGAGATAGTTGCTGTCGCCGCGATCGAGGCTCTTGCGCGCGTTGGCCGACGCGAAACCAGCCTCCCAGCCGAAGCGTTGCAGCACTGCCGTGCGTAGAGCAGCCGGATAAGGCTGTGTTTGCGTGATCAGGCGCGCCAGCACGCCGTCGCTGTCCCATAGCACCTGGCAGGAGGCGACCTCGCCCATATAGATCATCGAAACGAATGCGTGAGGGTGGCCGGGCTGATAAGCGACGTCGATCGTGCCGGCACGGCAGTCGTCGATTGCCGCCTGCACGCGGCCGAGATCGCGGTACAGCAGGTCCACGCGCGTGCCGTCGATGGTCAACCAGCCGCCGCCGTCGATGCGCGGTCCCCAGCCGCCGATCGGCGTCACCGTGGCATCGCCATCATCAAGCAGCGCCGCGGCGCCGCTCAGCGTGACGTGGTCGAAGGGCGCCTGGCCGTCGTAGTACAGGCCGATGTCGTAGTCCGAGTGCGGTGTTGCCGTGCCGCGGGCGCGCGAGCCACCCAGCGCGATCGCCCGGATGCCCGGCACCGACGTCAATGTCTCCACAATGCGCGCCAGCAGGCGCTCGTCGTTGGCGACGGTCACGGTTGCCTCTTCCTGCATTGCGGCACGCTCGTAACGCGATCCGCACTACCTGTCACGTAATTGAGAGTGGAGAGGCGGATCGTCACTGTTGCTTCAGGCCATGATACAGGAGCGCTCCGATGCACAAGCCAGGCCCGGCCCCGAATGACCTGGTGGCCGTGATCGTTTCCATTCACGTCAAGCCCGGGTGCGAAGCTGAGTTCCAGGCGCTTCTGACGCCGTTGCTCGACGCCATGCGCGACGAATCGACGTTCATCAATGCCGTGCTGCACCGTGACGCCGAGGATCCCACCCGCTTCATGCTCTACGAGACCTGGGCGAGCCGCGAGGACCTCGTCGAGGTCCAGCTCAAGCGCGCCTATCGGCGGGCCTATGAGGCGCGCCTGCCCGAACTCGTGCGCGAGCCGCGTCAGGCGCACGTCTTTCAGCCGATGCGGGGCGACTTCAATTTCCTGGCGGCGGCGTATCGATAATCTACAGCGCTTCGATGTCGCCCTTGGCCTGCTCCTCCTGGAACCAGGCGGCCCAGTCGGCGAGACCGCCGTTCTCGATGGCACCCCGGAGGCTACGCATCACGTCCTGGTAGAAGTGCAGGTTGTGCCAGGTGAGCAGCATGGCGCCGAGGATCTCGTCGCTCTTGATGAGGTGGTGCAGGTAGGCGCGGCTGTGGCCCGTGCAGGCCGGGCAGGCGCAGCCTTCCGATAGCGGTCGCGGATCGTCACGGTGCCGCGCATTGCGCAGGTTCAGTTCGCCGCGCCAGGTGAAGGCCTGCGCCGTGCGACCGGCACGGGTCGGCATCACGCAGTCGAACATGTCGATGCCGCGCTGCACGGCGCCCACGATATCGGCCGGCCGGCCGACGCCCATGAGGTAGCGCGGCCGGTCAGCGGGCAGGACCGGCACGGTGATGTCCAATGTCTGGAACATCGCCTGCTGGCCCTCGCCCACGGCCAGGCCGCCGATGGCATAGCCGTCAAAGCCGACCTCGATCAGGGTCCGTGCCGACTCCAGCCGCAGATCCTCGTAGGTGCCGCCCTGCACAATGCCAAACAGGCCGTAGCCGGGCCGCGGCACGAAGGCACGCTTGCCACGCTCGGCCCAGCGTATGGATAGCCGCATCGAGGTCGCCGCCTGGGGATGCGTGGC
>Ga0187894_10006185_pt1 | contig 11852 bp, 11 predicted proteins | sample GBC1701081metaG_FD_136650 | JGI IMG/M metagenome (GOLD analysis project Ga0187894, IMG submission 136650) | White microbial mat communities from a lava cave in the Kipuka Kanohina Cave System on the Island of Hawaii, USA - GBC170108-1 metaG ...
GGCGCGGCTCAATTCGCGCACACGATCAACAATGCGCGCCAATCGTGTCGAGGTCGAAAAGATCAATGTGCCGCAAGCCGAGATCAGAACCGCCGGAGTGATCATCGCGCTTAAAACGCTGAATGAATTCGAGGCGTTCTGCATGGCTCTAAACCAATCCGTTAATCCTCTCGGCGAGTTTGAAATCCTTCTCCGTCAATCCGCCCGCGCTGTGTGTCATCACGCTCAAACGAACTTTGTTCCAGCCGTGGATCAGAATGTCGGGGTGATGATCCATCGCCTCAGCTTCATCGGCGACGCGGTTGACGAAGTCCATCGCGCTCTTGAAGTTCTCAAACTTCAGGTCACGCGTCAGCCAATCGCCCTCCCGGCTCCAATCCGCGAGGCGAGAAAGAAAGTCCCGAATTTGCTCTTCACTCAGCTTCATCCGCATCCTCCGAAAATCAACCACGAAGAAGATTGAGGATCGAGGATTGAGGATCGAAGATCGATGACGCGATCCGCGATCCTCAATCCTCGATCCTCAATCCTCGATGTAATCGGTAAGACCAACAACCAAATCCGGACGAATGTTCGCACACGAAATGCGGCTTGCACAACACGACGCCCGTTGTATAGACTGACCTATCAATCGCAGTGAAATGAAGGCCTCCCTGAAAAGCATACTCACTGGAGATACGGCACAAGGAGACACTCCTCTATGGTGACTGATTTTACGGCAGAACGCCGTCTCGCGCTTGCCCCTGCCACGCTCGTAAGCGCATACCGCACGATGTACACATCACGCCGGATTGACGATAAAGAGCTGGTCCTCAAACGGCAAAATCGCGTCTATTTCCAGATCAACGGCGTCGGCCACGAAGCTGTTCTGGCCGCCGCGGGACTGTTATTACGCCCCAGCTACGACTGGTTTTTCGCCTACTATCGCGACCGCGCTTTGGTATTGCAGTTGGGCATAAGTCCCTACGATCAGTTGCTCAACGCCGTGGCCGCGAAAGACGACCCGAATTCCGGCGCCCGCCAGATGCCTTCGCACTGGAGCAACCCGGAGCTGCACATCTTTTCGCGCTCATCCGCCACCGGCACGCAGTTTTTGCAGGCCGTCGGCGCGGCCGAGGCGGGTTATCGTTATTCGATGATCAAGGAGATCGAAGACCGCGCGGCGCATTTCAAACATGACGAGGTTGTTTACGTCTCGGCGGGCGACGGCACAACCAGCGAAGGTGAATTCTGGGAATCGCTCAATACCGCCTGCAATCTGAAGCTGCCGGTCTTATACCTGATCGAAGATAACGGATACGCGATCTCGGTCCCGGTCGAAGTCCAAACCGCCGGCGGGAGCATCTCGCGACTGGTCACTTCCTTCCCCGGCCTCTGCGTCGAGGAGTGCGACGGGACCGACCTGTTGGCGAGTTACGAAACGCTCAGACGCGCCATTGAATATGTCCGTGAACGCCGCGGCCCCGCGCTGGTTCACGCCCACGTCGTCCGGCCCTATTCGCATTCGCAATCGGACGACGAATCGCTCTATCGCCCGGAAGAGGAACGCGCCATTGACGCCGCCCGCGACCCGATTAAACAACTCGGCGATCTGCTCATCCATGAAGGCGTCCTGACGCACGAAGAGTTGCAGAAGATCAGAGACGAGGCCGACGCCGAGGTCAACGAGGCCGCCGAACGCGCGCTCGGCATGCCACAACCGCCGAAAGAATCGGCGACACTCTACGTCTACTCACCCGACGTTGATCCGACCTCGCCCGAGTTCGACACCGAAGACGGAGCGCAATTAAACGGCAGAGAAGGCACGATGGTGGACCTGATCAATCGCTGCCTGCACGAAGAGATGGAGCGCAATGCGAGCATTGTCGTGCTCGGCGAAGATGTGGCCGACGCCAGCCGCGCCGAATACCTGAGCCGCGTCAAGGGCAAAGGCGGAGTCTTCAAAGTCACGGCCAACCTCCAACGACGTTTCGGTAGCGACCGCGTTTTCAATACCCCGCTGGCCGAAGCCAACGTCATCGGCCGCGCGTTGGGAATGGCCGCGCGCGGGTTGAAGCCCGTCGCCGAGATTCAATTCTTCGATTACATCTGGCCCGCGTTTATGCAACTGCGCGACGAGGTTCCATTGCTGCGGTGGCGCTCGAACAACGGCTGGAAATGCCCGATGGTAGTCCGTGTTCCCGTGGGTGGTTATCTGAAAGGCGGCGCGATCTATCACAGCCAGTCGGGCGTCTCGACCTTCACCTCGATCCCAGGATGGCGCGTGGTGATGCCGTCAACCGCGCTCGACGCGAATGGGTTGCTGCGCACCGCGATCCGGTGCGACGACCCGGTGATCTTCCTCGAACACAAACACCTCTACCGCCAGACCTATAACAAAGGCCGCTACCCGGGACCGGATTTCATGATCCCGTTTGGCAAAGCCAAAGTCGCGCGCGAAGGCGCGGACCTGACAATCATTACTTACGGCGCCCTGGTTCAACGCTCGCTGGTCGCCGCCAAACAAGCCGCCCATGAAGATATCAGTGTCGAAGTGATCGATCTGCGCAGCCTGAACCCTTATGACTGGCGGGCGATTGAACGCAGCGTCAAGAAGACCAACCGCGTGATCGTCGCTTACGAAGATTTCGTCTCGTGGGGTTACGGCGCTGAGATCGCCGCGCGAATCGCCGACGAACTGTTCGATCACCTGGACGCGCCCGTCAAACGCGTGGCTGCGCTCGATTGCTTCGTCGCCTACGCGCCGGATGTCGAAGACGCAACCCTGCCACAGATCGAAGACGTGCTCGAAGCGATTCACGACGTCGCAGCTTATTGATCTCAACGCAATGGATGCCTCGACCGGAAAACTGGCTGGAGTTTACGCGGGACCGCGGAAAGGCGAAGACAAAACTCCGGTCGAATCCGCCGAATTGATCGCCGGCCATGGCCTGCGCGGTGACAGCCACGCGGGCCGCGATCCCGACCGCCAGGTCAGCCTGTTCGCCGCTGAAATTCTGCGTGAGTTACAGAACGAGGGCTTTGAAGTCTCAGCCGAAAGCCTGAGCGCGAACCTCTTCATTGAAAACATCAACCTCGACTCTCTCAAACCCGGCGCGCGGCTCCGCGTCGGCGAAACGATTATAGAGATCGTAGAGGCGCGCAAACCCTGCCGCTCGATCACGAAGATAGACAACCGTCTGCCGAAACGGCTCTATGGCCAATGCGGACAGATTGGACGGATCGTCAAAAGCGGTGCTGTGCGGGTTGGAGAAAAAGTAGAAGTCATTTTATGATGCGCCCGCTTTTCCCAACCAACGATTCGCCCGAAAGGATCAATCGCGATGAAACGATTTGCCCGGTTCGTCTTTGTCCTGCTGTCTTCGCAATGCCCTCCAACGCTGCTTCTCGTTCTCCTTTGCCTGTTCGTCTACGCGGGCAATGATTGGCCGCAGTTCCGCGGGCCTGAGGGAACCGGCCATTCAGACGCGCGCGACCTGCCGCTCAATTGGAGCGAGACGAAGAATATTATCTGGAAAACACCAATCCACGACCGTGGCTGGTCATCTCCGGTCATTTACGGCGATCAAATCTGGCTGACGACCGCCACGCAGGACGGACGCAAACTTTACGCGATCTGCGTTGACCGTGAGACGGGGCGCGTGGTTCAGGACATAAAACTCTTCGAGGTGGCGCAGCCTCAATATGCGCATCCGTTCAACACCTACGCGTCGCCCACGCCCGTGATTGAACAGGGGCGCGTTTACATCACGTTCGGATCGCCCGGTACGGCCTGTATAGATACGAAGAGCTTCAAAGTCCTGTGGGAACGCCGCGACATCGAATGCAACCATTTCCGCGGCGCGGGATCTTCGCCGATTATCTTCCGCAACCTGCTGATCATGCATTTCGACGGCAGCGACCATCAGTTCGTCGTCGCCCTGGACAAACAGACCGGCAAGACAGTTTGGCAGACGAAACGGTCAATAGACTTTCAGGACCTCGACGCGAACGGCAAGCCCGCGGCTGAGGGAGATTATCGCAAGGCCTTCGCGACTCCGCACGTCGCGATGATCAACGGCAGGTGGGAGATGATCAGTCTGGGCGCCAAGGCCGCCTACGCCTACGACCCGCTCACCGGCAAGGAACTCTGGCGCGTCGAGGAGCGCGCGCAACACTCGGCCAGCACTCGCCCTGTGATCGGTCACGGGATGATCTTCTTCCCCACCGGATTTTCCGCCGGCCAGTTGTTCGCCATCCGAACCGGCGGCAATGGGCTGATCACCGACACCCACGTCACCTGGAGGGTCAAGCGAGGAATCTCCAACAAACCCTCAATACTCCTGATTGACGACCTGATTTACATGATCAACGATACCGGGATCGCCAGTTGCGTCGAAGCGAAGACCGGGGAGTTGGTCTGGCAACAACGGATCGGCGGTGAATACTCAGCCTCACCAGTTTACGCCGATGGCAAAATCTGGCTCTTCAGCGAAGACGGAAAAACCACCGTGATACGTCCAGGAAGAGCATTTGAGACGCTGGCGGAAAATCGTCTCGACGAAGGGTTCCTGGCCTCCCCCGCTATTGCGGGCAAAGCGTTCTACCTGCGAACCAGGACGCATCTTTACAAGATAGAAAAAAGACTACACGGGAAATGACGCTGATTCCTTTCGGCAGTTTGACCAACAACAAAACTAACTTGATCCCGGTCACACGGGTTCATTGCCATATTCGTTGGGCCGCTCGACCATTCAGTTGGATCGAGGACTCCGAAATGGGTGAGGAGAAGGAATATGACGACGACTACTACTGACATCGGCTCCCGCAGCCGGTGGTTCCCGGGAGGCGGCAACTGCTTTGGGGTACTCGCAGCACTCGCGCTCTGCGCGATGGTCGGGCATGACGGACTCGCTCAACAAGCGGCGTCGCGACGTCAAGAGCAGACCGCGACCGTAGCCGCGACCAAGCATTTCGAATTCCATTCTGATCCTTGGATTAACCTCCATCACTTTCTCTACCAGTGGGCTCGGGAGGACGCCGGCCTAGGCACAGGCCGGCGCCACGTGCCAGTGCCGGAACGCTCATCGATTGCGGGGCTGTCGACCGAGGAGCGTGGCATCTGGCTGCGGGCGGTCGAATTTTATCGTGACTCTGTGGCCGCTCACAGTCATTGGGATCCCGAGATGCTCCAGCTAAAGCGAAAGTTGCTAAACCTTACTGGTGATCCCTTGGCGCGCCCGCCTGATGAAATAAAAGGCATCGGGGCGGCGCTCAGCATGGCGATGCCGGTCTATCGAGACAGATGGTGGCCGCAACACGACAAGGCCAACCGCAAATGGATCGCTGCCGTCGCGCCTCGTCTCCGCAGCCACGAGCAACGCTACGTTCAAATGACGATCCGTGTTTATGGAGCGGCCTGGCCTGACGCGCGTTGGCGGGTTGATGTCTCGGCGTATGCCAATCCGAGGGCGGGTTACACCACGACAGACGGACACATCGTCATTTACTCTACAGATCCCGGCAATCAAGACCTCTACGGACTCGAGACTTTGTTTCACGAGATCCAACACGCGAGAGCGGTAGGCGGGTCGATTTCCGACGACCTCGCTCGCGCCTTCAAGGTGGCCGGAACCAGGCTATCCGAGAATCTTTGGCATGCGCTCATTTTTGCGACCGCTGGAGAGTTCACCCAATCCGTCGCGAGGTCCGAGGGCCTGCCGGCGCACACCCCATATTGGATCAAGGAAGGGTTCGAGAGTTTGGAGGAGTGGAGCGCATTGGTACCGGTCGTTCGTCAGCATTGGCTACCAGTAATACATGGAGAGGCATCGAAAGAGCAGGGATTTGCAGCGCTCGCCCGCGCTTTCAGGTGATCGCCATTTCGTGAGGCCACTCCGAGAGGTAGCCCCGAACCGGAGAGTTTCTTATGAATATCCGATCGGAGAGTTTAGGTCACAAGCCGACGCGCCATCGCGCTTCTAATGGCGCTTTGGCGCCTCCTGCGAATCGCCGGTCTGATGGTCCTTGATCTGGAAGCGCAAAAATTCGTGAATAGCTTCGATCGCTTCGGCATTGTCAGTTGAAATGCGAACCTGCGCGCCGCGCTCCAACTCTTCAAATTGATATTTGATCTCGGCCTTCAACCTCTTCATCGTGGGCGCGCCGGGCGGCGTCCGCGCGTGGATGAACATAGGCGCGGAGAAATCGCCTTCGGAGAACTTCTTCGCGATATGCTTCAGGTGTTGGCGGATTTGGTCACGGCTGGCGGTATCGCCCGCGTCATTGGCTTCGACCTGAATCACGCCGCCGTCGGTTTTGAGCGAAAAATGATGGGTCGTCTTCGCGTGTGAGAACCCCATCACCTTGTCGCCACGACGGTTCACATCTTGGTGTTGAGCGTTAGCGCACACAACTCCAACGACGAGGAATGTAAAAACGGCCGTAAGACGAACAACATGTTTCATTGCTGATTCTCCTTCTTCTTTTGGTTGCGTTTTGAAGAGCGTGGTCTAAGCGGAGCAAAAGCCCTGGCGTCGGCGAGACCGGCGCCGGTTAGAGTTTCGAGCAGTCGCGCCGGTTCGTCAGTCAGGGCTGAATTCAACCTCTCGTCCCAGTCTTTTATAAGCGCCCGCATCTCGTTGCGCACGACGGTCAGATCGCGCGCCAGATTTTCCAACTCATCGAGTTTGGCGGCGGCAAGTTCGCGCACCTGACGGCACGGCGCGCCGCCCGCGTCGCGGATTTTGAAGACGCGCTCCAGGTCGTCGAGACTGAACCCGATCGCGAGGGCGTTGCGAATGAGCCTCACACGCTCAACAGCGTGTCGCGGGTATTCGCGATAGCCGTTGGAAGCGCGCTGCGGCTTGAGCAGCCCCTTGCGCTCGTAATACCGCAAAGTGTCAACGCTCACGCCTGAAATCCGCGCCAGTTCGCCTGATCGCAGCGGCCTGTCCTCGCGTAGCTCTTTTTTCGATGGAGTCTCCTTCGACACGGTGGGCATTATAAAGTCCGGAACCAGTTCCAGGGTCAAGAAGAAAATAGCATGACCGATATTTTCCTGTTTCCCATTTTCCTGTTCCGGGTTCCAGCGTTCTATAATGCGCGCGCACTTCTTCCACATTGCGGTCAGCGAATCACAGGGGTGTGATGACGAATCAGAATGATTTTCGCTCGAAGTACGGCCCGTGGGCCGTTGTCGCAGGCGCTTCCGAGGGAATCGGAGCGGCGTTTGCGAAGCAGTTGGCCGCGCGCCGATTTAATTTGGTTTTGGTTGCGCGGCGCGGAGAGATGCTGGCGGAACTCGGCGCGAAGCTGACGGCCCGTTACGGAATCGAGACGCGAAGCTTGGCGGTGGATTTGGCGTACGCCGGCAGCCCAGAGGTGATCGCTGAACAGACCGGCGATCTGGAAATCGGGCTGCTGGTCTTCAACGCCGCATTCAGCGTCGTCGGGCCTTTCTTCGAACAGTCTCTCGAGGAGCATTACCGCGAAGTCGATCTCAACTGCCGCGCGCCGATGACGATGGCCTATTTGTTCGGCAAACGAATGCTGGCGCGTAGGCGTGGCGGCATTCTGTTGATGTCTTCCCTGAGCGCATTTCAGGGCACGCCGCTGGTGAGCAACTACGCGGCGACGAAGGCTTACAACCTGCTGCTCGCCGAAGGTCTCTGGGACGAGTTGCGCGCGCAAGGAATTGACGTGTTGGCCTGCTGCGCCGGAGCCACCGAAACGCCGGCCTTTCTCGCCACCAAACCCGGAAATCCGCGCTTCATCTCGGTTCCGGTGATGAAGCCCAATGCGGTGGCGCGTGAAGCGTTGGCCGCGTTGGGGCGCAAGCCGAGTTTGATCACCGGATGGCCAAATCGCCTGTCATCCTTTCTGATGCGAAGGGCGATGCCGCGCCGCATCGCGATCAGGTTGATGGGACAGACAATGCGCGCGATATACTCGCGGTCTGAATAGATATGACGACGCCCACAATAAAGATTGCCGCAGTGGTTCTTGATATGGACGGGCTGATGCTCGACACGGAATCAATCTACAAACGGGCCTGGCAGAACGCGGCGGCCCAGTGTGGCTATACTCTCGACGACAATTTTTATCTCACCCTTATTGGCCAGCCTAATCCCGCGTGCGAGGCCGCGCTCTTGGAACGATACGGCGGCGACTTTCCGATGGCTGAATTTCGCGCTTGTTGGTCTGAATTGTGGCGAACAGATGTCGAAAATTCCGGCATTCCAACAAAACCCGGACTTGCCGAACTCCTGTTATTTTTAGGCGAACACCAGGTTCCTGTAGCTGTCGCCACATCGAGTGACCAGGATTACGCAACTTTCAGTTTGCGGGTGGCCGGATTGGAAGGCAGGTTCAATCACATTGTCACAGGCGATCAAGTTGTCAATGGGAAACCGGCGCCTGACATTTATATCGAATCCGCGCGTCGTCTTGGCGTCGCCACCGAGCGCTGTATCGCCATAGAAGATTCGGACGCTGGCGTGCTCGCGGCGAATGCGGCGGGAATGATTACCGTGATGGTACCCGATCTGAAGGCGCCATCGGCAAAGGCTCGATCCGCGACTTTCTGCGTAGTGGCTTCGTTGTTGGACGCCAGAAATCAGATCGCGTCCCTCATGAGAAACGCGCCCTAATGTGCTTTGACAATAAAGTTCCAATGCGAACTCTGCTCACGGCGTAAGGGCGAGGCGGCGGCGCAGCGCCTCGTATTTCGGATCGGCGCGCAAACAATCAAAGTTGGGGCTGAACTGCAAAACGGCAGGCCGCACTGAACGGTCTTCATAAGCTTTGCCCAAATACACGAAAGCCTGCTCGGTCTCGCCCAAGAAGGCGTAAATCTGCGCCAAGTAGAAAGGGTTGAGCCGCCCGCGCTGGATGCGTGGTTGCTGTAATTCGAGCCACTTGCGCCAGTAACCTCGCATCCCTGCCGCAGCGTAGGTTTGCCGGAGCGTGGGGAGCCAGATCGAGTCGGCCCGTTGCAGCCGGAGCGCTTCGATGAACTCCTCCAACGCTTGATCGGGCAGGCCGCGATGCAAATAAATCCAGCCCAACAACCGATGCGCTCCGAAAGCCTGCGGGTCATCCGCGTTCATTTTTAACGTGCGGCGGAGTTGTTCGATAGCCTGCTCATACGCGCGCGCGAAATAGAGAATCTCTCCGAGGTCGCGGTTGATCTGGAATGAGAGCGAATCCAATTCCAGCGCGCGATTGATCTCGGTCTTCGCTTCCTTCAGCCGCCCCACCGCCGCCAGATAGAGCGCGTACATCTCGCGCGCGTGCGCATCGTTCGGATTCAGTTCGAGCGCGCGCTTGAATTCGCTTTCCGCGCCCGTCCAGTCCCAATCATAACGCTGCTTGACGATGGCCAGCGCGGTGTGGGCCTCGGTTGACAATTCATTCAATTGCAGGGCGCGCACGGCGGCCGCTTTCGCTTTTGGGAAAGCCCCGCTTTGCTTCGACTCTTGCGTGTCGTAGCGAAAGCCCAGAAGCGCGTAAGCTTTGGCCAGGGCGGCGTGGGCCTGCGCATATTCCGGGTCGCGGCGGATGGCTTGCTCGTAATATTCGATGGCCTCCTCGATGGCTGGTGTGGCGCGCCGCTTCCAGGCGTCACGGCCATTGAGATAAGACTGATGGGCTTCGGCGTTGGTGGTGAGACGTTTGGAGAGAAGCTTTTGTCCCTCGCTGCTCAGCTTCAAAGCCAGCGCCCGTGTGATGCGCTCGGCGATGGCGTCTTGCGACGCGAGCGGATTGGCGCCGGCTTCATCGAATTTATCCGCCCACAACGGCGTGCCATCGCGCACGCTCACCAATTGCGCAGTCACACGCAGGGTTTCGCCTGCGCGCTGAAACCGGCTGTCGAGCAGCGCATCCACGTTGAGTTCGCGCCCAGCAGTGAGCAAGTCCTGATTGAGGTTGTTGTACTTGAGCACGGCGCTCGTCGGGCGGACGATGATTTGTCTGAAGTTGCTCAGCCTGGTGATGACTGCGTCAGCCAGCCCGATCCCCAGGTTTTCCGAATCGCTCTCCGCGCTGAGCGGTTTAAACGGCAAGACAGCGATTGATTCAATCGTCGCCTTCAGTTCCGGTGGTTTTGGCCGGCTAAAAAATAGCAGGTACGACAGCCCGGCAATTATTGCGATTGCCACTAGCGCCAGCCCGGTGAGACGAAGAGGGGGGGTAAAGTGATGTTTAGTTTGCTCGGCCAGCGGCAGGTCAGCCGCTTCTTCGCGCGCCTCGTGCGCGGCGCCGACAAAGCGGTAGCCACGACGCGGAATTGTCTCGATATAGTTCCGCCCATTCGAGCCTTCACTGAGAGTTTTTCTGAGCAGGTAGATGTTCTGTGTGAGGTTGCCTTCTTCGACCACGCTGTCAGGCCAGACGAGCTTCATCAGCTCTTCCTTATTCAGCACCTGTCCACTGTGTTGGACCAGGGCGAGCAGCGTGTCTACGGCCTTCGGCGTCAGCGGCAGCGGCTCGCCATCACGCAAGAGCAGGCGGTTCGCTACGTCTATGCGGAAGGGTCCTAATTCGTAGAACTGCTTGACAGGATTACTCATGACCGCTTTGAGAAACAATTGAGAGATAATTGAGCGCTTCTCCGAAGAATTCAGCGTAACCCTCAACGTAGTATCCGCCGGGCAGCCGGAGCAAGGGCTCCCGGCGCGCGCCAGTCTAACAAAAGGCTTCAAAGGAGTGAATGTGTTGCAGAAACGCTTGCTACTATCTTTCTCGTTAATTCTGCTCGCGGCGCTTCAGCCAGCCCGGCCGGGGGCGGCTAAAGAGCCGGGCTACTCAGGGCAAAACGCGCAACAAACGCCGCCCGCCAAAACGACGGCGCCGAAAGTTGGCGAGGCGCCGCCGACGCTTGAGCAGATACTCGATAAATACGTCCAGACCCTCGGCGGCAAAGCCGCCCTGCAAGCGCCGACTTCGCGCGTCATGAAAGGAACCATCGAAGCGCCGGCCACCGGCGCCAAAGGAACCATCGAGATTTACGCCAAAGCGCCCGACAAGCTATTGACGGAGGTTGCGCTTGCCGTGGCAGGAAACCCTCGCACCGGTTTCAATGGCGCTATCGCGTGGCAGGAAGAATACGGCGAGACAAAAGAACTGACTGTCTATCCCAAACGCGACGCCGATTTCTACCTGCCGCTCAAGCTGCGCGAACTCTTCCCGCGGATCGAACTCAAAGGTAAAGAGAAACTTGGCGTCCGCGAGGTTTATCGCCTTGAAGCGCCGCGCCTCGGCAATCCGAGGCGCTGGTATTTCGACACGGAAAGCGGTCTATTGCTGCGCGTCGAGACGCGCAACTCGGAAGGGAATCTGCTCAGCCGCGAAGATTACGAAGACTACCGCGCCGTTGACGGCATTCAGTTCCCTTTCACCACGCGCCAACTCGATCAGGATCAAATCGAGATTGTCATCAAGTACAGCGAAATCAAACACAACGTTCCGCTGGATGACGCGAAGTTCGATATGCCGGCGGCGAAATCCGGCGGTGAAGCGCCTGCGCCGCAGACTAAACCGGCGCCGCATATCGAGAGCAAAGCGATCCAGCAAGATCGGGTCATTGCCGGCGGCCCCGAGGAAGCGCTCGTCCCAATGCGCGACGGAGCGCAACTGGCTATCGACCTTTACTTTCCGAGTGGCCCGTCGAACGGCCTGCCCGTGGTGCTGGAGCGAACGCCTTACAATAAAGCGATTTTTGGCAAGAGCGCAAAGTTTTGGACTGCGCGAGGCTATGTCTATGCCATTCAGGATGTGCGGGGACGCTTCCGCTCCGAGGGGCGATTCGAACCGTTCCTGCGCGAAGGACCGGACGGCTTCGACACTATCGAATGGCTGGCGCGCCAGCC